>Ga0193727_1000541_pt1 | contig 14691 bp, 12 predicted proteins | sample H2c2metaG_FD_143051 | JGI IMG/M metagenome (GOLD analysis project Ga0193727, IMG submission 143051) | Soil microbial communities from a riparian zone of the East river system, Colorado, United States - H2c2 | ecosystem: Environmental > Terrestrial > Soil > Riparian zone | place: USA: East River...
TCCGGAATAATCGCGGTTGAGTTGCGCATTTGTGATCTGCACTTTCTGCGACGCGAGTGCTTTGATGTCATTGTAAATCTTCTCAACGTCTGGCGCATAAAGCGCGAGCTGCGAACGCTCTTTAATCAGGAAGGCGGCTGGTTCCTCCATGTCCTTTTCTGCCAGCGAAATCGTGACGGTGGCGAATTGCACTTGGGAATCCCAGTATTTCAGTTCCCCTTGCATTTTTTCTATGTCCTCACGCACGCGACCAAGTTCCTTTTCGACTTGAAGCAAATCTGAAACTTTTCCGGTCTTCGTTTGCAGCATTTCGATCAGCCGCTGTTCCATCACCCGAGCGTTCTTCAGTCGCGCATCAGTGTCGAAATACGCCTTGGTCACGTCTTCTGTCCCGAGAGTCTGGTTCTTCAACTCGCCGAGTCCGCGAATCTTTTGCAGAAAGCGATCCAGATTTTCCGGTAAAACCTTCACGATCACCTCGGCGCGCAATTTTCCATTTGCCTGTTTCTGCGAATTTGTCGTTGCCACATAGCCGCGTTCTTCGTTTGCGAATGCCGTAATCTTTTGCACCGCATCGTCAAAGCTGACGATCTCAAGTTCGACGCTCGCATTGCGAATCAGTTTGCGATTTGCCAACGCTGAAGGAGGCGTTTCCGCTGGCTTCGGACCCGCTTCTTCAGCGACCGGAATGTTTGATCCGGTGACAATCGTTTGTTCGGCTTGAGCGAAGCTTTCCGTTTTATCCTTGGCTTCAACTGACGACGCCGGCGGTGGGGCCTGGAGTGGCATGGCTTGTGGTCGCGTGGCAGCGAGTTCGTCCGATTTGGCTAGACCACCGGCACGACCAGGCTGCGACGTCGCCGCGACCTGTGAGGGTTGTTCGAACAACCGTTCGTTCGCGTAACGATCACGGGCGACTGCCGGAGTTGCAGTTTCCCCGGTGATCATTCGGCCAAGTTGCACAAGTCCCAGCAACACCGCAGCGGCCGCGGTGACTTGCGTCGCGCGCATGCGCATCAGATCAGCAAGCAATCTTAGTAATCCGGTTCTTTCGGGGACGCGGTTTCGAAACCCGGTCAGCATTCGTTGTTCGAAAGCCGGATCGGGTTTCTGCTTAGCGAGCGTTTCTTCCAGAATTTTGTTCATTGTTTTGGTTTCCTGATGATTTTTTCTGCAGGCGGCGCAGTCGACGAGGTGAGTATGCAACTGGCGCTGTTCATCGGCAGAGAGTTCGCCGCAAAGATCAGCAGCGAGCCAGTTGTCGATTTCGTCGTGAATGATTGCCATAGATTCAGTCCGTTGAAGCGAGAGCCGGGCGAAGTTGTTTGCGCAGCGAAGCCAGGGCGCGTCCGAGAATTCCGCGCAGCGCGCCATTCGTAAGGCCGAGCGTGTTTTCGATCGTCTGGTAATCCATCTCTTCGAAATACCGAAGAGTGAGCGCGGCGCGGTGAAGTTCCGGTAAGGTGGCGAGTGCTGAATGTAATTGTTGATCGATCCCCGCAGCATCAGGCGTATTGGCTTCGCTTGTTTCGATGGTTTCGTGAGTAAATGGGAGCGATCGCCGTTTGCGAAATGCGTCATGGGCGCGATGCCGAGCGACCATGCTGAGCCAGGCGGGAAATTTTTCCGGATCGCGCACGCGCCAGCGCATCTTCCACGCTTTCACCAATGAGTCCTGCACGACGTCCTCGGCTTCCTCGCGGTTTTGCAAAATGCCGTAAGCGATTGCGAAGAGCGTTCGACTGTGCGTGCGAATGATCATTTCAAATGCCTCGCGATCGCCGTGAATGGCCGCTCGGTAATGTTCGCGTTCACTGGCATCCATTTTGTTGCGATCTAAAAGCCTAGACGTTTGAGATCGCGATTCCGCGCGAAAAATTTTTGTGGAATAAGGTGGATCGGCTTCTCGGAAGACGATGCTGGAGCCGGCGCGCCCTCGCGCCGATACACATTGCGGCGCGAGGGCGGGCCGGCTCCATGGACAGCGTGAGGCTAACGCGTCCTGCCTAGAAAATGATTACGGTGTTGCCCGGGCTTACGAGCTCTTTCACGCGCGCGGCGTCCCAGTTGGCGAGGCGAATGCAACCGTGGCTCGCAGCGCGGCCAATCGTCTCAGGATTATTCGTGCCGTGAATACCGATCCCGGGCTTATTCAAACCGATCCATAGAATGCCGACCAGATTGTTCGGGCCCGGCGGGAGATTGTAGTAATTCTCAGTGCGCACGCCGTAGTTCAGCATGCCTTCATCGTAGCGGAACCATGGCCAGACGTTCGCACCGAGAATTTTCCATGTGCCGACAGGCGCCGGCAGAGTTTTGGATCCGGGCGTGATCGGGAACACGCAGACGAGCTGATCGTGATCGAAGACCTCGAGTAAATGCTCCTGTGTATCGACGAAAATCTTGCGGGAAGCGAACGCCGGATTTTCGGGAATTTTTCCTTCGGTGAATTTCTCGACTTCGAACGGCAATACATTCGGCACCTTGAGAGTTTCGCCCGGCTGAAGATGTTCCCAGTTTTTGCCGGGATTTAGTTTCTGAATGTACGTCTCAGCGGAATGAAACCGTTCTGCCACGAATTCGAGCAGCGAGTTGTAAGGCAACCATTTTAACTTCGCCTGCTCTGCGCGGCCGCCCGGAACGTCACCGACCTGTTTCAGGTCTTCTTCTCTGATCGTGTAAGTCGTGTAAGTGACCGGCACCTGGTCAAGCATCCACTGATCGACCGCGCCGGTCTTTGGCATGGCCTGCGCATGCTTGTATGAGATGAGCGCCTTACGGAAAAATTCGCCCATTCTTCCGTCGATCTTCCCAGGCCCAAAATCACTGTTGTCCAAAAAAATCTGCAATCGTGTCGCGGTCTCCTCGTCATAGTTCGGTAACGCGACGGGATAAACTCTCGGCGGCGGTGTGGATTCGGGTGTCGGTGTCGGAACGTCCTGTGCAAATGCAAACACGCGCATTAAACCGGATGCGAGAATGACCCAAGCGATTTTCATTGGCGGAAGTTATGCGCTGCGGATGCACGTCGCGCAAATGCGATCTAATGACCCTGAATCGCGGATGATCCGAGTGAATAACCGATGATCTGTAGCGGGGCTCTGCGAGCGCCGAAATCTAACGATCTGGGGTCATCGACGACCGCTGGAGAGCAGTATTCGCTTACCTGTTTTTACAGCAACTACCTCTGATTTGCTGCCATTTGCGCCGCAGGGTTGCTCAACTGAATTTGGGCCGTCACTTTCTGCAGGCCAGCAGCTAACTTTTCAATCCGTTTCTCCAGTTCCTGAACTTTACGCTGTTCTTGAACGAACGCCTTGTGCTCTTTGAGGAATTCATTGAGCAACATGGCGTTCACAGCATCATACCGCACGGTATAGATTTCGCCTTTTTCGTCGCATACTACCAGATTCGGATTCACCTCAGCGACCTCTTCGGCGATCAAACCAAATTGCGGCGTGTCCCTGTTGTCGCTCCTGTACTGGAACGTGACTGGCTTCAGTGCCAGGATCGCCTCACTGGCTTTGTCCATCGCTTTAATCTCCTTCTTAAATCGGCGCGAAGAACTCATCGTGCCGAGCTGCCCTTGCGAGTCGATTACCACATTTATGGCGTTGTTAACGCCAGTTATTGCTCCGCGAATGCCGCCGATAAACGTTCTATCTTGGGTCGGCGAGTTGCCGATACGAATCGTACCCGACTCTCCAGCAACACCCCCGGGGCCGATAACGATGTTGTTACTACCGCTGGTGAGGCTGCTGCCGGCAGACGTGCCCAATGCGATATTGTTGTTGCCAGTGTTATTAAGAAGCGAAGTTGCACCGATGGCGATGTTGCCGATGCCACCGTTACCGTGTAAGAGCGCTTGATCCCCCACGGCGATGTTGGCGAAGCCCGTCATGTTATCCTGAAGCGCTTGATAACCGATGGCCGTGTTGCCCGCGCCGGCGCTGTTACTAAAGAGGGCGCGGAAACCAACAGCCGTGTTCTCCATCGCAGCAGGACCAGTGTTGTTGACGAGCGCTTGATAACCATAGGCCGTGTTGTTGTCAGCGTTCGTGTTGCTGTGAAGCGCTTGAAAGCCGGTCGCTGTATTATGGCTGCCGGTTGTGTTAAGCGCTAGAGCTTGAGTACCATTCGCCGTGTTTTGGACGCCGCCGATGTTGCTAACCAGCGCGTTGAATCCGGTGGCCGTGTTGTCGGAGCCGGTGGTATTGCTATTGAGCGCAAAGGCACCCAAAGCACTGTTGGAGTCGCCAGTGGAGTTATTGACAAGCGTAGCCGTTCCAACGGCCGTATTGTCGGAGCCGCTGATGTTTAAGAAAAGCGCCGCCGCGCCAACGGCCGTATTATCGACTCCATCGCCTGTACTTTGGTCTCCCACGTTCAAAACGAGCGTCGCCGCGCCGACACCCGTATTGAAGCTGCCGTCTGTGTTGCTAAAAAGCGAGTACCAACCGACGGCTGTGTCCCCGACGCCGGTGGTGAGGTTCTTAAGCGCATTGGTCCCTTCCGCCGTGTTGAACCCGGGATAGCCTCCATCGGGCGCGGGCAGAACCGCGTACAGGTTTGGCGAGAGAGCAAGGCAAATGAGTGTGAGAGTGATGAGAAGTGGTGAAGTCTTCGTTTTCATAGCTTGGAGCTTCGCAAGAATCTCGCTTGCTTGTCGAGATCAAAACGTTCGCGTCGTCAACCGTAGCCGAGATGGGTAATCTCGGCCCCCAGGAATGCCCACCTTCAGAGAGACCGGCATCACCGATGTCGCCTACAACATCAGGGATTCTGTTCGACTTCGCGTGAAGCTACGCCACGAAGGCAGACCACTTGCACATCGCCTTTGCCAACCTCAAGCTGCGCACTCACCTTCTGAATTTGCGCCGCTTGTTCTTTGACAGTTGCGATCAGTGCACGAATCGCGTTGTCCTGTCGCGCGATTGTCGCGTGGAACTCTTGCTTGTCTTGCGCGTTGATCGCTTCCTGCGTCACGACCCTGGAATTGAGTGCAGTGATTTGTGCCTGCTGTTCCTGGACTCGCTTGTGTTCTTTGAGAAACTCGTTGAGCAACATCGCGTTCACCGCCTCGTAACGTACGGTATAGAGTTCGCCGTTAGCATCGCGAGCCACCAGATCGGGATTCACTTTTGCCACGTCCTCGGCCACTAGGCCAAACTGCGGAACGCCATTGGGATCAAACTCCTTTTTGTAGCGAAATGTGACCGGCTTAAGCGCCAGGATGGCTTCGCTTGCCTTGTCCATGGGCTTTATCTCGTCCTTGAAACGCTGCGAGGAAACGTTCGTCCCGAGGTGACCGTTGGCGTCTATGATAACTGCTACACCTCCTGGAACGGTTACCCCACTGATGCCGGCGATAAATGCCTGGGTATGGTGTATGCCGTTGCCGATGCGGATGGTGCCGGACTCGGCGACACCTGAGTTGGCGATATAGATATTGTGACTGCCCGTGGTCAGAGAATCACCGGCACCAGCGCCCAAAGCGATGTTGTCGATGCCGCTACTGTTCTGAAGGAGCGCGTTCCAGCCGATGGCCGTATTCAAATTGCCGTCATTGTTATTGAAGAGCGCTTGATTACCGGTGGCCGTGTTCCCAAAACCAGTGGTATTGCCTGCGAGCGCTTGATGCCCACAGGCCGTGTTGTCGTCCGCGCTGTTGATTTGGAGCGCTTCAAACCCAGCTGCTGTATTATGGTTGCCGGTCGTGTTGAAAAGAAGCGTTGCAGAACCGATGGCTGTGTTTTCGCTGCCAGTGTTGGACTCAAGCGAGCCAGCACCCACGGCCGTATTGTCGCTACCGACGGTGTTGGCCTGGAGCGCAAAAGAGCCTGTGGCCGTGTTGAAGCCACCGGTGGTGTTGAGGCGGAGCGCACTATCGCCGACGGCCGTATTGGAGCTGCCACCGACGTTGCTATTCAGCGCAAACGCACCGAAAGCACTGTTGGCGCTGCCGGCCGAGTTAGACACCAGCGCGGCCGTTCCGTTGGCAGTGTTTTCTGTACCGGTGGTGTTCAGCAAAAGGGCTGCAGTGCCAGTGGCCGTATTTGAATCCCCGGTGTTGAGAGCAAGCGTTCCAGCACCAACACCGGTGTTAAAGCTGCCGGTGGTGACGTTCAAGAGCGAAGACCAACCCAGCCCTGTATTGGCAGCGCCGCTGGTGAGATTCTTAAGGGCGTTCGTCCCTTCTGCGGTAGTGAAATTGGGATAGCCGCCATCTGGCGGCGGCACGATCGCGAAACTTTTCGGGACTGGCGCCGAAAACGTGAAGTAGACAAGTGTCATGAAGAGTAGCGGACTTACTGGATTCAAACGAATTGCTGATTTCATAGTGATTTTCCTCTCCCGCCGCTTTGTTCCCTGGATGTTTGGGGTCCGAAAGAGTGAAGACCCCAGCGGGAGACGGGTCCTCGACCCGGTCAGACCAACATGGAGCAGAGCTTTGCAAAAAACTCGCCCGCTTGTCGAGACTAAAAGGGTCAGGCTGCTGTGCAGCGTGTGTTCACCTCAATAGCCCAATCGCGTGCGCGGCATGAGCGTCGCAGACGCTGACAGCACCCTCGGTGCTTTCCGGCGCTACAGCACCGGTCGCAATGCGACCGTTGATTCAGCTGGCAAGAGCCATTGCTCTTCAGTTGCGAGTGCCATCGAATCTGCTCCGCCGTATCGCGGCGTGTCACTTGACCAAAGTGTTTCCCATCTGAAACCGGACGGCGGGGCAAGCAAAGGTTCCCCGGCAGGTTTCAAAATCTGGCGTTCTCCAAGATTCACCAACAGCAGACGATCGTCGTTGCCTTCCGAAAAATATCGGAGGACGAAACACGTCCGACCCAGAACCGCGCCATCGATACCGTCCGATTTTTGCTCCCGAAATCGCGAATCGTCGCGGCGCAATTTCAAAAGATCAATGTGCAGATTGTAAAGCGCGCGATTCTTTTCGCGCTCTGAAAAATCGAGTTTGCACCGTGAAAACGCCTCGGGATCATCTGGCGCGGGTAAGCGCTTCAATGTCTCCTCTTCACTTAGTGACAAGAATGGCGCCAGCAATTCAGCGCGACCTTTGCGGATCGCATCGTGGACGGCTGGATCGCCGACATCCGCAAAAAATAGAAAAGGACTGGACGCGCCGAATTCCTGGCCCTGAAACAGCAATGGTGTCCACGGTCCGAGTAGAAGAAGTGCGGTGATTGCGCGGTAGCGTCCGGCGGAAGTTTGAAAGCGCGGTCGATCACCCGGGCCAGTGTTCGCGATCTGGTCGTGGTTTTCGATGCAACAAACGAACGCCTCCGCGGGAATGCCGAACGTCGGAGTGCCGCGCAACACTTTTCGCCACGAAAGCGCCTGCCCCTGATACAAGAAACCGTATTTCGCGGCGGAAATAAATTCCTGCGGTTTGCCCGAGTAATCGTTGAAATACCCGACGTTTTCACCGGTTAACGCCACAATGGTGCTGTGATGAAAATCGTCATTCCACATGCCATCCAAAGCGTCGCCGCCTCGATTCAGCGGCCGCGTCACCCTGGCCTCCTGCAGATCGTTCTCGGCGACAAGAATGATAGAACGCGAATCCGCCGCCTCGCGTGCGGCGCGACCGACTGCGCCAATGATGTATTCCTTAGATTGATCGCGAATGGCGTGCGTTGCGTCGAAACGGAAACCGTCGAAATGAAATTCTTCGATCCAGTAACGACCGTTTGTGATGAAAAATTCGCGAACTGGCCCCGAATTTGGACCGTCGAAATTAATCACGTCGCCCCATTCGTGTCCTTTACCGGGAATCAGATAGTCGTCGGCATATACGCCAAGATAATTTCCGTCTGGCCCGAAGTGGTTATAAACGACGTCCAGAATTACACCGAGGCCTAACGAGTGTGCGCGGTCAATGAACGCGCGTAAATCGTCCGGCGTTCCGTATAAATGTGAAGGCGCGAAAAGATCGACGCCGTCGTAGCCCCAGCCAAATCTCCCGGGGAACTCCGCGACCGGCATCATTTCGATCACCGTGATTCCGATGCGCGCCAGTTCTGATAACTGTTCGGCAGCGGCGCGCCACGTTCCTTCCCTGGTGAACGTGCCGATGTGCATCTCATAAAAGATCTGGCCTTTCAGTTTCAATCCGGTCCAGTCCCTATCGGTCCATTGGAATTTTGTCGGATCCACGATTAACGAGGGTCCGTGTGGCCCATCGGGTTGAAAACGCGACGCCGGATCGGGATAAAAATTCTCCGCGCCATTCACGCGAAAACGGTAGCGAGCGCCGGAGCCTACGTTGGCTGCGCCTGAGAAATATCCGCCTGACTCGGCTGTCAGCGGATAAAATTTTAGTTTCGCTTCCGTAGCGCCTTGCAAAACGACAGCAATTTCCCGCGCTTTCGGCGCCCAAACGCGAAAATGCGTCTGGTTTTCATCGATCAATTCGGCACCAATCGGATAGCGACGCTTTACGCCCAACATCGGTTACCAAGATGCGAGCGTGCGCTAACGAAGCAACCAGGGAACGACGGCTTCCCACCGTCGCGTCTAAATTTCGACGGCTGCCCAAGCCGTCGTTCCTTGGCACATCGCGCTTGATCGGCTTGGACAAAACGGTTCACAATGCCGCGCATGAATGGAAGCGAGCCGAGAATCGAGATCTTCAAGCCGTTCGGCGAAGCATTCGAGTTGATGAAGAAGATCCTGTTTCAGCCGTTCGAGTTAAAAAAATGGCTCGTAATCGGCTTCGCTGCCTGGCTTGCAAACCTTGGTGCGGGCGGTGGCGGAATCGGCAACTTCAACTATCCGGACAATCGGCGGGAAGGCGCGGAGAAGTTAAACGAAACGATCGGCCAGATTCCACAACCGATCCTCATCACAGGTATTTGCGTTCTGATTTGCGTCGTCCTTCTGCTCATCGTCCTGTTTGCGTGGCTACGCGCGCGCGGACGATTCATTTTTGTTGACTGTGTCGTTCGCAATCGCGCTGCGATTGCCGAGCCGTGGAAAGAATTTCGCGCAGAAGGAAACAGCTTCTTCCTGTTCTCACTGCTCGTGGTGCTCGTGCTCATCGCTGTGATCGTGATTGCAGGTCTCGCACTCATTGTGCCGTTTATTCCCCGGGGCGACCAGGGGCAACCTGCTCTCGCATTTTGGATCGGCCTCTCGCTGTTCGTGTTTGTCGCGGTCTGCCTTGCTTTCGTCTGGGCCCTGGTCACTCAATTGATGGTTCCGATCATGTATCGGCAGCGCTGTCGCGCGCGGCTCGCGTTTGCTCAAGCCGTGGATCTGGTAAGCTCCCATCCCGGGCCCATCCTGCTTTACGTTTTGTTTCTTCTGCTGTTAGCAGTCGCGGCGGTTATGATTAGTTGCGCCGTAACATGCGCGACTTGCTGCGTCGCTGCGATCCCGTATGTCGGCACAGTTATACTTTTGCCAATTCCAGTTACGCTTGGCGCGTTCTCGCTATTGTTCCTTCGGCAGTTCGGTCCCGATTACGATGTATGGGCCGGATTCGTGCCGCCTGAATTCTTCCCTGTGTTGATGCCGCCGCCTGCATTTTCGGGAACTGAAGCAGGCTAACTAACGAACCAAATAACAAATCGCCTGAATCAAAAAACTCGACGAATAGTCAGCGTTTGAATAAACAGACGCCATGAAAAAACCCTTTATTCTTTGCTGTATCACCCTGTTTGCGATAGCTCCTGTCTGTTTTATTCAGGGAAAGCCGGCGAAAGAAGGCAAATCCGCTGCGAATGAATCGACGATCACTGATCTCGAAAAATCCGCTTGGGAAGCGTACAAGAACAAACAGGCAGACGCATTCCAGGCGCTGATGTCGAAAGACTATTACGGCGTCTATGCCAAAGGAATGAAAACTTTGGACACCGAGCTTGGCGACATGGCAAAGACCGATCTGCGCGACTACTCATTTTCAGACATCAAAGTGGTGTTTCCGCATCCGAAGATGGCTGTCATGACCTACAAGGCGAAGTTGCAGGCGACCGCTGACGGCAAGGACATATCCGGAACGTACAACAGCGGAAGCGTTTGGATCCAACAGGGTGGAAAATGGGTCGGCGCCTTTCATTCTGAAGCCAAGACGCAGTAGGTGGAGACGGCCCGCCCTCGGGCCGCTGCACGTCGGCGCGAGGGCGCGCCGGCTCCATCAATTGCTCTTTATGAGAATTGCAAGCGGCTCAAACATTCCCACTTTCGGAAGCGATAAAGGCGCAGGAGCAGGTGGTGACTGGACACACGCGTGGGAAAATTGTTCTTAAACTTGGTGACGAACCGAAGTAGCCGACCCGAAAATATCGCTGTCGTGTTGAGCGAAGCGCCGCAACGAAATGCCAAGCATGAGGCCAGGCTTTCAAACATCTCTGGCCGTTCAGGCTGACGCTCCGCTCAAAAGTTATCAGAGATTCTTCGCTGCGCTCAGAATGACATTCAAGCGAAGGACGATTTCGTGGTACAATCCGGACGATGAACTGGGATGCGATTAGCGCCATCTCGCAATTGATCGGGTCGCTAGCGGTCGTTTTGTCCGTGCTATATCTGGCCGTGCAAGTGCATCAGAGCACGCGTGTGGCTAAGCTGGCTATGCAAGACGCCGCCGCAACGGCCCTGCGCGATGTGACGAAGCCGTTGATGGAAAACGCCGAGCTGGAACGAATCTGGCGCGTCGGGATCGAAGATATTAACGCGCTCTCAGTCGAAGAGAGGGCACGATTTTTCCATGCTGCTTACCAATTCTTGAAGGCGTTTGAGACCATCCACTTTCATCATGTTTACGGAATGATGGACATGGATCTTTGGGAAGGCTGGCGCGGACTCCTTCGACATTACGTCTTCGCGCCGGGCATGGCTCATTACTGGAAACTTCGGCCTGAGGTTTTTTCGGAACGGTTTCGCAATTTCGTTAACTCGCTCGAACCACCGACCGATCAGCGCACGGTTGGCACCCTCTTCAAAGAGGAACAAAGCTAATGGGGAGCGCGAGCATGTTGCTCGCATCGTCCGGCATGTTGCCGGATGAGCTGTGTGCGTACGGCAAGAGTTGCGAACTTTTGCGCTAAAATCGTCAGCTTTGCAGGCGGCTGGCTGGCAACATGCCAGCCAGAGCGAGCAGAATGCTCGCGTTCCCCAATCGTGCAGCGCTACTTACATGGCCCCGGCACGGGGATCACGAATTTGCCGTCCTTCTCGGCGACAAAGTTTTCGGAACTACTGGATGAGCTGCCGCTTGCATCCTTGCTCTCAACCTTGATCACGAGCTTTTTTGTTGGTTTGAGATTCAGGCAAACTTTGCCGGTTGGTCCGTCCATCGGCGTCGTCGCTTTTTTAACGTCGTCCGGCGTGAGACTAACAAGCTCAATCTTTGAAATTTTCTCTCCGGCTCCTCCCGACTGCATCATTTTGTAAAACTCAAGGGCCCCGGGGTCTGAGCCTTGTGTGTAAAGAAAAGACTCCAGGGTCGCCGTGTCCTTGCCTTCCAATGCTGCTTTGTACTTGTCGGTGAATGCTTTCTCCTGCTCAGGCGAAGCGGCACCTATTCCGGACGCGAGCGTGAGTACGAGTGCGCCAGCTACTGCAAAGATTTTCGTTGAGCTTTTCATGGCCGCCACCGTAGTCGGCTCGATTTCCGCAACGCAAGCCAATTCGAAAAAGAAAAATCGTTGCTGAGTCCGGCCGCGCGGGCTATTCCACTCTGCCCGTCCGGGCATCGATAGATAGCTAGTGTCATGTTGCGCGAAGCGAAACATCTCGGTTTACTCTTGTGGGCGACCGGTCCAGAAAAGATCAGAGATTCTTCGCTCCGCTCAGAATGACATACGTGTTCGATTGTTAGCTTCTCGATGAACATCCACGAATATCAGGCCAAAGAGTTGTTGCAGAGATTCGATGTGGCTACAACGCGCGGCAGAGTCGCGGCGACGCTCGATGAGGCGGAGCAGATCGCGCGTGAACTGGGCGATATCGATATTGTTGTTAAGGCACAGATCCATGCCGGCGGACGCGGCAAGGGCAGTTTCAAGAACGGATTTAAGGGCGGAGTGCACGTTCGAAAAACGCCTGACGAAGTCCGTGAGGTTGCTGCGAAAATGCTCGGCCAAATTCTGGTGACGCACCAGACCGGGCCGACTGGTCGCCCGGTGAACAAAGTTCTCGTGGCAGAATCGGCCGATATTGCGCGCGAAATCTATTTTGCCGTCCTGCTCGATCGGGCGACCGCTACGCCTTTAATTGTCGCCAGTACAGAAGGCGGCGTCGAAATTGAAGCTGTTGCGGCGAAATCGCCCGAGAAAATTATTCGGGAGCCGGTTGATCCATTAGCCGGCCTGCAGCCATACCAGGCGCGCAAACTGGCAAGCCAACTCGGCTTAGAATCATCGCAGCTAAAGAACACGTCGAAATTATTCGACGGGCTTTATCGCACTTTCATTGCATACGATTGCTCGATGGTTGAGGTCAACCCACTGGTCGTTACAAACAAGGGCGAAGTCCTGGCGCTGGATGCCAAGTTTAATTTTGACGACAACGCGCTGTATCGGCATTCGGAGATCGCTGCGATGCGTGACGCAGCTGAGGAAGATCCTCGCGAAGTCGAAGCATCAAAACACGGACTTAATTACATCGGCCTCGACGGCGACATAGCGTGCCTCGTCAATGGCGCCGGCCTCGCCATGGCCACGATGGACATCATCAAGTTTTACGGCGGCGAACCGGCCAACTTCCTCGACGTCGGCGGCGGCGCGACGCAAGAGCAGGTGACCGAAGCGTTTAAAATCCTGATCGCCGACAAACACGTGAAAGCGATCCTCGTCAACATTTTCGGCGGGATCATGAAAGCGGACATCGTTGCGCAAGGCATCATCAACGCAGCAAAAAGCATTAAGCTATCTGTGCCGTTGATCGTTCGTCTTGAGGGGACAAACGTTGAGAAAGGAAAGCAGTTGTTGAAAGAAAGTGGCGTCGCGCTGATCGCAGCGGACGATCTCGCTGATGCGGCGCAGAAGGCGGTCGCCGCGACCGCGAATCACAAATCCCAAACCCCAAATCCCAAGTAAAATTCCAAAAAGCAAAAATGGAAAATGGCGCGAAACGACGCGATCTCGAAGACCGCACATTTCAGCTCGCAGACGCCGTGCGGCATTTCGTGAAGCAGCTACCAAAAACCCTTGCGAATACCGAAGACGTGCGACAGCTCGTCCGAGCTTCTGGTTCGGTCGCGGCGAACTGGATTGAAGCTGACGAAGCACTTAGTAAGAAAGATTTTCTAATGCGTGTAAAGATTTGCAGAAAGGAAGCGAAAGAGAGCCGCCTTTTCTTGCGACTGCTCGACGTTGGCGTCGCGAAGAATACGGCTAGTTGTCGCGATGATTTGGCAAAGGAAGCTCGCGAACTCACGCTTATCTTCTCTGCGATCATTTCGAAATCTGCTGGGTTATGACTTTTCGCTTTTGTGCTTTTTGCGCTTTGAAATCTTGCCTGGGATTTGGTGCCTGGGGCTTGAGATTTCGATTGTGGCTGCTGGTCTTTGTGACGTTAGGTGTGGCTGTTCGCGCCGACGATTTGCCGCGCAAATCAAAAACGCAGCGCGAAAGCTATCCGAACGTGGACGTCATTTACGATTCGGTCATGGCTCCAGACGGCAAACGTCTGCGCGCGATCATCACTAAGCCGCGTGACGCTAAAGAAAAATTGCCGGTCATTTTTCTCACCGGTTGGCTGAGTTGCGACTCGGTCGAAGCGCCGGCCGACACGAAAGATGCCACGGCTTTGATTTTGCGCGGGCTTGCGCAAACGCCGGGGTTTTGCCTGTTCAAGATTGATAAACCGGGCTGCGGCGACAGCGAGGGCGATTGTTCGCAAACCGATTTCGAAACGGAGCTTGCCGGGTACCGCGCAGCGTTTCGCGCGCTTAAAAATCACGACTTCATCGACTCTGACCGCGTGTACATTTTTGGCAGCAGCAACGGAGGCGGATTCGCACCCTTGGTTCCGGAGACGGAATCAGAACAGGCGCAGGTGCGCGGTTACATCACGATCGGTGGGTGGGTCAAAACGTGGTTCGAGCACATGCTCGACATCGAACGCCGGCGCTTTGCTCTGATGAAAAAATCGCCGGGCGAAGTGACTGATCGGATAAAGGGAGCCACCACACTTTATTATGAGTGGTTAATTAAGGGCCGCAGAGTTCCGGAGATTTTAGAAAAGCCGGAGCTTGCAGAACTATGGCCCGATGGGAAAGACCAAACCCATCTTTACGGACGACCGCTGAAGTTTTATCAAGACTTGCAGAGGCTGAACCTGGCCGCTGCCTGGTCTCGTGTGAAAGTTCCGGCGCTAATCTTGCACGGACAATACGACTGGATCATGGGCCGCGAAGATTCCGAGCTGATTGCGCAAATTGTGAACGCAAACGTTCCCGGTGCAGCGCGTTTCATCGACATGCCGGAGATGGGACACGGGGGGCAGCATTATTTAAGCATGGCTGATGCGTTCGCGGGGAAACAGGCGCCGTTCGATTCGAAGATTATTCGCACCATGACAGATTGGTTGGAACAACAACAAAGAAAACCCGCAGGATGAAAATCAAGGAAATCGGTTTTGTTGGCATTCCCGTTACGGACATGACTAAAGCCCGCGCGTTCTATGAGGACGTGCTTGGTTTAAAGCCGGATCCGGAAATAACCGCCGAGAGAT
>Ga0193727_1000542_pt1 | contig 14678 bp, 12 predicted proteins | sample H2c2metaG_FD_143051 | JGI IMG/M metagenome (GOLD analysis project Ga0193727, IMG submission 143051) | Soil microbial communities from a riparian zone of the East river system, Colorado, United States - H2c2 | ecosystem: Environmental > Terrestrial > Soil > Riparian zone | place: USA: East River...
TTATTGAGGGCCGGGATATCGGTTCGGTTGTTTTTCCAGACACACCCTACAAATTTTATCTCGATGCTTCACCTGAGGTGCGTCTGCGCCGCCGTGCCGCACAAGGGCAGCGGGACGAAATCACCATGCGTGACCACGCCGATTCTTCACGGCTTGTCTCACCGCTCGTCGTCGCACAGGACGCCCATGTTATCGATACGTCGCTGTTGACGATCGAAGGAGTCGTCAACGAGATCATCGACGGGCTCGAACAAAAAGGCCTCCACGTTTCCTCCTGACTCCGCTGGTTTAACGATTAACGATGAACGTTTATTACTGGCTCGGTTACAATTTATCGCGCTTGGTCGGTCGCATGTTTTTTGGCCATCGGATAATTCATCGGGAGCGTATGATCCAAACTGGTCCGGTGATTCTGGCGATGAATCACCAGAGTTACCTCGATCCGCCGCTTGCCGGCGTCGCATGCGACCGGGCGATCTATTTTCTGGCGCGGAGGACGCTGATGGACTTGCCGTTGTTCCGCTGGCTGTTGCCGAAGCTGAACGTTATCCCGGTTAATCAGGAGGGAATCGACCGCAGCGCGCTCAAGGCGTTGATTCGAGTTCTAAACTCGGGAAACGCAGCGCTGGTTTTTCCAGAAGGTGCGCGGACGCTTGACGGCAGCCTGCAGCCTGCTCAGCCCGGAGTGGGACTCGTGATCGCAAAGACGCTCGCCCCCGTCGTGCCAATGCGGATCTTTGGTGCGCATGAAGCTCTGCCGCGTGGAGGCGGCGGTTTGCACTTTGTTCCAATCACGGTTGTCGTTGGTGAACCGATTTTTTTCACGAAGGCCGATCTCCAATCCTCTGGTAAGGATCTCTACGGGCGACTTAGTCAACGCGTCATGGACGCGATCGCGGCGTTGCACTTGAATTAACCCGGGTTTGCCGCGCGCACCCTCGACGTCGATAGTTTCGGGATGAATTCACCGCAGCCGCCTCGCGACGCGCCGCCATCGTCCCGAGTTCCAAAGAGCGGTGTAGCGCTCATGCTGGTAATCGTTGTGGGAATGGCGCTGCTGGCGCTTTACGCCAATCTCCAGCGTTTTCGGCGTGATCAGGTCGAAACTGTCATTGTGAAACCCGCACCTTCGCCATCGGCGCCGACACATTGAGTTGTTCCGTCGACGACACCGCGTCACCATTGACTATGCCGTAGCGAGCGGGAACTTGGTCACGCGCTGTGGCTAAGATCGACGAGTGAATTTGCGTGTTGCGCGGCGAGCTCGCGGGCGTATTCGAGCGTGTCGATGGAATCGACATTTTTGTCGTGCCGAATCGCTTTGATCCGAGGGAATCGCAGGGCGAGTCCACTTGCGTGCCGCGAGCTTGGCTGGATTGAATTAAACGCGACTTCAAGCACGATATCCGGTTTCACTTCGCGATAACGGCCACGATCGATAATCGTGTTTTGTTTGAAGTGCTCGGTCAACTCCGCAATCTCTGCGTCGGTCAATCCGCTGTAAGCTTTGCCGATCGGCAAAAGGTCGCCGGTGGTTTCGTGCCGCACGGCAAATGTGTAATCGCTCAGGACGTTGTTGCGCTTGCCGTGGCCAAGTTCTGCAGCGACGACCACCACATCCAGCGTGGCCAGCTCCTTCTTTAGTTTGAACCAGAACATTCCACGGGTCCCTGGTGAATAAAAGCTCTCCGGATTCTTGATCATGAGGCCTTCGTTTAAGCGGCGGCGCGCCTGCTGGAAGATTTGCTCAATCTCAGCCACGGAATGTGCTGGAAGGACTTTGGCCGTCTGAAACTGCCGCGGTAGTTGCAAGCCGCCGAGCCATTCGCGCCGCTCGCGTAACGGTGTTTTCAGCAAGGAGCGTCCGTTTAGCCAGAGGAGATCGAAGATAATGAATGCGACTGGCACATTTGCCGCGACGCCTGCGAACAAATCCACGCTATCGTTCTTGCGCCCGAGCCGCTTTTGAAGGTCGAAGAACGTGAGCTTGCGACCTTGTTCGAAGGCGACAATTTCACCATCGACAATCAACTCTTGCTCGAGTTTCTCCGCCTGCGCCGCCAGTTCCGGAAATTGATCGGTAATGCGCCGCAAATCGCGCGAGAAGATTTCTACCCGATCTCCATTGCGATGAAGCTGCGCGCGAATCCCGTCAAATTTATCTTCAACGTAAACTGTAGTCGCATTTGTCGATCGTTCGCCTGCAAACCGTTGCCACACTGCTTCTGCCGTTGGCTCGGGAGTCGCGAGCATGCATTTGATCGGACGAAAAATCGACAACTCTGCACGGCCCAATTCTCTTCGCAAGGCGAGTGCTGCGGTTGCTCCGATATCGCCCAGCAGCATATTTGCTTCCTTCACCTCATCCAGCGGCACCTCGAAGGCGCGGGCGATTGCGTCTTCCACAAGGCCCTCCCGCAAACCGATGCGCAAGTCTCCCGTGAGAATCTTGACTACGTATTGACCTTCACGCGCGGAAAGTCTTGCCAGGCGTGATTGTAATAGCTCGGTTTTTGCAACCGGACCCCGGGCTTTGTGCAACGCCTCGAAGAAACCGCGCGACTGCACGAGGGTAAATGGTTCGGGTTTGGTACTGCCGCCGAGTGCTTCGAACGCAGTTTTCCCGGCGTCGCCGTGGCTGTGTGCGATGCGGTGAAATTCCGCATCGCTTAGTTCCGCTGCGCCCAAAATTGCGCGATAAATGATAGATCCTCCCACTTGCAATGTGCGGAGGTCGCTCTGCGCAAAAGCTCTGCCGGTAAAATAGGTCGTCTCAATCGGAAGCCGATCCTGATCAAGCGTGCGCAAGTGATCGGCCAACAGGCGAACCTTTTCGAGCTTCGCCGGCGTACCGGCGATCGCCTCGCCGACCGTAGCAAACGTGCCGAATTCGGATTGGGGAAGGGCTACTGTGCCCGCCGTACTGTTTCGATTTGCGGGCGACGCGTCTCTCACATTTTTTTTTGGCAAGGCGAGCTCCATTTGATTGTCTTCGGTTAGCGCCCACGCCTCCACACCGCGGTCTCGCAGATCGCGCGCGAAGTCTGCCGCGAAACCGTGAAGCGTGAACACCCGTTTGGGCTGCACAAGACCGATGTAGCGAACTAGGTCGTTGTAATCAGCGTGGTCCGAGAGAGGAAACGCAGCGTCAACTTGGTAGCGATAGACTGCATTCGGGTCGACTGCCCAACCGCTGATCATCGCGACGCGTTTTCGCGGAATCTTTTCCAGCATACGTGATCGATTCGCGCTCGGCGGGCAGATCAAAACTTTTCCCCCAACGTCGTTCGCATTGTAGCGGACGTATTTGCAAAATGATTGGTCGAGCTGCTCGTAAATGCGGGTCATCTGGTAAACGGAGCCGTGCAACATGGGTGTGAGCCCGGCTCCGTCGAGCGAGCAGAGAATTTCCTGCGCTTTCCCTAACGAGTAACCGAGCAGCACGGGCACTTCCCCCTCCTCAATTGTTTCGCGACAAAAAGCGACCACCTGATCGATTACATGTTCGGTTCGCGGAAATTGGTAGCGCGGCAGGCCAAAGGTCGTTTCCATGATTAATGTGTCGGCTTGCCGCCATTCCGCCGGCTCGGCGGATTTGCTTGGACGCAGTTTGAAATCGCCGGTGTAAAGCAACGTTTCTCCCTGAGTGAAAAGGAAAAATTGCGCCGAACCAAAGATATGACCGGCGGCTAACAGCATTAGATCGACATTGTTCACCGTTCTTCTTTCACGAAATCGTATTATATGCTCTGTTCGTTTGCCCGGCAGGCGAGCCCGCATCAAACGCGCGGTCCGCTCGGAAACAATGATCTCATCGTGCAGGGCGATGTGATCGCTATGCGCGTGCGAGACGAAGGCGAAGCGCTTCGCGTCCCAAGGGTCGAGCCACAAGTCCTGCTCCGGCAAGTAAACACCGCGGGCATAACGGATATCGATCACCGGAAAATTTATACGCGAATCTTAAGAGGAAAAATGGTTTAGTTGAACACACGAAAAACTTCGTCCCATTCTCAAGTTCGGTCCTAGTTTCTTTGTTTTCTGGTGTGTTGTGCTTGCGCGTTGTCAATTGTGCGCCTTGTGAACCTGATGCGAGGCGAAAGCTCACCCAACCTTTGTCGGTAGCTGCAGCATTGACACGCCGCGCCAGAACCGGTTTTATTGAGTCAATGAGGTTCGCCGCCGCGCCGTTTGGTTTAGTCTTTTTTGTCTTGAGTGGTTTCGCTGTTCGCGCCGTCGAAGAACCCAGGATTCTCGAAAAAGTGACGCCGCTCCCGGTCGCGTTGAACAAAGATTTTGAATTTCGAAAAACGAAACTTTATTTCTTGAGTGAAAAAGCACCCCAGCGAGCCCTGGCGCGACAGTCGACGAGCAGCCTTAAACCGGGAGCGCTCTCAGGCAACACCACGGCGCCAGCTCAGAAAACGCTGACGCTTCAGGACGTGCCGATCACTTTTGAGCGCCAATACCGCCTCTTCGGCGCCGTGACCAACCTGGATCAACGCCAACGCTTCGGCGATTACTTCGATTTCTTTTGGCGTGCCAGAAGGGCGGCCAACCTGACCGTGCGCTTCGAATATCGCCAGGAGAAATTGCATTCCTTCGTCCAGGCGCAGGAGATTTCCTATCCAAATGTTCACGGGACTCATAAAACCGAATTTAAAGTCATTGGCGATGATTACCTTGACGACGGACGGGTGATCGCCTGGCGTTGCTTGTTGATCGAGAGTGGGGGGGTTGTGGCGGAGAATCGCTCCTACATGTGGGAGTGACAAAACCGGAACCTCTCGTTCAGAGGTAGCTTTTAGTTCTCAGGTTCAACACTGCGTGGAAGCTTCCAGGTTTGACAGTGTGGGTGTCGATCTTGTATCTTCTATTGAGTAAACGTGGAGTCATCGATTCAAGTAGGGGTAAACGGTCCAGCCGTATGGGTGAAGGTAGAGGGTAAAGGAAATTTCCTGAACAGCGGGAACCTGAAGGAGTTTGCTCGCGCGATGTTGGACCGCGGTTATCGCGAATTTGTGATCGATTTGGCAGATTGCGCAATGATGGATTCCACCTTCATGGGTACGATGGCCAGCGTGGCGCTGCGCTTGAGGGAGCTCGGCCGCGGCCATCTGCACGTCGTTCACTGCGGGAATCGCAGCCAGGAACTCCTCTCCGGGCTTGGTCTTGATCAGATCTTCAGTATTCATGTCGATGGTTCGGCACCGCCTGAATGCGAGGCGTTCCAGCGCCGTCCCGATGGCGAATCGCCAAAGGGGAAAAAACAGGAGCAAATGCAGACGATGTTGGAGGCGCACGAAGCCCTTTGTGAGGCGGCGCCGGAGAATCTCCCCCGTTTTAAAGACGTCCTCGATTATCTAAAACAAGACCTTCATCACGAGACGCCTTCGAAGTAAGCTGGCCCTTGCTCATGTGGCCGATTCTTCTCTTCGGACTGCTTCTCGCGTCTGTGGCCGGGTGGATTCTTACTGCCTACTCTCAAAGGCGGCGGATTCGAACGCTGGAACGCTCTAACGAGGAAATTCAGGTCGAGGAAACACTTGTTTTCGATTTTCTGCACGGGCTCGGCGAAGCCTTTAGCGAAACCATTCGACCTCATGATCTGCACCGGCTCATCGTTGAGGGCGCGACGCGCATTCTCGACGCACACGGTGGCGCCCTTTATATGGCCGATCGTACGGGAGGAAAGCTCACGCCAGCGTTCATTTCCAAAGGCTGTCCACCGCTGGTCGATGTTCCGCCGAACATTGTGCAGCAAGCGGCCGCCACACCCATCGCGCTCGAGAGTTACCTGCGGCTGCACTCGATCGCTCCAGGTGAGGGGATGATCGGTCGGGTCTGGCAATCGGGACAGCCGGTTTGTTTGAACGAGTTCTCCGAGGCGCCGGAGTTGGCGAATTTGCGCGACAGTGCTTTTGGCACTGCGTCGGTCATGGCCGCATCGCTCTCCTACGGAAAACAAGACCTGGGTGTCCTCGCCATTGCGAATGGCCGGATGGGCGGGCCGTTTTCGCAAGGCGATTTCGTGGTTTTTAAATCGATCGCCGAGCAGTCGGCCTTTGCGCTCTATAACGCCATCATCTATTCGATGGCGAACGAAAAGAAGCGGCTCGACCACGATCTTGAGATCGCGCGTGATATTCAGCGCATTTTGCTTCCGGCCGAAGCGCCAGCCATCAACGGATTTGAGATTAGCGGCATCAATGTGCCAGCCCGCCAGGTGAGCGGCGATTATTTCGATTACATCCATGTCGATGACGAACGGCTTGGAGTTGCCATCGCCGATGTTTCCGGCAAGGGCGTTCCCGCGTCGCTCATCATGGCGATTTGCCGCAGCGTTTTGCGCAGTGAGGCGGCACGGAATCCTTCCCCGGCGGACGTTTTGCAAAAAGTAAACCGGCAACTTTATCCTGATATCAAGGAGGACATGTTTATCAGCATGGCCTACCTCATCCTCGATCACGGGAACAATGGTAATGGTGTCACGCTCGCGCGCGCCGGGCATGACGCGCCCCTGCTATACAAACGCCAGTCGCAAAGCGTTACGCCGATCAAACCGCCGGGAATGGTCGTTGGAATTGACAGTGGAAATGTATTCGATAGGATTACAGGCGATTTCGCCGTCCCGCTCGAGCGCGACGATTGCCTCGTTCTTTACACCGATGGCGTGACGGAAGCGCTCGATCCCGAAGGAAACGAATTCGGTCTCGAACGCACGATCCAATCGGTCCGCGCCAGCGCGACCGATGGCGCACAAGCAATTGTAAAGCAAGTCATCAATGACGTGCGTAATTTTACCGGTTCGCATCCCCAAAACGACGACATCACCCTGATTGCCATTCGTAAAACATGAAAAAGATTCCTGCTACCGAACGACACGAACAAACTGAAAGATCGGCATCGGCAAAATCGTCGCCTTCATCCGCGCCGGCCGCGTCCGATGTGGAGCGAGGTGAAGCTGATGATCCGATGGCCGGTTTGCAAGCGGATCTCGACAGGTTTCGCGATCTCGCGCTGCGTAGCCAGGCCGATTTCGAGAATTACAAAAAGCGTGCTGCACGCGAAAAGGAAGACGCGATCAAGTACGCGAACAGCTCGTTGCTTGAGCGACTCATCACCATTGTCGATAATTTCGAGCTCGGCCTCGAAGCCGCGCGAGGCGAAAGCGAACGGTCTCCAATTTATTCCGGAATGACGCTCGTCCTGAAACAACTCAATGATTTTCTGGCCGAGAATGGATTGCAATCAATCGAGGCGGAGGGAAAACAATTCGATCCAAACCTGCACGAAGCGATTGCGCATGAGGCGAGCAAGGAGTTTCCGGAAGGTACCGTCATCCGTCAGACGCGCCGCGGTTACCGGTTGAAAGACCGCTTGCTGCGGCCATCGAGCGTGGTCGTTTCAAGCGGACCGGCAAAATAATTGCCCGGTTTGTCATTTCCGAGCGAAGTCGAGAGTGGAACGAGCGACATGGAGGGCAGCGGCGAGAGAGTCGGGAGGCGAACGAGTCAAATCTCTTACTGTTCCATGTCAATCTTGCACCGAGCACGATTACGATCATGAGCACGAGTAAGCCTGAGAATCCATTGGCGATATCCGCGCCTGCCCACCGGAACCCCGGCGAAGGCGGGTAATCCGCGGTTCAAAGAAATGGCCACGACGAAACGCGATTATTACGAGGTCCTGGGCGTCGATCGAAACGCCGCCGGGGAAGAGATCAAGCGCGCATACCGCAAACTCGCGGTCAAATTTCATCCGGACAAAAATCCCGATGATCCCCATGCCGAGGAAAAGTTCAAGGAGCTCGGCGAAGCCTACGATGTCCTTATGGATCTGGATAAACGTGCCGCCTACGATCGCTTCGGGCACGCCGCTTTTGCCCAAGGTGACGCCGGTTTCGGCCGCGGCGGTTTTCATGATCCCTTCGAGATTTTCCGTGAAGTTTTTGGCGGAGGTGGAATCGGCGGCGGAATTTTCGAAACATTCTTCGGGGGCGACCGCACGAGCGCGGAAGATCGACAGCGTGGATCCGACTTGCGCTATGATATGCAGATCAAGCTCGAGGAGGCGGCTTTTGGTGTCGAAAAGGAGATTGAAATCGAGAAGCTCGATACCTGTAGTAAATGTCAGGGCAGCGGGGCTGAGCCCGGTTCGCGCACCATTAATTGTCCCACCTGCGGCGGCCGCGGCCAGGTGATCAGCTCGCGTGGATTTTTTCAGGTGTCGCAAACTTGTCCGCGTTGCCGCGGCGCAGGCCAGATCATCGAGAAACCGTGTCGCCAGTGTGGCGGGGAAGGACGCGTGGAAAAACTAAGCCGCGTTAAATTGAAAATCCCGGCTGGAATCGGCGAGGGCTCACGGCTGCGATCCTCGCGCAATGGCGAGGCCGGTATTCGTGGCGGTCCCCAAGGCGACCTTTATGTGGTCATTCACATTAAGGAACACAAAGTTTTCCAGCGGGACGGCGACAATCTTTATTGCGAAGTGCCGATTCCTTTTTCGATTGCGGCCTTGGGAGGCGAGGTCGACGTGCCTACCCTCGAAGGCGGAGCGCATTTAAAAGTACCGCCCGGCACGCAGAGCGGTCACATGTTCAGGCTCCGCGGAAAGGGAATCGCCAATGTCAATGGGCGCGGCCGCGGCGATCTGCTCGCGCGGCTGATCGTCGAGGTGCCATCACATCTGAACGTCGAACAACGCCGGAAGCTCGAGGAATTTGCCGAGCTTTGCGGCGACGAAAACACGCCGTTGCGCAAAAGCTTCTTCGAACGCGCGAAAGAATTTTTCCGGGATGCCTGATGCAACGGGGTCATTCGAACTACAAGAGCAAACGTAGAAACATTCGCGCGGCCGGGTCTCGCGACACGCCGAAAATCGAAGACTAACTCCTGTCGTTCCGGCGGTGCGGAAGCGGAGGGGAAGCCGCGATATAGACACGCAGGCTGAAGGCTGACCGACGAGAAGTGAGCGAATCAAATCTCTCACTATTTGCTTGAATTAGGAATGCGAACTGAAACCTGAAATGTGAACGCGACGCCTGATTTCTGGCTTCTGCGACTTTCGTAATCCAGTTTTTCTTCGTCGCTTCATGATTTCCTGTTTTGTCTTATCTGTGTAAATCCGCTTAATCCGCGAATAGGATTGTCATGCATCGCTTTTACATCCCGCCGGAGCATTGGAACCCCGACGCGCTCGTGTTGACTGGATCGGAAGCCCACCATGCGCGCGATGTCCTGCGCATGAAGCGCGGCGAAAAGCTCGTTCTCTTCAACGGACGCGGTCGCGAAATCACTGCCAAGATTGTCGATCTTAGCGGCGACGAAATTCGATTGCGGAAATTGCACGAAGCGGAAGCGCCGCCGTTGCGCTGCCGGATTGTTTTGGGACAGGCGATTCCCAAAGGAAAAAACATGGAGTTGATCGTGCAGAAGGCGGTTGAGATCGGCGCGGCCGCGATTGCGCCGATTATTTCCGATCGCACCGTTGTGCAGGTCGATTCCGAAAGCGCCGCGCAAAAACAGGCGAAATGGCAGCAAATTGCGATTGAGGCAGCCAAGCAATGTGGACAGAACTGGCTGCCACGCGTGCACGTGCCGAGAAAACTCCCGGAATTTTTTGACACAGCAATCGGCCTGCAGTCGGTTCAGACGTCGAATAGCGATGTGGCTACGACATTTGATCTGCGCCTGATCGGGTCGCTTCAGCCCGACGCACAACATCTTAAAAAAATCCTCGCCGATTATTCGAGCGAACATCCGCATCGTCCCCGGAACGTACTGATGCTTATCGGGCCGGAAGGCGATTTCACGCCGGCGGAGCTTGCGCTCGCCCGCCGCCACGGGTGCCGCCCGATCACGTTGGGCCCCGTTATCCTGAGGGTGGAAACCGCCGCGATTTATTGCCTGAGCATTCTCTCCTACGAATTGCTGGTCTAGTACGGCTTTGTGAGCCGTTCGGTCACCTGTTCGAACCGGCCGCAGACCGGAGGCTACAACCGCCTGTTCGAAAAGGTTACTCCGCAATCGCCGCTTCGACGGCAGATTCCGTGGGAAAGGCTGGGACTCCCGCCGTCTCGTCCGGTGGCGCGGGTTCGATCGAAACAATTGCAAATTGCGCGGAGCCCTGATCGGTGCTGAGAGAGACAGTTTCGCCAACTTTGTGTCCGAGCAACGTCTGGCCGATCGCGGTTTGATATGAAATGATGTTCCGGTCGGGGTCGCCGTCCCACGCGCCAAGGATGGTATAGGTTTCTTCCTTGTTCGAACCCAAATCGCGCAGCCTAACGATCGTGCCGATGGAAACGCGCGACGCGTCCGCGTTTTCAAAAGAGGTCCCGCGCGCGTTGTGCAGCATTTGTTCGAGCTCGGCCTTGCGGCGCATGAGCACGCTTTGCATTTGCTTGGCCGCCTTAAACTCAAAATTCTCGCTAAGATCACCATATGACCTTGCAATCGCGATTTCCTTGGTGTTCTCGGGAATTTTCTTTTTGACGAGCTCTTCGTATTCGGCTTTGCGTCTTTCGAGACTGCTCCACGAGACAATCAAAGGCGCGGCCTCTTCTTGCGGTTGTGTGCCTGTAATCATGCTTTCCAGTTCTGGATAAAGTTTAACGATCCGTGCCAGAAGCGACCGCTTCGTCAGCTCGTCAAATAATGGGCTGAGCTGAAGCTGTCGCATTGCGTCTCGAGCGACTCCGATTTCGCCATCCGCAAATATCTGGCCAAGTAATTGTCGGTCTTCCGCAAAGACCCGATACAACTTGCTGCCGCGATTAGGGGCGTTGTGCTGTTCGCGTTCAAGCGCTGCCAAAATGGCGCCGAGCAATTTCGGTGTGATCAGCTCGCTCCAGTTCTCCCGTTCGCTGCATAGCCAAACAAGCATCTCGCTCGTGGCGGAATGTTCGCGAATGCTGCGTTCGAGCATCGTCCTAAGTTCGGCATGCTGCCCTGCCTCGCTGAAGATGCGCGGTATCTGCGCGACCATTCGACCGTGACTTCCTTGCATCAATTGCAACGCCCGTTCAGTCCAGAGAGATCCGAGCACCGCTGGTAGCGCTTGCAAGACCCTTTTCTCTTTTGCCGACGACAATTTCGGCAAGATCGACATCAAACGCTTCTCTTCATCGAGGATCAACTTGGAAAGCGTTAAACCGATATGCGTTGTGTTCAGTGGGGGGACGCGCTCGAGCAAATCGTCCCGTGCGATGATCAGTTCGAATGCAAGCTCAGGATGTATTTTCTGATTGCGCGTCGCGACGTTCTCAACCGTGGCGACGATCGGTTGCAATTGTTTTTCCGGCTCTTTGAATTGCTGATGAAATTTTGTGATTTGCTCGAGCGCCACGATTTGCTCTTTTGGCTGCCGCGCCTGGCTGAAAGAGACAATTAATTCGTCAGTGTGCGAGACACCTTCGCCGCGCAGTTGAATTGGCTCGGTCTTTTTCGCAGGAATCGAAAAAGCGCCGCTCGCTTTGAGTAATTTCTTCGTGGATTCCCACCAGCGTTTCCATTCCGCTTCGCTGAAAACATCGCCCACCAACCAATCACCCATCTCTGAAACAGTCGCTTGGCCGCCGAGACTTTCGAGAATATTTCGCACCGTGGCCACCGGGTCTTCCCTGGCGAGTTTCTTGATCGACATCAGGTCGCTCGCCTTGCGTGCGAGAAAATGTTCGGGCGCAAGCGGCGTAAGATTTTCCGCCGCGTACTGGACCTGCATGGGGTGGGATTTCTTACCCGCAAAATCGATCACGATCTGATTGAGGAGGAGGTTCCATTCCGTCACGCGACCGAACCCCCAACTCTTGTGCAAACAAAACGTGCCCGGCTTCAACTTTTCGAGCTGCTCGGCGCCTTTTGCAGTCAGCTTTCCCGATTCGACGAGTTTTTCCAGCTCCGTTTCCATGCGAGTCGGACAAGCTACGACTAAGGTCGATCTTGGCGAGAGAAAACTAGCGCGAGAATCGCGTTTGCGATTGCGATAAAGCGTAGCCCGTGAAACGCTAGCGCGCCATGGCCACCAGCATTTGGTTTTGGATCGCCTTTCACGTCGGCGTCTTCGCCGCGCTAATCGTCGATCTGGTCAGTTTCAAGCGCCGCGATCGCGAACTGAGCATGCGCGCTGCGGCACAACGAAGCGTTCTGTGGGTAATCCTTTCGCTTTGCTTTAACCTCCTGGTCTGGCGTCTGAAGGGACCACAGCATGGCCTCGATTTTCTTACCGGTTATCTCATCGAGTATTCGCTCAGCGTCGATAACATTTTTGTTTTTGTATTAATTTTCGCCCATTTTCGCGTCCCTGCGATCGCACAACATCGCGCCTTGGTTTGGGGAATTCTCGGCGCTCTCATCATACGCGGAATCATGATCTGGTGTGGGATCGCGCTGGTGCAACGGTTTCATTTTGTTCTCTATCTGTTCGGCCTGTTCCTGCTGATCACTGCGTTGCGAATGTTTTTGGGCAAACACCTGCGGCCTGATTTCAGGGAGGGTTGGGTGATGCGTTTGTGCCGCCGCGTCCTTCCCATTACACAGGAATTCCATGGCGAGCACTTCAAAGTGCGCGTGGATGGCCGCTGGATGCTCACACCGCTGGCGCTGGCGATGATCGTGATCGAAGTCACCGACGTCATTTTTGCGGTCGATTCGATTCCTGCGGTCTTCGCCATCACGCGCGACCCATTTATTGTTTATACTTCTAATATTTGCGCGATCCTCGGCTTGCGATCTCTCTACTTTCTGCTCGCGCACTTGATAGACCGTTTCATCTACCTGCAAACGGGGCTCGCGCTCATCCTCGGCTTTGTGGGGATCAAAATGATCATCGCGGACTACTACCCGATTTCCAACTGGATCTCGCTGGGTTTCATTGTACTCGTCCTGGCTGTGACGATCACAATTTCGATGATCGTGACAGAGCGCCGTGCCGCAGCCGGCAATCGAAAATAAATCTTGCCTTCATTGCTCAAAATCCATTTAGCTATTGGGAAGACTATGAAGAACCTGTTTATCATTGCTTTGATTCTCGGGTTTGCCGGAAATTCATTCGGCGATATCCAGGATCCCCCGGCGAACGATTACGGGCCAACGCGTAAGCTCGGTCGCGGCTTCTCGAATTTTTTCCTGGCGCCGACTGAAATTCCGGTGACGATTGCGAAGATCAACGAAGACGAAGGTAATTCCGCGGCTGCTGGGTACGGCGTTTGGCGCGGGCTGGGACGCTCAGCCGCGCGACATGTGGCGGGTCTGCTTGAAATTCTCACCTGGCCGTTCCCCGCATGGCGCCAAAGTTACTATCCAATGCTCCCAAGCGATATTCCGTGGATTCATGCCGGCTATGCAGAATTCCCGCCCGAGCTTGGCAACGAATCGAAGTATCCCTACGTGCGGGATTATTGATCGGATTAATCGCAGCGCCTGATCTGATTATCACATGATCGGCAGTGCAGCGCTCGATGCAATCGGGGCGCCCTTCCACCTTGCTGGTCGTTGACATCTTAATAATTGTCTATTTCATCACTAGCGAGCTAGGGCGCTATTTCTGGCGCCCAGGAATTGCCATCAGCGGTTTTGGCATGAACGGCGACATCGAAAAGCTGCTTCGAATTAAAGCGACGTTGGCGATTGGCCACGCGAGCATTCTCCTTTGCGAATTGTCGATCTAAAAATTGAGGACGTCGCTTTCGGCGGCAAAGGCGTCGGGCGTGATAGCGGCAAGGCGGTCTTTATTCCGTTCACGATCGACGGTGAAATCGTGTCGGCCGAAATCGTGCGCGAGAAAAAGCAATTCGCCAAGGCCGAACTTGTTGATCTTAAAGAAAGCTCGCCGCATCGTGTAAAGCCGGAATGCCCCTACTTTGGCCGGTGCGGTGGCTGCGCTTACCAACACATTAGCTACGAACATCAGCTCGCCATCAAATGGCGCCAGGTGCGTGATGTTCTCCAGCGAATTGGCAAACTAAAGGATGTTCCGATGCGGCCGATCATTCCATCGCCGGAACAGTACGGATATCGCAATCGCATCACCGTTCACGCGGAGGATGGCGTGATCGGATTTTTCCGGCGCGATTCGCATCGCCTGATCGACATCGAGCGTTGCCCGATTTCGCGCGATGAAGTCAATCGCGCATTGGCCGAATTGCGGACGCAACATGTGCGCGCCGGCCATTACACCTTGCGCGCCGGCTTCGTCCCACGCATTTTTTCTCAAACAAATGAGGCGGTCGCAAATGCATTGCGCGACTTGATTAGACAGCTCATCCCTCTGGATCAGGAGCTGTTGATCGATGCTTACTGTGGCGCGGGATTTTTTGCGAAGGGATTGCTCGACAAGTTTCAGCGCGCTATTGGAATCGATTGGGATCGATTTGCAATTGAAGCGGCAGACGAAAACGCGACCATGAAGGAAAATTATATTGCTGGAGATATCGAAGTGGAGCTGGACCGCGCTTTACATAAGAGGGAACCGGCAAAGACAGTGGTGATTGTCGATCCGCCGGCCACAGGTCTGAGCGCAAATATTCGAAAGATGCTTATCGATCTTGCACCGGCCACGCTCATTTACGTTTCATGCAATCCGCCGACGCTGGCGCGCGATCTCTCCGTTCTGCAGCAAAAATTCAGGATCGAATCGGTCACACCGCTCGATATGTTTCCGCAAACCGCTGAGATCGAAGC
>Ga0193727_1000543_pt1 | contig 14665 bp, 16 predicted proteins | sample H2c2metaG_FD_143051 | JGI IMG/M metagenome (GOLD analysis project Ga0193727, IMG submission 143051) | Soil microbial communities from a riparian zone of the East river system, Colorado, United States - H2c2 | ecosystem: Environmental > Terrestrial > Soil > Riparian zone | place: USA: East River...
CGCTGGGAGTACGCACCCCGCACATTGGGGCTGCTGGTATCAACCTCGAACGTATCACCGGTCTCCGGATCCATCAGTCGCGCGATGCCGATGTCGGGCAGGTCGCGCTCACTCGGATCTTCGACAGTGACGGCGACGACGTCGTGCCTCTGTGCAAGGATTTTGAGCGGGTGGGAGATATCGCCTTCCAGAAAATCCGAGACGATGAACACGATCGCCTTCTGGTTCAGCATCTTCGCGACGTAATCGATCGCGGTCACCATGTCTGTCCCGCGCCCGACGGGCTCAAAGGCCAGGAGATCGCGAATGATGCGCAGCACGTGCCGCCGCCCCTTCCGCGGCGGAATGACGTGCTCGATGCGATCGGTAAACAGACAGACGCCGACGCGATCGTTGTTGCGAACCGCGGACATCGCCAGCACCGCGGCCAGCTCACTCGCAAGCTCGCTCTTGAATCTGTTGACGGTTCCGAATCGCTCCGATCCGGAAAGGTCGACGACCAGCATGACGGTGAGCTCGCGCTCTTCGATGTAGCGCTTGACGAACGGCCGGCGCATGCGCGCCGTGACGTTCCAGTCGATCGAGCGGACCTCGTCGCCGGGCTGGTACTCCCGCACTTCGGAGAACTCCATCCCCTGCCCCTTGAACACGGAGCGGTACTCGCCCGTGAAGACGGAGTTCACCAGTCCGCGTGTCCGGAGCTCGATCAGTTTGACCTGCCGCAGAATCTCCGGCGGCACTCCCATCGGCTTTTCGGGAGTGCGCCTGGGCGCCTCCTTGTGGCGCCGACGCGCAAAAATGCCGATCACGGAACCGGGATTGCTTCCAGGATGCGGGCGACGATCTCGTCGCTCGAGACCTCTTCCGCCTCGGCTTCGTAGGTGCGGAGGACGCGATGACGCAGCACGTCGGGTGCGATCGCCTTCACGTCGTCCGGCGTCACGAACGCGCGTCCGCGGAAAAACGCGTGGGCGCGCGAGCCCTGTGCCAACGCCAGCGTCGCGCGCGGGCTCGCGCCGTACTCGATCAGCGGCTTCAGCTCGGCCAGGCCGGACTGATCGGGATTCCGCGTGGCGTGAACTATTTCGACGATGTAGTCGACCACCCGCTCGTCGATGTACAGCTCGGCGATGTGCCGGCGCGTGTCGAGGATCTGTCTTGGCGTGGCGACCTGGTCGACCGGGATTGGTTCGCCGCTGGCCATCCGTCGGAGCACCTCTTTCTCTTCATCACGCGTCGGATATCCCACGTGCAACTTCATCATGAAGCGATCGACCTGAGCTTCCGGCAACGGGTATGTGCCTTCCTGCTCGATCGGGTTCTGGGTCGCCAGCACGAGGAAGGGCTCCTCGAGCACGTGCGTCGTGCCGCCGATCGTCACCTGCTTCTCCTGCATGGCCTCGAGCAGCGCCGCCTGAACTTTCGCCGGCGCCCGGTTGATCTCGTCCGCCAGAATGATGTTGGCGAAGATCGGACCTTTTTTTACGGAGAACTTTCCATTCGACTGATCGTAGATCTGGGTGCCGACGACGTCCGCGGGCAGAAGATCAGGAGTGAATTGGATCCGGCTGAATGAGGTGTTGATCGTTTCCGCGAGGGTCCGGACGGTCAGGGTTTTCGCCAGTCCGGGGACGCCTTCGAGCAGTACGTGTCCGCCGGTGAGAAGGCTTATCATGAGGCGCTCGACCATGTAGTCCTGGCCGACGATGCGGCGGCCTACCTGGCGGACGACCTCCTGGACCATCGATGCATCAGCGGCTATTGCGGTGGTTCCGTTCACGTCTTGCTCCTCCCGTAGAGTCCTTGCTCTTGCCGCTGCCCTTGGTGAGCGCGGCAATGATCTCTTTCTCGCGCGCCGTCAGGGAGCGCGTCTTGCCTGATTCCAGCGACCCGAGTTTCACCGGGCCGAACTTCGTCCGCACCAGCCGCAAAACCTCCAGGTTCAGCGCCTCGCACATCCGCCGAACCTCCCTCGTCTTTCCTTCAGCGATCGTCAGCTCGACGTCCCACATGCCGCGACCAATCCGCCGGGCCGATACCGCTGTCGGCATGACCAGGCCGTCTTCCAACTCTACACCTTTCATCGCGGCTCGTGCCGCATCCGCGCCGTCGCCCCTCACGGTGGCGACGTAGGTCCGCTCGATCTCGCGGCTCGGGTGTGTCAATTTGTGCGCCGCGTCACCGTCGGTCGTAAGGAGGAGAACGCCTTCGGTCATGTAGTCCAGGCGTCCGACATAGGTGAGCCCGGGCACGTCTTCAACCAGATCGAAAACCGTCGCTCTCCCCTCCGGATCCGAGCGCGTCGTCAGTACGCCGGTCGGCTTGTTGAGAACGACCCAGTCCGGTGCGGCTGGTAGAGCAACGGCCTTGCCATCGACAGTGATCTGGTCTTGTTCGGGGTTGACGCTCTGGCCGGTTTGCGCCACGGCTCCATTTATCCGCACGCGCCCCTCGGCGACCAGCTCTTCGGCCTTGCGACGTGAGGCGATTCCCGCGCGCGCCAGCGCGCGCTGAATTCGCATTGATCCGGGCATCAGTCTGCCCGAGGGGGCGCCTCGCCGTTGCCCTTCGTAGCAGGCGCAGGCACTCCCCCGGGCGGAGTCGCCTGCCGTGGGGCCCGCAACGCAATTGCCAGCTCGTCGGCCCGTGGAAGTTCTTCCAGATGCCTCAGTGCGAACTGCTCGAGGAACGATGGCGTAGTTCCGTATAGCAGCGGACGCCCCAGCCCCTCACCGCGTCCGATTACGTCGATCAGTCCGCGCTCGTGGAGGGATTTGAGAATTGCCCCCGCGCCGACACCCCGGATCTCCTCGACTTCCGAGCGTCCGATCGGCTGCCGGTAGGCGATGATCGCGAGTGTCTCGAGCGCCGCCGTCGACAACCGCTGTGGCCGAGCGGCGAGCTGTGCCCGCTCGATCGCTTCGGTGTACTCCGGCCTGGTCAGGACCTGCCATCCTCCCGCGACTTCCACGAGCTCGACACCGTGGCCATCGGTGTCGTAGTGAAGGCGCAGCTCCTCGAGCGCGGATTCCAGCGTCGTCTCCGTGTCGTCGGCGTGCGCCGCCATCGCGCGCAGCGCATCGACAGGGACGGGTGTGGCGCTCGCGAAGAGCGCCGCTTCAAGCAGCTTCGCTAGGGGCGTCACGTGTTATCTCGAAGGCGGCAAACGCCTGCGGCTGCAGGAGTCGGAGCTCGCCGCGCTTCGCCAGCTCGAGAAGAGCAAGCAACAGCGAGAGGACCTCCCATGGCTCCGCCTTCTTCGGAAGAATGTCCTTCCACTGCGCGCGGGCGCGAATCGCAAGAAGAGCGCGCACGATTCCAATCGCGCCGTCCACGTCGAGGGCGCGCGGAATTACATCGTGGATGTGGGGTTTCTTCGCGAGCCGAAGTACCCGATCGACCGCCGAGAGGAGCTCGGGCAACGAGAGCGACAGCTTGCCCGGAGTCGGGATCTGCACGGATTGCTGACTGTATGCCCGCGCGAACCGCCCGCGACGCTCCTCACTTCGACGCTCCAGAACGTCGACGACTTCGCGCACCTGCTGGTACTCGAGGAGCCGCCGCACCAGCTCGGCCCGCGGATCATCCCAGACATCCTCTCCTTCTCGACGGGGAAGAAGTGTCTGTGCCTTGATTCGAACGAGCCGGGCCGCCATCTCGAGATAGTCGGCCGCCTCGTCCAGCTTGAGCGTCGAGATCCGCGCCAGAAACTGTTCCGCGATCCGCGCGATCGGGATGTCGTAGATGTCTATCTGCTCGTCGCGAATGAGCGTGAGCAGGAGATCGAGGGGGCCCGAATACTCGGCCAACTCGACGACGAACACTTCTGACGCCGCCGACTCAGCGACAGCCAGCGAACCGGCGGACAGCGGACCCGGGGTCATCGCATCTATCATCAGCGGACTCCCCGCGATCCTTTCACATGGTCCATGGGCTGGGAATGATGTAGGGGAATACAGCTCGCGCCGCCACACTATCAAGGAAGAACACAGGAGCGAACCAGAGGTTGAGGAGCGGCCGGCCAAAAGTGAGAAGCAGGATGAGTATGAGCAATCCCTGACTGCCAATGCGCTGATAGTTGAGCGCCCACGCCGGAGGCAGAATGTATTTGAAGACGTGAGACCCATCGAGCGGAGGTATCGGTATGAGATTGAAAGCCATCAGCGAGAGATTGATCACAATGCCGAAGCGAAGCATGGTCTGAATGATGGCGCCGGTCGTCGCCAGTGCCGGGACCGAGCTGCCGATGACTCCTACCAATACGATCAGCGGCACGCAGATAATCGCGATCACGAAATTGGTGGCAACTCCCGCGAGCGACACAATGATGTCGCCGCGCTTGAAGTTGCGATAATTCCGCGTCACGACGGGAACAGGCTTCGCACCCCCGAAAGCCATGGTTCCGCCACTACCAAAGAACGTCAGCAGCGGCAGCAGGATCGTCATGAACGGATCAATGTGGGGAAGCGGATTCCAGGTGAGTCGACCGAGCATGTATGCGGTCGTGTCCCCCTGCTTCAGTGCCGCGTATCCATGGGCATATTCGTGCGCCACCATCGAGAACAGCAGGATGGGCGCAAGAAGGATGAAGTACTGGAATTTGTCCAAAGTATCGGAGTTGTGGTTTTGTGCGGCGCGTAGAAGTTACCATTACTCACCATTAGTCGGCACCCGTTAGCAAAAGAATCCGGGTTGACGTGAGCGCTCTTCGAGGGCAAATTTCATGGCTAAACCACTGCCCTAAAGAACCCGGAGATCAGTTAGTGCCAAATCTTGCTTCAGCGAAAAAGAACATGCGGAAATCACGCGCCGCTGCCATCCGCAACCGCGGCCAGAAATCCGCCCTCCGCACCGCCCTCAAGCGGGCGTCCGCCGGAACCGCTGAGGAGAAGTTGGCCGCGGTCAAGCTTCTCGACCGTGCTTCGCGCAAAGGTCTGATCCACCGGAACGCCGCGGCCCGCCACAAGAGCCGTCTGGCGAAAGCGAAAGCCGGCAAGTAGAACCCGACAACAAAAACAGAAGGGCGCCCAACGGCGCCCTTTTTTGTTCACCAAGCTCGAAGCCTCAAGCCGGCCCGCCGACAGCCCCTGGCAGGTAGTCTTCAGTTGCAGTTAAACCAGTCTACATCGTCGCCAGCTCCCCACCACATCTCTCGCAGTACCACTCGGTCGGATAGTTCGCCGCCCCGCACTCTGGACATTTGAGCGTCTTGTGTTGCTCTGATCTCGGATCCTGTGTGCCCCCAGTCTTCGGAACTGAAGGCGGAGTCGCCACCGCGGTCGATGGTGGTGCGCCCGAACCGCCTCCCGGCCGAAGGACGGGAAAGTCGTCGAACGGCGAGCGTCCACCGGTGTTGGTCTGGGACGGCTGCTGCCCTCGTCCCGCCATCGGTTGCTCGGAACGAGCGGGCGGATTCAAAGTCGGAGGTTCGGGAATCGCCGGGCGCGGCACGACTGGCGATATCGGGGGACGCGACCCGTCCTCGGAGTTGACTCTCCCCGCCGCGATCGCACCTGCCGCCTTTTCCTTCATGCTCAGCGCGAAAATCCGGTTCAGCTCATTCAGCTGCGCATCGAGCGCGGCCTTCTCCTTCACCAGGCGCGCCAATTCCTTGTCCCAGGCGCCGCCTATCTCCTTCCATTGCTTGTCGGTGTACTCGCCGACCGCCGCACGCAGCTCGGCTTCCTGGCGGGCATCCCGCTGCTGGGCCTCCTGGCGGGAGACGTCCTCCAGCCTTAAGGTCAGCGCGTCGATGTTTTCGCGCAGCTCACCGGCCCGTTCCGCCAGCTTGCTCGAGACCTCACGCAGGCGCGTCTGATAGTCCGCCTGGACGCGCTCATATACAGATGCGGAAGTGTTCGCACGCTTCTCGTCCAGCGCCGCAAGCCACTCCTCGTATCTCTGGCGCTCCTTCAGGAGGCCATTCAGCGCGTCCAGTGAGACCGGGTCCTTCTCAGCCATCGTTACTTCATCCCCTTGTTCGTTTCACCTTCTCCCGACCGCGGACGGGATTCCCCGAGCGATAGACGACCGACCCAGCCACAATAGTACAAGCGGCACGCCCCACCAGAGTCGTCCCGTCGTAGGGACTGTTCCGTCCTTTGGACACAAACTGTGACGGGTCAACCTTCCAGCGCGCCTTGGGATCGAACACCGTGATGTCGGCGGCAGCCCCGCTCTTGAGCGATCCGCCCGGAAGGTTGAAGATACGTGCGGGGGCGCACGCCATGCGGTCGACGAGGTCCGAGAAAGTGAGATGACCGGTCTCGACGAGGTTTGTCACGATCACTGCGAGCGCTGTTTCCAACCCGACGATTCCGTTCGGCGCATCGGCGAACTCGCGCTCCTTTTCGTCGTAGTGGTGGGGCGCATGGTCCGTGGCGATGAGATCGATCGTTCCGTCTTTCACGCCCTCGCGAAGTGCTTCGACATCCTTCGCGGTGCGAAGCGGTGGATTCATCTTCGCATTCGTGTTGTAGCCGCGCACACTCTCCTCCGTCAGCGAGAGGTGGTGCGGACAGACCTCCGCGGTGACCCTTATCCCGCGTTCCTTCCCCCATCGAATCAGCTCGACAGATCCCTTCGTGCTCATGTGGGCGAGATGAACGTGCCCGCCCGTCAGGCGCGCAAGCAGGATGTCGCGGATCACCATGATCTCCTCAGCTTCCGCTGGAATTCCCTTGAGACCGAGCTGTGCGCTGACAATGCCTTCGTTCATCGACCCGCCGGCCGAAAGCGTCGGCTCCTCGCAGTGGTCGATCACGGGAATCTTGAACGTGCGCGCGTACTCGAGCGCCGTTCGCATCAACTGCGCGCTCGCGACCGGCTTGCCGTCATCGCTCACGGCAACAGCGCCCGCCCCCACCATCTCTCCAAACTCAGCTAGTGCCTTGCCTTCCTGGCCCACGGAGATCGCACCAATCGGATACACACGCGCCGACTCCGCTCGCTGCGCCTGGCGGACGATGAAGCCCACGGCCGCCTGATTATCGGTGACGGGGTCGGTGTTCGGCATCGCGCACACGGCGGTGAAACCACCTGCCGCTGCTGCCCGGGCTCCGGTCGCGATCGTCTCGACATCCTCGCGTCCGGGCTCGCGCAAATGACAGTGCACGTCAATGAAACCCGGCGAGACGATGAGGTCGGCGCAGTCGATCACGTCGGCATCTTTCGGGGCGGCGATCGTTCCCCCGACGCCTTTGATCACGCCCTCCGCAATGAGCACGTCACCGACTCCGTTCAGACGTCGCGATGGATCGATTAGAGTTCCGCCTTTGAGAAGGATCGGCTTCATTCCCTCTCCTCTCGTCCGCGGCCACTCCCACCCTTGGCTGCCTCCGCCAACTCCGGCTTGCCGCCGGCCAACAGGTAGAGCACCGCCATGCGAACCGCCACGCCGTTCGTGACCTGATCGAGAATCACACTGTGCGGACCATCGGCCACGTCGGAGTCGATCTCGACGCCTCGATTCATTGGACCGGGGTGAAGGATCAGAATGTCGCGTGGCGCCCGGTCGAGCCGCTCGCGCGTGATTCCGAAGACGCGGTTGTACTCGCGCGCCGAGGGAATGTACCCGGCCGTCATTCTCTCGAACTGGAGACGCAGGACGTTGAGCGCTTCCGCCCACTCGATCGCCTCTTCTACCCGATCGAAGATCCGGACACCGAATTCGTCGATCGCGTTCGGGAGCAGCGAGCGCGGCCCGCAAACCGCCACTTCCGCACCAAGCTTGTTCAAGCCCCAGATGTTGGACCTGGCCACGCGCGAGTGCAGAATGTCGCCGCAGATGCAGATCCGCCGGCCCTTCAGATCGCCGAACCGGTCTCGTAGCGTGAGGATGTCGAGCAGCCCCTGCGTTGGATGCTCGTGCGTGCCGTCCCCGGCGTTAATCACATTCGACTGAATCCGCTCGGCCAGAAATTGCGCCGCGCCCGAAGCCGAGTGCCGGATGACGACCATGTCGATCCGCATCGCCTCGAGATTGCGCGCGGTGTCGACCAGCGTCTCACCCTTTGAGACACTCGACCCGGAGGCGGAGACGTTGACGGTGTCCGCGGAGAGTCTCTTTTCAGCGAACTCGAACGAGATCCGCGTTCGCGTCGAGTTCTCGAAAAAGAGGTTGACTATCGTCGAGCCGCGAAGCGCCGGGACTTTCTTGATCGCACGCTCGCTGATTTCCTTGAACGGTTCGGCGGTATCGAGAATGAGTCGAATCTGGTCGCCCGTCAGCGACTCGAGGCCGAGGAGATCCTTGCCGAGTGTCCCCGTCACGCCGCTGACTTGGGCACGATGACGACCTCGGTTCGCTCGTCGAGCTCGGCAACCATCACATCTACGCGCTCGTCATCTCCGACTTCGATTTTCTTACCGACGACGTCGGCATGAATCGGCAGCTCTCGGCCGCCCCGATCGATCAGAACCGCGAGCGAGATCGAGGCCGGCCGCCCGAAGTCGGCGAGCTCGTCGAGCGCCGCTCGCACGGTGCGCCCCGTGTACAGCACGTCGTCGACGATCACGATGTGCTTGTCGTCGAGATCCCACGGCAGGTATGTCGGGCCGACGACGGGACGGGGCCCGACCGTTTGCAGGTCATCGCGATAGAGCGTGATGTCCAGTGAGCCCTGCGGGACTGTCACGCCTTCGCCGCCCTCGATCATCTTGACGAGCCGGTCGGCGAGCTGAACGCCGCGACGCTGGATTCCAACGATGATGAGATTGTCTGTGCCGTGGTTGAGCTCGACAATCTCCACGGACATGCGCTTCAAGGTGCGCTCGACGGCCCGGGCGTCGAGGACCGTCGTGGTTTTCGTAGCCATTGGTTCACAAATATGGCTTGCCGCGTCCCCTAATTGAAGAGACTCCGTCGCGGCGAGACACTATTCTTATCTGATGCTGGCCGAACTACTCAGGCTTTTTGTCGGAAAGCGCCAGCCGGACTCTGTCACCAGCCACCGGGTGCTTGGGATTCCGGTGACAGTGTACAACACCCGTCCCGACGTAGACACCAGCGCCGTACTCGCGCGTCTCGAGCGCAGCCTGTCTCTAATCGAGCGGTACGTGCCGCACCATTTCCACCATCTCAGGAGAGACTTTGCGTACATCGTGGTGCAACGCTTTGCCTGCCGGGGAGCGTACTTCCACGAGCAGCGCGCGTGCCTGGTCGAGCTGACGTTCACCGTCAACCCGGACTTCTCCGATGCCGAAGTCGCCGCGACCATCCTTCACGAGGCGATGCATGCCCGCTTGCACGCGCTCGGCTTTCCGCTGGAAATGGAAGATCGCGCGAGGCAAGAGCGCTTCTGCCGCCGAGCGGAGATCGAGTTCGGAGCGCTGGTGCCCGGTGGTGAGCGGGTCGTTGAGCGCGCACAGTGGACGTCCGATCTTTCGGATGAAGAGGTCGCTCCCCGGATAGACCCTCGTCTAGCAGCGGAGCGCATCGCTGAGGTCGATCGCGCGGCGCTTGGTAAGGGCAGGACCTAACTGCAGCTGCGGTTTTACTTGATCTCCACCCCGTTCTCCTGCTCCACCATCTTGACCGCTTCGACGTGATCCGCTGCTTCACCGAGCTTTTCGCGGGCTTCATGAAACCGTTTGGCGGTCAGCGAGATCAACGGAGTCGTGGCCTTGAGATCATCGGCCATTACCGCAGCGATGCCGATGTCCTTTTCCAGAAGCGCCAGCCGGAACGTCCGTGGGAATGCGCGCGTGAGGACGCGTTGCGGAATCAGGTTTTCGGAGCTGTTTGATCGCCCGCTCGACGAGTTGATGACATCGAGAGCAACGGTCGGATCCACGCCGGCCTTCACCAGCACCGCCAGGCCTTCTGCCGCCGAGAGAATGTGAACGGCGAGGAGCGCGTTGTTCACGGCCTTGATTGCGTCGCCCGCGCCCACTGCCCCGGCGTGGACGATCTTCTTTCCAAAGGCTTCGATCACCGGACGAACGCGCTCGAACACCTTGATCTCGCCGCCCCACATGACTGTCAGCGTTCCCGCCTTGGCGGCGGTCGTTCCGCCACTCACCGGAGCATCGATGAACTCGACCCCGCGTCCGCCCAGCTCGGCCGCGATCGAGCGCGACGTCGGCGGATCGCCGGACGTGCAGTCGACAAGGACGGCTCCCTTCCGCAGGGCGCCGAGCATCCCGTTCTCGCCGTGAAGCACCGCCTCGACCTCGATCGACGACGGCAGGCACGTGATCACGACGATTGCGTCGCGTACCGCCTCGGCGGGCGTCCGGGCCAAACGGGCCTTGTGCGTGCGGACAAATTCCTCCGCTTTGGAAGCAGTTCTATTCCATACGACCAGGTCGAATGGATCCCGCGCCAGATGCGATGCCATCAGTACGCCGATGTCACCCAATCCCAGGAATGCGACTTTCATTAGTTGGCTGTATGTGTTGACGTTGTACCACGAGCGGCCGTCGCGCTGCTGTGCGCATACACGATGGCCGAAATGTCAGCGATCAGTTTGCTCGACCTGGTGCCATCGGGAATGCCGCGCGTGAGCACTACCAGCACGTAGGGCTTTCGTCCGGAGGGATAGACGATTGCTGCGTCGTGGGACACCGCGGTTATCTCCCCCGTTTTATGGGCAACCCGGGTGCCGGCCGGCAGTCCCGCGGGAATCTTTTCGTTGAACTCCTGCGCGAGGAGAATCCCCAGCATCTCGCGCGTCGCCGCCGGAGGAGCAGCACTTCCCTCCTGGATCGCGCGCAGAATAATGGACAGGTCCCGCGCCGTCGTCGTGTTATTGAGACCTTTGTCGAAAGCCTTCCCATCCTCGACACCACGGAGCACCTGGATGCGTTGCGCTCCAAGCGAGCGCATAGTGCGAGTCACCGCGTCGGCGCCGACGAGCGTGATGAGGGTGTTCGTCGCGAAGTTGCTCGACCGCGTAATCATCAGTCGCAGCAGCGTGTCGACCCGGACCCGCTCTCCGATGCGATGATACAACGTGGAGTCGCTGTCCGAGCCAAGGTCGAGCGAATACGGCGAGCCGTCTGCAATCGAAGCGAATCGGTTCACCAGCAGCAATCCCTGGTTCATCCTGAACGATCCGCTGTTCGCGCGACGAAAGAGCTCGATCATCACGGGCACTTTCATCGTGCTGGCAGCGTGAAAGCTGGTGTCAGCGTTGACAAAGAGCGTGTCACCCGACGCGAGGTCTAGGTACGCCAGTCCAACCTGGGCGCCTGGCTCCTCGGCGATTCGCGCCTGTATCCGCTCGAGCACCGAATCGCGGCTCGGCGCTATCGCGATAAGGGCTGCTGCCAGGAGAATCATCATCCCGGCGATCCGGTCACGCTATGTGCCTTTGGGCCCCATTCACCCATTGGGATCAAACACCCATCGCCGGGCTCACTTTCCGATCTCCCCCCGTTTGTACCTCGGCCCAGATGCTTTCGTTGTGCTGATCCTTGAGGAAGATCGAGCCGACGACGACCGTGATCAGCGCGACCACGATCGGGAATGCCAATCCCGCGTAGATGTTGCCGGTGCGAGCAACAAGACTGGTCGCGATGATGGGAAGGAAGCCGCCGAACCAGCCGTTCCCGAAGTGATATGGCAGTGACATCGATGTGTAACGGATCCTGGCCGGGAATGCTTCGACCAGAAACGCCGCGATGGGTCCGTACACCATCGTCACGAACACGACCTGGACGAACACCAGCGCCGTAAGCGCGACCGCATTCACGGGACTGGAGTACAGCTTCATCCCGTGATAGATCGGAACGTAGAAGATTGCGGCCAGCAGGTTGCCGGCGATCATGATCTTCTTGCGGCCGATCTTGTCGGACAGGCCGCCGAAGAACACAAATAACGGCGTGGCGAGCACGAGCGCGACGGCCACGATTATGTAGGACGTCGTGAGAGGAACTTTCAGAACTGTCTGCATGAACAGGAGCGCGTAGAACTGTCCTGTGTACCAAACGACGGCCTGTCCCGCTGTAGCTCCGAACAAGACCACGAAGAAGACCTTCCAGCGCGACCAGGTACCGAAGCTCTCCTGAATCGGAGCACGCGAGGTCTTGCCCGACTCCTTGAGTGCGGTGAACAGCGGCGACTCGCGGAGCCTTATCCGGATGTAATAGGAGATCCCGACGAGGAGCAGCGACAGAATGAACGGAACGCGCCAGCCCCAGTCCTTGAAGTCTTTTTCGCCGACGACGCCCCGGACGATCAGAATCACAGCGAGTGAAAGAAAGAGCCCAAGCGTCGCGGTCGTCTGAATGAAGCTCGTGTAGTAGCCACGACGGCCATCCGGGGCGTGCTCGGCGACGTACACCGCGGCGCCGCCGTATTCGCCTCCGAGAGCAAGTCCCTGCAACAGGCGAAGAATCACGAGAATGATTGGCGCGGCGATACCGATTCGATCGTGACCGGGCAGAAAACCGATCGCCGCGGTGGATCCGCCCATGATCAGAAGTGTGGCGAGAAACGCGAACTTCCTGCCGGTCAGATCTCCGATCCGCCCGAACACCAGAGCGCCGAACGGACGCACCGCGAACCCAACCGCGAACGTCGCCAGCGTCTTGAGAAAACTCGCGGTCGGATTCCCGCTCGGGAAAAACTGGGTCGAGATAATCGCCGCGAGGCTGCCAAAGATGTAGAAGTCGTACCACTCGATCATCGTTCCGACGGACGATGCGGTGATCACCTTCCAGATCCCGCGAACGTCGCCGGCGGCATGAGCATTCGCGCTGGCGGTCGCGCTGGAACTCGGCACAGCAGGATTCATTGCGAAGTATTCCTCGGAAGTCTCAGTTTGAACGGATCACGGAATCCACCCACGTCTTCGATAGGAGTCCGTGGCGAACCTCTCGTAGAGCCACGATCGAAATGCCCGCAGCCGATCCTCCGCATTGCTCCCCGGGTACAGGCCCGATCCGCGAAGCGCGGCGGGAACACATACGACCTTGAAACCGACAGCCTCGAAAGTAGCACAGGCCCTCCGCGTGTGCAGGGGCGATGTGACCAGAGCGAGTGTCGTCCAACCATTCGCGCGCGCGATGGCTCGCATCCTCAGAGCTTCGGTGCGCGTGCTCGTAACCGAATCGACAAACGTCGTCGCCGTCGCCACACCAGCGACAGCTGTCACAGTCCGCAGATCCACCGAGTCCGTGACGGGTGCTCCGTTAAATGCTCGCCGCTCCATGGATACGAGCATCGCCGGAGCAACGCCGCGTCTCGCCAGCATGATTCCACTCAGCAATCGGTCCAGAGTTTCGCCTCGCATCATGCCGTCGGGAGTAAACCCGTTGGACAGAACGGCAATCGCGTCGACGTGAGCGGGGATGGGATCGCGTCTGATCAGCGGCCGCGCCAGCAAAGATACGACCGGAGTATATGCCACCACGATGCAGATGAGCGCGATAATGCCCGCGCCGATCCAGAGCAGCGGTCGGAGGCGGGTGACTCCAAGCGCCGCTCCGAGGAGCGCCGCCGGAATGTAGAGGATGATGTCCGGCCGCCTAATGAGCTGCTGTACGCCGAGGACGTACGCGGCCACAGCGCACAGCGTGCCGAGTATGGCCCCGGTAAGGGCCTGACGCGCTGCGGCGGACCCTATGGCTTCTTCGAGTGCTGTGGCGGAGCCGACTGCGCGGCCGAGATGCGATCGGCGGCCGTCTTGAGCGCCCCGGCAATGTTGACCGACTGCTCGGCGACCACCTGCTGTGCCGTCGTCACCATGCTGGTAGCAACCTGCACGGCTGCGGCTTTGATCTGCGGGTCCGATGCGACCCTGAACACGAGCGCCTGAACGGCGGCGGCAAGCTCGTCGAGCGACTTCTGCAACTCGGGCGATGGCTTGAACGAAACCGAATCAGCGGCTCGGGTAGTCGGCCTGGACGTCGGTGCCTTTGGCGTCGACTGCTGCCAGCGCGCCGCGGAGGTCACGGCGAGCCCAATCAGCAGAACCATTAAAAGAGCGATTCGTTTCATGGTGAATATCTGAAGTGAGCTTGGAAGCTCGGGTAACGCGTCGTGGGCAATACCCCACGATAGCCAGAAGGGTCTCCCGGCGAAACACTCAATTCCCGCGCCACAGTTATTTTTGGGGTAGTCAACATGCCCGAATACGTTGCAGAGCTTCTCGAGGCGATCCACGACGCCGATCCTGCGCTCCGGGAGATGAGCGAGGAGCGGTCACGCCTCCGGCCGGGCCCTGGCAAGTGGTGCCCGCGAGAGATAATTGGACACCTGATTGATTCAGCATCCAACAATCATCAGCGTTTTGTGCGTGCACAATTTCAAGACGACCTGGTTTTTTCTGGGTACGAGCAGGACGCGTGGGTATCGGTGCAGCAATATCGGGACGCGCCCTGGGAAGAGCTGATCGCGCTTTGGTACAACTTCAATCTTCACATCGCGCGAGTAATGCAGCTCGTCCCTAAAGACGAGCGTGATCGGCCGCGGGCACGCCACAATCTCGACGAGCTTGCCTGGAAACCAGTTCGTCGCGAAGAGCCGGCGACACTCGACTATTTCATGAAGGACTACGTGGCGCATCTCAAGCACCACCTGGCCCAGATCGGGATCCGGCCGGACTAATTCACCCAGTCAGCAATGAAGATGTTGGTCTCGTGCGGATTGGCGTCGTGCCGGTTTGACGCCCAGACCACCTTCTTCCCGTCAGGGCTGAACATCGGAAATCCGTCAAAG
>Ga0193727_1000544_pt1 | contig 14640 bp, 10 predicted proteins | sample H2c2metaG_FD_143051 | JGI IMG/M metagenome (GOLD analysis project Ga0193727, IMG submission 143051) | Soil microbial communities from a riparian zone of the East river system, Colorado, United States - H2c2 | ecosystem: Environmental > Terrestrial > Soil > Riparian zone | place: USA: East River...
GCCTCCGCTTTTTGTGTCTTTTCGGGTGTTTCGTGGGCAGACAAGCGACCTGCTCCGAATTATCCACGTTATCGAGTCCCGATTCCAAATCCGTTTAATCCGCGTAATCCGTGGTCAAAAAAATTCAGTCGTTTCGAAATTGTTCAGGAACTTCGTCGCGAATTTCCGGGAAAGGGATAGCGAAGAAAAAACAACTACCCGAAAGGGACAACCTAAAACCAATTAGAAAGCAATAATACTTATGAACACACCAATCCAAATCTCAATTGAAGGGCCACGAAGCAACGTGCTTACGAGCCCCTTTCCAAGTTCAACCTCGGCCTTGATTCTCATCACGCTCGCACTCGCCTGGTTTGCGTTTTCGCCAGGAGCGCAAGCGGTTGTTCCGGCACCAGGTGGAGGCTATCCTGGTTACAACACTGCTGAGGGTGACGGTGCGCTCCAAAACCTTACAACCGGCGTGTTGAACACGGCCATTGGTTTTGATGCGCTCTACGGCCTTACAACCGGCTTTTACAACACAGCCACCGGTACTCATGCGCTTTATAGCAACACCACCGGCGCACTGAACACGGCCACCGGTGGTTATGCGCTCGCAAGCAACACAACTGGTGTCAACAACACAGCCAGCGGTTTTAACGCACTCGGCGCTAATACAACCGGCTCGGAAAACACGGCCAACGGATATTTAGCGCTCTTGTTCAACACGACCGGCGACAACAACACAGCCATTGGGATCGGTGCGCTTCAGGCCAACACAACCGGCGTCCAAAACGTAGCCGTTGGTTCCTTTGCGCTCGATAACAACAATGGCAGCCATAATATTGCGTTAGGCTATTACGCTGGTCTTAACCTCTCCGCAGGCGATAACAATATCGATATCGGCAATCTCGGTGTTTATGGCGAAGCCAGTACCATCCGCATCGGCACGGCAGGAACACAGACTGCCGCCTACATTGCAGGTATTGCTGGAGCAACAGTCACTGGCAATCCTGTAGTGATTGACGGAAGTGGTCATTTAGGCACAGCCGACATCAGTACTCTACAGGGCCCTCCTGGTCCCCAAGGGGCACGAGGTGATGCCGACCCAGTTGGGACACAAGGTCCAGCAGGTGCAACTGGAGCTGTGGGCCCGGCAGGTCCACAGGGCCCGATTGGCGCAACTGGTGATACAGGAGCACAAGGCCCAGCAGGAGCCGGATTGGTTTCAGGAGCTTGGCTCACACTGGCTGCTACCGCACCTGCGCCAGCCGGATTTACTTTATTGGGAACAACCACAATAACATATCGCGATGGGCAGAATGTGGTGCACGACTCGACATTTAAGTTGTACCAGAAAAACTAGAGGATGTTCTTACATTAGCGCTTGGAAAACAGGCGCTAATAAAGAGCAACTGTTTCAGTCGTCTTTTTTGCAACGGTCATCAGAATTCATAGCAAACAATGCTTCGCATCAATGCGGGTTTCGTGGACCAGATCACTATCCTTTGCTACCCGCCACGCCGTCTTGTCTCGCCAGAGCCTTCGCGAAGGCGCGTAATCCCGCCAGGCGCGAAAGAATGTGAGACAGAAATTTGAAACTCGCTTGCCTCCCGGCTCGCTCGCCGCTTCCCGTCGCGGCTTTGCCTTCTGTGTCGCCGATCCCGTCGGCTCCGCTCACGAATTCTCACAAACCGGATGAACCCATTGGTTGGAAATTGGTGCAATCGTGTCTATGCCTCCGCTTGTTGGGTCTTTTCGGGTGTTTCGTGCGCAGACAAGCGACCTGCTCCGAATTATCCACGTTAATAAGTCCCGGTTCAAAATTCGTTTAATCCGGGTAATCCGTGGTTAAAAAAATTCAGTCCTTTCGAAAGTTTTCGGGAACTTCGTCCCGAATTTCCGGGAACAGATGGCGAATGACAAACATTACCCGAAAGGGAAACCAAAAGGAAAACATCTATGAAAAAACAACAAAATAATTCTACCCGCGTTTGGGCGCTGGTTGTCGCCTTCTCGATTGCTCTGCTATCTATTCCGGTAGTCTTAATAGCCTCCAGTTTCACGGCCACTCCGGCGACTAGGGGATTGAGCGCGCCAATTAACGGGGTCGCGGCCGGCGATAAGGAGCTGCGCGATAAGGACGGCAACGTCAACACCGTTCGTTATGAGCAGATTAATGCGATGCTGCTCAATGAATTCCTGAAAGAGCACCGGAGAGTTGAGGCACAGCACACCGAAATTGAGAACCAGGAAGCGACTATAACCGAATTAAAGTCAACCGTCGCGCAGCAACAGAAGGGAATGGAAGTTCTCACGACGCAGCTCAAAGAGCAGGCGGCGCAAATCCAAAAGGTTAGCGCCAAAGTTGAGATGACTAAACCAGCTTCGCAACTGGTTGCGAACAAGCCGTAAAGCCTCGCGTCAACCGCGACTCAAGGGCGACCCCGAAAGCTTTCGGGGTCGTTCTTTGTCATTGCTTAAACGCATCCAGGATCGGCTGCGGATAATCTTCTTGCCCACGAAATACACCAAAAGCGCGAAACCCTTCAGACATCGGCAGCCGCGACACGAATTTGAAACTCGCTTGCCTCCCGGCTCGCTCGCCGCTTCCCGTCGGCTCCGGTCACGCATCCGCACGAATTGACCGAAACCAATTGACTCAAGTGTTGTCAGATTTGTAGCCATTCGTGTACTTCGTGTCCGTTTCCCAAGTCCTCGGGCGAGCGAAGCGGGTGCCCTACAATTCCTCCCCATCCACATCATCTGCTGCCTGCCACGCCGTCTTGTCCGGCCGGAGCCTTGCGCGAAGACGGAAGCCTCATGCGGACGGCGGATAAAAAACTTCAGTCGTTTCGAAAAATTTCGGGAACTTCGTCCCGAATTTCCGGGAACAGATGGCGAATGACAAACACTAGCCGAAAGGAAACCAAACCAAAAGGAAAACACCTATGAACACACTAATGAAAACACTGCAGGCGGATCTCCTCCGCACTCTGCCCAGACAATCGAGGACCCACCATGTTTGACATCATCAGCGTTAAATCGCGAATCAAGGAAATCATCCGGGAGAGTGCCCAAGTCAAATCCGCGGACATCGATGAGACGGCGCACCTGCACGAGGATTCGAAAATCGACTCGCTGACCTTGCTCGAGGTCGCGCTGACGATCGACCAGGAGTTCAAGACCAACTTCACGGAGGCCGAACTCATGACTATGGCCAGCATCCAGATCATGGCGGAGAATGTCGTCAGCCGGCTCGCGGGAAAGCCAAGCAGCAAGGTGGCGTGACCGCGATCGCTATTACCGGCTTGGGATTGGTGACCTCCATCGGGTCGGGAGTGGAGGCTTTTTGGCGCCATCTTCTCGAAGGGCGAAGCGGTTTTTCCGAGGTCTCGAGCTTCGATACGAGTGGCTATCGCGTCCACCGCGGCGCGGAGATCCAAGGCGAAGGATGGGACAATGGCTTCGGCGAGGAGAAGGATCGCGCGTACGGGCGCACCGCGCAGTTTGCGCTAACCACCGCCCGGATGGCGCTCGAAGACGCCGGTCTCCGGGGTGCGGATCTCGACCCGGCGCGCACGGGGGTCGTGATGGGAACGACCTCGGGAGAGCCCGGCGAGATCGAGCATTTCAACGACCTCGATCTCGCGCAGAAGCTTGGCGAGCTCGGGTCCCGTTTCACCGATCGTTACCCGTGCCATCACATCCCTGGGTTGGTGGCCGCCAACTTCGGCGTTTACGGGGGCGGAGGACCCGTGATGCTGCCGGTGGCTTGTGCCGCGGGGAATTGCGCCATCGCCCACGCTTTCGATCTGCTCCGCACCGGAGAGGCTGACGTGATGCTGGCCGGCGGGGCGGACGCTTTCTCGCGAATCCCCTACACGGGATTTTCGGGCATGCTGGCGATCGCTCCGGAAAGATGCCAGCCTTTCGATCGCAACCGCAAAGGGATGATTCCCGGCGAGGGGGCTGCGATCCTCGTTCTCGAAACCCTCGCACGCGCCAACGCGCGCGACGCCCGCGTCTATGCCGAAGTCGCCGGCTACGGCCTCTCCTGCGACGCATATCACATGACTGGGAGCGATCCCGACGGGCGAGGCGCCGCCCGGGCGATGGAAAAGGCATTCGCCCAAGCCGGACGCGCGCCCAGCGAGGTCGACTATATCAGCGCGCACGGGACCGGCACGAAGAGCAACGACTTGCACGAGACGATGGCGGTCAAGTGGGTCTTCGGAGAGGGGGCGTATCGTGTCCCGATCAGTTCCATCAAATCGATGCTGGGCCACACGATGGGAGCGGCATCCGCAATCGAAGCAGCGGTATGTTGCCTTGCGATCGAGCGAGGAGCCATCCCCCCAACGATGAATCTTACGGAAGCCGATCCCGACTGTGACCTCGACTACGTTCCGAACGAAGCGCGTTCCAGGCCGGTGAAGCTGGCGATGAACAATGCCTATGCGTTTGGCGGAACCAACGCTTCGCTGCTACTCCGGGGGCTCTCATGACCGAGGCGAGGAATCGGGTCGCAATCACTGGGGTTGGGGTCGTTTCGGCTGTTTCTGATGACGCGACGGCGCTTCACGGAGCTCTGTGCCGGGGCGAAAGCGCTGTTGGCCCCATCACCCTTTTCGAGCGGGAGTTCTCCCGTGGCGCGCGCGGCGCGGAGATCAAGGATTTCGACGGGCAACGTTATCTCGGCGATATCAATCTGCGCCCGCTCGATCGCACCGGACGGCTGGCGGTGTGCGGAGCAAAAATGGCTCTGGAGGCGAGCGGGTGGACGCCGGAAATGCGCGACGCGGTGGAAGTCGATCTCGTCGTGGGAACCATGTTCTGTTGCGCCCGCACCAACACGGCGTTCGACCGCGCCGCGCTCGTCACCGGCCCGAAGCACATCAAGCCGTTGGATTTTGCGAATACGGTGATCAATTCCGCGACGGGGCAGACCGCGATCTGGCATCGCCTGCGGGGCGCGAGTATGACGGTGTGCGCGGGCACGACCTCCGGCCTTCACGCGTTGCAATATGCGGCCCGCCGGGTGGCGCTGGGCTGGTCCGATGCCGTGCTGGTGGGCGGGGTGGAGGAACTTTGCTTCGAGACCTGGTTTGGCTTCGCCCAATCCGGTCATCTTCTGCCGATCGGAGATGATGCTGGACCGAGGCCCTTTTCTCGCGGACGCAACGGCTTTCTACCGGGTGAAGGCAGCGGGTTTCTCATGCTGGAAAACGCCGCCGCCGCCGCTGCGCGCGGAGCTCGCGTTCTTGGCGAGGTGGCTGGCTGGGGTTCCAGCTACGATCCCACTCGCGGGTCGAGCGGGAACGGCGGGATCGCTGCGGGCGCTCGGGCGATGACCGGCGCGCTCGCGCAGGCAGGCATTTCCGCGGCGGAGATCGGCTGCCTAGGGCTCTCGGGGAATGGTAGCCCGGCCGGCGATCGCGATCAGGCGTGCGCTTTGGGAGAGGTTATCGGCCCGCGTTTGTCGTCGGTGCCCGCGTTCGCGCTGGCTGGCGCGCTGGGCGAAACGTTTGGCGCGTCAGGTTTGCTCCACGCAATCACCTTGCTCGAGTCCGGAAAGTCGCGCGTAGTTCCGCCGACTCGCACCGGCGAAACCGCGGATGCGTCGCTCCCGGCTCTGGCATTGAGCGCAAATCCGATCGACGCGTCGTTTCTCCACGGTCTGTTGCTGGCTCACAGCTTCGATGGTAGCACTGCGGCCATCGTGCTAAAGGTCAACGCGTGATGTCATGAACAATCAGCCGTCCCACCCCCTCATCCCACGGTATTGCGCGGACGAATACGGCGAGGAGTCGGTCGCCGGAAGAAGAACGTGGGTCGAGAAGATGACTGGAGCGGATCTTTCGATGATCGGGGAGGGACGAATTCCTGGCGCTTCGATGCGCGGGAATGTCGAAAACGCGATCGGCACGGTGCAGATGCCGCTGGGCATCGCGGGTCCGCTCCTCGTCCGGGGCGAGCACGCGCAAGGCGTATTTTATGTGCCCCTGGCGACTACAGAAGGCGCGCTCGTCCGTTCGTACGAACGTGGCATGGCGCTCCTGACCCGGTCCGGCGGAGTGGAAGTGCGGATCGAGCGGGATGAGAATCAGATCAGCCCGACTTTTCATTTTGACGGAGTCGTGCAGGCGGCCGCGTTTGCCCGGTTCATCGTCGATCACGTGGAGGAGTTGCGCCGGTGTGCGGAGGCGACCACCTCGCACGGAAAGTTGCTCGCGATCGAGCCGATGGCGGTCGGACGGGAGGTGATGGTGACCTTCCGCTACAAAACGGGGGACGCACATGGGATGAACATGATCGCGAAAGCGACCGATGGCGCCTGCCGCTGGGTGATGGAGCACAGCGACGCAATTTCCTATTTGCTGTTCAGCGGCCTCAGCGCGGAGAAGCGACCGAGCATGCGGGGCCTGTTAGGGGGCAAGGGAAAGAAGGTGACCGCCGGAGCGGAAATCCCCGCGAAATGGGTGCGCCTTTACCTGCACGCAACCCCCGAAGACCTGCGCGATCTCTGGCGCAAGACCATCGTCGGCAATGTCATGGCGGGTGCCATCGGCTATTGCGGGCATTACGCCAACGGCCTCGCCGCCCTCTTCATCGCCTGCGGGCAGGATGTGGCAAATGTCGCGAATTCGGTTGTCGGCGTCACCGGTTTCGAGGTCACACCGGAGGGAAATCTTTACGCTTCCTGCACGTTGAGCTCGCTCGTCGTCGCGACGGTGGGCGGAGGGGTGAACCTGGAGACGAGCCGCGAATGTCTCGCCATGCTCGGCTGCCAGGGCACTGGCAAAGCCAGGAAGCTCGCGGAGATCGCCACCGCAACCGCGCTCGCCGGCGAACTGTCGCTGGCCGCCGCGCTGGCCAGCGGTGAATTCGTCGCCGCGCACGAAAGCTACGGTCGCAACCGTCCGCCAGCCTAGCTCCCGATCATGCGCCCATTCCGCGGTCTCGGCATCCACGAAGATCAATCTGCTCGCGGAGGCGGGTCTCAAGGTGCTCCTGGCCGAGCAGCACTATGTAGTCGGGGGGTATTGCAGCTCTTTTTCGCGCCAGGGCTTCAGGTTCGACGCCGCCAGCCATTTTTATCCGCTGCTCGGCAATCGAGAAACGATCACCGGCAGACTGCTCGAACGGCTCGGAGTGGAAACCGAATGGGTCAAGATGGATCCGGTGGATCACTTTCATTTTCCGGATGGAAGCCGCTACTCCGTCCCGGCGGATTTCGACCGGTATCTGCGAGAGCTGAAGGAGATGTTTCCGGCCGAAGCCGCGCGGCTCGACGCTTTCTTCGCGGAAGTGCGGATGCTCTACCTGATCGGGTTGCTGAGATACTTTCGCGGCAAGATGACCGACCGCCTGCGGCTGCACGAGGGAGTTTCCTTGCGGACGGCGATCGACCGGCACTTCGAGGACCGCAAGCTCAAGCTCCTGCTCACCGCCGACTGCCCGCACTGGGGCGCGCCTCCGCGGAGGATTTCGTATGTGTTTGATTCCATGCTTAGGCTTTCCTATTTCCTGGGGAATTACTATCCGCGCGGAGGGTCGCAAAAATTTGCGGACGACCTCGCGTCGGCGCTGGAGCGGGCCGGCGGTGATGTGGTCCTGCGCGCACACGTGCGGCAGATTCGGTTGGACCGCGGTCGCGTCGCCGGCGTGGAGCTGGAGCTCGGTCCGGTGAACAGGCGGCGGCGCGTCGCGGTGCGCAGCACGCGGGTGATCTCGAATGCGGACCTGCTGCAAACCTGCTCCCGCCTGCTCAGGGAGGAACATTTCGAGGCCGGTTTGCTCGGCCGGCTCAGACGGATGCGCCGCAGTTATCCTTGCTACTTGATGCACTTGGGCCTGGCCGAAACGTCGCCCGAAGAACTCTACGATGCGCAAGGTTACCACTGGAGCGGCTGGGACGCCGAGGCCCTCGGTACCACCGATCTTCGCTTCAAGTTCTTCGTCCCCACGCAATTCGATTCTTCCATCGCTCCGCCCGGCTCCCAGATCATCATCATCCAGAAAGTGATCGAGATGGAGTTCGAGAAGATCGAAGACTGGGAAAACCACAAGGCGGAGATCGACGCGTTTGTCTGGCAGCATCTCGAAAGGCTGGTTCCCAGAATCGCCGAGCGCGCGCGGGTGCGGTTGAGCGCTTCGGCGAAAACCTCATATCGTTATACGCTCAATACTGCCGGGGCCATGCTTGGCTGGGAGATGTCGCCCGATCAACTCGGCGACGACCGCCCTTCGGTCGTCGGATCGGTGGAGGGACTTTACTATACGGGGCACTGGACCCGCCCCGGTGGAGGCGTGACTCCTGTCCTCGTCTCTGCCATGAAAGCCGCGGAGGCGATTACTGGGAACCGCTACTTTTGACATGACGCTGAACCGGGCCCAACTCGAACAGATCCTGCCGCATCGTCCACCGATCCTGATGCTGGACGAAGTCATCGACGTGATTCCGCGAAACAGCGGGAAAGGAGTGAAACGCTTCGTGGAAGGGGACGCGTGTTTCGCCGGACACTTTCCCGGCAGGCCCATTCTGCCGGGAGTGCTCGCCATCGAAGCACTCGCCCAGACCGCGGCCGCCGTATTCCTCAGCGATCACCTCGGCGCCGGGCGCCCGCAGTCCTTCGGTCTGCTGGGCAAGGTCAATGAGATGGCTTTCCTGCAACCCATCGTGCCGGGCGACGAGATCGAGTTCGCCGTTAAAGTCGAGCGGACAGTCGGCTCATTCGCCTTTGTCAAGGGTGAGGCGACCGCCGGCGGCAAGCCTTGTGTCCGGGGCCGGTTGACGCTCAAAATTGTGGATGAACGGTGAGCTTGAGTCAGTATGGAACGGCACTACGACATCATCATCATCGGAGCAGGCCTGGCCGGATCGACCCTTCAGAGGAACGGGTGGCTGTCGCGCGGTGCGGTAGTTTGCTGCATGACGTGGTCCGCGGCGGCGGCCGAAATTGTACCAGGCCCACCTGCGGCCTGGATTAACAGTGCGGCGACCCCGGCAGCATGCGGAGCTGCGGCGCTGGTTCCAAAAAAGTATGGACCGAAAGTGTCAGAAGTCCCGTCGACGCGAGCAAGTAGTAGAATCGGAGCCCTGGATTAGGCCGCAGGATCAACCAGAAGCCGAAAAGGACGAATAACGCCAGACCGGCAATATCAGAATCGCGCATTCTGTCGGTTTGCGGGCTAGTTGTCCGGTTTTTGAGGATTGTCACATTTCGGACAATTAGTCAGCGAACTTACAGCCGTCTTGTCTCGTCGGAGCCTTGCGCGGACCTGCAATTCCTCCCCCACCCTCGGTTAAAAACTGAGTCGTCTCGAAAGTTTTCGGGAACTTCGTCCCGATTTTTCGGGAACAGGCAGCGAATAGCAAGAACTACAAACCAAAAACCAAACAAAAAGGAAACACACCTATGAACACACAAATCAAACCTTCGTTACGGCTTCGAAACCATTTGGAGCCGGCTTTCATCGTGCTCGCACTTACCTGCTTTGCGCTTTTGCCAAAAGCGGAGGCGGTAAACCCCAAGCCGGGCGGCGGCTATCCGGGAGGCAACACGGCGGAAGGGCAAGCCGCTCTTTTTAGTCTTACCACCGGCACGTACAATACGGCAATCGGTGCTTTGTCACTCAGAAGCATCACCACCGGCAACTTCAACACCGCCACTGGAGCGGGGACGCTCCTTTCCAACACCGGAGATCAAAATACCGCCACCGGCGTGACAGCGCTTTTAAGCAACACCGCCGGATACCAGAACACGGCCAACGGTGCCAGTGCGCTTTTTAGAAATACGGTAGGTGTCAGCAACACTGCTAATGGAACGTATGCGCTCTTTAGCAACACCACCGGATACGAGAACACAGCCACCGGTGCTAGCGCGCTCCAGAGCAACACAACCGCTACCGGAAACACCGCCACCGGTGCTAGCGCGCTCAAAGAGAACACAACCGGCTTTGGCAACACGGCGACGGGGTTTGAAGCACTCGTCTTCAACACCACCGGCGGCGATAATACGGCCGATGGTATCGGCACGCTGCACAACAACTCCACCGGCAACAACAACACTGCCAGCGGCGTTGATGCGCTCCTTAGCAACACCACCGGCAGCGACAACACGGCCACTGGTAGTAATGCGCTCGTGAGCAACACCACCGCCAACTACAACACGGCCAACGGCTTTAGAGCGCTCTATAACAACACCATCGGCAACAACAACACGGCCACCGGTGTTGACGCGCTTAATCAGAACGTTAACGGCTGGCAAAACACAGCTGTCGGTTGGGAGGCGCTCCAGAACAACACCTCCGGCAGCGGCAACACAGCCATCGGCGAGCGAGCCGGTTACAATCAAACAGTCGGCAACGGCAATGTCTATATTGGCGAAGGAATGGATGGTGTTGCTGGTGAGACCAACGCCTGCTACATCAGGGGCATTTTCGGCCAAACGTCTCCTTCAGGAACTGCAGTTTTCATTAATGCAAACGGCAAACTTGGCACGACTACCTCCTCTCGCCGGTTCAAAGAGGAAATTGAGCCAATGGAGCGGGCCAGCGAAGCGCTCCTTGCGCTCAAGCCGGTCACCTTCCGTTACAAGAAGGAGATAGATCCCCACGGTATTTCGCAGTTTGGGCTGATAGCCGAGGAGGTAGAAAAGGTAAATCCTAAGCTGGTCGTGCGCGATAAGGATGGCAAAGTTAACACCGTGCGCTACGACGCGGTGAACGCGATGTTGCTCAACGAGTTCCTCAAAGAGCACAAGAAAGTGGAACAATTGGAAACGACTATCGCTCAGCAGCGAAAAGACTTCGAGGCGGCGATGGAGCGACGGCAAAAAGAGCTGGAGGCGACCAGGACGCAGCAACAAAGCGAAATTGAGGTCTTGACGGCAAGCCTCAAAGAGCAGGCAGCGCAAATCCAAAAGGTGAACGCACAGATCGAGATCAGTAAGCGCGTCGCGCGAGTAGTGACTAATCCGTAACACTACCGCCGCACTATAACTTGGCTGGAGCAGGGTTAGTGACCTGGCTACAGCTGACAAGAAACGTTCGAGACACGGCGTCCGGCAAGTTCGGACGCCGCGTCGTGTTTTTGTGGGGCAATCTCGCGGTGGCGGCGAGACGGTTGCGAACCTGGCGTCGTCAGAATTTGTAGCAAAGATGTTCGCATCATTTCGCGTATTTAGTGGGCCAGATCCGTGTCATTTGCTGCCAGCCCACGCTGTCTTGACTCCTCGAGCTTGCGCGAAAGCGGAAACTCCAAGGCGAAGGTGGGTGATTCGCGGTTAAAAAATTCAGTCGTTCCGAAACATTTTCGGGAACTTCGTCCCGAATTTCCGGGACTGGGTAGCGAGGACAAACACTACCCCGAAAGGAAAACCAAACCAAAAGGAAAACATCCATGAAACAAACACCTATGAAACAAATGCTGCTCGGTACATCGCCGATTCGTATGAAGCAAAAACTGAGCAAAGTCGCAACTGCTTTGCTTTTCACATCCTGCTTTGCGCTTTTGCCAAAAGCGCAGGCGCTCCGTCCGGCTCCGGACGGAGGTTATCCCGGAGGCAACACGGCGGAAGGGCAAAGCGCCCTCTTTAGTCTTACCACCGGCATATACAATACCGCGCTTGGTTGGTCTTCGCTCAGCAGTAACACAGCAGGCAAGCTTAACACCGCCACCGGCGCTGGGACGCTCCTTCTCAACACGGGAGACCAAAATACGGCCATCGGCGGTGCGGCGCTTCTAAGCAATCGCACCGGCACCAACAACACCGCCAACGGAGTATTTGCCCTTTTTGGAAATACCACCGGTAACGGCAACATCGCTTTGGGCGCCAGCGCTGGCATCAGTCTGACCACAGGCGATAACAACATCGACGTTGGCAATGACGGGGTAGCTGGCGAGTCTGGGATGATCCGGATCGGCGACCCGGATATTCACGAGTCAGTATTTTTGGCTGGGATCATTCCGATGACTCCGGAAGCCCCAATACAAGCGGTGTTGGTGGATCCTAGCACTGGCCAGCTTGGCAGCGCCGATCTCGCCAGCTTCGCGCAGGGTCCGCCAGGGCCGCAAGGACCTCCGGGGCAGTCGGGGCCTGCTGGGCCACAGGGTCCACAAGGGCCGCAGGGACCTCGGGGTGATCAGGGACCAGTTGGGCCTCCGGGTTCCCAGGGGCCGCAAGGCGTTCCGGGCCCAACCGGGCCTCAGGGACCGCAAGGACTGCAGGGAAACCCAGGTCCGCAGGGTCCCCAGGGCCCACAGGGACCAGCTGGAGTAGGCGTGGTAATTACGACTCCCGCGAACACTGCGGTTGGCGATCAAGCCTTGGCTTCCAATACCGGCTTCGGTAATACGGCCGCCGGTTTTCAAACGCTCCTTAGCAACACCACCGGCGGCGACAATACGGCCGTTGGTACCGGTGCGCTGCACAACAACACCATCGGCAACAACAACACGGCCAGCGGTGTTGATGCGCTCCTAAGCAACACCACCGGCAGCGACAACACGGCCGACGGAGAGGGGGCGCTCTATTTCAACACCACAGGCAACTACAACACAGGCAGCGGCTTTCAAGCGCTCAATCAGAACACCACCGGCAGCAACAACACGGCCACGGGCTATAGAGCGCTCTATACCAACAACGCCGACAACAACACCGCGTATGGATATCAGGCGCTTTTGAGCAGCAGTACCGGCAGCGTTAACACGGCCATCGGTGTTGGCGCGCTCCAGAACGACACCACCGGCGGCGGCAACACGGGAATGGGTAACAGCGTGCTCCAAAGCAACACCACCGGCAACGACAACATAGCCATCGGTGTGGCTGCGCTCTATTACAATAGCACCGGCAGCAGCAATATCGCCATGGGCCATGCAGCCGGCACCGGTGTCACCACCGCCAATAACGTTATCTCCATCGGCGACCACGTCGCCGGTGCGAACGTAAGTAATAGCTGCTATATCGGCGAGATTTTCGGTGCAACCTCTTCCGGCGGGACTCAGGTGTTCATTAATTCAAGCGGCAGACTTGGGACCATGACGTCTTCCCGGCGGTTTAAAGAGGAGATTAAGCCAATGGAGCAGGCCAGCGAGGCACTCCTTGCGCTTAAGCCGGTCACCTTCCGTTACAAGAAGGAGATAGATCCGCAAAGTATTCCGCAGTTTGGGCTGATAGCCGAGGAGGTGGAAAAGGTAAATCCTAACCTGGTCGTGCGCGATACGGATGGCAAGGTCAACACCGTGCGGTACGAGGCAGTGAACGCGATGCTGCTCAATGAGTTTCTGAAAGAGCACAAAAAAGTGGAAGAACAGCAAGTCACGATCACTGATCTCAAGAAAGACTTGGGAGTTCTCACTGCGCAACTCAAAGAGCAGGCAGCGGAGATACAAAAGGTTAGTGCTGAGTTTGAGATGAGGAGACCGCTGACACGGGTAGCTCGCACCTATCCGTAGACGCTACGTTTGGTTAAAGAATGTGGCCGGGGTCAACGTCCCCGGCCACAGTTTGTACAGCGGGTCTTCGTTCGCTTCGATATATCAGTGCTTCAGCGCGTCAAGAATGGGTTGCGGATAAACGCCCAAGCAAATCGTGGCGACGATCAGTGCGCTGATCGCGACCCGCGACAGACCGCTCACTGGAATTGCGTCGGTCTTGGAATCAGACTGCCAATACATCGCGCGGACAACTTTTAGGTAATAGTAGAATCCGCAGCCCACCGTGATCACACCCACAACGATAAGCGCGATCTGGCGTTGCAGAACGGCTGCGTAAAAGATGTAGAACTTGCCGAGAAATCCCGCGGTGAACGGCAAACCCGCGAGCGAGACCATTCCGATCAACATCGCGAACGCGAGAAATGGTGAGCGCTTGGCAAGACCGTCGAAATCGGAAATTTCCTCACCGGTTTGCTGGGCGACGATTATTAGCACTGCAAAACTCAACAGTGTCATCAACAGGTAAGCGACGAGATAGAAGGTAATCGCGCGGACATCGAAACACACCACGCCGATGAGCAAATAACCCGCATGCGCAATGCTCGAGTACGCGAGCAGTCGTTTTAGATTCGTCTGCGGTAGCGCCGCGAGATTGCCGTAGATCAATGTGAGCAATGCGATCACAAAAATCAGCCGTTCTGTTTGCGGCAAATTCATGAACGGTTGCAACACACGTATCAACACGACGAACCCCGCTGCTTTCGAACCGACGGAGAGATATGCCGTCACTGGCGTGGGCGCACCTTGATAAACATCCGGCACCCAGATTTGGAAGGGGACGGCGGCAATCTTGAAGCCGAGCGCGACTAGAACAAAAACCATGCCTAACAACGCTGCGCCGGAGTCGGCGCCAGCATTCGCTAGTGCCGCCGTCAGCCGATAGAGATTTGTCTGACCAGTCGCGCCGAAAATCCAAGCAATCCCGTACACGAGAAACGCCGTGGAAAGCGCGCTGAGCACCAGATATTTCGTTCCCGCTTCGAGGGTCGTGGGATTGCGCCGGGTAAAACTGACCAGCACATAGAACGACACAGTTACGAGCTCGAGCGCGACAAAGATGAAAACGAAGTCGATCGCCGAAACGAGGTACATCAGGCCGGCACAGGTGAAAAGAGGCAGCGCGACAAATTCGCCCAGACCTGGGTGCGGCGCGGCGC
>Ga0193727_1000545_pt1 | contig 14629 bp, 13 predicted proteins | sample H2c2metaG_FD_143051 | JGI IMG/M metagenome (GOLD analysis project Ga0193727, IMG submission 143051) | Soil microbial communities from a riparian zone of the East river system, Colorado, United States - H2c2 | ecosystem: Environmental > Terrestrial > Soil > Riparian zone | place: USA: East River...
CCGCGACATAGTGAATGAGGCGCGCCGCAGCGAACAGGGCATCGTCGAAGCCGAACCAGTCGCCTCCGAAGAACATGTGGCCGCTCATCTCGCCGGCCAGGGGCGCATTGAGGTCGAGCATCTTCTGCTTGATCAGCGAATGTCCGGTCTTCCACATCACGGGTTGGAGGCCGGCCCGCGTGAGCGCCTCAGGCAACACGGCGGAGCACTTCACATCGAAGATGACCGGGAATCCCGCGCCACGACGCCGCACCATGTCTCGCGCGAACAACACCAGGAGCTGGTCCCCGAACACCGGTTTCCCCGTCTCGTCCACTACGCCGATCCGGTCCCCGTCGCCGTCGAACCCGATCCCCAGCTCGGCGCCTTCACGCCGCACGGCCTCCTGCAGGTCGCGCACGTTCTCGAGCACGGTGGGATCGGGATGATGATTGGGAAATGTGCCATCGGAGTCTGCGAATAGCGGCACCACCACGGCGCCCAGGCGCTCCAGCGTTTCGATGGCGATAAGACTCGTGACGCCGTTGCCGCAATCGACCACGACCTTCACGGGGCGCCGCAGCGGGCTGTTCCGCTCGACGATCGCATCGCGATACGCTGGCAGCAGGTTCTCGTGCGACCGGCGGTAGCCCCCGGTCTGGTCTCGCAACTTGCCTTCCGAGATCATGCGCCGCAGCAGCGCGATGTCTTCGCCGTAGATCGGCGCTCCGCTCAGCACCATCTTGAATCCGTTGAACTCGGGGGGATTGTGGGACCCGGTGACCTGAAGGCCGCCGTCGACGCCCAGGGTGTGGGTCGCGTAGTACAAGGCGGGCGTGGGTACCTGCCCGACGTACACCGCCAGCCCCCCTGCGTCCTCGATTCCCGATACGACCCGGCGCACGAGCTCCCCACCGGAGGGGCGGTTGTCGTGGCCCACCGCGATCTGGGGCTCGCGTCGCAACCGCTCCGCCCCGAGCGTGGCGAACGCCTTGCCGACGGCGTACGCCGCTTCCGGCGTGAGCTGGTCCCCCACGGTCCCCCGAATGTCGTATTCGCGGAAGATGACGGCGGGAAGGCGGAGATTTACGGTGGGCATCGGAGCCCGCTTTGTGTCAGTTGGGGTTGGTCGACAATGACGCCGGCGGGACGCTCGGGAGCACTCCCGCGGCGCGCACGCTCGCGCCGCTCGTGTCGGCGAGCGCGAGCAGCCGGCTGGGCTGAATCCCCAGCACGAGCAACCCGACCACCGCCGCCGCGACGACCGCCCCGGCCAGCCGGCCCAGGTGCACATCGACGTGGGACTGCTCGGACGATTCCGCTTTCATATACATCGCCATCACAACGGGGAGATAGTAACCCGCGGACATGACGCTCGCGATCACCAGCAGGGCGGCGAGCGGACCCTGACCGGCGTCGATCGCCGCATTCAGGATATACCACTTGCCGATGAATCCGGCCGTTCCCGGAAATCCGAGCAGGGAGAGCATGCAGACGGCCAGCGCGAAGGCCAGGGCCGGCCGGCGCGCACCGAGCCCTGAGAGGTCGTCGATGAGCACGTCGCGCTCCCCGTTGCGCCCTTTGGCGGCGAGGATCGCGAACGCGGCCAGCGTCATCAAGGCGTACGCCACGACATAAAAGATAAAGGCCGACGATCCCATGCTCGTGCCCGAGCTGACCGCGACCAGCAGATATCCGGCGTGGGCGACCGACGAGTATGCGAGCATTCGCTTCACGGTCCGTTGCGCCAGGGCCGTCAGGTTGCCGACGACCATCGTGATGGCGGCGAGCCACCACACAATCGGATGCCACCCGGCGACGCCGGGGAGGCTCTCCGTGAGCACACGGAACAGCCCGGCGAACGCGGCGGCCTTCACCGCCACGGCCATGTACGCCGCGACGGGCGTCGGTGAGCCGTCGTACACGTCCGGCGCCCACATGTGGAACGGCACCGCCGCCACCTTGAAGGCGAAGCCGATGAGCAGCAGTCCGGCACCGAGCAGGAGCATCGGGCTGTGGCCCAATCCGAGTGTGCGCACCTGAGCGCCGATCAACGTCAGATTGGTGGCCCCCGTCGCTCCGTACGTCAGCGCCATGCCGTAGAGGAGAAACGCCGACGCAAACGCTCCCAGCAGGAAGTATTTGAGCGCGGCCTCGGCGCCGCTCGGGCTCCGCCGGTTGATGCCCGCCAGGACGTACACGCACACCGACATTAATTCGAGGCCCAGGAAGACCACCATGAGATCCTCCCCGCCTCCGAGGAGCATCATGCCCACAGTGGCGAAGAGCAGCAGCACATAGTACTCGGGCGCAAGCAGTTGTTCCCGCTCCAGGTACTCAAACGAGAGCACGACCGTGAGCGCGGCAGTGCCCAGGAACACCCAGTCAGTCACGAACCGGAAGTCGTCGACCGCAATCATGGTGGCGATTCCCGCGGCGTGCGCGTGGTTCCGCCACAACCACCCCACCACTCCCGCCGTCGAGATCAGTGCGGTGACGGTAATCCAGCCGGCGAGGCGAAGGTCCGCTGCCGTGCGGTGGCGCGCGGCGACGACCAGCAGCAGCAACAGGCCCCACCCCGTGAGCACGATCTCCGGCATCAGCGCCGTCAGCAGGTCCGGGTAGAGCGACAGGTCGAGGCTCATCGTGCCTTCACGGTCGTGATGAACCGCTGTGCGGCGGGCTCCATGCGCTCCAGGAAGGGCTTCGGGTAGACGCCGAGCCACACGATGCAGGCGAGGAGCGGCAGCAACACGGCGAGCTCACGTGGGGTCAGATCGAGCAGCTTTTCGTTTTCTTTCTTGTCGAGCGGGTTGTAGATCACCCGTTGCAACGCCCAGAGCAGGTACGCGGCCGCGACGATCACCCCGGCGGTCGCGATCGTGGCGGCGACCGGGTAACTCTGGAACGTGCCAAGCAGTACGAGGAACTCGCCCACGAACCCGTTGGTGCCGGGGAGCGCGATGGAGGACAGGGACACGATGGTCAAGATCGCGGCGAAGAGCGGGACCACGCGGGCGATTCCGCCATAGGCGGCGATGAGCCGGCTGTGGCGGCGCTCGTACAGCATTCCCACCAGGAAAAACAGCGCGCCGGTCGAGATCCCGTGGTTGATCATGATCAGCAGCGCTCCCTGTACGCTCTGCAACGTGAGCGCCCAGATCCCGAGCATCACGAACCCCAGGTGCGCCACCGACGAATAGGCGATCAGCCGTTTGAAATCGGGCTGCACCATCGCCACCAGCCCTCCGTAAATGATGCCGACCAGAGACAACACGACGATCGTCGTCTGCACGGCCGGGTGTTGCGCCACCGCCGGAAAGAACGGGAAGGCAAACCGGAGAAAGCCATACGTGCCCATTTTCAAGAGGATGCCGGCCAGAATCGCCGATCCCGCCGTGGGCGCTTCCGTGTGGGCGTCGGGGAGCCAGGTGTGAAACGGGAACACGGGCACTTTGATGGCGAAGGCCAGAAAGAAAGCGCCGAACAGCCAATAGGCCCGCGGCCCGAGGTCTCCCAGGCCCGCCAGCACCTGCTCGTACGAGAACGAGTACGTCCCTGTGCGCTGATGCACCAGATGCACCAGGAAGAGGATGGCGACCAGCATGAGCATCGAGCCGAGAAATGTATATACGAAGAACTTGATGGCGGCGTAGAGCCGTCCCTCCCCGCCCCACACGCCGATGATGAAATACATCGGAATGAGCATCACTTCCCACATCACATAGAACAGAAACAGATCCAGGGCGACGAATACGCCGATCATTCCCGACGTCAGAACCAGGAGGAGCGCGTAGTAGCCCCGCAGCCGCGTAGTGATGCCGGCATAGCTGGCGAGCACCGACAGCGGGACGAGCAGCGTGGTGAGGAGCACGAGAAACAATGAGATCCCGTCCACGCCGACCGTGAAGTTGATGCCCCACGAAGGGATCCATGGCGCGTCGAACCGGAACTGCATTCCGGCCGAGGGGACGAAGGTCCACCACATCGGTACCGAGATTGCGAACTCGGCGACGGCGACGGCCAGGGCGATGTGTCTGGCCCACCGGCTGGGCGCGGCCAGCACGGCGAGCGCGCCGGCGGCGGGCCAGATGAGCAACGTCAGCAACACCCAGTCCTGATACATTGCTAGCCCACCGCGCCGAGCAGCAGGATCGCGCCGGCAACGAACAGCACCACGTACAGTCCCAGTTCACCGGTTTGCAACCTGCTGCCCAACCATCCCAGCGCTTGCGTCAGCCGCGCCACGCCGTTCACCCCGGCGCCGTCGACCATCCCCTGGTCCACGAACCGCCACAGCACTTGGCGCGATGTCCACTCGATCGGCCGGACCAGGATGCGATCGTACAACTCGTCGACGTAGTACCGCTTCCACAGCAGGCGGGCGATGCCTAGCTCGGGCGGGGCTTGCCGCGCCGGGACCAGTCGCCCGAACGGCAGCAGGCGCCACGCGGCAACCATGCCGACCAGCGCGATCGCTACGGCACCCGCGACGAGTGACCACTCCACGCCGTGAGCGAGCTCCGGCACCGCACTGACGCGGGCCGAGGCGTCGGTGACGGGCGCGAGCCAGTGCTCGAGAAACGCGGTCCCGCCGAGCAGCGCGGGGACATTGAGTGCTCCGCCCAGGCCCGCGAGCACTCCCAGGACGAGGAGCGGCATGGTCATGACCCACGGCGCTTCGTGCAGGTGGGCGCGCTCGCGCTCGCCGGTCCGGTTGGGGCCGTGGAATGTGTAGAGCATGAGTCGCGTCATGTAAAACGCCGTGAGGAGCGCCGCGGCGACGCCCAGGGCCCAGAACCCGTACCAGAGTGGCTGCACCGTCCCACGCGCGAAGGCCGCCCCGAGAATGGCGTCTTTCGAAAAGAACCCGGCGAACGGCGGCACACCGGCGATCGCCAGCGTCGCGATCCACATCAGGCCGCAGGTCCAGGGGAGGAACGCGCGCAACCCGCCCATGTTGCGCATGTCCTGCGCGTCTTCGGAGGAATGCACGGCGTGGTAGGCGCCGTGCATGGCGTGGATGACGCTGCCGGCGCCGAGAAACAGCAGCGCTTTGAAAAACGCGTGGGTGGCGAGGTGAAACACACCGGCCGCGTACGCGCCCGTGCCCACCCCCAGGAACATGTACCCGAGCTGGGAGATGGTCGAGTATGCGAGCACCTTCTTGATGTCCCATTGCTTGAGACCGATGGACGCCGCGAACAGCGCGGTCACGGCCCCGATCCCTGCGACGACGGCGCTGCCGATGGGCGACAGCGCGTACAGGATGTTGCAGCGGGCCACGAGGTACACGCCTGCCGTGACCATGGTGGCGGCGTGGATGAGCGCGGACACGGGCGTGGGTCCCTGCATGGCGTCCGGGAGCCACGTGTACAGGGGGATCTGGGCGGACTTGCCGGCGCAGCCGAGAAACAAGAAGAGGGCGATCGCCGTGACGGCGCGGTCCCCCGGTGCGAACACCGACGGCGCCTTCGCGAACACCGCGGTAAAGTCGAGCGTCTGGGTGTGCCGGAAGATCAGGAACATGGCGACCAGGAAGCCGAAATCCCCGATGCGGTTGACGATGAACGCCTTGAGCCCGGCATCGGCGTTGATCTTTTCGTTGAACCAGAACCCGATCAGGAGATAGGAGCACAACCCGACTCCCTCCCAGCCCACGAACATCAATGGGAAGTTCGCGCCAAGCACGAGCGTCAGCATGAAGAAGACGAACAAATTGAGGTACGCGAAGTAGCGCGCGTACCCCTCGTCCTGGTGCATGTACCCGACGCTGTAGAGGTGGATGAGGGCGCCGACGCCCGTGACGATGAGGATCATCACGGCCGAGAGCTGGTCGAGCTGCAACGCGATGTCCACCTGCAGCGGGCCGACGGGCATCCACGACCAGTATCGGAATGCCAGCGGCTCGGCGTGCGGATGGCCCTGGAAGGCCCAGACGAGCCATGCGGCGCACGCGAACGCCGCGGCGACGGTGCCGACTCCAATGAGCGAGACGGCGGCCTTGGCCTTGGGGCGCCACAATGCCAACAATCCGTTCAGCACGAAGCCCGCCAGAGGCAGCGCGGGCACGGCCCAGAGCAAACGGCTCAGCGGCGCGTCCATCACCCCTTCAGCAGGTTGATGTTGTCGATATTCACCGTCCGGCGGTGGCGGTAGATCGCGAGAATGATCGCCAGGCCCACGGCGGCCTCGGCCGCGGCGACCGCCATGACGAAGAACACGAAGATTTGACCTGCCACGCCGAGTGTCTGGGCCAGCGCGATGAAGGTGAGGTTCACGGCGTTGAGCATCAACTCGACGCACATGAAGATCACGATCGCGTTACGTCGCAGCAACACGCCCGCCACGCCGAGCGTGAACAGGACTGCCGAGACGAAGAGCGAAGGCCCGAGGAGCATTCAGATGTGACGCTTGGCGAGCACGACGGCGCCGACGATCGCGGCGAGCAGCAACAGGCTCGTGATTTCGAACGGGACGAGGTAGGTGCTGAACAGGGGGTGCGCGATGGCCGCGACCAAGCCTTGTGTCTGCTCGAGCGCCGCGAGCGTGCCTGGGGGCAGCGACAGGTCGGCCGGCGGCGTGGTGCGCGCCACGATCAGGAGCTGAAGACCCAGCGCTCCCGCGAGGAATGCGGCGGCGGCGAGACCCACGGGCCCCTTGATGTCCGTGACGGAGAGGCGCCCGAGGTTGAGCAACATGATGACGAACAGAAATAGGACCATGATGGCGCCGGCGTACACCAGGACCTGGAGGACGGCGACGAACTGGGCGTCCAGCATCACGAACAGCGCGGCGACTTGGAACAGGGTGAGGACCAGCCACAGGGCGCTCGCCACCGGATTGGTGCGCGTGATGCACAGCACCGCCCCGGCGATGGCAAATCCGGCGAACGTCCAGAACAGCACCAGCGTGGCGGGCATGCGTTACTCGCCCTTGGGATCGGAGGGATCCCACAGGGTGGAGACGGGATGCGTCTGGGCACACAGGCGCTCCAGGTCGTACACAAAACGATCGCGCGAGTACTCTGCGTTCTCGTAATGCGCGCCGACGTGGATCGCCTCCTCGGGGCACACTTCCTGGCAGTAGCCGCAGAACACGCAGCGGAACTCGTCGATCTCGTAGATGAGCGGGTAGCGGTTTCCCTGCTCGTCCTCCCCCGGCACGAGCTTGATGCAATTCGCGGGGCAGATCTGCGGGCACAACCCGCAGGCCACGCACTTGGCGCGCCCTTGCTCATCCGTGAGCATGCGATGCGTCCCGCGCCAGCGCGCGGACATCGTCCAGTCCTTGCTGCTCTTTTCCTCGGGGTACTGCATGGTCACCTTGGGCCGGAAGATGTGGCGCAGGGTGAGCCACATCCCCGTCAGTGTGGCGCGCAAGTACGACGTTTGCGATACCGGCCGTTTCAGAATCTTGACGCCGATCGCCATTTAGGCCTCCTCAGTCACTGAGCCGACCACGAGGCGCCCGCGGTCGAGCACGAACACGATGGGAAGGCCGATCGCGATATTCATCCCGAACAGAGCGAGCGCGAAGCGCGCGTCGTACGCCCACCCCAGTCGCACATGCAACACCCAGATCGCGGTCGCAAGCGCGGCGAGGTACGCGAGGGCGAAGGGCAGCATCACCTTCCAGCCGAGCGCCATGAGCTGATCGTATCGGAAGCGCGGCAGCGTCCACCGCACCCAGATGTAGAGAAACAAGAAGCACGCCACCTTCAGGCAGAACATCAGGATGGTGGCCAGCGTCTTCCAGACGGTCCACGGCGGCGCGTCGTCCCAGTGCGTGAAGGGGATGTCCCACCCGCCGAAGAAGAGCGTCGCCATCAGCGCCGAGGCCGTCACCATGTTCGCGTACTCGGCGATGTAGAACATTGAGAACTTCATTGCGCTGTACTCGGTGTGGTACCCGGCGATCAGCTCCGCCTCGGCCTCCGGCAGATCGAACGGCAGCCGGTTGGTCTCCGCGAAGGCCGCCACGGTGAAAATGAAGTATGCGAGCGCGAGGGGGAACACGTTCCACGTGAGCACCGATTGCTGTTGCCGCGCCACGACCGCCGACAGCGTCACGTTGCCCACGAGCAGCAGCACGGCCACGGTGCTCAACCCCAGGGCGATCTCGTACGAAATCATCTGCGCGCTCGCGCGCAGACCGCCGAGCAGCGAGTACTTGTTGTTGGACGACCAGCCGGCGAGCACGATTCCGTACACCCCGAGCGAGCTGATCGCCAGGATGTAGAGAAAGCCCACCGGCAAGTCCGCGACGACCAGCGGCACGTCCCCCCAGCGAGTGGAGAGGGGGGATCCGAACGGCACCACGGCGCTCGTGAGGAGCGCCGGGACGAAGGCGAGGGCAGGCGCCACCATGAATAACGTCCGGTCTGCCTGCGCAGGCAGCGTTTCCTCTTTCAGCAGGTTCTTGAGACCGTCCGCCGCCGGTTGCAGCAACCCTTCGAAGCCGACGCGATTGGGACCCAGCCGGTCCTGCATCCAGGCGCAGATGCGCCGCTCGGCCAGCGTCAGAAGCGCCACGCCGACCATGATGACCGTGAACACCACGAGGATCTTGCCGATCGACGTGATCAGGAAAAACGTCACGCGGGCACTCCCGCGCCGCGCGGCACCACGCGCCCGCCGAATCCGAGCCCGGCGTAGCTCAGTCCACGGAACGCGTCGACTTCCTGGGCTACTCGGTCAAACGCCTCGGCCGCGGTGGCGAGATGGGGCCCGCGCCCCAGCTTCGCGAGGATCTCGCTCAAGACCCACCATGCCGGCTGCGCCATCCCCGGCGCCGGTTTGGCCTGCCAGTAGCGCTGCACCCGCCCGTCCCGATTGACGAACGTGCCTTCTTCCTCCGCGAGGTTCGCGATCGGAAGCACGAGGTCCGCGCTCCGCACCGCCGCTGCGGCGTCGTCCGGGAGCACGCTGCCGAGATAGATGAGCGCGCCGGCCGGGCGCACGGCGACCTGCGGATCATCGAGCACCAGCGCGACCGCCGCACCCTCGAACCCCGCCAGCGCCGCCGCGTAGTCACGCTGGTAGCCGAGCAGGTCGGCGCCCGTTGCGTTCGGCGCGCGCTCCGCGCGCAACGCGAGGTTCGGCACGCCGCGCAGCGGCGATTCCTCGCCCATGACGGCCTGAAAGGACCCGGTCCAATCCAGATCGGCGAACAGTGCACGCACGAGGAACAGGGCCTCCGTGGACGCGCGTGGAGAGACGAGTGACACCGCCGTTCCGCCGACGCCGTGCAGGATCGCCGCTGCGTGGTCGATGCCCTCGTCCCAGTCCACCGCACGGTACGATCCGTCGGGCCGGCGGATCAGAGGAGCCTCGATGCGGTCCCCGCGATTCATCCACCGGTAGTTCGCGCGGCCGTGATCGCACATGAAATAGCTGTTCACGGCCAGGTTGGGTCGCGGCCGGATCCGCACCACGATGTTGTCCCGGGTATCGAGGGTCACGTTGCACCCCTGCGAGCAGCCCGGGCAGACGGAGGCCGTCTTGTCGAGCTCCCAGGCGCGGGCCTTGTGGAGGAACTCCTTGGAGAGCAGCGAGCCGACCGGACAGAGGTCGACCACGTTGCCGGCCCAGGGGTGGTCGAGCCGCGCTTCAGGATGGATGCCGACGTACGCCCGGTCGCCCCGCTCCGAGATGTTGAGCACCGGCTCTTGCGCGACGTCCTCCATGAAGCGCACGCAGCGTGTGCACAGAATGCAGCGGTTGGGCACGTAGAGAACGTCGGGCCCGAAGTCTTCCACCGGGTTGAAGCGCTTGGCGTAGGTGGGGCTGAACCGGCTCGCTGGGCGGCCTTCCTGAAAGGTGAAGTCCTGCAGCTCGCACTCGCCGGCCTGATCGCAGATGGGGCAGTCGAGCGGATGGTTGATCAGCAACAGCTCGAGCACTCCCGTGCGGGCGGACTTCGCCTGCGCGGACTGGGTGTGCACCACCATCCCCTCCGCCACCTGCGTCGAGCAGGCGATCTGAAGCTTGGGCGCTTTCTCGATCTCGACGAGGCACATGCGACACACGCCGGCAACGGGGAGGCCCGGGTGGTAGCAATAGTGCGGCACGAGGATACCCGTTTGCTTCGCGGCCTCGATGACGAGCGTCCCCTTCGGAACGCTGACGGGCGTCCCGTCGATGGTCAGGTTGACGAGTTCTTCCGTCATGCCACCATGACCGGACGTCGCTTGCCCGTGATGTAGTCCTCGAACTCGCTCCGGAATTTCTTGATGCCGCTCACCACCGGCGCGGCGCACGAATCCGAGAGCACGCAGATCGTCTTGCCCGTCATGTTGTCCGACAGGTCCAGCAGCAGGTCGAGGTCCTCCATCTTGCCCTGGCCCGCCAGCATGCGTTCGAGAATCTTGACCGTCCACGCGGTGCCTTCGCGGCATTGCGTGCACTGGGCGCAGGACTCGTGCGCGTAGAACCGGGCGAACCGCATGATCTCGTAGACCATGTCCGCCGAATCGTCAAACACGATCACGCCCCCGGACCCGAGCATCGTGCCCCGTTCGACGCATCCTTCGTAGTCCAGCAGGCAGCTCTCCGTCTCTTCGCGATTGAGAATCGGGACCGACGAGCCGCCCGGGATGCAGGCTTTGAGCGTGCGGCCGGGACGGGTTCCTCCGCTCAGCTCATGTACCAGGTCTTTCAGGGGGAAGCCCATCGTCACTTCGTAATTCCCCGGCTGGCGAACGTGCCCGCACACGGAAAAGAGCTTGGTGCCGGTGCTCTTGGGGTTGGACAGGCTCATCGCCTTGTACCAGGCCGCGCCGCGCTTCATGATCGGCGGGACGGCGGCGAGCGTCTCGACATTGTTGATCGTCGTCGGCATGCCGAACACCCCGACCGCCGCCGGGAACGGCGGCTTGATGCGCGGGTTTCCTCGCTTGCCCTCGAGCGAGTTCATCAGCGCCGTTTCTTCGCCGCAAATGTAGGCGCCCGCGCCCCGGAACAGATGGATCTTCAGCGTCCCGAGGACGCCGGCAGCCTCGGCTTCGGCGAGCGCCTTCTCCATGATGGCCAACGGCTCGGTGAACTCGCCGCGGATGTAGATGTAGCCGACGTCGGCCTGGATCGCATGCATCGCGATCAGCGTGCCCTCGAGCAGCGCGTGCGGGGTCCAGCGCATGATCTCGCGGTCTTTGAACGTGCCCGGCTCCGACTCGTCGGCGTTCACGCACAGATAGTGCGTCTGCTTCTTTTCCTTCGGCATGAACGACCATTTGACGCCCGTCGGAAAGCCCGCTCCGCCGCGACCGCGCAGTCCCGAATTCTTCACTTCGTCCACGACGCCGGCGGGCGGGAGCGCGCGGGCTTTCTCCAATCCCTGATACCCCCCCCGCTTCACCCATCCCTTATAGGTGCGCGCGTCGGAGTCGCCGAAGTACTGTGACAGGACGACCGTTTCCTTGGCATGGGGCTTATGAGGGAACCCCATTAACGCGCGACCGCGGTCATGCGTACTTCCTCACGATTTCCGGCACCTGTTCCGGCGTCACGCTCTCGAGGAAGTCGTCGTTCACGAGCACCGGCGTGGCGAAGCCGCACGCGCCGAGGCATTCGACCTCGATGATCGTCCATTTTCCGTCGGGGCTGGTTGCCCCCAATTCGTTCGCCCCCGTGTGCGCGAGCAGCGCCTTCACGACGTCCTCCGACCCGCAGAGGTGGCACGGGGACGTGGTGCAGACCTGCACGAAGTTCTTGCCGACCGCATGCTGGTGGTACATGGTGTAGAACGTGACCACCCCGCGGACGTACGCCGGCGTGATCCCGAGGACTTCCCCCACCTCCGCCATGTCGCGGTCCGAAATCCAGCCCCGTGCCTCTTGCACCAGCCACAAGGCGGGAAGCAGGGCCGCCTGCTTGGTGGGATAGCGGGGGAAGATCTCCTGGAGCCGTTCGAGCATCTTGCCGGTGAAGACCGGCTCGTACGTCTCGGCGGTGTCGTGCAGCGCCGTTCCGCTCACCGATCCACCTCGCCCATGACGATGTCCACCGACGCGTTGATCGCGATCAGGTCGGAGAGGAGATGTCCTTCCGCCATCTTGGGGAGCGAAGACAGGTTGATGAACGACGGCGGACGGATACGCCACCGCACGGGCTTCGCCGTGCCGTCGGAGACGAAGTAGTTCCCGAGCTCGCCTTTGGGGTTCTCGATCCCGACGTACGCTTCTCCGGGCGGCGCCTTGACGCCCTCCATCACCTGCTTGAAGTGGTAGATCATTGCCTCCATGTCGCCCATCGCGCGCGACTTCGACGGCAGGATGACACGGGGATCATCCACATTGATCGGGCCGTCGGGCAGCCGATCGAGCGCCTGCGCCAGGATGCGGGTGGACTGGCGGCACTCTTCCAGGCGGACCAGATAGCGGTCGTACACATCGCCGTGCTGGCCCACCGGGACGTCGAAGTCGTAGGTCTCGTAGTCGAGGTAGGGCTTGTCCTTCCGCACGTCGTAGGGCACGCCGCTGGCGCGCAGCATCGGCCCGGAGAGCGAATAGTTGACCGCTTCAGCGGCGGTCATGACGCCGACGCCCTGTGTTCGTCCCGCCCAGATCGCGTTGCGGGTGAGGACCGTGTCGATCTCCCCCAGCGTGTCGGGGAACGTGGTGACGAACTCGCGCAGCGCTTCCGTGAACCCGGTGGGGATGTCGGCCATCAAACCGCCGATCCGCGTCAGGCTCGTGGTGAGACGGGCGCCCGTCCACATCTCCTGAAGGTTGTAGACCCGCTCCCGCTGCTGGAACGCCCACAGGAACGGCGTAAAGGCCCCGAGATCGATCGACGTGGTGCCGAGCCAGACCAAGTGCGAGATGATGCGGCTCAGCTCGCAGGCGATGACCCGCAACACCGTGCACCGCGCGGTGATCTCGATCCCGAGCAGCCGCTCGGCGGCGAGCGCCACGCCGACGTTGTTCGCCATCGGCGACAGGTAATCGGTGCGGTCGCTCAGGGGGATGATCTGATTGTAGTGCCGGTACTCGCCGAGCTTCTCGAATCCCGAATGGAGGTAGCCGATGTGCGGGATGACGCGCACCACGGTTTCGCCGTCCAGCGCCACGACCAGCCGAAGCACGCCGTGGGTGGCCGGATGTTGCGGGCCGATATTGATCAGCATCTGCTCGCCGGCGAGGCCCGGCTCCGCGCCGCTCGGGTCGGGCGCGCCGGGCCCGTCGGCGATCCCCAGCGGGATGCGGGATGGCACGCCCCGGGCATCGAGACCGGGTGTCGCGAGCTCGAACTCGACCGTGCGTTTGCTCATTCGGAGTGCGACACTTTCCCGCGCTCGCCCTTGCGGAGACGCTCCTTCATGTCGGCCGGCAGCTCCTGATACGCTGCGGCGAGCGTCAATTCCTCCATCGAGTAGTGGGCCTCGGGATTGGCGGCGAGCGCCTGATGCACTTGTTCGGCGCGGCTGAATCGTCCCCGCAGCGGGAAATCCTTGCGCAGCGGGTGGCCCTCGGCATAGGTCTCCCACATCAGAATGCGGCGCAGGTCAGGATGGCCGCGGAAGCTGATGCCGAACATGTCGTACACCTCGCGCTCCAGCCAATTCGCCCCGTTCCAGAGCGGCACCACCGAATCGACCGCCAGCTCCCCAGCGGGATCGAGCTCCACCTTCACGCGCAGATCGACGCGACGCTCGAGCGCGCGAAGAAAGTAGGCCACTTCGAGCGGGCGTTCTCCGTCGCGATACTCGATGGCGGTGACATCCACCAGGTAGTCGTAGCGTTGTCCGGGAGTGTCCCGCAGCCACTGCATCACGTCGGTGAGCCGGTCCGGTCGGACATACACGATCGTCTCACCATCGCGCGCCACCGAGGCGCGTCCGATGGCGGTGCCGAAGGCCGCGCGCAGGGCCTCGACGGTGGGGTTCACGCCGACCGGAACTGGTGGACCGAGTTGCCGAAAGGCTCCGAGATTTCGTCGATCTGCTCCGCGGGGAGTCTGAGGCCCTTGTCATCCAGGGGGTGCTCGTCGCGCAATGCATAGTCGAGCACCGACTCGCCCTTGATCTTCTTGTGGAGCAGCAAGACGCCGTACAACAGTCCCTCGGGCCGTGGCGGGCACCCCGGGACGTACACGTCGACCGGAACGATCGTATCAATGCCCTGAACCATCGCGTAGTTGTCGAAGATTCCACCGGTCGAGGCGCAGGCGCCCATGGAGATCACCCATTTCGGCTGGGGCATCTGGTCGTAGACCCGGCGGATGACCGGAGCCAGCTTGAACGGCAGGCGGCCGGCGCAGATCAGGACGTCCGCCTGGCGCGGGCTGAAGGCCTGGCGCTCCATGCCGAAGCGAGCGAAGTCGAACCGGCTCGCGGCGGTGGCCATGAACTCAATCGCGCAACACGCCGTCCCGAATGGCATCGGCCACAGTGAGTTGGCGCGGGACCAGTTGATCAGGTCGTCGAGTCGCGCCAGCATCCAATTGGGGCTCTGGCCGTCGATCTCCTTGGATTCCACGACGTGTTTCATAGTGTGACCCCTTTGCGCGCACCTGTAGCGGTGGGCAGCCTCACGCGCTCAGTCCCATTGAAAAGCTCCCCGTTTCCATACGTAGATGTAGCCTACGAACAGGACCAGAAGGAAGATCAGCATTTCGACCAGGAGGAACCCCATCCCCGGTCCTGCCCC
>Ga0193727_1000547_pt1 | contig 14604 bp, 9 predicted proteins | sample H2c2metaG_FD_143051 | JGI IMG/M metagenome (GOLD analysis project Ga0193727, IMG submission 143051) | Soil microbial communities from a riparian zone of the East river system, Colorado, United States - H2c2 | ecosystem: Environmental > Terrestrial > Soil > Riparian zone | place: USA: East River...
TCGCCAACTGTCTGCTCACAATCTACAAACCGGATGGAGCATCCCTGGCCGGTACCTGGCAAGTTGCGTCGGGCGGATTCATCGACACGCAGACCTTGCCTGCCACCGGGACCTATACAATTCTGATCAATCCTTCCAGCAGTTATACAGGCAACGCGACTGTGACCCTTTACGACTGCTCAGACGTGACCGGCACAATCAGTCCGGGAGGTTCGAATGTCAGCGTGACTATTCCCACGCCGGGACAGATCGCGCGCATTACTTTCACTGGCACTGCCAACCAGCGTGTAAGTCTCAACATGACCGGCATTACAATCGTCACAGGTTCTGTTTCCCTCTACAAACCTGACGGAGCCGCGCTGGGTTCTTCGGTAACCATCAGCACGAGCGGCGCGTTCATGGATCCACGAACGCTGCCTGTCGCCGGCACCTACACGATCGTCGTCGATCCCCATAATACTTTCACCGGCAACATCACGTTGACGCTTTACGATGTTCCCGCGGATCCCACTGGGACTGTCACCGTTGGTGGAGCCGGCTTCAGCGTGACAACGACGGTGCCTGGTCAAAACGCCAGCCTGACCTTTAGCGGCACTTCAACCCAACAGGTTACGGTTCGCGTCACAAGCAATACGATGAGCACAGTCACGGTGAAGCTGCTCAAGCCGGACGGTAGCACTCAGACTTCGACGACCTCGAGCAGTGCCGCCTTCAACCTCGCGACGCAGACCTTGTCGGTGACTGGGACATACACCATCAGCATAGACCCGAGCGCGGCCAACATAGGCAGCATGACGGTTACTGTAACCAGTCCGTGAAGAGATTTCGAAGTTCGGATTCGGATTGCGAATTTCCGAATGCTTCGTTTCGGCCCGTATGTTCGCAAGAACCGGAGAGGAGAAGATGAAAAAACGATCGACCTGCTGTGTGATACTCTCGGTCCTTCTGGTTTTCGGTCCGCTGGTTACAATGGCGGCGACCGTTAAGCATGGAGTGACCGAATCGGCTAAGGCGTCGTTGCCCGTCAGTCCGGCTAGAGTGGCAAAGCCACCGTTTGTCTCAAGGTTGCTGTCAAAAAGGCCGGAACAAAGCATAAGCCCTCAGGCCACTCTTCCAGGGCAGACCGTTACGCATCTTCCGGATGGACGCATTCTGAAGCTGGGCGGACTGGAAGAAGAGGGTCCAACCTCGATGGCGTTGATAGGCGAACTGCACTTCCAGCTCCGGCGTGCTCGGGCATGGCATACGGCATCGATGTTGCCGGATGGGAAGGTGTTGATCGTCGGAGGTATCGCATCGAACGGCACAGTCGAAGACACGGTCGAATTGCTGGATTGCACAACGGGAACGTCTGAGATTCTCGCGAACGCTCGACTGACTGCTCGCGTGTATCACAGTGCGACGCTTCTAACCGAGGGACTGGTGCTAATTGCAGGTGGATTATCAACCGAGGGCGCAGCCTTACGAGAAGCCCAGCTTTGGGACTTTCGAACCCGGACCGTCCTGTCACAGACCAGGCTTCGCACCGGACGCTATCATCAAACCTCGACTCTGCTGGCGAGTGGAAAGGTACTATTGTCGGGCGGCTCGGGTGACTCGGGCGCGAGTCTCGGAAACGGCGAACTCTACAATCCCCAGACGCAGCGTTTCGCCAATGCCGGCCCCGAGACTTCATTCGATCCTCAATTCTCGAGCCTCGAGCCTCGGTTGTCGGCATCTCTGCCTGAAGATGGCGCCACGGGTGTGCGGGTTGACGGCTTCATCGCGCTCCGCTTCTCGAAGCCTCTTCGAGTGGACACTGTAAACGCAAACACCATCGTGCTCGCGGACGGGCAGGGTCGGATTGAGAGCAAGGTAGTTCCCGCAGAAGGCGGTATGCTGGCGTTCGTCACTCCGACGGCCCCGCTACGGTCAGGTGTAACCTACACAGTCTCGCTTACCGGTGCTGCTGATCCTGACGGCTCATTGCTTCAACCGGCTACCGTCGAATTCACCACCGTTGTGGAGGAAAGGCCGCGAGGTCGCGTGTGGGTGCCTGGTGATCAGAACTTCAACGGTGACTGGACGAGTGGTCTGCCGCGTTCTGAGTGGCAAGACCTCCCTGCATACCAGGCTCCGTTCGGAGTCACCGCTCTATCCGGGCAGGTGTTACGTGTCGATGGCTGGCCGCTCGAGAACGTTAAACTTCAAATCGGCGATCGCACAACTACCAGCGACCATAGTGGACGATTCCTACTTGAGAATGTTGAGACAGGCCGGAAAACTTTGATCGTTGACTGCCGCCCGGCAAGCACGCACAAGGAAACCTACGGCTTCTTCATGATGGCGATAGATATTCCCAAGAGCAACGCCACGAATGTGCTGCCATTCACGATCTGGATGCCGGTGCTCGACACCAAGCACGCGATCAAGATTGCCTCGCCTACGAAGAAAGAAGTTGTTGCAACAAACCCGCTCCTTCCGGGGCTTGAAGTTCATATCCCGCCCAAGAGCATTCTTCGGGATGTAGAGGGCAATGCTCTCACTTCGATAACAATCACACCGGTGCCGGTTGATCGAGGGCCATTCCCCGGACCGGTCGGCGTTAAGTTCCCGATGTTCTTCACTCTGCAACTGGGCGGCACGAAGGTCGAGACGGTGGACGGAACAATCACCCCTGGCATGAAATTGGTTTTCCCCAACTACGAGAAGGTGCCCGCGGGCACAAGGATAGTTTTCTGGAGCTACGCTGCTGACGGAGTGGGCTGGTACACGTACGGCAATGGCACGGTCACCGCAGATGGAAAGCAGATCGTCCCTGACCTTGGTGTGACCATAAATCTCTTCACGTGCGCTTCTATCGGCAGCCCTGATGAGCCTGTCGCGGCGCCGCCTTGTAGTGGATGCGGCAAAGATGGCGACCCGGTCGACTTAAGCACGGGACTGTTTGTATACCAACAAACTGATCTCGTTCTTCCTGACGTGATTCCTATCTCGCTCACTCGCGTGTATCGTCCGAACGACCCAAAGTGGCGGCCGTTCGGCAGTGGAACCAGACATCCGTATGAGATGTTCCTGGTAGGCGATCAAACGTACTACACGTACGCGCAACTGATACTGCCGGATGGCGGCAAGATACGTTTCGATCGCATATCTCCAGGGACTGGACTCACCGATGCCGTTATGGAGTGCACGACGAGTCCAACCAGTTTTTATAAGGCCAGGCTCACTTTCTCCGGCGTTTGGTCCAACGGATACTTCGATGTCAAGGTGAAAGATGGGACGACTTACCGGTTCTCAGTTGACGGCAGAGAAGTGGCTCCGCTGTCGGCGATTATCGACCGCAATGGCAACCAGCTTTCTGTGGTCCGCACTAATGATTTCACCGGCAACCTTCAAGGACATCGAATTACGAGGCTGATATCTCCGAATGGCAGGTGGGTTGCGTTCACGTACGATTCAAGCTTTCACATTACCCAGGCAAAGGACAACATCGGTCGGACAATCAACTACACGTACGACGGAAGCGGGCGGTTAACCCAAGTGACGGATGCCGGGGGAGGCGTGACTCAGTACACATACGACACAGCGAATCGAATGCTTACGATCCGAGACGCGAGAGGAATTGTCTATCTCACCAACCAGTACGACACGAATGGAAGGGTCGTCTTGCAGACTCAGGCCGATGCCACGACTTATCAATTTGGTTACACGCTCGATGTCAACGGCAAGGTGACGCAGACTAACGTCACTAATCCAAGAGGCAATACCAGGCAAGTGACGTTCAATTCGGATGGCTATACCCTGACTGATACCCGGGTGTGTTGCGGAGGGCTGTCTTACACCTTTGAGCGGCAGACAGGGACAGACCTCGTACTGAGTGTGACCGATCCTCTGAACCGTAGGGCCGAGTACGCATACGACTCTATGGGCAATGTCACAAGCATGACTCGAATGGCAGAGACCAGCGAAGCAGTGACCACCAGCTTCACTTACGAATCTGGCTTCAATCAGGTCGCAAGTGTCACCGATCCGTTGAGCCACACGAGCTCATTCGCATATGACAGCAAAGGTAGCCTGACCAGCGTTACCGACGCGTTGAATCATCAGACTACATTTTCGTACAACTCGGCGGGCCAGCCGGTTTTGGCTACCGACCCGCTTGGTAACACCACTCAGTTCAGCTACGACGGTGGTGATCTCAAAGCTGTTACGGACCCTCTCGGTCAAACCGCCAGTCGTTTTATCGACGCCGCGGGTCGCGTTGTGAGCATTACAGATGCGCTCGGGCAAACCATGAGATACGAGTACGACGTCTTGAACCAAATCACACGAGTGACCGATCCGATGCAAAGGATCACTCAATTCTCATACGACACAAACGGCAATCTGTTGACTCTGACCGATGCGCGCAACAACATGGTAAGCTACGCTTACGACAATATGGATCGCGTTTCGACCCGCACCGATCCGCTAAATCATGCCGAAAGCTATCAATACAACCAGAACGGCAGCCCTACGCAGCACACCGACCGCAAGAGCCAAATCACGAGTTACAGCTACGATTCGCTGGATAGAATCTCGCAGGTCACCTACGCCGACTCTTCGACGATTACTTATACCTATGATGCCGTTAGCCGATTAACGCAGGCAGTGGATTCGATCTCTGGCACAATCTCATATGCCTATGACAATCTCGACCGCTTGTTGAGCGAAACGAGTCCGCAAGGGGTTGTCAGCTACGCGTATGATGCACTCGGGCGGAGGGCGACTATGACGGTCACAGGTCAGGCCGTTGTAAACTACACTTATGACAACGCAAATCGACTGACGCAAGTCACCGTAGGATCATCGAACGTTACGTTTGCGTATGACGCAGCGGATAGGCACACCTCACTGACTTTGCCCAACGGCGTCGTCACTGAATACGCCTACGACGTGTCGTCACAGCTCGTTAGCCTGACGTACAAGAAAGCCGCGAACACGCTGGGTAATCTGACGTATGAATATGACTCAGCGGGTCGGCGGATGAGAATTGGCGGAACCTTCGCCCGTACGAATTTGCCCACAAGCTTGACTTCTGCAAGCTACAACGCCGCAAACCAGCAGACAGCCTTCGGTGGCCAAACGCTCAGCTACGACTTGAATGGCAATTTGACTAGCGACGGAACGAATACGTACACGTGGAGTGCTCGCGACCAGCTCGTTTCTATTGCGGGCAGCGTGGCAGCCAGCTTTCAGTACGACGCTGTTAGCAGGAGGCGCAGCAAGTCTATTAGCGGCGCGGTGACAAACTTCCTCTACGACGGCAACAACGTAGTGCAGGAGCAGTCGAGCGGAACCGCAAACATTCTCGGCGCCAGCGTTGATGAGTTCTTCACCAGAAGCGACGCGTCAGGTACAGCGTCACTAATTGTTGACACGCTAGGCTCAACAGTCGCGCTTACTGACTCAGCGGGCGCGGTTCTGACTCAATACAGCTACGAGCCATTCGGCAACGCGTCTGTGAGTGGTACGGCTAGCAGCAACCCGTCTCAATACACGGGCAGAGAGAACGACGGCACCGGGCTCTATTACTATCGTGCCCGTTACTACTCGCCATCATTACAGCGATTCCTCAGTGAGGATCCGATTGAGTTCCTTGGAGGGACGAACCTCTATGCGTATGTTGGAAACCAGCCAATGAGCCGAGTTGATCCTTCCGGTACTCAGATTAGATCAGATCGCGAGCGACCGGAGGATTATGAGTGGGCCAGGAATTATCTTGGCCATCCTAGTGCCCCTCCCTTGGGAGGGCGCAGTTGTGCTGACAACAATCGAGATGTTCGGGTGATCTTCGATGGATATAGGAGAGCAGTAGACCAGCTAACGGAGACCAACAAACGACACACCAACCCGTACTGGAACAACTTCTCGAGTTACTGGAACGGATATCTTAGTTGCGGTGAACAAGTGGGAAGGGTTATCCACTCGTTGAGAAATTTGCCTAAAGGATCGCTTAAGGATGACTGGAGCTTCGAGTTTGAGGCCACGCCCATTGCAGACTTTCACGTCCGCGGGCGCGCTATCTCGAATAATCCTTTGAACCCCGACGTCGTCTTCGACCCATGGCACGACGAGATTTACTGTGCTGCACACGGAGGCGATTACGGACTGTTTAAATGGAGACGCTATTAGCCGTTATCCGAATCGAGGTCTCCAGGATGCGGGAGCGGTACGGACACCAGGAGGAAGGTGAAAGAGAGATTGGTCTAGGAGGATAGCGGTATGAGCGAAAGCCAAAGAGACACTATGGCTAAACCCGCCCGATCTAAGCTCCAGATTGGGTTGTTTTTTATCTTGTTCGCAATTCCGGGGCTTGCGCTTTTTCTAGTATTCTCGGCGTTATTGTTCGCAGTCTTCTTTGACCCTAGTTCCAACTTACCCCACCCGATTGTTTCTGCTGCGACCGCTGTCGTCGGTCTCGTATTGATATTGCTTGGAGTGGGGAAACTGCGGCAATGGATATATTCCTTTGTCTTCCTCGTCATCCCGCTCGCCCTGTATGGCTATTTCTTGGTTGACCGAGGCGCAGTAGGCGGAAAGCTTGCACCAGGAGTCTTTGCTGGTCTGGTCGCGTTGGTGACTTATTACGTCGTGCGCAGATTCTATGGACGCAGAGGCCCATCTAATTGAATAACAATTGCACGATTATTGTGGCTGAGGCTCTTCACGCTGGTGGATATCCCGACGGCCCGTACTACAACTGGCCCGACAATCTGAGAGCCCAGTACTTCGTGCTCGGAGGAAGAAAGTGGCGAAGTTCTGTCCATCCTCGACGGTTCACATTCGCAGACAAATAAGCTACCAGGCGACAGCGGAAATCATGAAAACTAGAGAGGTGCGTTAGATGGCGAAATACCGCGGACGGTTCAAGGTCGCCCTTATCTTCCTTCTGCCTGGATTGTTCTTCGGTCTTGTCTTTGGTTGGCTTACAAGATGGTCGGCTATGGACGAATTCTGGTATACGCGGAGTGACAAGTTCTTACTGCCGACGTACAAATACTGGGCCGGCGGGAGCTTAAGCTTGATACCTTAGTTGGTGGGGCGACAGGTTATATACCGGGTGTCAGGATCAGTGGGGTCACCGCCGGCAAGGGCAGTTATTTGGCAGTCTCCAGACAGATCATTTCCAAAATAAGCCAAGGACAGATAGAGAACATCGCTCCCGCAACCGCTTGCAAGATGTTTGTCGGAAGGTCAGTGGAGACATCAGCCATTCCAGGAGTCGTATCCACAGCCGGAGTGGATGGCGCCCGTAGGAGACTGAGCCAGTAGAGGGTAATTGATGTGCGATCTATTCGAAAGAAAAAGAAGTGGCTTATCCCGTTAATCTTGTTTGTAATGCCATACGCCTTGGTTTATATGCCCGGAGTGCCCGGATGGGTCGGTAGAGCCGTTGGAGTCGTCCTGTTCCATGTTGTAATGAACTCGCTAGTGCTTGCCTGGTGCCTCAATCCACGATCGCGAATCATAGCCGAGGGCGCTAAGCTGACCCGCCCAGGCTACGAACGGAGCAGGCAAGTAGTCGAGCGAGTTATCCGCGTAAGCGGAGTCATTTTTGGAATCGTGTTCTGCTACTTTCTCACAATACCCGTGTTGAGGGACTCCCTCACCCTGACCCGAGGTGCGTCCCCCCAGAGGGTGGAGGGCAGGGTGACAAGCAATTCTATGGTGTTCGGGCTTTGGTTCTTGAAGCAGGGGATCAGGCTCAATGGAGATGGCTCTTATACGGTACTTTATTCCTTACAGCCAATCAAAGTTGGGGGTGAATACGAACTCTTGGTATTGCCACGGTCAAGGCTGGTGGTCGGATTCAGTAGGCTGGATTAGCGAGGCTGACTTAGGCAGATCACTATCACTCGAACTGGTAGAATTGGGTCGCTCAGACTATGGATTAGCTTGCGTGCACACTAGACGAAAACGGCAAGGTGACTCAGACCGACGTTACCGATCCGCGCGGCAATCATCGCATTGTGACTTTCAGTTCGAGCGGCTACGCGCTCGCTGACACAAAGGGCTGCTCGTGCGGAAGTGGAGTCAGCTACGAGCGTCAAGCCGGAACGAATTTCGTCACTGCAATGACTGATGCACTGAACCGCAGGACTGAATACGCATATGACTCGATGGGAAATGTCTCGAGCGTGACCCGGATGGCTGGGACGAGCGAGGCCGTAACTGTCAACGTTACTTACGAATCCGTCTTCAACCGGGTGGCAAGTGTCACGGATGCACTGAACCACACCACTTCGTATTCATATGACGGCAAGGGAAATCTGACGGGCGTTACCGACGCGCTGAATCATCAGACCACGGTAGCTTACAACACTGCGGGTCAGCCGGTTTCGGTTACCGATCCGCTCGGCAACACCAGTCAGCTCACTTATGACGGCGGCGACTTGATCAGTGTGAGGAACCCACTCGGTCAAACGGGAAGCCGATTCGTCGACGCAGCCGGTCGCGTTCTGAGCGTAACAAACCCGCTCGGTGAGACCACACGGTTCGAATACGACTCGCTGAATCGAATGACTCGGGCGATTGACCCACTGCAAGGGCTAACGCAGTTCTCATACGATCCGAATGGCAATCTGTTGAGTCTGACCGATGCGCGCAATAATGTGACTAGCTACGTCTACAACAATTCGGATCGTGTCCAGACAAGGACCGATCCTCTGCTTCACGCAGAGAGCTATCAGTACAACCAAAACGGCAGCTTGACGCAGAACACGGATCGCAAGAGTCAGATCACGAATTACACCTACGACTCCCTTGACCGCTTATCCCAGGTGACGTACCCGGACAGTTCGACGATCACTTATTCGTACGATTCCGTCAGCCGGCTGACGCAAGTCACGGATTCGATTTCGGGCGCGATCACTTATGCTTATGACAATCTGGACCGCCTGCTGAGCGAAACAACCCCGCTGGGCATGGTGAGCTACACCTACGACGCGCTTGGCCGACGAGCTACGATGAATGTTCCCGGTCAATCGGTCGTCAACTATAGCTACGAGAATGCGAATCGATTGACGCAGATCACACAGGGCACACTTGCGGTTCAGTTTTCGTACGATGCGGCGAGTCGGAGAAGCACCTTAACGCTTCCGAACGGAGTCGTAACTGAATATTCGTACAATGCTGCGTCACAGCTTATGGGTCTGACGTACAAACAAGCCGCAGTGACATTCGGCAATCTGTCCTATAGCTACGATGCGTCAGGACGACGAACAAGTATCGGCGGAAGTTTCGCCCGCACGGGCTTGCCGCAAGCACTAACCGTGACAAACTACAATGCGTCTAACCAACAAATCGGTTTTAGCTCGCAGACGCTCACTTATGACAACAACGGGAATCTGACCAGCGACGGAACTAACACGTACACTTGGAATGCTCGCAATAAGCTTGTGACGATGAGCGCGTCTGGCCTGAGCGCGAACTTTCAGTATGACGCGCGCGGAAGAAGGATCAGCAAGACGATCAACGCGGCAACTAATACTTACATGTACGATGGCGCTAACATAGTGCAGGAGCAAGTCGCCGGAAGCGGAAACGCCAATACTCTCACCGGTAAGATTGATGAGGTGTTTAGCCGCACTGACGCATTGGGGACAACCAGCCCACTTAGAGACGGTATCGGATCCAACATTGCCCTCGCTGATTCTACGGGTGTAGTTCAGACACAGTACACTTACGAGGCGTTTGGAAAAAGTACCGCGGCGGGACCCGGCAGTCTAAACGCTCACAAGTACACTGGTCGTGAGGATGACGGAACCGGCCTCTATTATTATCGCGCAAGGTACTATTCACCCTCATTGCAGCGCTTCATCAGCGAGGACCCTATTGGCCTAGCCGCTGGTGCGAATGTCTACGCATATGTGCGCAACAACCCTGTTGGCTTTCGTGACCCTTCAGGACTGCAAGATGACGGGAGAGACTGGTCCACGGATCCGGTCGTCGGCCCTTACTTAGCACCACCTCTCGGAGGCCGAGCCTGCGCAACCTCACCGCTTCGCGTCGGGCGGGCTCCAGATTATTATGCCTTTAACGGTTCCCTCGGATCGGGAGCGGGTGGTATGGGGGGCGGGGTCGCAGGTCAGTTCGTAATTGACCGTTACGGTAACTCCTACGGCGCCCCTGGGCCGGGTTACATCGGTTCTCCCGGGCCAGGCTGCAGCATGACCGCTGGCTGGTTGTTACAAACAAATAAGCCGACAAGGGGGGAGCTAAGAACGTTTCTATCAGAGCATACCGTATCTGCCGGCGCTGGCTTTATCGCGGGAGCGAACCTCGTGTGGTCGCCCGGTAATACCTTCGCGATTGAGTGCGGCACTATGTTCCCTGGATGGGCAATCACTTGGCAGTACGACTACGAAAGTCCTAATAACTCCTACTTTACGCCGGGGATGTTTGCCGATCCAGTCATGCCTAACAAAGATCGCATGTGAGACCTCGGACTATCTAGCGCTGTAACGCTAGGTGCGCAAAAGGGAGGCTCAGAGATTAAGACCTTGGCACACTTTGCAACTCTCTTGCTTCTGATAACCCCGGGAATCCTACTCTTCAGGGCATTCGACAAACTTGTTGCCCTCGAATACACCGAACACCGAAAAGAATGGGAAAGGGACGGGTGCCCGATTGGATTCTTTTGGAAACCACCAGGGTCGCACTTCTTCGCATCACCAGCCCGCGACTTCGCGCGCAGTCATTGCGCAGTCATGTGGCTTTTCGTCACGCCGACATGGATACAGGGTGACCAAAGAGCTAGGTCCCTTCTGTCGAGGCTTCGCTGGGTTTGGGTTAGTTTTGTCTTCATTGCGATTCCGGCGTTCCTTCTGGCCAACCTTGCGGTCGTGGCGTTAACAGGTCGGTAGTCTTCGTTTCGCATCCTTGCTCGGGCGAACCGTGAGATACGAGTACGACGCCTTGAACCAAATCAGACGCGTGACCGATCCGTTGCAAAGGACCACTCAATTCTCATATGACGCAAACGGCAATCTGTTGACTCTGACCGATGCTCCCAACAACGTGGTAAGCTACGCTTACGACAATATGGATCGCGTCCAGGCAAGGACCGATCCTTTACTTCAGGTTGACGGCTATCAGTACAACCAGAAGGGCAGCTTAACGCAACGCTCCGATCGTAAGAGTCAGGTTACGAGTTATGCCTACGATTCCCTCGACCGGTTGTCGCAGGTCACTTATGCAGACGCGTCGACGATTACTTATACCTATGATGCCGTTAATCGACTGACGCAGGTGATGGATTCGATCTCGGGCACGATCACGTATTCCTACGACAACCTGGATCGGTTGCTGAGCGAAACGACCCCGCAGGGAACGGTGAGTTACACATACGACGCGCTTGGCCGCCGAACAACCATGAGTGTTCCGGGTCAGGCCGTCGTGAATTACAACTACGATAACGCAAATCGGCTTACGCAGATCACACAAGGAACCGCAACAATAACGATCGCCTATGACGCAGCTGGGCGTCGCACATCGCTGACGCTGCCTAACGGCGTGGTCACGGAATACTCTTACGACTCTGCCTCGCAGTTGACGGGTATCACATACAAGAAGGCCGGCGTGGCCCTTGGTGATGTCACCTATGAATTCGACGCTGCGGGAAGACGACTAAACATTGGAGGAAACTTCGCCCGGACTGGATTGCCACAGGCTCTCACAACGGCGAGCTACAATGCCGTTAATCAGCAAACAGGTTTTGGCGCCCAGTCGCTTACCTACGACAACAATGGCAATCTCACTAGCGACGGAGTAAACACCTACACGTGGAACGCTCGCGATCAGTTGGCGTCAATGACGGGACCTGGGTTGAACGCGAGTTTCCAATGTGATGCTTTGGGGAGACGGACTGGAAGGACGATTGGCGGCGTGACGATCAGTTTTCTCTATGACACAGACAACGTGGTGCAAGAGCAGGGAGGAAGTGGAGCCACTGCTAACATCGTTGCAGGAGGTTTGGACGAATTCTTCCTGAGAACCGACCCCTCGGGCGCTTGGAGCCCGATCGCAGAGGGACTCGGTAGCGTTGTTGGACTGGCTGATACTGGAGGAATGTTACAGACACAATACACCTACGAGCCCTTCGGAAGGACGAAAATCAGCGGCGCAACGAACGCCGGTGCAGCGCAGTTCACTGGGCGAGAGAATGACGGGACTGGCCTGTACTATTATCGCGCCAGGTACTATTCGCCTCTCCTTCAGCGGTTCATAAGCGAAGACCCGATCGGCTTAAAAGGGGGAGCGAATCTGTATGCATATGTCCTCAACGATCCGACCAATTTGGTTGATCCATTTGGGCTGAGGCCAAAGCTACCCCCTTCTAAATTGGATTGGCGCCAGTGTACTCCCGGCGAGTATGGGAGATGTGTTCAGGAGTGCGGTCCGAGAGGTGTCGCAAGCTGCAGGGTTAGACTGATCTGGAAAGTAGTTGGTCTGAAACGCAGCGGAGAGCCCAAATCTGACTGGGTCGACGGCGGGCTAAGCTGCAATTGCAATGAATGCTCTCCGTGCGGAAGCCGAGATCCAAGGCGACAGACAAATGAAGAGAGGCGGCTCCTAAAGGAAGCGGAATACAGAATGAACGTCTTCTATGGAGCTGCGGGGACAGCTCTTATTCTTAGTGGTATTGGAGTGGCGATGGGCGGCGGGGGCGCGGCACTTGGAGCGTTGGGCTTCGCGTGGTAAGAGCTAAAGAGCAACGCAAGAAAGCTTAGCCGGATCTGTATAGGATTCCAGGGCTAAGGCAGTTCTTATGTCTACAATGCTGGAGCTGGGACATCCCCTTCTTCAGATTAGGAGTTTCACATGCACTTCGAAGGACGAGAATTGAAGCCTTATGCCGAGCCCATTTCGGCGGCCGAACTGAAGGAAGGATCCGTGTATTTCGCGCTGACCTTTGTTGACGAGGATATGCTAATCCCCACAATGGAAACGCTGGTATTCGTGGGTAGAGATGTTGAACCCGGCGACGTTGCTCGAGTTTATTTCCGAAATGTGCGCTCGTCCCACTCGGGTGTAGACTCTGAAAGTGAATGGGACTATACGGCGTCGGAGAGCAGCATTAACCACATCTTTGAATTCGAACATGCGCTGGATCAGCTGATGGCCTGTTCGCTTAGGCGAAAGAATGCATAAAGACGCTTTGCGTTTATTGGCTTGATGATCTAGGCACGAAGTCGCACGATTACTCCTCGTGTTCGGAGTGCGCAAACAGATGCCGGAAATATCGCTCAGGGCATTCGAGGAACTGCCGGGTCAGCTTATAGTGACTTGTCTCTTTGTACTCGATGTTCGATATTCGTTCTGCGTCCAGAGTTAGAATCGTCGCGCCCGGATAGCTCAGAATGATTGGCGAATGTGTAGCGATGATGAACTGAGCGTGCCCGCTTCGCGCGAGGTCCCAAATAATAGTTAAGAATGACAACTGGCGCGCAGGCGACAATGCTGCCTCAGGCTCATCTAAGATGTAGAGCCCACTTTCGAAGCGATTAATGAACAGTGAGAGGAACGATTCACCGTGCGACTGCTCGTGAAGCGACTTACCACCGTATGACTTGAAGGTCGAGCCTATTTCGTCAAGAAAGGTAGCAAAGTTGAAGAAGGTCTCCGCTCGCATGAAAAAGCCTTCAACCGTCTTTTGGTTCCAGGCCACCCTTGATGCCTGAGCGAGGTCTGACAGCTTTCGATCGAGCAGATAGTGATGATCGCGATTGCCGCCAAAAAGGTTGAAACCGCACTTTTCAGCGATGGCTTCGAGGATTGTGGACTTTCCGCTGCCGTTCTCGCCGACGAAGAAGGTGACGTCGTTCTTGAATGTGATATGCAGTCCGCCCGCGAAGCATGGAATGTTGAACGGGTGGCGACCCGCCTGGACTCTGTCGGGTATGGTCTCGATGCTTCGCAGAAAAGGCATGATGAGTAGCTTCATAGTAACCGAGTTGTGCGTACGGTTCCAAGCGCTGGCGAACCTGACAGAAACTGTGGAAGAGAGAAACCGCGCAATGGTGTCAACGGAGCTATCATCAAGGGAACCAGACTCTGACCTACGACAACAATGGCAACCTCACCAGCGACGGCGTCAACACCTACGGTTGGAATGCACGCGATCAGCTCGCCGCAATTGGCGGACCCGGACTGACCGCGAGCTTCCAATACGACGCGGTCGGAAGAAGAAGCACCAAAACCGTGAACGGGAGCACTGTCAGCTTCTTGTACGATGGATCGAACACCGTGCAGGAGCAGTGGGGCGGAGCGCCAGTAGGAAACCTCCTGACCGGTGGAGTCGATCAGCTACTCAATCGAACCGATGCCGCGGCAACGGTGGGGGTGCTAACCGACGCGCTTGGGAGCACCATTGCGCTGGCTGACTCGACTGGGGCAATTCAGACGCAGTACGGGTACGAGCCGTTCGGCAAGGCTAGCGCGAGTGGAGTCTCGAGCAACAATCCGAATAAGTACACGGGCCGAAAGGATGACGGCGCGGGGCTGTACTACTATCGCGCTCGATACTACTCGCCTTCACTGCAAAGATTCATTAGTGAAGACCCGATTGGGCTTCTCGGT
>Ga0193727_1000548_pt1 | contig 14599 bp, 13 predicted proteins | sample H2c2metaG_FD_143051 | JGI IMG/M metagenome (GOLD analysis project Ga0193727, IMG submission 143051) | Soil microbial communities from a riparian zone of the East river system, Colorado, United States - H2c2 | ecosystem: Environmental > Terrestrial > Soil > Riparian zone | place: USA: East River...
GCTGGAGACCGACCGGCTACTGCTGCGCGCACCAGTCCCGGAGGACGCGGACTCGCTCGCGCCGATGTACGCCGACCCCGAGGTGATGCGCTACGTCGGCGACGGCCGCACGCTCACGCAGAGAGAGACCGAGCGCTCAGTGCGGCGCATGATCGAGCGCTGGGAGGCCGACGGCTTCGGGCTCTTCACGACCGTGCGCAAGGAGGACGAGGTGGTGATCGGCCGCGTCGGCCTGCTGGTCTGGAACACGGAGACCTGGGAGCCGACCACGCGAGCCGCGGCGCCGAACGGGCCGACCGAGGTCGAGGTCGGCTACACGCTCGGACGCGAGTACTGGGGCCAGGGCTTCGCCACCGAGGCGGCCGGCGCGGTGCGCGACTTCGCGCTCGGCGAGCTCGGTGCCGACCGCCTGATCGCGCTGATCATCCAGGGCAACATGGCCTCCGAGAACGTGGCGCGCAAGCTCGGGCTCGAGCACGAGCGGAACATCATGCTTGGCCGGCGCGAGGCGCAGCTGTTCGCGCTCGACCGGTGACGCTCGACACCGAGCGCCTGGTGCTGCGCCGGCCGCGGCTAGAGGATGCGCGCGCCTTCGACGCGTTCTGGCAGGACGAGGAAGCCTCGCGCTTCGTGGGAGGCACGAAGACGCCCGGGGAGGTCGACCGAATGATGGAGCGCACGGTCCGGCACTGGGACTGGTTCGGAATCGGGAACTTCACGGTCGAGCGCCGCGAGGACGGCGCGACCCTCGGGCGGGTGGGCTTCCTCGTCTGGAACCCGGCGACGTGGGAGAACGGCCACCGCGTCCGGTTCGAGCAGCCGTACGAGACAGAGCTCGGCTGGAAGCTTGGCCGCGAGGCCTGGGGGCGCGGCTACGCGACGGAGGCGGCCCTCGCCTGCCGCGAGTGGGCGCTCGGCGAGCTCGGGCTGACACGCCTGATCTCCCTGATCGCGCTCGAGAACACACCCTCGATCCGCGTCGCCGAGCGGATCGGCGAGAGCTTCGAGCGCGAGCTCGAGAACAGCCCTTTCCGCTTTCCGGCCGGCATCTGGTCGCTCGGTGAGAGGATCGACGCGTGACCGATTCGCGGGAGCTGCTGCGGCGAACCGCCGAGCTGGCGGCCGACTACGTCGAGAGCCTCGGCGAGCGGCCGATCTTCCCGGACGTGACGCCAGAGCAACTGGGCGAGTCGATTGGCGGGCCCTTGCCCGACGACCCGGTCGAGCCCCGGCAGGTGATCGACGAGCTCGTGGCCGCGGCCGAGCCGGGCGTGGTCGCGCTGGGCAGTGGGCGCTACTTCGGCTTCGTGATCGGCGGGGCGCTGCCGGCCGCGCTCGCCGCCGACTGGCTCACCTCGACCTGGGACCAGAACGCCGGCCTCTACGTGGGCGGTCCATCGGCCTCCGTCGTCGAGCAGGTCACGCGCGGGTGGCTCGTCGACCTGCTCGGACTGCCGCCCGAGTCGTCGGTCGGCTTCGTCACGGGCACGCAGATGGCGCATGTGACCGGGCTTGCGGCCGCTCGCTGGCACGTGCTCGACGCGGTCGGCTGGGACGTCGGCGCCAAGGGCCTGACCGGGGCGCCACGCGTGACCGTGCTCGCCGGCGAGAAGCGGCACGTGACCGTCGACCGCGCGCTGCGGCTGCTCGGCCTGGGAGCGCCCACGGTCGTCGCCGGCGACTCGCAGGGACGGCTCGTGCCCGAAGCGTTACGAGAGGCGCTCGGCGAGGGCCCGACGATCGTCTGCGCGCAGGCCGGCGAAGTGAACACCGGCGCCTTCGATCCGCTGACGGAGATCGCCGACGCCTGCGAGGCCGCCGGCGCCTGGCTTCACGTCGACGGCGCCTTTGGGATCTGGGCGGCCGTCTCGCCGCGCCTGCGCCACCTCGTCGAGGGCCTCGAGCGCGCCGACTCGTGGACGACCGACGCACACAAGTGGCTGAACGTGCCCTACGACTCGGGGATCGTCCTCTGCAAGCACCCGGAGTCCCACCGCGCGGCGATGACGATCGCGGCCTCGTACCTGATCCAGGACGAGGGCGCGCAGCGGGTGCGCGACGAGGTCGACTGGGTGCCCGAGTTCTCGCGCCGCGCGCGCGGGTTCTCGGTCTACGCGGCGCTGCGCTCGCTCGGCCGTAGCGGCCTGGTCGAGCTGGTCGAGCGCTGCTGCGACGGGGCCGCGCGTTTCGCCGAGCGCATCGTCGAGCTCGACGGCGTCGAGCTGCTGAACGAGGTCGTGCTCAACCAGGTGCTCTTCCGCTTCGAGTCCGACGAGCGCACCGACGAGGTGCTCGCACGCGTGCAGGAAAGCGGCCGTGTCTGGTTGAGCGGCACCACCTGGGACGGCCGCAAGGCGATCCGCGTCTCGGTCTCGAACTGGCAGACGGGCGACCAGGAGATCGATCTCGCCGTACGCGAGTTCGACTACGCGGCGGGGAAGTCGCCGGCCCGGTAGAGCTGGCCCTCGAGCTTCCGCCCGAAGGTCCCCTCCAGCCAGGTCGAGATCGCGATCAGCGCGTCGAGGTCGACGCCCGTCTCGACGCCCTCGTGCTCGAGCAGGTAGACGAGGTCCTCGGTAGCGACGTTGCCGCTCGCGCGCGGCGCGTACGGGCAGCCGCCGAGCCCGCCGACGGAGGCGTCGAGCACGGTTGCGCCCGCCTCGAGCGCGGCGAGCGCGTTGGCGTAGCCGGTATTGCGCGTGTTGTGGCCGTGGAAGCCGGCCGCGCCGGTGCGCTCGACCAGCGAACGGACCTCACGCGGCGCCGCCACGCCGATCGTGTCGGCGAGCACGACCTCGGCCCAGTCGAAACGGCCGGCGAGCTCCGCCACCCGCCCCGGGTCGACGCGTCCCTCGAACGGGCAGCCGAAGGCGACGCTGATCGTGACCGTCGCCGGCACCTGCGCGGCCGCCAGGATCTGGTCGACGCGCGCGATCGCCTCATCGAGCGAGGCGTTGCCGTTGTGCCGGTTAAACTCCTCGGTCGCGCCGAGGGTCGCGTTCACCCGGTCCAGCCCGGTCGCCGCGAAGCGCTCGTAGCCGCGCTCATTGAGCACGAGGCCGGAGTACTCGGTGCCCTCGCGCCGCTCGATCCCTGCCACGACCTCCTCGGCGCCGGCCATCTGCGGGACGCGGTCGTCGCGCACGAAGCTGACCGCCTCGACGCGCGGCAGGCCCGCGGCGGCGAGGCGGTTGACGAGCTCCGCCCGCGTCGCCGGCTCCAGCGCCTCGGCCTCGTTCTGGAGGCCGTCGCGCGGGCCGACGTCGCAGAGGGTGATCAATCGTCGAGGCCTGCGGCGTCGATGCGCTCGGGACTGATCCGAACGGTGATGCGCTGCTCGTCCGGATTGCGCCACGGGTACTCGTCCTGGCCGAGGTACTTCTTGGCGAGCTTGTCGATCTGGGCGTCCGCACCCTCGGTCGTGAGTTCGGCAGTTCCGCTGACCGCGACCCACTTGTACGTGTTCTCGGGGTGGGCCACGAGTAGCGAGACCCGCGGGTCCTGCCGCAAGTGGCGCTCCTTCGCGCGCCCGACCGCCGTGTTGAAGCTGAGGTCGCCATTCGAGTCCACCCAGACGATCGTCGAGTGGGGTGAGCCGTCCTGCCGCAGCGTCGTGACCGTGCCCACGAACGGCTGCTCGAGGAAGCTCCGTGCCTTGTCGTCGATAGTTGCCATTGGTCTCCTTTCTCGATCGCTTAGGCTAGTCGCCTGGTCGCCGCCGTCGCTGGCGGCTAACCGATCGCGACCATCCGCTCGATGGCGCCGCGCGCGCGCTCGGCGATCTCCGGCTCGACCACGACCTCGTACTTCCAGTCGCGGAGCGAGTCGCGCAGCTTCTCGAGCGTGATCATCTTCATGTACTTGCAGATCGCCTTCTCGGAAACGGCCTCGAAGCGCTTGCCCGGCGCCTCCTTGTTCAGCCGGTGGAGAATGCCGGTCTCGGTCGCGACGAGGAAGCGGCTCTTCGTCGAGCCCTTCGCGAAGTTGATCATTCCCTCCGTCGAGAGGATGTGCGTCCGCCCGTTGGCGAACGCCATGCACTGGCTCGCACAGCCGCACTCAGGATGGACGAGCAGCTCCGCGTCAGGTGCGTCGCGCTGCCAGCGCTCGATGTCCTCGGGGCGGATGCCGGCGTGGACGTGGCACTCGCCGAGCCAGATCGTGAGCTTGCGCCCGGTGACTCGCTCGAGCCAGATCCCGAGAAACATGTCGGGAAGGAACAGGATCTCGCGGTCGGCCGGGATCGCCTCGACGATGGCCTTCGCGTTGCCGGATGTGCAGCAGTAGTCGCTCTCGGCCTTGACCTCGGCCGTGGTGTTCACGTACGAGACGACAACCGCCCCAGGGTGCTCGCGCTTCCAGTCGCGCAGCTGCTCCGCCGTGATCGACGCGGCGAGCGAGCAGCCGGCGTCGAGGTCGGGGATCAGCACGGTCTTCTCCGGGGAGAGGATCTTCGCGGTCTCGGCCATGAAGTGGACGCCGCAGAAGACGATTGACTCGGCATCGGCCGCAGCGGCCTCCCGAGAGAGGCCCAGCGAGTCGCCGACGAAGTCGGCCACGTCCTGCACTTCGGGCACCTGGTAGTTGTGCGCGAGGATGACGGCCCCGCGCTCGCGCGCCAGCGCCCTCACCTCGTCCTGCAGCGTTCCGATTGCAATCGTGCTCATAGGACCTCCATCGAGACGTCGATTGCGCGCGCCGAATGCGTCAGCGCCCCGATCGAGATGAAGTCGACGCCGGTCTCGGCCACTTCCCTGACGTTGTCGAGCGTGATCCCGCCGGAGGCCTCGAGCTTGGCGCGGCCGGCGACCAGCGCGACCGCCTCCACGAGCCGCGACAGGGACATGTTGTCGAGCAGAAGCCAGTCGGCACCCGCGGCGAGCGCTTCCCGCACCTCCTCGAGCGACTCGCACTCGACCTCGACCTCAGCGCCGCTGCCTTTCGCCAGCTCGACCGCGGCGCCGACCGAGCCCGCGAGGCGGAGATGGTTGTCCTTGATGAGGACCCCGTCATCGAGCCGGAGACGGTGGTTCGTGCCGCCACCGCAGCGAACCGCGTACTTCTCGAGCGCGCGCAGCCCCGGGGTCGTCTTGCGCGTGTCGAGGATGGTCACGCCGGTTCCGTCGACGGCGTCCACGTGGAGGCGCGTGAGAGTCGCGATTCCTGAGAGGCGGCCGAGCAGGTTCAACGCCAACCGCTCGCCACCGAGCAGTGCGCGGGCGTCACCTTCGAGTCGCGCGATCTCGCCCTCGGTCTCGTCGCCGTCGGCCGCGACCTGCTCGAACGCGACCTCCGGGTCGAGCGCCTCGAAAACTGCTCTGACCGGCTCGAGCCCGCAGACGACGCCGCGTTCCTTGAGCAGGATCACGGCTCTCGCCCTGGCGCCTTCCGGGACGACCGCCTCGCTGGTCAGGTCGCCGGCGCCGAGGTCCTCGGCGATCCAGGCCCGGACGTCGACGGCCGTCACTTCCACGGCTCGAAGACGGGCTCCCGCCCCGGTCGCAGGACGGTGTGCAGCCCGCCGAGTGCTGGCTCCTGGTGCGGGAAGTCGGCGCGGAAATGGCCTCCGCGGCTCTCCCGGCGCGCAAGCGCGCTGCGTGCGACGAGGCGAGCGACCGGATGCGCCGACCTGGCGAGCGGCTCGAGCCCCGCCCCGTCGCGGACGAGCCCTGCGTCGCGCCACATCGCCCTGCGCAGCTCGGGCGCGACCGGCGGGAGCCGCCGAGCGACAGCCGGCGACGGGTCGAGCACCGCCGGGAGCGCCGGCTCGGCGACGGTCGCCAGCGCGGCGCGCCGCCCGAAGACGAGACACTCGAGCATCGAGTTCGAGGCGAGCCGGTTCGCGCCGTGGACGCCGGTGCAGGCGCACTCCCCCGCGGCGTACAGGCCCGGCAGCTCCGTCCGCCCCTCGAGATCGGTGACGATCCCACCCATCGTGTAGTGGGCGGCCGGTTCGACCGGCACGGGCTTGTCCTCGGGCCGGTACCCAGCCTCGGCCAGCCGGTGCATCAGGCTCGGGAAATGGGAGCGGTCGACCGGGCGGAGGTCGAGCAGGACGGTGCCACGCTCGCCGATCGCGCGCGCGACCACGTCACGGGGCGCCAGCTCATCCGTGAAGCGCTCGCCTTCGTCGTCGACAAGCAACGCGCCGGCGCCTCGCAGCGCCTCGCTCAGGAGCAGGCTCGAGCCGGCGAGCGCGGTTGGGTGGAACTGGACGAACTCGAGATCGCCGACCGCCGCGCCCGCCCGGTACGCCATCGCCAGTCCGTCGCCGACGGAGCCGGGCGGGTTCGTCGTCCGCGACCACAATGCAGCAGCGCCTCCGGTGGCGAGCAACACGGCACGGGCCCGGATCGCGCGACGATCGGTGACGACGCCGGCACAGCGGCCGCCGGAGATCCAGAGCTCGAGCGCCTGCTCCCCCTCGCTGATCTCGATCCGCGGCTCGGCCCGAACGGCGTCGGCGAGGACTCGCGCGATCCGCTGCCCGGTCGCCGCGCCGCCGACGCTGAACACGCGCGGGCGGGAGTGGCCACCTTCCAGCCCGAGTTCGTCATCGAAGCCGACGCCCAGCTCGACGAGGTCGGCGATCCGCGCGGGAGCCTCATGCGTCAGCACCTCGACAGCGCTCGTGCGGGAGAGCCCACGGCCGGCTCGCATCGTGTCCTCGGCATGGAGCGCCGGGCTGTCGCCCGGCCGGGTCGCCGCGGCCAGACCGCCCTGGGCGAGGTAGCTCGAGGAGTCGCGGACGGGGGCCTTGGAGAGCACGAGCACGCGGCCCTCCTTCGCGGCGGCGAGCCCGCCGAAGAGGCCGGCGATCCCGCTGCCGACGACGATCAAGTCGTAGGTCTGTCCCGTCTCCACCGTCATCAGTTCCTTCGATCCGCTAGGTTTTCGACTCATAGTTGAAAACCTCGACACCATCCTACCAGTGACCGTGAGCCCGGGAACGAGAGCCGAAGGAGAGCGCCCGGCACACGTCACGCTGGCGGTAGTGCTGCAGGTGCGCGAGGGTCGGCTGCAGGCGCTGCTCTGGCAGCGGGCGCGCGAGCCGTTCCTCGGGGCCTGGTCCCTCCCGGGCGGCTACCTCGAGCCTGGCGAGACGCTGGAGCAGTCGATCCGCGGCCACCTCGCGCAGAAGGTGGACGTCCGCGAGCTCGCTCACCTCGAGCAGCTCGAGACGCTCAGCGACCCGGGCCGCAACCCGCTCGAGTGGGAGCTCGCGACCGCCTACCTCGGCCTCGTGCCTGCCGATCTCGACCCGGTCATCCCCGAGGACACGCGCTGGCACCCGGTCTCGCGGCTGCCCGAGCTCGCCTACGACCACCGCGCGATCGTGCTCGCCGGGCGCGAGCGGCTGCGGGCGAAGCTTTCGTACACGAACATCGCCTTCGCGCTCGCGCCGCCGGTCTTCACGATCTCCGAGCTGCGCGAGGTGTACGTCGCCGCGCTCGGGCACGAGGTCTCGGCGACGAACCTGCAGCGCGTGCTGCTCCGGCGCGGTGTGCTCGAGGCCACAGGCGAACGGCGCGAACCGGGCCGGAGCGGCGGCCGGCCGGCCGCGTGCTACCGCTTCCGCTCACGGCGGCTCGAGATCACCGATCAGTTCGCGGTGCTGAGACCCCCCGGCTGAGGGATGCCTCCGTCCGCCGCCCCGCCTACCGTGGGCGGGAACGGGAAGGAAGGGAAGGAAGGGGTCATGCGCGGTTCGCTCTACGGAAGTCTGGTGGTCGTCTTTGCCCTGGTTCTCGCCTTCGCGGCGGTCGGGCTGACGCTCAGGGCGTGACGGTGACGCGCACCGTCTGCACGGCGTTGTTCGCGTAGCCGCCGAGGTTCCAGGGCGGCTCGACCGGCTGCTCGTTGCCGGCCTCGTCGCGGGCGCATGAACAAAGCACATGCTCGCCGGGCTGCGCGTCCCAGCGGAACGACCAGCCGCGCCAGGCCCACGGCTCGCCGGCCGGCTCGAGCTCGGCAGCGGCCCAGGTCGAGCCGCCGTCGTCGCTGACCTCGACCGACGCGATCGGCGCCAGGCCGGACCAGGCGCGGCCTTCGACCGACACCTCACCGGCCGCAACGGTGCGCTCGCGGGTCAGGAACTCCGGGATCCCCGGCGGCACGAACAGCGAGCGCGGCTGCATCCGCTGCAACGGCTCGCCCGCCTCGTCCTCGGACTGCCGCACCCGGTACGACCACGACTGCTGGTAACCGGCGAACGGCTCGTCGAGGAACTCGATCCGCGAGAGCCACTTCACGTTCGTCATCCCGTACCAGCCGGGAACGACCAGGCGCAGCGGGAAGCCGTGCTGCGGCGGCAGCGGCGCGCCGTTCATCTCGTAGGCGAGCAGGATCTCGCCGCGCATGGCCTCCTCGAGCGCGAGCGCGCGCTGGAAGGCCTGCTCGTCGCCGCCCTCGATGCCGCGGTCGAGCCCGGTGAAGAGCACCTCGACCGTGCCGTCCGGGACGCCGGCCTCCTCGAGCAGCGGCGCGAGCGGCGTGCCGCGCCAGCGCGCGGTGCCGACCGCCTCGAGGATCCACGGCTGGCTGACGGGCCGCGGCTCGAGCCGGGCGCGGCCGTTGCCTGCACACTCCATCGTCACGATGTGCTCGACGGCCGGGCGGGCGCGCAGCTCGTCCAGCGACAGCTCGAGCCCGCCGACGGCCAGCCGCCAGGCGTCGGGCTCGACGGCCGGGACGTCGTAGTGGATCAGCAGGTAGTGGAGCCCGACCGGCGTGACCGGGTAGCGCAGCGCCTCGAGCGGCATGCCGTGGTTCCGCGCCGCGAGCTGGAGCTCCTCGAGGCTGATCCCTTCCACGTGCTCAGCCTACTGCGACCGGCTCGACCGCCAGGGCCAGCTCGGCGTCGGCCTGCTCGATCACGACCGGATCGTGGGTGGCGCAGACGACCGCGGCACCGGTCTCACGCGCGAGCGTGGTCAACAGCGCAGCCAGCCGGAGCGCGTTCGCCTGGTCGAGTCGCGCGGTCGGCTCGTCGACGAGGAGCAGCGCCGGCCGCGCCGCGAGCGCGCGCGCGACGGCGACGCGAACCTGCTCGCCGGCCGAGAGTCTCGAGACCCGCTGGCCGGCGCGCTCGGCGAGCCCAACGGAGGCGAGCACCTCGTGCGGGTCGCCCTCGAGCCCGCGGATCTCCTGGCCGAGCTCCACGTTCTCGCGCGCGCTCAGGAACGGGACGAGGCCGCTCTGCTGCGGCACGAGCGCGACCTCGCGGCGACGCAGCTCCGCACGAGCCGTTCGGTCGAGCGCGTTCACGGCCGTCCCGCCGACGAGCACCTCGCCTGCGTCGGGCAGGTCGAGCCCTGCGAGCAGGTGGAGCAGGGTCGTCTTGCCCGACCCGGACGGGCCGGTGACGGCCGTTAGGCGAGCACCCGGAAACCCGGCGTCGAGGCCGGCGAAGACACGAGCGGCGGCCGCGCCGTGGCCGTGCGTCTTGACAACTCCGCGCAGAACAGCCACCGGCGCGCCTGCCGGGACCGGCTCGAGGGGCGCCAGCTCCGGCTCGGGCCGCACGCCGTCTCCACCCGCGGCGCTGACGACGATCCGGCCGTCCTCGAGCGACGCTGCGGCCCGCGTGCCGATCCCGGCGCGCTCGAGGAACTCCTGCGGCAGCCGCAGCCAGCCGCCGCGCCCGACCACGATCGTCCCCTCCCCCGCCACCGTCTCCTCGCTGACACGCCCGTCGCGGATGTGGACGAAGCGGTCGGCGATCGCAGTCGAGGCGGGGTCGTGGCTGACGATCACGACGGTGCAGTTCTCGGCGGCCGCCAGCTCCGCGATCGCCTCGTAGACGAGGCCGGCACTCGCCTCGTCGAGCTCGCCTGTCGGCTCGTCCGCGAGCAGCAGCCGCGGCCGGTGCGCGAGCGCGGCGCAGAGCGCGACCCGCTGCTGCTCGCCGCCGGAGAGCTGCGCGGGGCGGGAGCCGAGCTTCTCGCCCAGCCCGACCCTGCGCAGGAGCTCCTCGGCGCGGGGAGCCCAGTCGCGGCCCTCGGCGCGGAGGCGGAGCCCGACCAGCTCGCGCGCAGTCAGCTCGGGCGCGAGCGCCTGCTCGTAGTGCTGGTCGAGATAGCCGACGACCTGGGAGCGGTAGCGCGCGCGGCCGGCGCGGCCGAGCGAGCGGAGGTTCTGGCCGAAGACGCGGATCGTCCCGGCCGAGGGAAGGTCGAGGCCGGCGAGGATCCGCAGGAACGAGGTCTTGCCCGCACCGCTCGGCCCGAGCACGGTCAGGATCTCGCCCTCGGCGACGCTCAGGGTCAGGCCCTGCAGCGCGGCGGCGTCACCCTCGGGCGTCGAGTGGACGCGGAAGAGGTCCTGGGCCTCGATCGCGACGGTCACGCCGCGCCTCCGTAGCGCGCGGGCACGCGGCCGCGGAAGGCGCGCCAGGTCGCGGCGCCGACGAGCGCGACTGCCGCGATCGCCGCGAGGACCCCCGCGACCGCCAGCAGCGGCCAGTCGGGGACAAGCTCGAGCGGCGGCTCCGGCGAGGTCGCGTTCGCGGTCAGCTCGACGAAGCGGACGACGAGCAGCGAGAGCACGACGCCGGTTGCAATCCCGCCGAGCGCCCCGGCCAACCCCGCCAGCGAGGCCCGGAGCCGCAGCTGCCTGCGCAGGCTCGCCGGCGCGACGCCCTGCGCCTCGAGGTCGAACAGCTCAGCCGCCTCGTCGCGCCGCTCGCTGAGCGTGCCGAGCACGAGCGCGAGCAGTGCGAGCACGATTGCCGTCAGGGCCGCGGTCTCGAGCAACGCGAGCGCCGCGCGAGCGACCGGCTCGGCGCGCAACGAGTCTTCGAGCTGCGAGCGCGAGGCAACCGCGAGCGCCGTGAACGGCGGCTTGCGCAGGCGGGCCTCGACCGCCTCCCGCCGCGACGAGTCACTGTCCAGCCAGAGCTCGGTCGCGAAGCCGGTCCCGGGTGCCGAGGTGTTGAGCGCGCTCTCGAGCGCCGGCCGGTCGGCCACGAGGAAGTCGGAGGTCTCGCTCTGAGAGATGCCCGGGAAGCGCCGCGCCACGGCCGCGACCCGGAACCGGAGCTGCTCGCCGTTGACGGTCACACCGAGCACGCGGTCGGGACCGGCGAGCGTGGCCAGGAACGGCGAGACGACCGCGGGGATCTGCAGGCCGTCCGTCGGCTGGCGCGGGCGCAGGTAGGTGTCGACCTCGTTGGTGAGCGTGACATTGAAGCGCAGCTCATCGCCGCGCGTGAGCCGGTTGACGCCGACGGTTCCGAGCCAGTCGCCGTAGTCCGTTAGCGCTCGGCCGTCCACGCTGGGTGGGCCGAGCTCGACGCTGCCGACCGCGGGAGCGCCAGAGTCCGCGCCGCGTTCCTCGAGCTTCGGCGGCGGCTCGAGCCGGAACGCGACGAGCCTGCCGCCGCGCGCGCGGGCCGGCACCGGCGCGACGAGCACCGACGGGCGGCGCCCTTCGTTGCGCGCCAGGCGAATGGGGACGAACGAGCCGTCCGGCGCAGCGACATACGCCACGAGCCCGAGCTGCGTGCCGTGGACGAGCATCCGCAGCGACAGCTGCTGCGCGTCGGCCGGGATCCGCGGGCCGCGCAGCGCGACCGGCCGCTGCGGGTCGACCTCGCGGGCGAGCTCCGACGGACCGGCCGAGGCGAAGTCGGAGCGCCAGCCGCCGATCCCGGCGAGCGTGCCGCGCGGCAGGCCGAGCACCGTGATCCCGGTCACGTCGGCGCCGGCGATGCTGCCCGCGACCCGCGTCACCCGGCTCACGCGGGCGTCCAGCGAGCGCTCTACCGAGGGCGTCACCACCGAGCGCACGGGGATCAGCTGCGCGAGGTCCTCGCTGACGACCTCGTCGGCCGGCACGGCGAAGGCTGCCTCCTGCCGCTGGGCGGCGACGAGCGTCGACCGGTAGGAAGAGGCGAACAGCGCGAAGCCGACCGAGACCACGACGAACGCGACCGCGACCGCCGCGTAGCCCGGCCTCCGCGCGAGGCCGAGGGCGGCAAGCCGCAGCGCGAGGGCGTTCTCCGGGACGACGCGTTCGAGGCCGCGCAGCGCGAGCGGCAACAGCCGCGCTACGGCGACGGCCGCCGCGAAGCCGACGAGCGCCGGCAGGAGCAGCAGCACGAGGCCCGTCCCGTTCGCGGCCAGCAGCTCCGAGGCGTTGGCCGAGCCACGAGCCAGCGCGATCACGACCGCGAGCGCCGCCCCGATCGCCGCCACGTCGAGCGGCGAGAGCGCGACCCCGCCGACCTGCAGCGGCTCGATCACGAGCGCGAGCGTCACCACGAGGGCGGCGGCGGCCGCGACGGCCACCGCGATTGCGAGGCCACGCCCCGAGAGCACCGAGTGCTCGAGCAACGCCCCGGCCGGCTCGCCACTCTTTCCGGCGATCGCCGCCGCGGCGGCCGAGCCGGCCAGCCAGCCGAGCACCGTGCCCGCGACAACCGCGAACAGCGACTCGACGAACACCACCAGGCCGCTCTGCCAACGGGCGACGCCCGAGGCGCTCAGCCGCGCGAGCAGCGCCTCCGCGTCGGGCCGTTGCCGCGCCGCCACCAGCACCGCGAAGGCGAGCAGCAGGGCGACGGCCTCGCCGCCGAGCAGCAGGAGGCGGCGGCCGGCGACGCGGGCAGAGTCGGCCGCGGCGAGCAGCTCGTCCGTCGGCGCGGTCAGCTCGAAGCCGAAGCTCGAGCCCTGGAAGGCCGTGCGCGCCTGCTCGATCCGCGTCGCCAGCGCCTCGGCCGACCAGGAGCGCACCGTCCCGCCCCGCAGCGGCACGACCCAGCCGTAGCTGCGGTAGGCGTCGTGCAGCACCGGCGAGCGGTCGAGCGCGGCGACCCCGTTCGCCAGCACGAGCGGCGGCGGTGCGGGCCGGTGGTAGCGGCGGATCTTCTCCACGAAGGCCGACTCGCCCAGGTCCTGCGCCGGGATCGCGTCGCCGAACAGGGTCGCGGTGCGCAGGTCGCCCTCGCCGACCGGCACGAGCCGCAGGCCCGGGACCTTCGTGATCGGCCCGCCGCGCCTGACGACGAGCACCTCACAGTGCTGCGGCCGGCAGACGCGCGGCAGCCGGCCCGAGCGCAGGCGCACCCAGCGTCCGAGGTCGTCGACGGCGCCGAGGCTGAGCAACGCCCCGCCGAACTGGTGCTCTCGGTAGAGCGAGGTCCCGGTCGCGCGCTCGGGGAGCACGCGCTCGAGCTGCCGGCGCACGCTCGCGTCGAGCGTCGCGTATGGCGCGACCTGGCCGCCGACGCTGAACCAGTTGACGCGCACCGATCGCACCTTCGCCGGCAGCTGCTCGACCTGGCGCCCAACCTCGCGGTCCTGGGCCGCGACCGTCCCGGCGAGCACGGCGGCGAGCATCGCCGTAGCCGCCGCGAGCCCGAGCACCACGAGCACGAGCGGCCCACCCCGCCGGCGCAGGCGCGCGCTTGCGAGCCAGAAGGGAAAGACGAGCTTGCGCATCACCGGGAAGAACGGTGCCAGCGCCGGGCACCCCTCGTCCACCCGGACCGCGCAACTGGATCAGGTTCCGCTAGCAGCCTCTGCGGCGGCGAGGACGCGCACGACCTCGAGGCCAAAACGCGCGTCGAAGGTCGTCTCGCCCGTGAGCAGCGCGTCGATCGCCGCGCCGTAGGCGGCGATCCTGTCGACGTTCCCGGCGTCGGGCCTGCGGGCCGGCCCCTCTGCGCTCCAGAAGACGACCTCGTTCACGTCCGCGGGGGCAGTCAGGCTGAGCGCCGCGCTACTGGCGGCGCCCGATTCGTGCGCGAGCGCCAGGTGCACCTCGTCCCGCGGCCCGCGCACGGCCACGACCCGCTCGACCTTTCCCAGCGCGGGCAGCAGCGCCGACAGCGCGTGCGGCCCGACGTCCCAGAGCCCGCCCCGTTCGCGCCGCCAAACCGACTCACCGAACGGGTTCCCGGGCTCGAAGATCGAAGCGAGATAGAGCGCGCTGCCGCCGTCCCAGCTGCGGCCGTCGACCTCCTCGCGGTACCAGGCGGCGAGCCCCGGATCGAGCCGGAAGGTGAAGAAGACGACCGTCGGAGCCCGCACCGCGTCGACCAGCCGCTCGGCCGCCTCGACGCTCAGCGCGAGCGGCTTCTCGAGCAGCAGCGCCCGGCCAGCCTCGGCCGCCGGCAGGGCAAGCTCCGCCTGCACGTTCGGCGGGACGGAGAACGCAACCGCGTCGACGGCGGCGATCAGCTCGTCGAGGTCACCGAACGCGCCCACGCCGTGCTTGGCCGCGAGCGCCGCCGCCTTCGCCGGGTCGCGGCCCCAGCCGCCGACGAGCTCCGCCTGCGGGTGAGCGGCGATCCCAGCCGCATGGGCGACGTCCGCCCAGTAGCCAGTCCCGACCAGTCCGAAGCTCAGCACTGCGCTCTACGCCGCTGGCCGCTACTTGAACGTCTTGATGTAGGTCACGAGTCCCTGCAGGTCGGCGTCCGAAAGGATGCCGCCCCAGTGGGGCATGCTCACGATGGGCGCACGGCCGATCACGCTGCCACTGCGGATCACGTCGGTGATCTTCTGGTCGGTGTTGAACTCACTGCGGAAGTCGGCTCCCGTGAGCGGCGGGATCGTCTTGTCCTCTGAGAGCGGGTTCGGCACGCCGCCGAGGC
>Ga0193727_1000549_pt1 | contig 14582 bp, 15 predicted proteins | sample H2c2metaG_FD_143051 | JGI IMG/M metagenome (GOLD analysis project Ga0193727, IMG submission 143051) | Soil microbial communities from a riparian zone of the East river system, Colorado, United States - H2c2 | ecosystem: Environmental > Terrestrial > Soil > Riparian zone | place: USA: East River...
AGTAGTCAAATCCCGCCCGGGCCAGCCCAAGAAAGAGGACGAGATCGCGCAAATTGCGCCGCACCAGCAAGATCCGATCGACATTTGGGATGGCCGGCAGCAAGTCGGCGCACTCCCTGGAAATAGCCAGCGTGATCTGCGCTGCCGGAAAATTTTCGCGCAAAGTCGCGATGGCCGGAAGGGTCAAAATCAGGTCGCCGATCCGTTTGAGTTGAAGGAGCAAAATATTCACGGACTGCTGGTCGCCGGTCAAAAGTGCGACGGTCGGAGACTCGCCGCTACAGAATTAACGCGCCATTCGCATGGCGATCTCGTATGCGTCGAGCAATCGCGTTCGAAAATGATCCCACGTAAAATTTTCAACTACGCGGCGCCTTGCTGCGCTCCCCATCCGCTCGACGGTTTCCGGATGTCGATATAGATGTTCGAGTGCAGCCGCAATCGCGTCAACGTCGCGCGGTTTAACGATGATTCCCTCCACATCATCGCGCACGACATCGCCTGCCTCCCGAGTGGTGATTTGCGGCAGCGCGCAGGCGGCTGCCTCATAGGTCACTTTGGCGCTCCCCTCCCATTGAGATGGAAAAACGTGGATGGTGCTTTGGCTGAGATAACTCTCTGGATCGCGCACAAAACCTATGATGCGAATATTGTCGCGCCAGAACTGCTTCAGATACGGCTTCGCTTCGTCGTGCACGGAACCGACCAGCCATAACTCGGCGTCTGGAAGACTGAGGTAATGCCATGCTTCGAGCAAATGTTGAATGCCCTTGCGCTTAATTAATGCTCCGGCAAAAACCGCGCGAAATTTTGCTGGACGTTGACCCGGCTTGAAGCGTTCCACATTCACCCCGCGCGGCAGGTAAAATAGTTTTTCCTCCGCGAAACCGCGCATTCGAAAGGTGTCGGCAGCGGTCTGCGATAAGACGAGCAGTAGATCGGCGAGGTTGTACTCTTCGGTAAAACGCTTGCGCTCGAGCAGCAATCCGGCTTTCCAGCCTTGAAACCCTGAAGTGGTGTTCGTCGAGTCAGCGACTTGCGGGCGGCCAATTTTGGCTTTTCCCCCATCACGGTGCCAGGTTGGAATCTCGACGATCGATGGGATGCGGCGTTGTTTTGCTACTCGCAGTGAGCTCAAACAATCGCCCGACCAGCTGTGAAATAGATCGTAGCGTCCCGTCGCCAGCTGCCGGGACGCGATCCAATCAAGATATTTTTTCTTTGCGGCATAATAGTAAGGCCGATCCATGAAGGAGATGAGACGCACGGGATGCCAGCGCAAAGAATGGATCAGCGAAGCGGGAATTTCCCGCTGCCGGTTATCGTAGGCGATTGCTTTTCCCAGGAATCCACCCCGATAGGAGGCGCGCAACGTTTCAAATGCATCTGTGTCCAGACCGGACCCACCGATGCGCGCGAAAATCGAATACAGCAAGTGTCTCGGCAAATTACGGATCGCTGGCGAGCTAGAACCAACGGGAGCGGGAGCGTTTAAGGTTTCACCCGGCATCGGGTTACAACTATTCTGGCGAACGTTAAGCATGTAAAGTGGCGTCTTGTACCATGATATGACAAGCAAACTCAGCATCGGGTTTGTCCGACGCGGCTATTCCCAGAGCGGTGGCGCCGAAGCCTACTTGAAACGCCTCGCGCGCGGAGTAGTCCAAGCCGGAAATGAGGCGCAGCTTATCACGACGGAGGCGTGGCCGCAGAATGAGTGGCCCTTCGGTCCAATCCGCCGGTTGCAGTCCGCAGCGGTAACCGAGTTTGCCCGCGACCTAGAAAAAATCCGCCAGCAGATCCGCTGCGATGTCTTGATGAGCCTTGAGCGCGTTTGGAGTTGCGACGTGTACCGTGCCGGCGACGGCGTCCATCGCGCCTGGTTGGTCCGCAGAAGAAAATTTGAATTGCCGCTAGAACGATTTGTTCGAGGTCTGAATCGCAAGCATCGCGACACTTTGCAGCTCGAAGAAGCGCTCCTGGCAAATCGCGGCGCCGACCGCGTAATCGTCAACTCACAGATGGTCAAAACCGAGATTGTTGATCTTTACGGCTTTCCCGCGGACAAAATCGAGATCGTCCGCAACGGTGTTCCGATCGGACAATTTCGTTTCGATCCGAAGCGTCGAGAGGAATCTCGCGATCAATTAAAGGTGAAGCCGGATGAGATCGCCCTGCTTTTCGCCGGCTCGGGTTGGGAGCGCAAGGGCCTGCGGTTCGCGATCGCGGCGATGGCGCTCTCGAACGACCGCAAAATGCGTCTGCTCGTCGCTGGTCGGGGAAACCAACGCTACTACAAATCCAAGCATGTTCGGTTTCTTGGCGAGGTTCCGGATCCTGTGCGCATTTACTCAGCGGCGGACATTTTCATTCTACCTACGATTTATGATCCGTTTTCTAACGCCTGCTTGGAAGCGCTCGCTTGCGGGCTGCCGGTAATTACGACGCGTAGCAATGGATTCAGTGAAATTATCGAGCATGAGGTACATGGCTCGATTGTCGATTTCGCCAACAATGTCGTAGCATTGCGGGACGCAATTCAATTTTGGTCGGAGCCGGCACGGCGTGTCGCGGTACGATCGACAAATACGCAGCGTGCAGAGCAGTTTGATATTTCCGAGAATGTCGCCCGGACTTTGGAGATTCTAGTTCAGGCTGCGGCCAAGGCTGTGTCCACGTCTGGAAAAATCTGAAACACCTGATCAAGCCGCGAGATTTCGAAAATGGAGCGGACCGTTTCTTGCAGGCTGGCGAGCGCAAACCTGCCGCCGTAGGCTTCGATCTTCTGCATTCCTTCGATAAACGTCGCCAGGCCCGCGCTGTCGATGTAAGTGACGCGGGAAAGATCGACGACCAGCTGCTTCGGCTTTTTCCCGATCATGGCGTTTAATGCTGCCGTCACGGCAGGCGAAACGTGCAGATCGATTTCACCCTCGAGTGGCAGGACATTGGGATGGTCCTTACGCGGCATTGGAACAGCTGAGGAAGCGGGCTTTTTCATTCACACCATCAATCGTTAAAGGGTCACCATCCGAGCGTATCGATTATACCTTCTACATCCGAAAGATCATCGATTAAAAAATCTGGCCGATATTTTGCAAGCTGGTCACGACTCCACGTGCCGGTTGCGACGGCAATAGTACGCGCGCCGAAGGCTTTGCCGCAGGCAATGTCGCGCGGCGTATCGCCGATCACATCGATCTCGGATGCGGAGAATCGGCGGCCATGCTTTTCCTTTGCCCGGGCGCGAGCAACGGTTCCAAGCCGGTTGCGGTCGTGATGGTCGTCGGCAAAGGCGCCGAATTCAAAAAAATGCCAGACGCCATAATGTTCCAGTTTCAGTTGCGCCCCGCGCGAGACATTCCCAGTGAGAAGCGCCAGCACCAGATGCGGCCGCGACTTCAGCTTTTCGAGCAACTCGAGCACGCCTGGGAGTAGGTTGCCCACCCGGCGCGGCAGTTCGAGCGAGAGAAAATGCACATAGCTGTCCAAAAAGGCACTAACATTTTCGTTCGTCGCTGGAATTTTATGTTTGTTCAGTATGCTGACGACGATCCCAGAATCGGTCATGCCCGCGATTTCGATGTCGTGAAGATCATCGATGATGTCGAAGCGCTCCGTGAACGCCGATTTTAGCGCATGCACGCCGGCGCCACCCGAATGGATAAGCGTTCCATCAATGTCGAAAAGAAGGAGGCGCTTTTGCGTTGCTATCATGTCTTCTTTACCGGCTCCAAAGCAACCCAAACGCGCTAGAACGTGGGTGCGTGCATCGTGAGCACCGCGATCATGCTGCCAAGAAATATCAGCGCCAGAACGGCCACGGCGATAAAAATTGCAGTGCGAAGCGGGTCCTTCTCTTCTTTCTGGTGTGGGAATGGGGATGCGTTTGTAAAATCGGCCGGGACTGCGCTCAATTCCGCCGACTTGACGGTAATCTTCTCAGGCTGAGGTAGCGGTTGCGACCCGCTCATGTCTGGTTCATAACGGGCTTCGGCCGCGCCAAATCGAATCCGATCGTCGAAACGCAGCCCCGTTTCCTCGACTGGGATACTGTTGACCAGCGTGCCATTGGTCGAATCCAGATCTTTTAACCGGTACGTTTCGCCGGCTCGCTGCAACTGGGCGTGATAAGTCGAGACCGAGGGATCGTTTATTACTATCATATTGTCCGGGCCACGCCCGATCGTAATCAGATCTTCGACGAGTTCATGCGCAGTACCGTTGACGACTAGCTTCGGCATATTGTCAGTCAGAACGTAAGCTATTCAGAGCGGTCGTGTCGAGCGTGACGATGGGTCGAATAGATCGAAACTGCAACGATTGACCACGCATGGGCGCGCCCGCATAGTGGCGCTTCCATGGCGATCGAGTTAACGCGCAATTTTTGCATCATCGCGCACATTGATCACGGCAAGACGACTTTGTCGGATCGATTGCTTGAGCGCACGGGCACCATTCACGAGCGGGACAAGCAGGACCAGCTGCTCGATTCAATGGATTTGGAGCGCGAGCGTGGGATCACGATCAAAGCGCATCCAGTGATGATGCGTTACGCAAGCAAGTCAGGCAAAACGTATCGGCTGAACTTGCTCGATACACCAGGACATGTCGATTTTGCCTACGAAGTTTCGCGCAGCCTTGCTGCATGCGAAGGCGCGCTATTGGTGGTGGATGCGGCCCAAGGCGTTGAAGCGCAAACGGTGGCCAATGTGCATCTCGCGCACAAACAGGGACTGACGATTATCCCGATTATCAACAAGATCGATCTGCCAAACGCCGATGTGGCTTCGGTGCACCGACAACTGGAAGAAATCCTCGCGATTCCTTCGGAGGAAGCGATTGAGGCGAGTGCAAAGACGGGGATCGGCATTGAGGAAATTCTCGAGGCGATCGTGAAACGAATCCCGGCGCCGCAAAAACCAGTCGATGCGACCTTACGGGCGCTCGTTTTTGATTCCGTCTTTGATGTTTATCGCGGAGTGGTCGGCTACGTGCGCCTCGTTTCCGGAACGATGGAGGCGAATCACGCGATCACATTGATGAGCAACAACGCCCGTTACGAGATCAAGGAAGTGGGCGTGTTTACTCCGAAAATGCTCGTCCAGCCGAAGCTAAATCCCGGAGACGTCGGGTATTTCATCGCAAATATCAAAACGACTGCCGACATTAAGATCGGAGATACCATCACGGATCAGCGTCATCCGGCGCGCGAGGCACTGCCGGGTTTTCAAGAGATTCATCCGATGGTGTTTAGCGGGATCTATCCGATTAATACCGGCGACTTCGAACATTTGAAGGCAGCCATCGGGAAGCTGAGCCTAAACGACGCCGCGTTCGTTTATCAGCCGGAAAGTTCTGTTGCGCTCGGATTCGGATTTCGCTGCGGATTTCTTGGTTTGCTTCACATGGAAATCATCCAGGAACGGCTCCGACGCGAGTACAACATGGACATCATCGCCACGAGCCCAAGCGTTATTTATGAAGTGTTGACCACGCGCGGTGAAAAACTATTGATCGACAACCCCGCGCATCTGCCTGATCCGAGCATGCTCCAGGAAATTCGAGAGCCAATTGTAAAGGCCTATGTGCTTTGCCCGAATGAAAGTATCGGCGACATTCTGCAATTAATTCTCGAGAAGCGCGGCCAGATGGAACACACCGAATCGCTCGATGCGCGCCGTGTGATGCTGCATTGCGAACTGCCACTCAACGAAATTCTCGTCGATTTTAATGACAAGATCAAAAGTATCACGCGCGGCTACGGCTCGATGGATTACGAGCATTTCGGCTATCGCGCGGCGAAATTGGTAAAGCTCGACCTGCTCGTGAATGGGGAACCGGTCGATGCGTTTTCGACGATTGTGCACAAAGACCGTGCGGAGGCGAGGGGACGCCACCTGGCAGCCAAGCTAAAGGAAGTGATCCCGCGACAACTCTATCAGGTAGCGATCCAGGCAGCCATTGGCGGGAAAATTATTGCACGCGAGAGCGTTTCGGCATTGCGAAAAAACGTAACCGCGAAATGCTACGGCGGCGATATCACGCGGAAGCGCAAATTGCTGGAGAAACAAAAAGAAGGAAAAAAACGGATGAAGAGTATCGGAAAAATCAATATTCCCCAAGAAGCCTTTATCGAGGTGTTGAAAGCACAATGAAAAATCTTGTGAGGCCGGGCAGAATCCAGGCACGAGTGAATGTCGAAATCCGAATGGCCAATGACGAAGGAAATCCGAATGACTAAATTTGAGCCACCGGCGACATCGCGGTGGAGTTCTTCGTCAATCGAGCATTGTCATTCATTTGCCATTCGTCATTTGAACTTCATCATCGACAGGAGGCCGTAGATTCGGTTCGGAAGGACGCAAACCGAATGTAATTGTCCATCCTAGCTCATGTTCACGCCACGCCACGTCAAACACAGCAGGCTGCTTCTGCGGCATGCTCGCAAGTACCTGCGCTACAAGAACGATCTGCTCAGTGGTTCGGACCGCGAAGAGATCGTTACTGGAATGGAAGATCTCCGCGATGCTTTACGTCACCGCGACCACGAGAGGGTACACCGCACGGCCGATGCACTCGATAAAACGCTACACAGGCTAACACCGGTCACCTGGGAATCGCACTGGCGGGAAAATTGTGAGGTAATCCTGGTGGCGATTGTAGTGGCTGTGGGCATCCGCTCCTATTTTTTGCAGCCGTTCAAGATTCCAACCGGCTCGATGCAACCGACATTGAACGGGATCATTGGCTATCCCAGCACAGAACCGCCCCCGAACCTTCTGCGCCAGATCGGTGAATTCATCGTGTTAGGCCGCAACTATGTAAATGTTGTCTCGCGTGAGGACGATCAGGTCGTTCAAATCGAACAGAGAAAATTTCTCTTCTTCTTTACCCTTTCGCGATTGACCTGCCAGCGCCAGGAGTTTCTTGTTTACGTACCACCCGAGACGCTCAGTCATGATTTCAAAGTTTTCCCCGGGCGGACTTATCGGCGCGGCGACATTATTGCCAGAGGCGCGGTGGACACCGGCGATCAGGTGTTTGTGGATAAATTTAGCTATAACTTCGTTAAACCGCACCGCGGGGACGTTTTCGTTTTCCGGACAAATCACATCGCTGGGATTCGGGAGGATCCCGAGGCTGGATCGCCTTTTTACATTAAGCGGCTGGCCGGGCTGCCTGGTGATCGTTTGCGCATCGACCCGCCTTTTCTCTACATCAATGGAAAAAAAGCGGAAGGTTATGGTTTCGCCCGGGTGATGGAGGCGAAGCCGCCTTATCGTGGCTACGGCCCGGGCCATGATTATCTGGCAGACCCAAATCGTTGGTTCACCGTGCCACTGAATGGTTATTTTGCGTTGGGCGACAACAGCTACAACAGCTACGACAGCCGTTATTGGGGGCCGGTCCCTGAAGAAAATCTCGTTGGGCGCGGCTTGTTCGTTTACTGGCCGTTCAATCAGCACTGGGGCTTGATTCGCTAGGGCGAATCATGGAGTGATGGAGTGATGCGATCGCATGATTCTCATTACTCCATTACTCCAGGACTCAGTTTCTGTTCTCGCTGAGATGTGGCAAAGCGTGGCGTTCGTCTATCCTCTGCTTGGACTCTGCGGGGGATATGCCCTGGTGATGTTTTTTAATCCCTTGCGGCAACCGCTCGGAGATGGGTTTCGCTGCATCGGCCGGTATAAGCGCATCTGGCTCACCTTTGCCCTTCTTGGGTTCGGCTACTTCGTTTTCCAATTCGCCACTTTCACGCCGATCCGAAACTGGGCCGATCTCGATCCGAACCAAGTCGTCTCATTACCGAGCTGGTATTGGCCGCGATTTGTGGAGATCTGGAGAGAAACGCCATTGCCTGCGCTGGAAGGCGTGGCGGGAATTTTCGATAACGCGACCACCACTTATCCCCTTTCCGTCGTGGCCGCTGTCCTCATGATCATCAACTGGCGCGGGCTACACGGCGCGCTGCTCCGCGCGTTGCGAAAGCGCTACCGTTTGTGGAGTTATTTCATCTACGTGATTCTGCTGTTGAGCGCTCTGGCGTCGCTTTTCAAGCCGATTGTATTCTGGCGATTGCCGGAGTGGAGCGGTCTGGTTTCGGCCGCCGGCCTGCTGCGAATTTCGGCCACGGTAGATACGGTCGCATTCATTTTCGAATACCTCTTTGGCGTCTACATCCAGGTTTATTTGATCACCGTGTGTTTGGCTTGGATAAAGGGCGTGAGTTTTGAAGAAGGAGAACTCTTCCGCTTCGCCATGCGTCGCTTCAGTTATGTTTTGGAGTGGGCCGGCATCGTTGTCGTGGTCAGCACATTGGTCGTCCGATTGCCCCTTCTTCTCGCCTACTTTACGAACATCCCCGGCGTCCTCGACTACTTGCCGATTGAGCGCGTGTTCATGAGCGGTTTGATCATTGCCTTCTGCTCGGTCCAAATCTCCCTCGCACTGCATAATGAGACGCTGAGCGGGGCCATACACGCGCATCGTCGGTTCATCCGGGAAAATGCCGGCCGTTTTGCGTGGTTTTTGATCATTTGCGGAATCCACTTTTTGGGGATCATGATCTGCGATGCCATCGCGCGCAGCGCAATCGCTGATCGGTTGGGTGCACTCTTCATTTGGAAATTCATTTTTGCGTGTCTCCGTGGAATTGTTACCGGCTGGCTTCTGGCTTCATGGGTTTGCTTATTCCGTCAATACGAATCAGGCCGCGCTAATCAGGAAAAATGGATCCAGTATTAAACTCGTCGGTTACGACACAGGTGAGTGCGGCGAAAATTACGCGCCAGAGCAAATCAAACCTGGCCCTGGCATTTATTTCGTTAGGACGCGAGCGGAAGCGCGACATCACTGTCTTTTACGCGTTTTGCTGCGTGATCGACGACATTGCCGATTCGGCCCAATTCGACATCGCGCAAAAGGAAATTCGGCTGGCGGCATGGCGCGAGATGCTCCGTGGTGCATGTGCGGATGAACCGCTCCTCGCTCGCGAGGTGCGGGGTTTGATCGATAAGTACTCGCTGCCGATCGACATACTGGAGGAAATTATTGCCGGGGTGGAAATGGACTTGAGCATCTCACGCTATGCCACGTTCGAAGAGCTCCGCGTTTACTGTTATCGGGTCGCCAGCGCAGTCGGCCTGGTCAGCATTGAGATTTTTGGATATCGCAATGCGCGCTGCAAAGAGTATGCGCTCGAGCTTGGTCTGGCTTTGCAAATGACCAATATTATCCGGGATGTCGGCAAAGATTTACGCAGCGGCCGGATCTATCTGCCGCAGGAAGATGTGGCTCGCTTCGGTTATTCCGAACTAGAGCTGCAAGATCGACAACATAACGAGCGTTTCGTTGGTCTGATGGAATTCGAAGCGGCGCGGGCGCGGGAGTTTTTTTCTCGGGCGGCAGCAGCGCTTCCGTCTGAAGACCGCCGGGCGATGGTACCCGCCGAGATCATGAGCTCCATTTATCGCGGATTGCTCCGCAGAATGGAACTCGATCAATTTCGCGTTTTCGAGAAGGAATATCGCCTCAGCGGATTGGAGAAAGCGGGCCGGATTGCGACGCAACTGGTTAAGTCTTTTTGAACCTGCCATGCAACCTTGTCTGGCTTGCGCGGTTTAATCCGCCATCGAAGGTGGATTTATGAATACGAAATGTTTCACAGTTATTGCTCTCGTTGGGATGGGTTCTTTCATTCTGAACTCGTGTGAGACTCCAACTGGTCAGGGCGCCGGAGTGGGCGCCGCAGCCGGCGCAATCATAGGCGGGGCGGCTACGGGTAATGTTCGCGGCGCGGCCATCGGCGCGGCGGCAGGCGCTGCGGCCGGGGCATTAACGGGCGCAGCAATCCAAGAGGATCAAGCTGCTGGTTACGGCCCGCCGCCACCCGGGGGCTTTCCATTCGCGCGCTGGGCCGGTACCCCGGGGCTTTATTACAGCCCTTATACCGGGCGCGTCTATAATCTTCGCGGCGTTCCGCCTGGGGGCTTGACTCGCGACGTCGACACTGGCCGGCTTTTCCGGAGACCATAGTCCGACTTTTCAGCGCGGTTCGGGACTTCGTCCGAGAATCGATCAACGCACTTGCGCCTGCAGTGCGTCTACCAGCGCCTGCGCCTCTTCGGTCATTTTCAGCAATTCGGGCCACGAGCGATGATAGTTCTCCCCCGGCAATTTGCGGGTGGCATCAAATCCCATGTGCGAGCCAATATTTTGATCGCTCGGCGCGTGATCCAGTGAGTCGCTTGGGTTCTTGATGACGGTTGTATCTCGCGCGGGATCTGTGTTCGCGCACAAGCGGAAGAGCACTTCGCTCGTATTGTGCACGTCGCAATCTTCGTCAACCGCCACAATGTATTTGCTGAACATCATCTGGCCCATCCCCCACAGGCCGTGCATCACTTTGAAGGCCTGATACGGGTACTGTTTCCGGATACTTACGAAGACCAAATTGTGAAAAACACCCTCCGGCGGCAGGGTCATGTCCACGATTTCCGGGAAATTCATTTTGAATACTGGCAGGAATATCCGCACACAGGCGTCCCCGATATAGTAATCTTCCATTGGCGGGATACCCACGATGGTTGTCGGATAAACTGCGTCGCGGCGATGCGTGATCGCGGTCAAATGGAAAACTGGGTAATCTTCGACCGCGGTGTAAAAGCCGGTGTGATCGCCAAATGGGCCCTCGGGACGCATCTCGCCGGGCTGAACATAACCTTCCAACACAAAATCGACGTCCGCCGGGACATCGACATCGATCGTTTTGCAGGGAACGAGTTCGATTGATTTTTTTCGCAGGAAACCAGCAAAAAGGAGCTCATCCAAACCATCCGGCAGCGGCGCAGTCGCCGCAAATGTATAGACGGGATCGCCGCCCAGAGTCACCGCAACCGGCATGCGCTCGCCTCGTTCATAATAGCGTTTTCCGTGGCGCGCTCCGACCTTGTGGATTTGCCAGTGCATCGCGGTAGTGCGCTCGTCGTGAATTTGCATGCGGTAGATGCCGATATTTCGCGCGCCCGTCTCCGGATCGCGCGTATGCACATTCGCCAACGTGATAAAACGTCCGCCATCTTTTGGCCAACATTTGAGAATAGGAAGATCGCACAGCGTGAAACCGGCAGATCCGGCATCCAGTATCTGCACCACTTCCTGGCAAGCCGCTTCCTTGACCTTCTTGGGACGCGCATGCAGGAGATGGATTCCTTGCTTGAGCAGACTCCAACCTTCCCGCAGATCGGTTGGCGGTTTCGCTTTGAGGATGAGTTGAATTTCCTGGACGATTTCTCCGATATCCCCGACCTGCAGGGCAAGCGCCATTCGCCTTCGCGATCCCATCGTATTGATTGCAATAGGGAATTCCGATTTTTTTCCATCGACAATCGGCTGCTCGAAAAAAAGCGCTTTGCCACCACCAGGCGACTTCATCTCGCGGTTTGCCCATTCTGCAACGAGCAGGTCTGTGTCGACCGGAACAGCGACGCGCTTCAACTCGCCCGCCTGCTCAAGGGCGTCGAGGAACTTTCGAAATGAGCGGTAAGCCATTGCGGGACGTGCCGCTACACTGAAGCGTTCTTTATCCGAACGCGACAGAATTTTTGATCAGGGATACGGCGGCACCATGAACTGGAAAGATACAACCCTTCCATTGGAGAAAGTGACGACCTTATAGGGATACGGAATACTTGGCGGTATGTAAGAATAAAAGAATGGATCGTAGAAGGGGCTGCCAAAGAACACGAAGCTGCGACCATTGTGGCGATGATGCCTTCCCGCGACCCCAACGCTGGTTAATCCGAACCCATAACCGAACCCATAACCGGGCCCATAGTAGGGATAAGGATACGGATAAGAATAAGTGGTGTAATGCACGTAAATCCAAGTCTCGGTTGGGCGACCGCGCATATTGCCCACAATTTTCCGGTCCGGGGAGCCCCAGGCCAGATACACTGCGTTTGGTGACATCCCGTCCCGAATTTGCCCCTGACTCACCAATGCCTGATCGCGGGCAGAAAGGCTCTGGTAAATTTCAGGATGTCCGGAAATCCGGGTCTCGGTAGTGGAACAACTGGCGAGAATTAATGCGCTGACTGCGATACCGGGTATGAGCGCCTTCGAAAAGAATAGACCCTTCATAACACCGGAAAAATCATACGATCACAGAGTTGTGAGTCAAACCGCGCACTTCTTGATTGAACACAATGTTGCCGGTAACGTTGCGTCGAGATGCAGGATCGCTACGGCCATCGGATTTCTTATTTGCGCGTCTCGATCACCGACCGCTGCAATGAGCGCTGCACTTATTGCATGCCGCACGAGTTGCAGGAATGGTTGCCACGGGAAGAAATCCTGACCTTCGAGGAAACCTTGCGCCTCATTCGCATTGCGACCGAGCTGGGTGTGTCGAAGGTCAGGATCACCGGGGGCGAGCCGCTCACTCGCCGCGGCGTAATCGGTCTCATTCGCGAGGTTCCGAAGATTCCGAGGCTTCACGACGTAGGTCTTTCGACAAACGGGACGCTCCTGGCGCGTGAAGTTGAGCCGGGGACAACAATGGCGCGCGCCGTACGAAGCGCCGGCGTACGATCGGTCAACGTCTCGCTCGATACACTGGATCGACGTGTTTATTCCGAAATCACCGGACGCGATATGCACAGGCAAGTCCTCGACGGAATTGAGGCGGCCATCGCAGCTGGGTTCGATCAGATCAAACTAAATACTGTGCTGATGCGTGACCGGAATGAGGACCAGTTAATTCCGCTGATCGAGTTTGCCGGGTCGCGCAATTTGATCCTGCGTTTCATCGAGATGATGCCCGTCAGCACAACCGAAGTTCTCGACGAAGAAAACTTCATGTCGATCCTTGCAACCAAACGCATGATCGAATCGCGTTATGGCAGCTTAGTCCCGGACCCGGAGTTTCGAACCAATGGCCCGGCGACTTATTATCAAATACCCGGCCGACGGCAGCGCATCGGTTTTATCGGTGCGATGACGAACCTGCATTTTTGCGAAAGCTGCAACAAACTTCGCCTCACCTGCGATGGTAAATTGCGACCGTGTCTCGGCAGTTACCTTGAGTTTGATATTATGAAGCCGCTGCGTGCGGGCGCGAGTGATGAGCAACTCAGGCAGTTCTTTCTCGACGTTGTAGATCGAAAGCCGGAGCAGCACGATTTTCGCAATAACTATCAGCCAGGCCGTAAAATGATTGCGATTGGTGGCTGATAGATGAGGCGCCTTACTCACATCAGCCCCAGGGGCCGCGCGCAGATGGTCGACGTTTCGGACAAACCGCTCAGCGCTCGTGTTGCAATTGCCAAAGGCAAAATCAAACTTCAGCGCAAAACACTCGAATTAATTTCCGAAGACCAAATCGCGAAAGGCGACGTCTTCGCGACCGCTCGAATCGCCGGCATCCAAGCCGCGAAACAGACCGCACAACTGATTCCACTTTGCCACACGTTACCGTTAAGCGAAGTTAAGATCGACATCGTCACGTCGGTAGGCGGCGCCGAGGTAACCTGCGTTGCGCGGACTGTTGCGCAGACTGGCGTTGAGATGGAGGCACTCGTCGGCGTCACGATCGCAATGCTCACGATTTATGACATGTGCAAGGCCGTGGATAAGGACATGCGAATCTCGGATGTACGTTTGGTCGTGAAGACCAAAAGCCCTGTGGCGGCGGCGGTCCATGACGGCCCGAACCAAAGCAAACGACCTCGTAAAGCGCCGGTGCAATAAAGTGCAAATAGAAGTTGGCATTATCACAATCTCAGATCGCGCGAGCGCTGGTGAATACGAGGACCTTGGCGGGCCGGCGCTGAAGCAAGCCGCGCAGAAAAATGGCTGGCAGGTTATCTCCGAAGCCATTGTTCCAGACGATGCAGAGCGCATTCAGGACGCGATTCGATCGTTTTCCGAACGAGGTTGCGGCTTGATTTTGACTACTGGTGGAACTGGCATCGGCCCGCGTGATGTTACGCCTGAGGCAATCCGCGCTATTATGCGCTCGGAGATTCCGGGATTCGGCGAAGTGATGCGGGCTGAATCGATGAAGATCACACCGAACGCAATTCTCTCGCGCAGCTTGGCGGCGATTGTGGATCTTTCGCTCGTGATCGCGCTCCCAGGAAAGCCGAGCGGCGCGGTGGAATGTCTCGGTTTTATTTCCGGCGCGATTTCACATGCCGTCGCGCTCGCACAACGCAAGCCAACTACATGTTAAAACGTGTAGGCGCTGCTTTGTGGGGAGCGCCTCGGACCCGCCTTCGCGCGGCTCCAGCGCGGCAGTCAGCGAAGCAGCTACAACTTAGTCGGGATATATAAGCAGTCGCATTAATTGCCTGCCGTAGTCTTTGAGATGGGCGCTTGCGCCGCGACCGGAAATTTCGTCGCGCGTCAAATAAGAAGAGTCGATCGAGCTTTTCTCGATGTAACTAAGCTCCGGCTGTGTCACACTTTGGTCACTTGGTTCTATTTTCAGAGGCAGTCCAGAGCGTGCAAAGGAAACTTCCCACGAGGATTTGGGATTCCGAGTGCCCGCCGTGAGCATCCAGGGATACAGTTTT
>Ga0193727_1000550_pt1 | contig 14573 bp, 13 predicted proteins | sample H2c2metaG_FD_143051 | JGI IMG/M metagenome (GOLD analysis project Ga0193727, IMG submission 143051) | Soil microbial communities from a riparian zone of the East river system, Colorado, United States - H2c2 | ecosystem: Environmental > Terrestrial > Soil > Riparian zone | place: USA: East River...
ATTGTGTCGGCGGCTTTGTTGGTCTTCACGATTTCGCTTGATGACTACGTTATCACCAGCTTCGTCGCCGGCCCCGGAGGCGCAACGCTTCCGCTTAAAATCTACTCGATGGTGAAGACTGGAGTGACGCCCGAGATTAATGCGATCTCGACGGTGTTGTTGGTCGCGACGGTGCTGCTGGTTTTCGTTTCGGACCGGCTTGCGGCGGGCCGCAAGTCGCGATGGACGGTTGGAGGCGTGGCGTGCGCGCTAGGACTGCTTGTTCTATTTTCAGTAGGCGGGCGAGGCAGCGTCGCGAAGGGCGGGGAGCTGAACATATTCATCTGGTCAAACTACCTGCCGGACTCGGTGATCGCGGAGTTCGAGCGTCGCTTCGATGCGAAGCTCAACATCGAGCTGTACGATTCCAACGAAGCACTACTGGCCAAGCTCCAATCCGGCGGAGCGAGTTATGACATCGTCGTGCCCAGCGACTACATGGTAACGGTGCTTCGCGCGCAAGGCTTGCTGTCGGAGCTGAACCGCGATTTGATCTCCAACATCTCAAACCTCGACCCGCGGTTCACCGGCCTGGCTTACGATCCCGTGAATGAATATTCGGTCGCGTACATGTGGGGTACTACGGGGATCGCTTATCGCAAGGACAAGGTGAGGGAGCCGATCGACAGTTGGGCGGCTTTGTGGGACGGTCGGTACAAAGACCGCGTGTCGATGCTGGACGACGTGCGCGAAACGCTCGGCGCGGCTTTGAAGCTTAGGGGCAACTCGCTGAACAGCACCGACCCAGCGGAGCTAGAGCAGGCGGCGCGGCTCTTGTCCGAGCAGAAACCGCTGGTGAAGGCTTACGACAGCGGCGGTTTTGACCAGTTGCTGCTGAGCGGTGATGTGTGGATCGCGCAGAGCTACAGCGGCCAAATCGCCAAAGCAATGACTGAGAGCTCGGAGATCGGCTATGTGATTCCAAAAGAAGGCTGCACGATTTTTGTGGACAACTTGTGTGTGCCTCGTTCATCGCAACGCAAAGAACTTGCGCAAGCATTCATCAACTTTGTGCTGGAAGCTCGGACTGCGGCGGAGATAGCCAACGGCACTGGATATTCTTCGCCGAACCTCACGGCGCGCGCGTTGATTCGTCCCGACTTGTTGGCCAACGAAGCCGCTTATCCGCCGCGCGAAGCATTGGATCGCTGCGAGTTCATCAAAGAACTCGGCCCGGCCATTAGTCTGTATGATCGATTGTGGACGGAGATAAAGTCGAGGTAAGCAGTAGTCCGTAGTCCGTAGTCAGTAGTCAGTAGTCCGTAGCCAGTAGTCGAAATACACTAGTCGTAATCTGTGTTCCGAAGTGCATAGCACTCATGTCAGAGGGTCCCGAGCTACGGACTACTGACTACTGACTACGGACTACCCATCAATTTCGCAATTTAGAAACCATGTCGTCGCCGACGTCTAGTTTGCCGAGCGGGCTCGACAACTCGCGGTTTATCCTTCCGGTTCCGTGTCGGACTGGGGTCTCGACCGGTCCGGGTGGGTGAGCGAGCGGATCTGGCTTGTTCTCAAAGCCGAGCGGCTGGGTTCGAGGGCGTTGACCGGCGATCGGTTTCGCTGAAGGTTCAACCAGCCGCTGGCTTGGGCGAATCAGGCCGCTAGCGGCGAGTTCCGCGCCATTCAGTCCGCCCGTGGCTCGCGGTTGGAGCGCGGGGTCAAGCAACTTTGGACCTACCTTCGCGTCAATGATGCCGCCTATGCTGCGAAAGAGTTTTACTATTCCAAGAAGCGCCAGCGCCAGCGACCAGACAAGCAACCACGGCGCGAGCGGCGTTGCGATGAAGTAGGGAAGGGCAGCGGCGAGCAGAATAGCGGTTCCCACTGCCGAGCCCTGGATGCCATCGCTGATCTGCTTGCGCGCGCGCTTGAACTCACGGTCACGGATGGGATCGGATATTACAACGACCCCGCTGAGCGCCTGGGTGATTGTGCTCAGATTCATGCCGCAGACTTTGCAGAACTTCACCCCTTCGTTTGATTGGGTCGAGCAGCCAGGGCAATACATGAACTTTCTCCGGGTTTCGCAGCGCGGGTTTTCTGAACAGGAGCAAGAGCCGTCGGGCTGTTTCGTTCACCTTTCACGAATGCCGGATGGCTTCTTCGGTAGGGGCAACGGCAGGAGTATAGCACGAAAGGTTGGCGGGCTCTACACAAAGGTTGACGTGCTTTTGGCCGGTCGTTAGACTCGACGTTAAGCCAGAGTGGGAGGGTCCTTGCTAGTAACTATTCGGTTGACGGTTGTGTGCGTCCTTGTCGTTTTGGTTCCCGCGGTTGCTCGTCCGATGCCAGAGCCTCGCAGCCAAACGCAGCGGCAAGCTTCGCCATTCCTGTTGCCTATCGTAAAGCGGGATTCACTTTTGAACGGGCTTCAACTTATTGTCCTCGAGCAGCTTGGGACAGGCAGCGTATCGACCCGGTTGCGAATAAACAGCGGCGCGTTGTTTGACCTCGCCGGGAAGGGCGGGCTTGCCGATCTGACCGGCGGAATGTTGCTAAAAGGCGCAGGCGGCTTCAACGCAAAGAACATTGCCGACACCATCGAGCGTTCAGGATTCACGATCAACATTTCGGTTAGCTGGGATACAACCGACATAATCATTCACGGCCCGGGCGATTCGCTCGATTCGATTTTCGATTTGCTGGGCCGGCTCATGGTAGCGCCGGTGTTCGATCAAAAAGAACTGGACGCGCTCAAGTCAGTTCGAATATCAGAGGTCAAACAGGAACTAACCGAAGATGCCGAGGCTGTGCGGCGTAAGGCTATCGAAGCGGTCTTCGGCACGCATCCGTTCGGCCGACCAGCTCGCGGGACCGCCGAGTCCATTGCGAAGATCAGCAAACAGGATCTGGTCTACTACTACACGCGTTTCTATATTGCGAACAATGCCGAGCTGGTGGTCACCGGCGATGCCGCTGCGGAGCACGTTACGAAGTTATCGCGCGCAACGCTCGGCGCCTGGAAGAAAGGTGAGAAGGTTCCTGCTACATTCCGTCCGCCTGAGCCCCGATCCGCGCGGAGTGTTTTCATCATAGACCGCCCCGACGCCCAGCTCGCTCGGGCCGCGCTGGCGCAGCTCGGGTTTTCGCGGCGCGGTGACGACTATTTCGCGGCGCTGATTATGAGCGACCTGCTTGCTGAGGGTTGTTTGGGAATTGCTGCGGCAAGCCCGGGCGCGAAGGTCGAGGTCGAACACGATGCTCGACAACTGGCGGGTCCCTTGACGGTTGCGATCAAGTCCAGCCCGACCGATCTCCCTGGCGTTCTCGATTCAGTCCAAACTGCGATGATTCGATTGCAAACGACTCCGCCGGCCGGCGAGCAAGTTGAATCGGCCAAGTCGCGGCTGATAACCGGAATGGCCGAGAAGCTGAAGGGGAACGACGGCGCATCGCAAGTCCTTCTCGATATCGAGACCTATGGGCTCGGACGAGACTACCTGATCAACTTTGCCGAGAGAGTCAGCGCGATCACGCCGGCCGCCGTGCAGCAGGCGGCCCAGAGTTACCTGAAGCCGCAATCGGCAGTAGTAGTCATTGCAGGACCCGCGAGCAAGCTCGAAGGCGCGGTGAAACCGCTCGGCGCGGTGACGGTGTCAAAGTGACCGACCGCTCTGCCGTAGCACTCGCGCATCTCACTCAATGCAAATTCACGTAGACAACCTTGGCGGCAGCGGCAAAGCCGCGCGCGTCCGCTCGATGTTTGCAGAGATCGCGCCGCGATACGATCTACTGAATCACGTCCTCTCGCTGAATATCGACAAGCGCTGGCGGCGTTTCGTTACAAGAGAGGTTGCCGAACAGTTGCGGCGGCCGGGCGCCATGGCTCTGGATCTTTGCTGCGGTACGGCTGAGCTTTCGATGGAGCTTGCATCGCTTGCGCCGACGGTGGGCGTCGATTTTTGTCATCCGATGCTGATGCATGGGCTTAAGAAACTTCGTGCCGGAGCGTTTTCAGTCAAGCTGGTTGAAGCCGATGCGCTTCGGTGCCCGATGGCCGACGAGAGTTTCGATGTCGTAACGATGGCGTTCGGGCTGAGAAATCTTGAGAGCATCGACAGCGGGTTGGGCGAAGTTTACCGCTTGTTGAAACCGGGGGGCCGGGCAGCGGTGTTGGAATTCTCGCATCCGCAGATCCCGATCTTTCGCAGCCTGTTCCATTTTTACTTCACGAAAGTGCTGCCTCGGGTAGGAAACGCCGTGTCGGGTTCAAGCTTCGCTTATAACTACTTGCCTGAGTCGGTGCTGGCGTTTCCGAATCAGAAGGCACTTGCAGACGCGATGCGAGCGGTTGGTTTTTCAAGCGTCAGATACTACAATCTCGCTGGCGGAATCGCAGCTTTGCACCTGGGCGATAAACATGTTCGGAGTCAGAAATAACTACAACAAGAAGGACGCGAAGGGACCGGAGTATCTTCGAATACCTTGCGCCCTTATGGTTAGCTTCGTCTCCAACCTGGACTCGCTCGAAAGGTACAGATGAGCACAGACGCAATCCGGTTCTTCTTTGACCGATACGGCTTGACGGCCGGCGACGTGGACAAGCTGCTGGCGACGGCATTGGCGCGAGGCGGCGACTATGCCGACCTTTATTTCGAGCACCGAGTCGGCTCGAGCGTCAACATCGAAGAACAGATCATCAAGTCCGCCGCTAAGGCGGTGATGCAAGGGGTCGGCGTTCGCGTGATCATCGGTGACAAGACCGGATACGCGTATACCGACGAGATAGCTTTCGATGCGATCCGCCGCGCCGCCGAAACCGCAAGCCATATTGCGCGAACCGGAGGCAGCACGCAGCCAATAGAAGTGAACGCGACCTCGACCGACTTGAACTTGTACCCGGTCGAAACCCCGGTGTCGTCGGTCGAGTTGGCCAAGAAGATCGAGTTGATCAGACGAGCAGACGAGGTAGCACGTCGTTACGACTCGCGAATACGAGAGGTGCAATCGTCGGTCACCGACGAGATGAAGTACGTAATGATTGCCTCGTCCGACGGTCGATTGGTGGGCGACGTGCAGCCCATGGCCCGATTCGCCCTGACCTGTATCGCCGACGACGACGGCAATCTTCAAGTCGGCCGGGCGGGCGGCGGCGGCCGCATCGGAATTGACTTCTTCGAACACGAGATGCCCCCTGAGTATTTCGCCGAAGAAGCAGCGCGCCAGGCGATCATTCAGCTTCAAGCCGTAGACACTCCGGCCGGAAAGTTCGAAGTTGTGCTTGGTCCAGGCTGGCCGGGCATCCTGCTCCATGAAGCCGTCGGCCACGGTTTGGAATCGGACTTCAATCGCAAGCAGACCTCGGCCTTTTCAGGGCTTATTGGACAGCGCGTCGCTTCGGAGCTTTGTACGGTTGTGGACGATGGCGCGATCCCGGATCGCCGCGGCTCACTCAACATCGACGACGAGGGTCACCCGACGAGCCGGACCGTGCTGATCGAGAACGGAGTACTGCGCGGCTATATGAGCGATTACCTGAACGCGGGTTTGATGAAGACCGAGCGCACCGGGAATGGCAGAAGGCAGAGTTACAAGCATATGCCGTTGCCTCGCATGACCAACACCTTCATGCTTGCCGGCACTGATACAAAGGAAGACATCATCCGCTCGGTGAAGCGAGGGGTGTACGCGGTTCAGTTCGGCGGTGGCCAGGTTGACATAACCAACGGCGAGTTTGCGTTTTCGGCTTCGGAGGCCTACCTGATCGAAGACGGCAAAGTGACTGCTCCGCTAAAGGGCGCTACACTCCGCGGCAGCGGGCCTGAGTCGCTGAAGCAGGTGACTGCCGTTGGTAACGACCTCGAACTCGACCCGGGAGTTGGAGTGTGCGGCAAGGACGGGCAGAGCATCCCGGTGGGCGTTGGAATTCCTACAATCAAAATAAGCGAGATGACGGTCGGCGGCACGCTGAGGTGAAAGGCGTCTACTGACATTGAGACCAGCAAATCACTCGCGATCTTAAGAACCAAAAACCTTGATGAAACTTGATCTGACGAAGGAATCTGCTCTCGATCTGGCGCGCGAGGCAGTGAGACGAGGAGCAAGCGCGGCCGAGGTCGTAATGAGGCACCGCACCGACTTCTCAGTCAGCGTCAGGCTGGGCGAGGTCGAAACGCTAAAGCAGTCAAGCGACCAGGGACTGGGTCTGAGAGTGTTGATCGACGGTAAGCAGGCTTCCGTCTCAGGCTCGGAGCTGAGACGCGACACAGTTATCTCGCTGTTGGATGAAGCGATCGAACTGGCCAGGGCGACGTCCCCGGACGACACTGCGGGGCTTCCCGAACCCGCCGAGCTTGCGACTTCGATTCCCGACCTTGACCTCTACGACGAGGCAATCGAGCAACTACCCACAGAGGAAAAAATCGAGCTCGCGTTGAGGGCGGAGCGCGCCGCCAAGAACTACAGCGATCAAATAATCAACTTTGACGGCGGTGGGTTCGACTCGGCTTCGGGCACGGCGATTCTCGCGAACTCGCTCGGCTTCGCCGGCGAATACAGCGGGACTTCCTGCTCGCTGGTAGCGGTTCCGGTCGCCCGCGAAAACGGCAAGATGCAACGAGACTACTGGTACGACGTACGGCGGAAGCTCTCGGAGCTGAACACGCCCGAAGACATCGGGGTGAAGGCCGCCAAGCGCACGTTGCGTAAGCTCGGCGCGCGGTCTGTTCCAACCCAAAGCGTGCCGGTGGTGTTCGAGCCTAACATTGCGCGCGACCTTGTGGGAGATATCTTCAACGCCGTGTCGGGCGAATCAATTTTTCGCAAATCCAGCTTCCTGGTCGGCCAACTCGGCGAGCGCGTCGCGTCCGAGCGGCTCACCGTGGTAGACGATGGGCAAATGCCGAGCGGGCTCGGCTCGCGGCCCTTCGATGGAGAGGGGCTGCCGACACGGCGGACGGTTGTGATCAATCAGGGTGTGCTGGAAAGCTATCTTCTTAACACCTACACCGCGCGCAAGCTCGGATTGAAATCGACGGGCAACGCGGGCCGCGGTCTGGTAGGAGCGCCCAGCGTCGAAGCTGGCAATATGTACGTCGAGCCCGGTTCGCATTCGCCGGAGGAGATCGTCAAGTCGGTAAACAAGGGCTTGTACGTGACCGAGGTCATAGGCTTTGGCGTGAACATCGTGACTGGTGACTATTCGCGCTCGGCGTCGGGGATGTGGATTGAGAGCGGCGAGCTGACCTTTCCGGTCCAGGGGGTGACGATCGCGGGAAACCTGAAAGAGATGCTGAACGCGGTCGAGATGATCGGGAATGATCTGGACTTTCGAGGAAGCATCGTTTCGCCGACCTTGTTGATCGGGCGAATGACGATAGGAGCGTAAGGGATCACATGTTCGAACAACCAACAGGCAACGAAGAAAAAGACCGTTCGAGATCCGTTATGATCCTCAGCGGAATCGCCGTGATGTTCGTTGTTGTCTTGATAATCCTAGTGACCTCGTTCGGCAAGCGGGCCGCGCCGCTTGAGATCGCGCGGGCCGGCTCTCCGGAATTTGATTCGTATGCAGAGTTCATCAAGATCAACAACATCGACAAGCGGCACGGCGAGAGGCTGAACAACCGGTATGGCCGGATCAGGTGCACGGTTGAAAACACAGGCGACGGAGTGCTCTCGGCGCTTCAGCTTCGCGCGGCAGCAGTTGACCTCGGCGACGTACTGGTGCGGGAAAAGATCATATCTCCGGTTCCGAACATCAAAGAGACGCTCGGGCCGAGCCAGTCGGTGGAAATCGATCTTTATCTCGAGCCGATTCCCGATCCATCTACTCTCAAGGATATGACAATCGAAGTTTACGGGCTGAAGCTGAAGTAGTTTGCAGCTTTACCGCGCTTGCTTGATGGTGACGCCGGCGGGAGCCGTAAACTGGAACTGGACATCGGGAGCCACATAGTTCTCGCGCACGTTCGACAACAAGAAGTCCATCCGCGCGCCGCTTCGCTCGAAAATGACCAGCCGTTTGACCTCGAATGAACCCGGTGAAACCTCGACCAACAACTGCTTGAACTCTTCCGGTGCGCGTTTGGGGACCAGCTTGAGCACGACGTTGCCGGCAGTGATCGGACGCTCGGCGCTCACGAGCTCGATTCTGGAGAAATCCCGCCGCAGGTTTCCTCGACCCAGCAAGAAGAGAAACGGGATTTGCGGATCAACCGATTCTTTGATCGCCGATTTGGTCGCGTGGTTCTCGCCAAGCACATAGAAGAAGACGTTCTTACCATCGGAGACGAAAAGTTTTCGCTCGGGCTCGGCGTAATCCCAACGAGCCTTGCTGGGGCGCTTGAGCAGCAGATGTCCCGACTCGGTAATCGTCCGGCCGTCGTTTCCCTGATACACCTGAACAAAATCCGCTGCGATACCCCGCATTCGCGAGTACTTGCTTTGAAGCCCGTCGATCAGTTCGCCGAGGGAGACGGCCTGAAGAGTTTCGATCCTGGTTCTTGTTGGGAGCCTGGCCTCAAAGAGCCCGGCGGAGATGGTCGGATGAATGAAGAGCAGCGCTGCGAGTGAGGCTGACAAACGCGAGCGAGGTTCGAGCTTGACTTGCGAGATGCGGGAACGTTCGCCGGAGTCAGCTCTAAGCCTGATAGGCATCTTACAAACGTTAGCGTTGCTCTTCCGAAATTGAAAAAATATCCTCGAGAGATCGACGTCTCGGATTTATTGAAACGAGCTTGCCGCCGCTTCTGCGAATGGCCGCCAGCGCTTGCTCGACTTCGCTATCATCGCACAGCACCAGGTGCACGCCGTTGGGAGTAGCGGTCGCCGATTCGAGGGTCGACATCGAATCGGAGAACCGCTCAACCTCCGAAGCATCGACTCCAATCGCGACGACTTCCAGGGCCGAGTCTTGCGCGCCGGCCAACTCCTGAACTGTCCCGCACCTGACAAGCTTGCCCCTACTAAGAACCGCCGCTCTATCGCACAGAGCTTCGACGTCGGAGAGAATGTGCGATGAGAAGAAGACCGTCTTATTCTTTGCGCGCAATGAAAGCAGCAAGTCTCGAACCTCTCGGCGGCCTATCGGATCCAGTCCCGACATCGGCTCATCCATAAAAACTATTTCCGGATCGTTCACCAACGCCTGCGCGATTCCAATTCGTTGAAGCATGCCTTTGGAGTACTTGCGGAGCTGGCGGTCGGCCTGTTCACGCTCCAACCCGACAAGATCGAGCAACTCATCCGAGTGCGAGCGAGCTTTCTCCCTGGGAACGCCGAAGAGCGCCGCGGTGTACTCGAGCAGCTCGCGGCCCGAGAGGTAATCATAGAAGTACGGGTTCTCTGAGAGATAGCCCACCCGCGAGCGCGTGGCAACGTCGTCAATCGGCCGGCCCAGAATGCGGGCGGTTCCTTCTGTAGGATAGATCAGCCTGGTCAGCAGCTTGAGCGTCGTGGTCTTGCCCGCGCCGTTTGGCCCGAGGAAGCCGAATATCTCTCCGCGTCTGACCTCCAGCGTCAGGTGATCGAGCGCCCGAACTTTCTTCTTCTTGACGAAGCCCACCTCGTAGTCCTTTGTGAGCCCGTCGATTTCTACTATTACTTCGGATGTGCCGTTTGCAATCGAGGTCATCTCGCCCTTCTTTCGAGGCACTTTCCCGCCGCGCGCAAGTAAGTCGCGCGAATCTCCGGGTCGGCGATTCGGTCGGCTTGCTCGCGCAGGGGGAGCGCCTGTTGTTCGGGGGCGATAAACTTTACGGGTTGAGGGGCAGTTGAGTCGCTGACAATCAGGCTCGGCCTTACTACGAACTCCAGCGAAGTAACCAGCGGGTTTCCAAGCAGCGAGTTAAGCTTGAAGAGAAACTGCCCTCGCATGCGTTTCAGTTGCGTTCGCCACATCGAATCGGGGACCGCCACGATCAGTGTCTTTCGCTCCAGCTTGACGGGCCGGGTCACCCTCCGCACGTGAGAGCCCGCAGCAACCACCCACGCCGCGAATGCCGCTTGTTCGCGCGCCTCATCCGAATCGCCCGACTGGCGAATCATCCGGGGCAGCAGCGCAAGCAGGTCGGTCAACATAGCGGTAATCTGAGCGCGTTGGCCGGTGGTCACTCACGGCGTGGTTACGCTTGCAATTGGATCCTTACTACCATGTTTTATCTTCGGCCAGTAGACCGAGAAATCAAAGTCGGGGTCGTTGGGGGGAGCGTGGCACTGCGTGCAGCCGCCGGGCGTCGCCATGAACCCGTAGGCTTTGCCGGGATTGCTGGCGTGCTCGCGGCCCGGACCGTGACAAGATTCACATTGCACGTTAGCGAACTGCGGTGTGGTTATGAGCGATTGAAAGCCGCCCTTCTGAAAACCCGCGACATGACATCGCACGCACTCGTTATCGAACTGCTCGTTCTTTTTCTCGAGAGTCGCCATCGCGTGCGCGTGCCGTGTCTTTGACCATATCTCGTCCTCGGCAACGTGGCACCCTGCGCAGGTAGCGCCTCCGACGTATGGGGACAACGCAGCGTTCTCGAGGCTCGAAGCATTAGCCGCGCCCGCATGAGTCTGGGCGACCTTGCTCTGCTCGCTGGTGAATTCGGTATGTGCGGCCGCCATTACTTCGAGCGCAGTCGCGTCGTCGGGTATCAAGGAATCGAGGCCGACATAACGGTTCAACTGATTCTCAACGCTGCCGTCGCTCTTGACGTAGACTCGCATCTCACCCAGGTACTTGGTCTGATTGTACGCATAGGAAATCGTAGCCCGGTTGAAGTGCTGAGGCTCTTCCGTGCTGTTGAGCGCCCGCGCGCCGATGACGGTGTCGATCTCGGGATTCTCGGTCGCGAGGCGCTGCGCCATGTCCTGGGGCATGTAGGCAAGCGCGACGATGAAGTCCGCTTTCTGCTTGAGCTCGGGCAGCACCTTCTTTGCCGATTCGAACGGGTCATCGATTCGAAAACCAGAATAGACCCCCGGCTGGTCGACAGCACTGGCGGGCTTCGGTCCGGTGAACCCGACTATGCCCACTCGAATCTTTTGGCCTGGAGCGCCGCGCTTGAGAGTGATTTCGCGAATGACATACGCACCGGGCGTGCGAAGCTTGTCGTCGACGGGGTGAATGTTCGCCGAAACCAGCTTTTCGATGAACGGGTATTCCTCGACTCTCTTGTCGTAACCGTCTTTCTTGAGAAGTCCTGCAAGGAACGGCAGGTCGACGTAGCTGAGGTTGGCCGCGTCGTGATGGAAATCTCCGTATCCCTTGACTACCCACAGGTTTTTTGACATAACCGAGGCGGGTAACTCAGCACCGTCGGCGCCTTCGTCAGTGAACAAGTTGCCGGCGTCGACGAACAGAGTGGGAACTTCAAAATTCGATCTGTGGTTGAAAGCTTTGATATAGCTGACACGCCGTGCCAGTCCACCCATAGGGTGGCTTGGTCAGCCGCACGTTTCGAGGCTGCCGTGAACATCGGCGCCATAGATAATAGCGAAAGCGTAGCCATCATCTTCCCCTAGCCGCTCTTTTAGTTTTGGATCGTTAAGATCAAAACTTAGGCTTTCATTTTTCATCTCCGCGTCCGGATCCGAAGAACGAGAGCAGCCGTGGTTAATTATTGCCAGCGCGGCCACGAAAACAGCTATGACCAACAGCGAGATCTTGCGACGCAAGGTAACCTCCAGTTAGATAGAATGTCTCGACTCAGTCAGCCATGCGGGCACACAGAATTCATTAACCCTTGAACGGCGAACCATCGAGATGTCCGAAACCGGACTAAAAATCATACTCGCTTCGTCTTCGCCCCGGCGTGCCGACCTGCTTGCAAACATCGGAGTCCAATTTGAATGCGTGCCCAGCGACATCGGGGAGCGGCCTCATCCTGATGAAGCACCAGCGGATTATATCACACGCATCGCGCGGGCTAAAGTTGTAGCTGTAGCCAGGCAACGTGTTACAGGTCTGGTGATTGGAGGGGACACCGTAGTGGTCCTGGACGGACGGTTAATGGGCAAGCCCGCGGACCAGAATGAAGCTCGACGAATGTTGCGCGAGTTGTCTGGCCGGTGGCACGCGGTTCTGACCGGTGTCGCTCTCCTGGACGTGGCGACGCATGACGAGGTCGCCGATTACGACAAGACGCTGGTCAGGTTTGCCCGGCTGACGGACAGGGAGATTGACTGGTACGTTGAGACCGGCGAACCGATGGACAAAGCGGGCGCGTACGGCATTCAAGGTCTGGGCGCGATGTTCGTCGAAGAGATCGCCGGGAACTACTCGAACGTGGTTGGTCTGCCGATACCTTTGGTCTATCGTTTGGCGCGAAGACTCGGTTACGCCTTTATCGATTGAAGCGGTCGAAGCAGGGACATCCTATGAGCAACATCCAAGGGAAATCCGCAATCGTAACTGGCGCTACGCGAGGAATCGGACTCGCGGTGACGAGGGCTTTGTTGGATTGCGGGGCGAAAGTCTTTATCTGTTCTCGAAGCACGGATGACGTAGAGCGGGTCGTTGGTTCGCTACGCCAAGACTATGGCAACCGCATTCAAGGCGCGACCTGTGACGTGAGAAGCTACGACCATGTAAGCTCGATGTTCGCTCGCGTGAAGCAGGCACTGGGCGGCCTTGACGTCTTAATCAACAACGCGGGAATAGGCTCGCGCAGCTACGTCGAGGGTATGTCGATCGAAGAGTGGGACTCGACGATTCAGACGAATCTGTCTGGCGTGTTCTACTGCTGTCACGAAGCTCTGCCGCTGATGAAGCAGGGAGGAGGCGGCTATATCATAAATATCGGCAGCCTGGCGGGGAAGAATGCGTTCCCTGGAGGAGCAGCATATTGCGCGTCGAAGTTCGCGATCGTCGGCTTCTCAGAAGCGTTGATGCAAGAGGTCCGCTTTGACCACATACGCGTGAGCTACGTGATGCCGGGCTCGGTTAACACTAGCTTTGGCCGGAGCGGCGAGCAGGACGCGGCAACTTCGTGGAAGCTGGCTTCCGCGGACGTCGCAACGGCGGTTGTTAATCTCATAGAGATGGACCCTCGCGCGCTGGCTAGCCGTGTTGAGCTAAGGCCTTCCGAGCCGAAGAAGTAGAAGAAGTAGTGGATTTGAGGGAGTTGAAGAATCACGGGCGGTGCCGAAACTTGGGTAGTGGTGCATTAGTGTGTTGCTGTGTATTGGAGCCTGTCTCGCCACAAAGGCACTAAGACAGAAAGCCGCACAAAGAAAGCCCTAGTGGACCTTTGGGGGCTTTGCGTCTTTGTGGCGGAACTCTTCTCAACACGCTGTTGCACCACTACCGAAAGTGGCCGTGCGTTGACAGTCTAAATTGTCGCTTGTTAGAATTTGCGCGGTTGTTAGAGCTGCGATCAGCAGGGATTACGCGATTCGAGCCGGAACCCAATTATGGCAACAACTGAAACTGAATTAGGGTCGAAGTCTGAGACTCCAGCCGCCGCTGTGCCGACCGTTAAGGTCCAATCCAAGAAGGGCGATTCGGTGCTCGACAAAGCGCTGCGCCTGCTTAGCTCAGTCCGCTTCGGTGTAACGATGCTGAGCATTCTCCTCATGTGTTGCATGATCGGTATGCTGATCATGCAAGTCAGCGTCGAAGGGTTCGATAAGTACTACGCCACACTCTCGCCTTCGCAGAAGCAGGTTTACGGCACGCTGGGATTCTTCGACATATATCGTTCGCGTTACTTCACGCTGCTTCTGGCCATCACCGGACTCAACATCATACTGGCTTCGATCGATAGGTTCCCGGCGGCATGGCAATACGTCCGAAAGCCTAAGCTCACCGCTTCGCCGAAGTTCATCGCTGCTCAGATGTTCAATGCCGAGTCTTCCGAGCGCGAAGCCCCGCAGACCTCGGCAGAAAAAGTTCGCGCGGCGTGGAAGAGGCACGGGTTCAAGGCGCGCGTCAGCGAGGAAACTAATCGCATAACTGTATTCGCGCAGCGCAACACGTTGAACCGCCTCGGCGCTTACATCGTGCACGTAGCGTTGCTGACAATCTTCACCGGCGGCTTTCTCACCAGTCGGTACGGCGTTGGCGGTCCGATGGAGATCAGGCCGGGCAAGTCATCCGATAAGTTCATGACCAGCGAAGTATCGGTCGATCGCGGCCCGCGGGTGGCGGAGGTCGGGCTTCCTTTCCAGATCGAGTGCCGCGACTTGCAGCAGCGTCTGATCAGACCCGAAGGCGGACTCGAAGCGCAGAACACCATTGATTGGCTGAGCTACATCACGATCAAAGACGGCGCCGTGCAAAAAGACATGCTCGTGCACCTGAATAACGTCGGCGACTATCGAGGTTACCGGTTCTTCCAGTCTCAGTTCCAACCTCTTGGAAGTGCGCGAGAGATCACGATTGGCTTCGAGCCCGTTGATGGTAACGCTGCCGCGGTAGAGCCGGTGAAGATAATGCGCAACGGCTCGGCTGAAGTGCCGCAAATCGGGACCGTGCGGTACGTGGGTTTCTATCCCGACTTTGACATCGGAGACTCGGGTCCCACGACTATTTCACCGGACTACAACAATCCTGCCGCCCAGCTCGAAATCACGAATGCAGATGGCAAGCGAACCGCTGC
>Ga0193727_1000551_pt1 | contig 14557 bp, 12 predicted proteins | sample H2c2metaG_FD_143051 | JGI IMG/M metagenome (GOLD analysis project Ga0193727, IMG submission 143051) | Soil microbial communities from a riparian zone of the East river system, Colorado, United States - H2c2 | ecosystem: Environmental > Terrestrial > Soil > Riparian zone | place: USA: East River...
CATGAAGTTACGCTGCCCTAAATTCGCTCACGATCTCTTGCCACGTCTTCTTCGCGTCGCCGCAAGGCGACCGAGGTGATCGAACCCTGGCTATAACCCGCGCGTGAGGAGACACGCCACTGCAATCCGCGCGATTGCCGCATATCCCTGTTTGCGAATCGTATCGTTCCCGCAGATCATTTCCGAGTGACGGATTACGTTGACGCGTTCACAAAGCAGATTTGCGAAGTTATCGTAGGCAAGAATCAGGCGGTAAAGCTCGCAGTCGCCTGTCTGCTCGCACGCGGCCACGTCTTGATTGAAGATATTCCGGGCGTGGGCAAGACAACGCTCTCTCAGGCGTTGGCGCGCTCCCTCGCGCTCGCCTTTCAACGCATCCAATTTACGAGTGACCTGCTGCCGGCCGATATTCTCGGCAATTCCATCTTCGATCGAGGCGAGCAACGGTTCGTGTTTCACCGCGGGCCGCTCTTCTCGCAAGTCGTGCTGATCGACGAGGTAAATCGCGCCACTGCCAAAACGCAAAGCGCGCTGCTTGAAGCAATGGAGGAGCACCAGATCTCGATCGACGGCGTGACCTATGAGTTACCCGAACCGTTTTTTGTGATCGCAACCCAGAATCCGCAACATCAAGTCGGCACTTTTCCGCTGCCAGAATCTCAGCTCGACCGTTTTCTGATGCGGATCGAACTGGGCGTGCCAGACCGCGCCAGCGAGCGCGCCATGCTTCTGGGCATGGATCGCCGCCAGATGCTGAAGGAATTGAAACCGGTGTTTAGTCCACAGACATTGCTCGAAATTCAAGATAGCGTGCGAAACGTGCACGCTTCGCCTGCGCTACTCGATTACCTGCAGGATTTGCTGGATGCCTCGCGGCAACGTCACACTACCGGATTGTCTCCGCGTGCGGGTCTCGCGTTGTTGCATGCATCTCAGGCTTGGGCGCTGATGAACGGACGCGATATGGTCCTGCCGGAAGATATTCAAGCGGTGGGAATCGCAGTCATGGCGCATCGGCTGGGACACGATATCGAGCAGCCGGGACAAAGTGGGCGCACACTTGCTGACAATCTGCTGCACAGCGTGCCGGTCCCGTGAAACAGAGAAAATTCCCTTCCGCCTATCCTACCGCAAGTTTTGGCGGCCTGCTGTTTGTTCTGGCCGCGATGTGGTACGCGGCCTCAAGTCAGAATAGTGCAGCAGCGTACGTGCTCTTGTTCGCACTGACCGCGGTGTCTTTAGTTTCGATTCCACACACCCTGATCAACCTCGCAGGTGTAACGATAGCGCTCGAAGCCGTGAAGCCGGCGTTCGCCGGCCAGGAGGTCTCGCTTCCGATCGAGATCATGAACGGATCGCGCGCAACGCGGAATGGAATTAACGTGGCTTCCTCGGGCTCAAGCCAAGAACGCAAACGTGTAGATCGGATCCCAGCCGGCAAAGCCGCACGTGTTACGCTTCGATTTCCCGCGCGACTGCGCGGCGAACATGAAATAGGAACATTGTGCCTGACGAGTGTTTATCCGCTCGGTTTTGTCCGCGTCTTAAAAAAGTTTGCGACTTCCCAAACCTACGTTGTGTATCCTAAGCCTGCCGGAGACCTCCAGTTCCCCTTGAGTCGCGCACGTCCGCCACATAGCCGGCCACAAGCGGACTTTGGAGAAGGCGACGACTTTGCCGGAGTGCGTGCCTACGTGCCGGGCGAGTCGCAGCGTCACATCGATTGGAAAGCGGTGGCTCGTGGGCAAGCGCTCATGACAAAACAATTTGCAGCTGAAACGGAGGGCTCCGTGCATCTCGATTTTTCTGCTATCCGTTTTGCGGATGTCGAAGAGAGGCTTTCGCAGCTTGCGCTTTGGGTGATCGGAGCCGAACGGGCTCGGCGTCCTTACGGCCTTCGCTTGCCAGGCACTGAGATTGCGCCGGCGGTTGGCGAATCACATTTCCACCAGTGCATGCGCGCACTTAGCCGGTTCCGGTGAGGACACCAAGGGACACGAGTATTCCGCGACAACCGCTGCTTTGGCTGGCGGCCGCGTTGCTCTTCGCATTGCCGCCAATGTTCGGCTCTCTCGCGACCTGGGTTCCAAGTTTCTTTCTGCTCACGCTCGCAATGAAATTTTGGATGGAGCCAAAAGGTTATCGCCTTCGCTCTGCGATCTGGAAACTGGTTCTGGCGGCGGTGACACTCGCCGCCATCTTCTTCAGCTACGGTTCCCTCAATGGCATTGAGCCTGGCGTTTCCGTTCTCGTTGTCCTCATGTCACTCAAGATTCTGGAAGCGCACACTGCGCGCGAGTTCCAAGTCATGGTGATGATCGCCTGGGTGCTTTGTCTGTGTGGATTTTTTCTCTCCCAGGATCTCGTGATCGCGCTTTGTCTTCTGGCCGGATTCGCGTTGCTGCTTGTCGCGCTGGTCCAGTTTCACGGCGGATCGTCAGCCGGGTCTTTCTGGTCGCCGGTGGGTGCGACTTGCAAACTCCTCGCTCAGGCGGCGCCGCTCGTCGTCTTGCTGTTTCTTTTGTTTCCCCGAATAAATACCGGCTTCCGGTTTGAAATCGACCTCCGTTCGGCGGCTTCCGGTTTTTCCGATCGCCTTTCTCCGGGCAGCATTGCATCTCTTACAAATTCTTCGGACATCGCTTTCCGCGCGGAGTTTCCTGACCGCAAAACTCGACCGCCTGGTGCCCTTTATTGGCGCGGAGTGGTCATGTGGCATTGCGAAGGGATGGAATGGCGAGCTCCATATGCTCCGGCACCAAGCTCTGTCTCCTCTACGCAATCGCCGGGCGACAAGGCAATTCGACAGCGGATTACGATCGCACCGCATGGTGGCCGCTGGATGTTCGCACTCGATCGGCCGTTTGAAGTTCCTCCCAAGGCGATGCTTGCACGTGGCAATTACCTCTGGAGCGTTCAGCCGATTCGAAAAGCGCGTCGGTATGAGGTCGTTTCATCCTCCGAAGTGACAGCAAAGGAACTCCGACCGCGTGAACGTGAGGAAGCGCTCGCGGTGCCGGCATCAATCAGTCCGGCCGTGCGCGAGCTAGCACAATCCTGGATCGCCCAGAATCCGAATCCACGCGCTATAATAACCAGCGCGCTCCAGTTTTTCCGGACGCAAAGGTTTCGCTACTCATTGTCGCCAGGCGAATACAAGAAGAACGATCTGGACCAATTTCTCTTTCATCGTCGAATTGGCTTTTGCGAACATTACGCCGCCAGTTTCGCCACCCTGATGCGATTGGCTGGAATTCCCGCGCGTGTTGTCGTTGGCTATCTGGGGGGTGATTACAACGATCTGGGCCGATTCTTTCTCGTGCGACAGGCCGACGCCCATGCCTGGTGCGAGGTCTGGCTCCCGGATAGCGGATGGACGCGAGTGGATCCAACCACCGCAGTTGCCCCTGGACGGGCCAGTCTCGATCTCAACTCGTTCCTCGCGCGACGTGTCGCTTCCGGAGAAATGGAAGCTCGCCAAAGCGCGTTCGTCACACAGCTGACGCGATCGGCCATATTCACCAACATCCGGCTGGCTTGGGAGGCGCTGAATTACGAGTGGGACAGTCGCGTTCTTGGTTTCGACGCCGATGTGCAGGAATCATTGCTGGCCTCCGTTGGAATCGCCAACCGTGGACCGTTTTTGCTCATCACCGAGACGCTCTTTATCACTGCCGTTCTGCTCGTAATTTATGCCGGCTGGATGCACTTGCGGACGCGCTCGCGCGTGGACCGAGTTAAGACGTTGTATGAGCGTTTTTGTCGCAGGGCTGCTCGCCTCGGCGTTCGGCGCAGCCCATGGGAGGGTCCATCAGATTTTTCAAGGCGGGCCGCCCAATTATTACCTAACGAGGCGGAACGCATTCGACAAATCTCGAATACTTACATTGCGTTACGTTACTCGCCCGAATCCGCAGCCGTCGTCCTCAACCGATTCGCGAAGGAAGTAAATCAGTTTGGCGAACACAGCCGTCGGTAGCTGATGGTTGATCACCAAGTTTCTCCAGGGACGAATCAACTCTCAACTTTTCCCTTTAGGTACTTATCCAGAAAATCGAGAATCGCTTTATAAGCGCGAATCTCATTCGCCTTCTTCGTGAAACCGTGACCTTCATTGTCGAACACGACGTATTCGACAATGCCGTTCTTCCTCTTGATTGCATCGACGATTTCGTCCGACTCCGGCTTGATCACCCGCGGATCGTTCGCGCCTTGCAACACAATCAACGGTTTCGTGATCTTGTCCGCATGGAAGAGCGGTGAAATCTCGCGCAGCATCTTCTCCTGTTTCGTCGGATCGCCGATCTCGCTGTAGAGGGATTGTCTCTCCGACTCCCAATACGGCGGAATGCTTTTCAGCGTTCGTACCCAGTTGGATACGCCGAAGATATCGACGCCGGCGTTGAATTCTTCCGGCTTAAAGGTCAGCGCCGCCAACACCATGTAGCCACCGTAAGAGCCGCCCATGATGCCGACCTTTTTGTCGTCCACGTAACCCAGGGTCGCGAGATACTTCTTCGCCTCCACACAATCCCACAGTGGCTCGCGCCCATGCTTCTGCTCGTCGGCGAGAAAGAATGTCTTGCCGTAGCCGCTGGAGCCGCGGTTGTTCACGTCGAGCACGCAGTAGCCATGGTTCACCAAATATTGGGTGGAAGCATTGTAGGGCATTCGCGCTTGCCCGCCGGGTCCGCCATGTACCTTCACTATCGCCGGCACTTTGCTTTGCCCGCCGGCGCCGTGCGGCTCATAAAGAATGGCCGGAATTTCCAGACCGTCGAATGATTTGTAACGGACAACGCGGCCATCCACGAGATCATTTGGATTGATCTCTGAGTTCAAACTGTTTGTCAGTCGTGCCAGGTCTTTCGTTCCGAAATCGTAAACGTAAAGATTGGCGGGCGACCGCGAGCCATCATGATAGAACGCCATTTTCGTTTCATTGTCGGAAATGACGATCCCGCTGATATCGCCCTCGGGAAGCGGCGGAAGATCGACAGGCTTGCCCGTGGCTTCTTCGTAAACCCTGACTTTTGTTCGCGCGTCCTCGTTCGTCGCCACTACGCGATACTTTCCGTTGCGCGAGAACGAGACGAACAAAACGTCCCACGGCGTTTTCTCAACCACTTCGCGTTTGCCGTTATTCAAGTCGTAGCGCGCGACGTAGAGGAACTCGCCGCCTTCATTCGACAGGAAATAAAGATATTTCGACGTCACATCGAACTCCTGCGGATCGTTCCCGACGTTCCCTGTGTGCGGCGTAATGTTCTTCATCTCCTTCGTTTCCGTGTTGTAGAGATAAACATCGGAATCCGCCGTGGTCTTACCCGGCTTTTTGAACGCGATGAATTTCCGGTCGTTCGAGATATCGCCGAATTGGTAGCCTGTCTCGTCCTGGTAAATCAGCTTGGGTGCAAGATCGGCAATCGCCATTTCGAAAATGTCGAAAAACTTTGGATTGCGTGAATTCGTCGAGAAGAAGAACGACTTTCGATTTTGGCTCCACTTCAGGAAGTTCGCCTTTGTCTTCTCGCCCGGCGTCAGGTCACGCTCATGCCCATCGAGCTCTTTTAAATAGATGTGCGAATTCTCGTTCCCGCCTTTGTCGTGTGCGTAAAGGAAACGGGCGTCGTTCGGGAACGCGGTCACGATGTAAGTGCTTTCCTTCGTCGAATTCGTCAGCTGCTTCGGCTTACCGCCCGATACCGCAATGCTATAAACATTGAATATTCCGCTTTGGTTGCTGTGAAACAGGATCTCCTTTTCGTCATTTGAAAACGCCGCTCCGCCAACGCGCGTCGTCGCCATGAACTGCTCGATCGTGTACTGTTTGACCGATTGAGCGGGAGTTTCTTCTCGTTTTGGAGAAGGAGTGGATGATTGCGCGCCGACGTGTGACATTTGAAAAGAGAGTGCGAGAAGAAGCAGAATTCTTTTAGTCATATTGTCATAATTTTCCGGTTACGATAAGGTTCGTTGGATTGGACAATCGTCCCGAAAAATCCTTTAATCTCGCTTCAAAATTTTCATCGCTGCATTGTGCCCGGGAATACCGCTGACCGCGCCGCCGCGCAGCGCACTCGAGCCGCAGAGAAACACATTTTCATATTCCGTTTCGACGCCCCACGCGCCCACCTGCCTCTTTGTTTCGGCGAAGGGAAACGTCGGCGCGTCTTGGAAGATGTTGCCGTGGTACATGCCGAGCGCATCTTCGATGTCGACGGGGCTTTTGCTTTCGATGCAGGGCCTGCCATCACGCGCGAGCGCGAGACAACCTTCCAGCGGTTCCTCCAGCCATTGATTTATCCCTTCGACGAATTTCTTCTCCGCAAGCTTTCTCATCGCGTGATTATCGCGCGCAAACAAACCCCATGGCGCGTCGAGCCCAAATAAGGTCATGGTGTGGTACCCCTTTTCCCGTAATTCCGGCGCGAGAATGCTGTCGTCGGTCAACGTGTGGCAATAGACTTCACACGGCCATTTATCCGGCAATCGCCCTTCGCACGCCTGGTCGTAGCTGACGTTCATTTGTTTGTAGCCTTCGTCGCTATGGAACGTTCCGCAAAACGCTTCGGCCGCAGCGTAACGCGCTGCTTTCAGCTTCGGCAGACGACGCAACAGCATATTGATCTTGAACACCGACCCTTCATCCGTCGACTCCGGCTGATAGAATTTGCCGATAAACTTCGCCAACACGTTTCGCCCAAAGTTCACCAGAACATATTGCGCCTCGACCGTCTGCCGTTCTTCAGCAGGTGGCGCAAGGATTGAGCTTCCCTTCTCTGCGACTTTAAATTCGATGGTTTTCCTTTCCGAACCCACATCCAGCGCATGAAGTGTGACATTCGTGATCATTTCGGCGCCCGCTTTGCGCGCAGCCAGTTCCAGCTCGCGCGCCACGCTGCCCATCCCACCAACCGGAACCTTCCATTCGCCCGTTTTATTGCCGATAACGTGATAAAGAAAACACCGGTTTTGCACGAGCGATGGATCATGTGGGTGGGTCAAGACGCCGATCTTGGCGTCGGTAAATACGAGGCCGCGCACTAAATCATTTTGCAAATAACGTTCGATCACGCGCCCGAGCGGTTCCTCCGCCAGACTCGTCCACGCTTCCCGCGAAACATCGTCGACATTGAACCGGCGCCGGAACTCCTCTTTCGCGACCAGCGGCTCCAACATAGTGTCCCAGACCTGCTCGGCAAACACCCGCGAGAGATTGTAGAATTTCTTCATCTGTTCGTGTTCGGTGTAATTGCCAGTCAGATCGAACATCGACCGGCGACTCATCTCTTCGGAGACGTTGCTCAAGAGCAAGCCGTTATCGCGGCTATCCTGGATGTAGGGCGTAAACGATGCGGTCGCGCGCCGACGCAGCTCCAGGTTCAATCCAAGATCGCGAATAATTTTCTTCGGGAACAGACTGACGAGATAAGAATAACGCGATAATCGCGCGTCGTAATCGGGAAAGACTTTCTGCGAAGTCGTTGCTCCGCCGATGTAATCGTTCTTCTCCAGCAGAAGAACACTCAACCCGGCGCGGCCCAGATAACTCGCCGCTACGAGCCCGTTATGACCGGCTCCAAGAATGACGACATCATATTTAGATTTCATTTTGAATCCGAATCCGCCTATCGCTCCATCTAATTAGCATGAAAATCAGCGCGCACGATTGGGTTCTTCATCTGTACCTGTTGGGCGTCACTCTTATTTTCAGCGCTGGGTCGCTCGCTGCCAAAACTGTGGACGACGGGATTGTGATAACGGACGTGACTCTGATTTCACCCGAACGCAAGACTCCCCTACCGCATGTTGTCGTCGTTATTCGGGGCGACCGGATCGCGGCGATCGGGAGCGATCTTGTCGCCGGCCCCCACGCAAAGCAGATCGATGGACGCGGGCGCTTTCTAATTCCAGGGCTGATCGATTCCCATGTTCATGTCGGCAATATGGGGCCATTGGATGACGACGCGATAAGCGCGCATCCGGAGTTACTCGACGCGTACCGAACGCAGCTCCCAAAATCCTATCTCGCGTTCGGATTCACGACCCTGGTCGATCTCGATCTGCGGGAGCAAACTCCCGCCTGGTTCAACGCCGGCCCGGTTCATCCGAACCTGTGCAGTTGCGGACGAGGAGTGCGAATCGCGGGCGGATACATGGCACAGCGACCGCCGAAGAATGCCGCGGAAGCAAATGCCGCCAATCTTGTCTATGAGCCATCGCAGCCAAAGAATTGGCCGGACAATCTTGATCCAGATGACTATTCGCCGGTGCGCGCGGTTGCTCGCGCGAGCGATGCAGGTGCAATTTGTTTGAAGACGTTCATCGAGCCGGGGTTCGGTGGAGCGGCGCATTGGCCGGTCCCTCGCCCGGAAACCTTGGCGGCGCTTCGCGATGAGGCCAAACGGCATGAGCTTGTCTTCGTCATTCACGCCAACGCGGTCGAGAGCTGGCGCGCTGCGCTCGACGCGAAAGCGGATGTGATCGCACACGGTCTTTGGCATTGGCCCGGTGATCCGCTCAGCGCAACACCACCTCGCGAAGCGCGCGACGTGATTCGCGCCGTGGCTCAAGCGCACGTCGGTGTGCAGCCAACTTTGCAGGCCGTTTACGGCGACCTGTCGATCTTCGACAACTCGTTGCTCGATGATCCACGATTCGGACAAGCGCTACCGCGCATGATTATCGACTACTTGAAAAGCGATGCCGGAAAAGCCGTGCACCGCGCCGTCGCCGATGAGTATCGGCAAGCCATCACGAAGCTTCTTGGGAAAGATGTCGATCCAGCAAAGGCGATGTCGATTGGACCAACGCGAGCGACCGCGACGCTGCGAATGATGTTAGCTGAAAATGTAAAGCTGCTTTTCGGGACTGATACGCCATCAAATGAAGGATTCGGAAATCCGCCCGGCCTGAACGGACGATTGGAACTGGCCCGTTGGGTTGAGGCGGGCGTGCCGCTCTCAAGCATCTTGCGCGCGGCGACGCTCGACAACGCGGTAGCTTTTGGGCTTTCGCCTGACCGCGGTACAATCGAAGTGGGAAAACGAGCGGACCTGCTGTTGCTCAAACGCAACCCGCTTGAAACAAGCGACGCGTACGACGCGATCGAGACCGTGTTCGTGAACGGCAAGCCGAACTCACGGGAGTCTCTTCTGCCCGCAAACTAGCTGCCCCATGTTTCCCTCAGTGACACGCCGACATTGCGCTTTCTGCTGAAACAAACTGACCAGATACGAATACCGTTCAATCGTAAGCCGCTCGTGCTTATTTGCCGGTAGCTACCTCTAAAAAAACATTGACGGCAAATCAAAGTCCGGTCTTTCATCGACGCATGAAAACGAAAACAATTGGATTAACGCTGGCGTTTTGCTTTTTAGCAGGACCACTGTGTTTGGCTGCCGATCCCATGGTAGGCACTTGGAAGCTGAACGAAGCCAAATCGAAATTCACGCCGGGGACCGGAAAAAACACGAGGGTCGTTTATGAGGCGAGGGGGAGCCAAGTAAGAATCACGGCGGATGGCGTGAATGCGGAGGGCAAACCCACGCACAGCGAGTGGATCGGCGAACTCGACGGAAAGGATTATTCCCTCACTGGCGACCCGAATGCAGACATGCGCTCTTACAGAAAGGTCGATGACCGGACCCTGGATTTCACCGGCAAGAAAGGTGGAAAGGTTACTGTCACTGGTCGCGTTGTTGTGGCCGCCGATGGCAAAAGCCGCACCGTCACTACAACTGGAACAACGGGAACTGCGGCTCCGGCTGGTCGCGCCTGGCAGAGGGGCGATTTTGTCGAGAAACAGCAGGGCAAGAAATTCAAGAACATCGCGGTCTTCGACAAGCAGTAAGCAGCCTGTCGCTCCGTCAGCCGCCGGTTTTTGCTTGCGCGACGTAACGCTTGACCTCTTGGATGTCGGCACCGACAACGGTGCCGACCAGGCGACCGCCGCGATTGTAAATGTTGACCTGCGGAATCGAGTGGATGTTGTATTGCTTCACCACCGCCGTTTTCCAGTTGACGATGTCGATCTTGCGCAGCGTTATCTCCGGATCGGTCCTTGCCATCTGCTCCAGGCTTGGCGAGATCTGTCTGCACGGGCCGCACCAGTCCGCATAAAAATCGACCACGGTCACGTTGCCAAGCGCGAGATGTTTGGTGATGTCCACCGGCGCGCCATGAGAGATCACTTTGACCTGTTCACCGCGACCAGCGACGGCCGTAGGAGGCGCCGATTCCTTAGCCTGCTGGTTTTCCGCTGGTTCTTGTCCGGTCCAATATCTGTTTTTTTCCTCGGCCAGTTTTCGTCGTAATTCCGCCTGCTGCGTTTGTAGTGCTACCTGACTGGCAGTTTGCTCGGCCGAGTAGGCGGCGGCCTGCGCGGCATCGTAATGAAAACGGTCCTGAATCGATTTCGGCAACTCGGCAAAATAAACCTTCGAGATTCCCGATTTGCTGATGAGCACAATGCCGTCGGGTTCGATTCGACTGACCTTGACGTTTTTATATTCCTTCCCGTCGATCGCTTTGAAGTCCTCAGCGAAGGCAACCGACGCGAAACATAGGATTACAAAGGTGAGAATCTTCATCTTGCTTTCGCTGCGAAAAACCCAGCGAGCATTAGCTCCGTGATCATGTGATTACAGCGAGAGTTTTGTCGACTTATCGAGTATGACGCAAGACTTTTCCCGGACGCGCAAAAATAAGACTTAAGAATTTTCTTAGTTTATGGCAGAACACCAAATCAATGGATGCGAAGACTTTTTTCCGTGAGCTCAGGCGGCGCAATGTTCTCAAAGTTGCTCTCGCGTATGCGGTGGTGGCATGGCTGGTGGTTGAGGCGACGTCGCTTTTGCTTTTCGGTCATCAAGAGCGGATCTCCGCACTGACAGCGCTAATGGTAATCGTGACGATTGGCTTTGCCGTAATCCTCTATATTTCGTGGGCATTTGAAGCGACACCGGAAGGGATGAAACGCACCGCCAGTGTTCCACCGGACGCCGTCCTGCCATCGTGGAGTCGGCGGAAGTTTGCTGCTTTTATTATTGTCGTCGCCGCCCTCGCGGCCAGTCTGCTCGTGTTCGACATTGTCCGGAGCAAAACTAAGCCATCTTCGCCTCAGGCAACCGTCGCGCCGTGAATCCTCAAAATAAGCACGCACCGTAAGTCATCTCCGTCTTGCTCGCGGCTGAAGCGTGTGGCAGAAGGCATTCGATGAATCCGAAGAATTTCTTCGGGGAACTGAAGCGGCGCAATGTTTACAAAGTCGCTGTTGCTTACGCCGTCGTGGGTTGGTTGTTAATCCAGATCGGGACGCAGGTTTTTCCATTTTTCGAAGTCCCAAATTGGGGCATCCGGCTGATCGTGCTGCTGATTGTCGCAGGATTTCCAATTGCGCTCATTCTCGCGTGGGCGTTTGAGCTCACACCGGAGGGAATCAAGCGAACGGAAGATGCCGACCTTGTCGCGCCGGGCGTCTCGCGAAAGCGAAAGTGGATTTATGTCGTCATTATCGCCGGCGCATTGTCCGTCGGATTGTTTTTTCTGGGGCGTTACACCGCGCCGAACGTTGCGAATCTTCCAGCGAAATCGATCGCGATACTTCCTTTTGACAACCTGAGCCGCGATCCGGACAACGCCTACTTCACCGAGGGCATACAGGACGAAATCCTCGCGCGCCTGGCCAAGATCGCGGACTTGAAAGTCATCTCGCGAACGTCAACCCAGCGTTACAAAAGCTCGCCCGATGATCTGCCGCAGATCGCGAAGCGGCTCGGAGTGTCTAACATCCTCGAAGGCAGTGTGCAAAAAACGGCGGACCGCGTTCGCGTTACCGTCCAGTTAATCCATGCCCCCACCGATGCGCATCTTTGGGGAGAGACGTACGACCGAACTCTGACCGACGTTTTTGCGGCCGAGAGCGACATCGCCAAGGCGATCGCTGCCACGCTTCAGGCAAAACTCTCAGGCTCCGAGCAACACGCTCTCACGGCACGGCCCACCGAGAATACGGAAGCTCATCAGCTTTATCTACGAGGCCGCTATTTCTGGAACAAGCGCACCGGCGCGGACCTAAAGAAATCGATTGATTACTTTAACCAGGCGATCGCCAAAGACCCAAACTACGCGCTTGCGTATGCCGGATTGGCCGACGCCTACGTTTTGCTGCCCGCTTACGCCGAGGCCAGCCCAAAAGATAGTTTGCCGCAAGCAAAGGCGGCCGCTGCGAAGGCCCTCGAGTTGGACAGCACCCTGGGCGAGGCACACGCGACGCTCGCAAACGCCTTGGTTGCCTACGACCTCAATCTTGCAGAAGCCAATCGTGAATTCCGGCGCGCGATTGAATTAAATCCTAATTACGCCACCGCCCACCAATGGTATGCCGAAAGTGGACTCGTGCCGCTCGGTCAATTCGATGATGCCATCGCCGAGGCGAGGCGCGCGCTCGAGCTCGACCCGCTCTCGCTCGTCATTAATGCCGATCTCGGCACCACCCTGACCAGCGCTCGACGCTACGACCAGGCGATCGAGCAATTGCGCAAGACCGCGGAGATGGATCCAGGCTTTTACTACGTCCACTGGACTTTGGGAAACGCGCTGGAACTGAAAGGCCGCAACGAAGAGGCCATAGCCGAGTACAAGAAGGCAATTGCGCTAAATGACGATCCGCTGCCGCCGGCGTTACTCGGCCATCTCTACGCAAAAATCGGCCGGAAAGATGAAGCGCTCGCGATTCTTAGACAACTGCGTGAACTACGCGAATCATCGAAGCAACGTTACGTTTCGCCGTACAATCTCGCCCTGATCCATATCGGACTCGGCGAGAAGGACGAAGCGATACAGCTACTCGAAGAAACTTACGAGGAGCGGGATGGATATAATATCGCATTCCTCAAGGTCGAACCGATGCTCGACCCGTTGCGCGGTGATCCGCGCTTCGAAGCGCTGGTTCAGAAAGTCTTTGGCGAAACACGATAAAATGATCATGAGCATTCTTCATTCGCTCTTCCGACGTAGTCGCGCTTCCGCAGGTCTGACGGCGCGGTTAAATACCTAAAGCAGACAAAAACCCGGAGTATTCAGTCACAAAAGCGACAAGCTCCGGATGCGATGCCTCAAAGTTTTCCACGGATCGTTTCAGTTCGTCCGAAAGTCCCTTGCTCCGTTCCGGCTTTTTCTGGGCGCGAATTGTTTCCTGGGCCGAAGCCTCCACGAGACGGGCGATGCTCTGGGCATCCTCTCGATGAGTCTCCGAAACCTTGGCGATAGCTGACTTGAGTTTCGACAGCAAGTCCAGTAACTCGGCTTTCTTATCGGCCGGAATATTTCCGGCAGACTCAATAGCTGATTTGGTCTTTTCGATATGCTCGTCAGTCATCCATGCCCCCGTTGTCCCCTCCCGCGCTTTCGCCTTTAGATCGCAGGGTTAGGCGATCCCGAATTACGGCGAGAGTTTTGTCGCGTTATAGGGCGCGATCAAGACAAAAACGAAACCTCCGGAGACGGCAAACTCGGACAAAAATATCCTGCCTGCTATATTAGTATGTGCAATCAAACGCCATCCGTTTTTCAGAATTGAAAGTCGGAGCCATAATCAACACCTCAAGTGGCGGCTGCGATTTGGAATCTGAGGAGAAGATGCTTAATACCCTCAAAGATGCGGGCATTGTCGAGCCCAGGATATGGTGTGGCGGGGCGGACCAAATGGCGCCGTTTTTGGCAGAAACGGCCAGGCAGAAGCTCGATGTGCTTGTCGTGCTCGGGGGCGACGGCACCATCCGGACAGCTGCCCAAGCATGCGCCGAAGAAGGATCGTATCTTATCCCGCTTCCCGGGGGAACGCTCAATATGCTCTCTCGGGCATTGTATGGAGACGTGTCGTGGGAAGCTGCGCTCAAAAATACGCTCGCTGCTCCCTCAACAAGAGTGCTTTCCGGAGGTCGTGTCTCGGACAAGCAATTTTTTATCGCCGCTATTGTGGGGGCGCCGTCACTTTGGGCAGCCGCCCGCGAGTCTATTCGCGGAGGAGAGATTGTTGATGCTATCAAAAAGGGGGGCGTCGCTTTCCAACACATGTTTGAAACGAAAGTGCAGTATCTCATTTCAGGGAAAATAAAGGGTGAAGCAGAAGCCGTAGCCCTTATCTGCCCACTCGTATCGGAAGAAATGTCCGATTCGGAGCAAGCGCTTGAAGCCGCTGTCATCGATGTGGAAAGCGCCGTTGAAGTGATCGGCCTCGCCACCGCGGCCGCGTTTGGCAAATGGCGCGATGACAGAAATATACGCCTCACCAAAACAAAGCGGGTAGCTGTGCAATCAAGCAAAGATATTCCTGCAATGCTTGACGGAGAAAGAGTAAATCTAGGCAGGAGCGCCGAGATCAATTTTGTCTCGAGAGCAGTCAATGTTCTCGTGCCTGCGAAGTAGCGTCACCAAGAAGCTTTGGATGCGTGCCTTATTCCGGCCAGTGCCTTTTGCGATCAGCCTATCGCGTTACATCTGATGAAGGCTACTCGTGCGAAGCAATTCAAAAAATTAGGGATTCAGTGTG
>Ga0193727_1000552_pt1 | contig 14550 bp, 14 predicted proteins | sample H2c2metaG_FD_143051 | JGI IMG/M metagenome (GOLD analysis project Ga0193727, IMG submission 143051) | Soil microbial communities from a riparian zone of the East river system, Colorado, United States - H2c2 | ecosystem: Environmental > Terrestrial > Soil > Riparian zone | place: USA: East River...
TGATCGGCGGCCTGATCCACGCCGGTACGGCAGCGCGGCGCATGAGCGTTGGCGAACCCAGCGCGGAGCTGGCCGCGGCGCTTCAGCGTGATTTCGCCGTCAGGGTTTCGGCAGACAACCGCGCAGCGGTCGATGGCGCCTCTGCCTGGGTGCTCTCGGTCAAGCCCCAGGTCATGAAGGCGGTATGCGGCGCGTTGCGCGCTGTGGCGCAGGCGCGCCACCCGCTGGTGATATCGGTCGCCGCAGGAATCCGTTCGGCACAAATCGAGGACTGGCTCGGCGGCGGAATTTCGCTGGTCCGTTGCATGCCGAACACGCCGGCACTGATCGGCGCCGGTGCCAGCGGACTGTTTGCCAATGCGCGCGTCGATACGGCCCAGCGCAGCGTTGCCGAATCGATTCTCGGCGCAGCCGGTATCGTCGCCTGGATCGATGATGAGACGCTGATGGATACCGTCACCGCACTGTCCGGATCGGGTCCTGCCTATTTCTTCCTGCTCGTCGAAGCGCTCGAGAATGCCGCGGTCGCCCAGGGCATGCCACGCGAACCGGCGCGCGCGCTGGCAATACAGACTTGTCTCGGAGCCGGCCGCATGCTGGCCGAGGGCGACGCCGCGCCGGCCGAGTTGCGCGAGCGCGTGACATCGCCGCACGGCACCACGCAGGCCGCGCTCGACAGCTTCGCGGCGGACCACTTCGCCGACATCGTTACGCGCGCCGTGGCCGCGGCGACACGACGCGGACGCGAACTTTCCGCACAATTCGACGATACTGATTAGCGCCCGAACCGGCACGGCAATGATGGTGCGCGCGGCAGCGCGCCACCGTCTGCCGAACGCCGCAGACATCTGCGAATACGGACCTGCTCAATGAATTACCTTGCCAACGCCGCCACGTTCCTGATTCAGACCGCCTTCGGTTTCTTCATCGGCCTGTTCCTGGTGCGCATGCTGCTGATCGCCGTCGGCGCGTCGTTCTACGATCCGATCTGCCGCTTCGTCTACCAGCTGACGAATCCGGTCATCACGCCGCTGCGGCGCTTCGTGCCGCGCTGGCGCCGGATCGAGATCGCGTCGCTGCTGGTCGCCTACCTCATCGTGCTGATCGAATTCGGACTGTTCGTGGCGATTTCCGGCGCAGCGATCGGTTTCGGCAGCCTGCTGCTGCGTGCCTTGGTCAGCGTGCTCGACTGGCTGATCTGGATCGAGCTGATCGCGCTGTTCGCGCGCGGCATCCTGAGCTTCGTCGCGAGCGAACACGCCAACCCGAACATGCAGTTGCTGGTTCAAGTCACCGAACCGGTCGTGCGGCCGTTCCGGCGCGTGCTGCCGCCGATGGCCGGCTTCGACTTTTCGTTGACGCTGGCAATGATCGTGCTGATCCTCGCGCAGATCCTGATCATCGCGCCGCTTAACGATCTGGCAGCACACGCTTGACGCGAAGCGACGCAGAACGGGGTATAAACTCCGCACTGCCGGTCGCAACTTGGTCCGTGACCGAGCGGATGGAGGCTGTCATGCGCACCACCCACAAGATCGGCCTGCTCGTCATCGTGATCGTCGTGCTGCTGCTCGCACTGCTGCTGCCGCGCAGCGGCCACGCCGACCAGAGCATGACATTCGGCGACGTCGTCGTCCGCTACAGCGCGATTTCCACCGACCAGCTGTTCGCCGACAGTGCCCGGCGCTACGGCATCGAGCGTTCCGCGCGCAACGGCCTGGTCAATATCGCAGTCGAGCGCAAGGGTGGTGGCGAGCTGATCGCGGCTGCGGTCAGCGGCAGCGTTGCCGACCTGACCGGCCACGACCAGCCGATCCGCTTTCGCGAAACGCGCGACGAAGGCGCGATCGACTATCTCGGCGAGTTTCCGATCGCGACATCCGGCACGTACGTGTTCACGATCAACGTGACGCCGCTCGACGGCGCACACCCGTACACGGTGAAATTCAACCGCGACTATGTCCTGGACTAAACAAGCGCGCGCACGTGCCTGCGCGCCGCATTCTTGAGCGGCCCGCCGAGCGGGATGGCACAGGCGCATGCCGACACCACGGCGCGCGTGCACCTGATCCGCCACGCACAGGCAAGCTGGGGCAGCGCCGACTACGATCGCCTGTCGCCGCTCGGTGAAATGCAGGCGTGGCACCTGGGCCGATGGCTCGCGGGCGCTGCAACAACGGCATACGGCAGCGTGGTTCGCGGCGACATGCGCCGCCACGCGCAGACGCTCGCTGCGATCGAGGCCGCCTTCGCTGCCGCCGGGCGAAAACTGCCGGCAGCACGCGTCGACGCCGGCTGGAACGAGTTCGAGCATGAGCCGATTCTCGCCGCCTATGCCAGTGCACATCCGGATGATGCGAATCTGGTCGCTGCGCGCGCGGGTGACGAGCCCGCGCAGCGCGCCGTCCTGGCTGCGGCAGTCCGTGGCTGGCATGAGGGTCAATTCGACGGCGCGGTGGCCGAGACGTGGGCCGACTTCGGCAAGCGCATCGCCGCTGCGCGCGAGCGCATCGGCAATGAGGTCGGCAACGTACTGATCGTGACCTCTGGCGGCGCGATGTGGCGCTGCGCACAGGCGGCGCTCGACCTCGACGATGCCGGCCTGGTCAAACTCGGCATGAAATTGCGCAACACCGGCATCAGCGAATTCCTGCGCGGCAATGATCGCTGGCAGATGCTGAGCTGGAACGAACTGCCGCACCTGGCAGAACCGGCACACCTCGACCTGCACACGCACTACTGAGAAGCACAACACCATGTCCGACACGCTGGCCCTGCCCGAAGCCGCGCTCTGCGCGTATCTGCAAGCGCACGTCGCTGGCTTTCGCGGGCCGCTGGCAGCAACGAAGTTCAAGGGCGGACAATCCAACCCGACCTATCTGCTCGAAGCGGCTTCGGGTCGCTACGTGCTGCGGCGCAAGCCGCCCGGCGAACTGCTGGCGTCGGCACATGCGGTCGATCGTGAATTCCGCGTTCTGGGCGCCTTGTACGGCGGCGCCGTGCCGGTCGCGCGACCCCTGCATCTGTGCGCCGACGACAGCGTCATCGGCAGCATGTTCTATCTGATGAGCTACGTGCCCGGGCGCATCTTCGCGGACCCGGCGCTGCCCGCGCTCGAACCGGATCAGCGCGCAGCACACTTCGCAGCCGCGATCGACGCGTTGGCGGCGATTGCGACTCTCGACGTGGCCGCGGCCGGCCTCGCCGATTACGGCAAGCCCGGCAACTACTTCTCGCGCCAGGTCGCGCGATGGACCGGGCAATACCGGTCGTCGGAAACCGAACGCATCGATGCGATCGAGACACTCGCTGCGTGGCTGCCCGCGGCAATGCCAGCCGAAGACGCACGTGGCGCATTGGTCCACGGCGACTTTCGCATCGACAACCTGATCTGGAACGCGCAGACGCCACTGATCGCTGCGATCGTCGACTGGGAATTGTCCACATTGGGACATCCGTTCGCCGACATCGCCTATTTCTGCATGGCGCTGCGCCTGCCGCGCAATCCGGTGCTGCCGGGCCTTGCCGGCATCGATCGCAGCGCACTCGGCATTCCCGACGAAGCCGCTTTGGTCGATCGCTTCAGCGCCGCGTCCGGGCTGGATCCGCGCCCGCACTGGAATTTCCTGCTCGCATTCCAGTTTTTCCGCCTCGCGGCGATCGCGCAGGGCGTACTCAAGCGTGCGCTGCAGGGCAATGCCTCGAGCGAGCAGGCGCTTGCCGCCGGACGCATGACGCGCGCGATCGCGGAACTCGGCGCCGCGCTTACGCACTAAGCTGCAGCGCCGACCGCCGGTGCACGCGGGAGGCAGCGCAACAATTCGCCGACGTGGCGGCTTGCCTGCAGTCCGTCGACCAGGCTAGAAGATCATGCTTGCGCCGCAGGCGTATCGGTCCGAAGCGTTCTTGTTCGGCATCAATCCTGTTCGGCGCCGCCGGTGCTATCCGTTCTTCTTGTTTTCCACGACGCCGGCGCTGCCGTTGTCGATCAGGTGCTGCAGGCGCTGCAGTTGCGCGCCGAGCACCGCATCGACACCACCGCCGAGCTTGTCCAGTCCGCCGTTGAAGTAGCCGCTGATCAGATAGCTTGCGAGCACCTGGTTGCCGTCCTTGCCGGACTTGAACTCGAAGGTCAGCGTGCCGTTGAGGGCGCCCGCCTGCAGCGGCCCGAGGCCACCGCTCAGGCGCAGCATCGTGCCGGGCATAGCCAGCACCACGCGCATGTGCTCGACACTGCCGGCCTTGAGCTTCTCGCAGAAGCAACCGCCGGCCCGGGCGTCGAGGTGCAGGTTTCTCGCATCACCCGAATAGGTGTGGTCCGAACTCCACCAGCGCGCGATGTCGACCGTCGCGGCGTAGGCTTGCGCCGGACTTGCCTTGATCGGCAGCGCATACTTCAGCACGAGATGGCCGGCGTCGGCTTCGCCGACCGCAGCCTGCGCCGATTGGCTCGCGCCCGCGACAAGAAGCGCTTCAATCAGCCAGCGACCAACGCTCATGGCTCCCCCGACCGGCAAGATGTCGTCAGCAGAATAGCGTGCGTTGCGACGGCCGGCTATCGGATTCGGCGCCAGCGATTGCCGCTTGCCTGGCGGGCATCGACCTAGTGCGGATCGCTGCCGAGCGCGTCGCGCACGCGCTGCAGCAGAGCTTGTCCATCCGCCGGCAAGGTCCCCGGCGCGAGGTTCGCCTCGGCGGACGCATCCTGCACGAGGCGCCGGGCATCGACCGCATCGCCGTTGCGCTCGAGCAGTTCGGCGAGCGCCGCCTTTGCTTCGACGCGCAGCGGCGACAGGCGCGTTGGCGGCGCCGTCAACTTCGCGATCGCCTCGCGCAGTGCGCCCTGTGCCTGCAGGTCGTTGCGGCCGGACTCGGCCAGCGTGCGCCCCAGCCCGATCAGGGTTCTGGCGTGCCATTCGCTCGGTCCGGTCTTCAGGTAGTTGCGATAGATCTCGTCGGACTGGCGATAGGTCGCCAGCGCTTCATCGAAGTGGCCGGACCGGCGCTCGAGGTCGCCGAGCTTCTCGAGCGCCGACGACACCTCGCTGTAGTCGATCTCCGGCTGCGCGCGGAAGCGGGCGAGCGCGGACTCGATCAGCCGCCTGGCTTGCGCAAGATCGCCGCCGAGGCCGATGCTGTAGCCGAGGTCGGCCTGGTAGATCGCAGCGCGCCGCTCGTTGTCGGGAATCGTTTCGGCGATCGCCAGAGCAGAGCGGAAATGCGCGGCCGCGTTGACGTAGTCGCCACGCAGCATGTAGGTGAAGCCGAGCGTGTTGTGGTCGGTTGCCAGTCCGATATGGCCGGGCCCGCGCGTCGCCTCGTCCATGGCGATGACGCGCAGGCCGAGCGCAATCGCTTCATCGAACTTGCGCGAATCGATCAGCACCTGGCGCAGGCTGTCGAGCGCGCTCGAGCGGCGCTGATGCGGATCGGGCAAGCTGGCTTCGACGATCGCCAGCGACTCGCGCGCCAGTGTTTCGGCATGATCGAGCTGGCCGGTACGCCGATAGGCACGCGATAGCGTTTCGAGCGTGTCGGCGGTCTCGACATGCGGGCCACCGAACATGTTGCGTTGCAGATCCAGTGCCTGTTCGAGCACCGGGATCGCCGCCGGCTCGTCGTTGAACGAGGACAGGACGCTGCCGCGCGTCACCAGCGTCGTGATCCGCGTCCGGTCGTTGCAGCCTTTCGCGCAGATCGCGACGGCGCCGGCGGACTCGGCCAGCGCGCGTTCGCGCTCGAAACGCTCGCTGCCCAGATAGGCCGACGTGCTGAGCAGGCGCGCCTGCAGCTCGCTGTCCGCGCCGCGCCGGCCCTTGTCGATCAGGTCGTCGAGCAACAGCCGCGCCGAGGCGTGCAGGCCGCCTTCGATGCGGCTCTGCGCAAGGCCGAGCCCGGCAAGCAGCGTGGCCGGATCGGACGCGCCGAGCGTCGCGACCGCGGTGCGATAATTGTCCTCGAGCAACTGCAGGCTGTTGCGTGTGTCTCCCTGCTTGCGCAGCACGCCGCCGAGCGCGTCGATCAGTTCGATCCGCACCGACGGCTGCAGCGAATGCGACTGTTGCGCTTCGACGATCGACGCACGCACCACGTCGGCAACGGTCGGCGGACCCAGGCGCGGGCCGGCCGGCTCGGCGGCGCTGAATACGCGCAGCAGGAAGTCACGTGTGCTTTGCGCTCTTTGCGCCTCGCGCGCGATGCTGTGCGCCTGCCAGGCGACGATGCCGAGGCTCGTCAGGATCGCCACAACGAATCCCGCGCTGGCCGCGACACCGCCGCGATGGCGCGTGACGAACTTGCGCGCGCGATACCAGCTCGACGGCGGCAGCGCGCGCACCGGCTTGCCGATCAGGTAGCGCTCGATATCCTCGGCGAACGCGGCGGCACTGCGGTAGCGGCGCGTGGGTTCCTCGGCCAGCGCGTTCGACAGGATCGCATCGAGTTCGCCGCGCAAGCGACGCACCAGAGCGCTGCGTTGCGGCAGCCCGTTCGGCAGCCGCGACAGTCCGCCGGCAGCGGCGACCGCGCTGCTTGCGCGGGTACCGGGAACCAGGCGCATGCCGGTAATCAACTCGCCGAGCACGACGCCGAGCGCGTACACATCGACAGCCGTGGTCGACGCGCCCGGGCGATACTGCTCGGGCGCGGCATACTCGGGTGTCAACGCGATCGATTGCGTGAGCGTCGCATCGCGGTCGTCGACCAGCTTGGCGATGCCGAAATCCAGAACCTTCAATTCGCCGTCGCCGGTGACGAGCAGGTTCGAGGGCTTCAGGTCGCGATGCACGATCAGCGAAGAATGCGCGGCCTCCAGCGTGCGGCACAGCTTCACGCACCAGCCCAGGCGCTGCTCCAGGTCCAGGGCCCGCGCGTCGGCGGCACGCGTGATCGGCAGGCCGTCGACCAGTTCCATGGCAATGTATGGAATACCCGACGCACTGACGCCGCCTTCGACCAGACGCGCGATGTTCGGGTGCGTCAACTGCGCAAGGATCGCCTGCTCGCGGCGGAAGCGGCGCTGCGCGTCGGTCGAATACAAGCCCTGGCGCAACAGTTTCAGCGCGACCACCTGCTCGCCGCCGCCGACTTCACGTGTCGCCCGGAATACCGTCGATGAGCCGCCGTCACCGATCAACGCACGCAGTCGAAAGCTGCCGACGCAGGTGCCGACCATCGCCCGACCGAGGGCCTGATCGGCTTCGATGTCATCGGCCTGCCCGCAGTTCGCGGCGGCCAGCCCGGACACATCGGGTGTGCGCGGTTCGGCACCGAGGATCGAACGTACCTTTTCGCTGAGACGCGCATTGAGTTCGGCCAGGCGCGGATCGCGGGCGTCGCTTGTCGCCTCGGCGCTTTCGTCAAACGCCACCATGGCCTGCAGGCGGACCCGCAACGTCGGCGGCAGATCCAGCGCCGCAATCCTGGCCCGGCGCAGGTCAGGCGGCGTTCCAACCACCTGGTCGAACAGCCCGCGCAGGCTCGGCTCGGATTTCGAATGTGAGGACATGAGTCGCAGAACGAAAATGGATGTCGGAATGCGCCAGGCGCGGCCGCCGAGTGTCAGCCCTCGGCGCGGGCGGCAAGGAATGCACGCGCGTAGCGCCAGTCGCGATCGACCGTACGCCGGGCAATTCCGAGCGTGTCGGCTACCTGTTGCATGTCCATGCCGGCGAAGTAGTGCAGTTCGAGTACCTGCGCGGCACGCGCGTCGTCGCATTCGAGCGCCGTCAGTGCCTCGTCCAGCTGCAACGCCTGCTGCGGATCGATCTGCGCGGATTCGACCGCCGGATCGGTCAGGTCGATGCGCGCCTGATCGCCGCCACGCTTGGGCTGGATGCGGCGACGCGCGGCGTCCGTGAGGATGTGGCGCATCGCACGTGCGGCGTAGGCGAAAAACTGGGCCGACTGCTGGTAACGGAAATTCGAATCGCCCATGCGCAGGTAGGCTTCGTGCACGAGTTCCGTCGTGCACAAGGTCCTGGGCGCACCGCCGCGCAGGCGTTGCCTGCTGGCCATCGCCTTGAGGCGCGAGTAGACATCGTCATAGATCGCGTCGGCGCTCGTTGCCGCCGTTGCCGCCAGTTGCACCTGAACCATTGTTCTGCTGCTCCCGCGTTGATTGCACGCTTGCCTGATGGATCACTACACCAATCGCAGTGTGCCGGTTGCCGCGTGGCAGATATCCCGGCCTGACGTCGACCTGCGATGATCGCGAGCCCGGCGCCGATCCTGAGTTAAAACGATGCAGCTTCGGAAACTGCTTTGTTCCACGTCGCCGCAGTCCGGTTCACTATCGAGCCGTCGCCCGCTTTTGGCCGCGCCTGAATCGCTCCAGCCATGCAGCGGCTAAGTTCGCAATGCATCGTGCAGGAAATTCGACCGCCATACTTGTTCGGCCATCCGGCATTCCTTGCTGATCGTCCAAGTTCCGCCGATGTGCCGGTTTCCGCATTGTCGACGCGGACGGCGCGAAGCGTCGTGACGGCAGGCGCGTCCGCGGCGGATTTGCTTGTTTATCGCGAACGTCGGCCGCGAAGGCTCGTGCGTCGTTACGGTGAGGCAGGCAGACTTTCGAACTCGCCATGAAAGACCACGTCCGAATCGGACAGGCAGAACAGTTTCCGTGGCCAGTCATCCGCCGCGAGCATGCTGGCGCACGAGGACTCCGCAGGACCCAGCCAGTCGTGTCCGTTCGCGTAGAAGGCGATCGAATTCGCCAGTGCGCCGCCGGCCGGGGAAGCCACGGAATCGACGCCCCAGTTGCCGCAGTCATGTCCGGAAGGGCTTCCGTCCGCGCGTGCGCCAGTCAAGGCAACGGCAATTGCGCTGTAGCTGCCGGTTTCGGTCGTGTTGAGCGGCACCGTTACCGCGCCGCCGGTCAATTCGGCTTTGTCGTGCGCGAACAGCAGTCCGTCGCGCCGGTACCAGGGACCGTCGAACGCGAAGCGATCGGTCACGCTGGCAGCGAGCGTCGCCGATGTGAGCAACGCCTTGAAGGACGCCGGCTGATACAAGCCTGCGGCGGCGGCGGCCGACTTGCACACGGCATCGGCGCCAGCAACGCCGCCGAGATTTCCGCTCACATTTGTGCCGGTCAGGAACGCCTCGCGGTGCCCCGGGTGTCCGTGGCCGCTCAAGGAACCTCTCTGCAGACAGATCAGGTGATGCTTGCTGGTGCAGGCGGCACCATGACCGTCGAAACTCCAGTCGCCTGCCGAGGAAAGGTTGGAACCCAGTCCTGGCGCGCTGCCGAACAGGACCGCGGGCTGTGTCGTGGTCCAGCGGTCGCAGTCGGCGTTGTTGTCGAATTTCGTGATGAACGTGCCATCGCTGTCCGTCGCCGTGAACGACTCGTACGGTGCCGGGAGCGGATCGCCGGACTCATCGACGTTCAATGTCGAGTACACGACATTGTCGTCAAGCGCATCCTCGATCGCGGCGGCAAACGGAACGCCGTCGGTGCGCAGCCAGGGACCGGCACCGACCGGGCGCGCAGGCAGGCCGCAGTGATCGGCCAGCTTGCCGGACAGGCCGAACACTCGGCAGTAGGCATCGTCGTCGCGGTCCGACAGCCATGCGACGAACTCGTCCGCATGCGCCAGACCGGCAACGGCGGCGCGTACCTGGCAGATACCGTCCGCGGCATCGAGGCCGGCCAGATTCGTGCCTGCGATCTCATCCCAGCTGTGCAGGTCGCCGCTGCCGATGCTCGATGTGGCGAATGCGCGCAGCGGCGCTGCCTGGGCGCATTCGTGCCAGGTCACGCTGCAGGCAAGCGCTGCCGTGAGGAACAAAAGATGGGAACGAAGCATGGCGATCACCGGTTGTGCGCGTGGACTGGACGAACGCATCTCGCACTGACGCGTGCTCCCAGCCCTACGCACAACGAAGTTCGGTCGCCTCGTGCGCCACTGTCGGATCGCCGCGGTGGGCGCGCGTCAAAATACGGCCATAGCCGTCCCCGGCAGCTGCCGCCGACAATGTCGGATCGTCTGTCGGCAGGCCCGCATCAGCGCGACCCTCAGCCGGTCGTCGCGCTCCCGATTGCCGGCGACTGGGCATGCCCGGCCGCCCACGCCGCGATGATCCGGTGCAGCGCATCGAGGCCGTCGAACAGCGCCGCCGGCCCCGGTTGCAGGATGATCGGCGACTTGATCTCGTGCAGCTGGCCGTCGCGCACGGCAGGGATCTCCGCCCAGGTCGGGCGCGCCGCGACGCGCTCGGGCCGGAACTTCTTACCGCACCACGAGCCGATAATGATGTCGGGCGATCGACTGATGACTTCGCTGCCGTCGGCAATGATCCGATGCCGCGCGAGCGATTGCGCGGCGCGTTCCGGAAACACGTCATCGCCGCCGGCGCTGCGGATCAGCTCGGCGACCCAGCGGATGCCGCTGATCATCGGCTCGTCCCATTCCTCGAAATAGACGCGCGGCCGCCGTTCGAGCCGGGATGCTGCCTTTTCCACTTGTGCAATATGCTCCTCGGCGCGGCGCGCCAGCGCATCGGCCGGTTCCGCCGCGCCGACCAGCGCGCCGAGGCGGCGAATGTAGTCGAGGATTTGCGCGACCGAGCGATGGTTGCTGATCCAGACCTCGATCCCGGCGGCGATCAGCTCGCGCGCGATGTCGGCCTGGATGTCGGAAAAACCGACGACGAAGTCGGGTTTCAGTTTCAGGATCTCGTCGATCTTCGCGCTGGTGAACGCCGAGACCTTCGGCTTTTCGCGGCGCGCGCGCGGCGGGCGCACGGTGAAGCCGGAGATACCGACGATGCGGTCCTGCTCGCCGAGCGCATACAGCACTTCGGTCGGCTCTTCGGTCAGGCAGACGATGCGTTGCGGTCCGATCGCGCGCGTCACGACAGTTTCGCGGCCTGGTTCGCGGCGAGGCGCTTGCGGAAACAGACGATGCGCTCGGTCTCCTCGAAGCCGCAGGCCAGATGGGCACGCTGGCTCGACACACCATCGAGCCACGTGTCGGACGCCAGTTCCGCGCAGCCTTGCTGCCGGGTCCAGCGTTCCACCGCAGCGACCAGCGCGCGACCGACGCCGCGCGCGCGCCACGCCGGCTCGACGTACCAGCCTTCCAGGAATCCGACCGGCGAGGTGTCGGTGCCGTTGACGTAGTCGCGGCGTACGGTCGCCTCGGCAAAACCGATCGCGACGTCGCGCTCGTCGCAGGCGACGAAGGCGACACCGCGGCCCGCACCGGCAAGATGCTTATCGACATCGCCCGCGAGCTCTTGCGCGGACTCGTCGGGCCACAGTGCCATGCGTAGCGCAGCCCAGACCGTGGCGTCGGCGGCGCGAACTTCACGGATCGTCCAGCCCGCGCTCAAGGCCAGCCCGGTCAAGGATAGAGCAGCCGTTTTGTCCACACGCCGTGCACCGGTTCGTAGCGGACGCGGTCGTGCAGCCGTGCGCGCTGGCCGTACCAGAACTCGATCATGTCCGGCACCAGCAGGTAGCCACCCCAGTTCGGCGGACGCGGCACGGCCGCGCCATCGAACCTGCGCTCGAATTCTGCGACCCGCGCGTCGAGGTCTGCACGCGCGTCAAGCGTCTGCGACTGATGCGATGCCCATGCGCCGATCTGGCTGGAGCGCGCGCGGCTGGCGAAATAGGCGTCGGACTCCGCGTCGTCGACTTTCCCGACCACACCCTCGATACGCACCTGGATGCCATCGCGCAATGTTTTCCAGAGCAGGCACAGCGCCGCCTGCGGATGGCCGGCGAGCTGCGCGGCTTTTGCGCTGTCGTAGTTTGTCACGAACATCACGCCGCGTTCCTCGACGCCCTTGAGCAGCACGATGCGCGCCGACACACGCCCGGTCGCGTCGGCGGTCGCCAGGGTCATCGCGCTCGGCTCGGCTTCGCCGGCACGCGTCGCCTCGTCGAGCAGCGTACGAATCGTCGCGATTGCTTCCTGATAAAGTGGTTTCAACGCCATGGCCGAAGACGCGGGTCGATGCGCAACGATGCTAGCACGCACGCTGGTTATGCCGATGTTGCCGTCGACGCCGTGCTTGCGCTGGCGACGCGTGGTGGACGCCGGCGCCCGTGGCTGGTCGGTCTGTCCGGCCTGCAGGGCAGCGGCAAGAGCACGCTGGCGGCGCAACTCGTCGCCGCCGCACAGCGCAGCGGCCGCTTCGCCCTGGCGCTGTCGCTCGACGACTTCTACCATGGCCGCGGCGCACGCCGGCGTCTCGCCCGCGACGTGCATCCGCTGCTGGCCACGCGCGGCGTACCGGGCACGCACGATATCGGCCTGTTGCTGCGCACGCTCGCTGCCTTGCGCGTCGCGACAACCCTCGTTCCCGCCCGCGTGCCGCGCTTCGACAAGGGCCGCGACACGCGACTGCCGCCGTCGCGGTGGCGGCGCGTCTCCTGGCGACCCGATCTGGTGATTCTCGAAGGCTGGTGCGTCGGCGTGCCGCCGCAGTCGCCGGCCGCGCTGCGGCGTCCCCTCAATCGGCTCGAGCGCGAGGAGGACCGCGACTTGCGCTGGCGCACCTGGGTCAACACGCAACTGGCGCAGCACTATGTGCCGCTGTGGCGGCGTCTGGACCGTCTGGTCATGCTGCAGGCGCCGGACTACTCGATTGTGCGGCGCTGGCGCGATGAACAGGAGCGCACGCTGCGCGCCCGCAACGCGCCGCGCGCGATGTCACCGGCGGTTTTGCGACGCTTTCTCATGTATTACGAGCGCCTGAGCCGGCAGGCCTTGCGCACGCTGCCGGCGATCGCCGATCTGCGCATCGTGCTCGATGCGAATCGCCGCGTGCGCCGTCTCATCGCGCAAAGGCCATCTTGACCTTAGAACCAACGGCCGAGTTTGTTGCTACGCAGTGCAGGGATGCACGGATTTCGTGGATCAACGGCGCCGTTCGCGGCCGGGAAGCGATCCACGGACGGCTGCTTGTCTCAACCCATGAGGCGCGGCAAAACACCGCGTCCGCTACCAGACCTTTTTGGTTACTTTTTGGGCACTGCGCCGCGGGAGCGGCGCGAACAGCGGAGCTGGCCGCGCAGCGGCGAAGGGCAGGATGCCCGGAGTCATGCCAAAAAGTGACCCGCGCAGCGGAGCTGCGCGGAAGCTCTACTTCTTGATTGAACGGGAGAAAATGCGACCGACCAGCTGAGAAGGTCCGCTGCCTGCTAGGCAGGCTGGACGACGACCGCGGTCCCGTAGGCAAGCACCTCTGTGATGCCGTCGGCGACTTCATTGGCGTCGTAGCGCATGCCGACGATCGCGTTGGCGCCGTGTTCCGATGCGTGTTGCAGCATCAGCTTGAACGCGTCATCGCGCGCCTTCTCGCACAGCTCGGTATACAATGTGATGTTGCCGCCGACCAGGCTCTGCAGTGCAGCGCCGATGTTGCCGACGATACTGCGCGAGCGCACGACGATACCGCGCACGATGCCGAGATTGCGCACGATCCGCTGACCCGGGATTTCGAGCGTGGTGGTAACCATAGCAATCGACACAGATGGCATCTACCGGTTCCTTGTGCTGGTTGAAATCATGAAATGCTGCGCGGAACAGATCGAAGTATCCGCGCCTGTCCAAACGTAGCGAGCGAAGGCAGGTCGCGCGTCGGTGGTGCGCAGGAACCGGAGTGTACTTGGCTGTACATGAGGATTGCTCGCCGCGTCCGCGGCTCGCCCTCGGGCCATTCGCTTCGCGAATGTTCGCTCCGGCATCCTGCCTCCGCAGTCCGAGCACCGCCGGCGCGCCTGACTTGATACTGGATCAGGACGAGCGCAGTAGTTTGGACGGGTGCGGATCAGTCGAGCACGAAATTGATGCGCATGTTCACGCGCCAGTCGGTGACCTTGCCGGACGCGTCGGTCACGACCTTGATGTCGTTGATCCAGGCGCCCTTGATGTTGTTGATCGTCTTCGAGGCACGCTTCAAACCATCCTGAATCGCGTGCTCGATGCCTTTCGACGATGATGAACTGATTTCGATGACCTTGGCGATACTCATGACTGTCTCCGCATGCTTGGTGGTGGAGCGGCGGCGCGACGCCGTCGATGGTCCGATGCGGTCGGCGTAGCCACTCGACCGGATATGCGCCGCTTTCGGCCAGCCTTGGCCTGCGCGGCACGCGGGCTCCTGCCCGATGAAGTCTAGCAGCGGATGGTCAGGCTGGCGTCGCGGCGGGCGGATCGTCACGCCTGGCCGGTAGCCAGCGCAACCAGACCAGCCAGAACACCAGCGCATCGAGGATGATCAGCGCCTGCCACAGGTACAGGTGAAACCATTCAAACCACTGTGTGTTCCAGCGTTGCAGGTAGTACAGGCTGATGATGCGGACGAGATTCAGCGCCTGGATCGCGATGAAGCCGAGCAGCATGCCGGCCGCCTTGTGCTTCCACGGCGCCGGAAACGCAAGTACCGCGCTAACCAGGATCAACACGGCTTCGACACCATTGCAGCCGGCGACAACCTTGATGCCACCGCCGTGCAGCGCATCGACGATCTCGTCACCGTGCGCGACGACCCCCGGATCGAACAGGCGCATCAACCAGACGCCGGCGTGCG
>Ga0193727_1000554_pt1 | contig 14542 bp, 7 predicted proteins | sample H2c2metaG_FD_143051 | JGI IMG/M metagenome (GOLD analysis project Ga0193727, IMG submission 143051) | Soil microbial communities from a riparian zone of the East river system, Colorado, United States - H2c2 | ecosystem: Environmental > Terrestrial > Soil > Riparian zone | place: USA: East River...
CGTGAGCGCGATTTGCCCCGCGATCAACGCGCCGTGCGCGCGCCGCCCGCTCACCCGGCTTGTCATCTTGCGAGCGCTTGCCTGCATCACCTGACTCACCTCTGTCCGCGACAGTTGAAGGGCTGGCCAAAGGCCAAAGAGAACGCCCGTACCCATCGCGGCGGCGATCGAAAACAACAACACGGCCAGGTTGATATGAATGGAAGCCTCATGCGGAAACGAACTCTCAGGCAGGTTGGCCACGATGGTATTCAGAGACAGGGTGGCTAGAACCACACCTGCGACAGCTCCGCTCACCGAGAGTAACAACGATTCGGTAAGCAACTGGCGAACGATCCGGCGGCGGCTGGCTCCAATGGCTGCGCGCACCGCGAACTCGTGCCGCCGCGCCGTTGCGCGCGCCAACAGGAGAATCGAAACGTTTCCGCATCCGATCAGCAGCAGCAGGGTTACCGCGCCGAAAAGTAAATACAGCGTTCCACCCAATTGCTGTACGAATTCTTCGTTGATCCCCATCACATGCAGGCGGAACGCATTCGGCGGAAAGTGTTTGGGCGTCTCCTTCGCAAACTGGTAAATCAGCGGTTGCAGGGCGGCGTCAGCCTGGAGATGGGTCACGCCCGGCTTAAGGCGAATCTCTGTGAAGTAGGACAGAGCCTGATTGGAATCTGTTTTCAACGGAAGGTACACGTCTCCGTCTTGCCAGGTAAACCGCGGCGGCGCCACTCCTACGATCAAATAGCTTTTATGATCCAGTCGGATCGTCTTTCCCACGACGGCGGGGCTGGCGTTAAAGTGCCGCTGCCAGAATTTGTGGCCGAGTTCCGCCACTGGTTGCGGGTCCTGCCCGTCGATGGCGTCAGAGGGTTGCAGGTTCCGGCCAAGCGCCGGGGCAACACCCAGGAACTCGAAGTCATGGACGCCGCCTGGACGTTTTCCGGCAAATCTCCTCCGCTCACAGTCATGTCCCGGATGTCAGAGAGAAAGGAGTCTTCCACCGCCGGAGACTTGCGGATTTGTCGCCATTGGGAGGGGGTCAGATTCGCAAACCAGCCCGTGAATCCCTTCTGCGTGACGAGAGCCAAATGGATCATGCGGTCCGGCGCCTGATACGGAAACGGGTCCAACAGAATGGCGTAGACCACGCTAAACACGGCGGCCGTAGCACCAATGCCCAGGGCCAGCGAGATCACTGCGGTGAAGGTAAACCCTGGCATTTTAACCAGTTGCCGTAGCGAGTAGCGCAGATCGTGCAGCAGTGTATGCACATGGGCTCCCTGGGGTAAATGTGGTTTGCGTCGTCCAAGGTACTACATCCTAAAATCCGATGCCCAGGGAGGAAAGTTCGACGCGACAGACAAGCGGTTGATCGGGCGCTCGCGTCAGGCTGCCTAGGACGGCCGAACACGAAATGGGTATCATCATTGCAGTCGGTCGATCTTCTTTTGAATTATTTTCACCCAGATCGCTTCGGCGCTGGGCTCCATCGTCTTCGTGATTGCGAGCGCCTGCTGGTATGCGGGCTTTGCGGCCAGCGGCTGGCCGAGCCTAGTCAGTGTATCGCCGAGAACCATTTGAGCCTGCAACTCATCGGGGTCAATGGCAACGGCCGTCTGTGCCTCCATCAACGCGGACGCTAACTGCCCGGCCGCAGTGAGATCTCTGGCCCGCGTTACGTGGCCGAGTGCGGAGGCGAAACGCATGTCAAACGTCCCATCGTAGACAAAAACGCCGTCCTGAATGAAAGCAACTGGTTTCAGCTTCTGAAATTCCCGGTAAGGATTCAGCACGTTGGAGCCCAACTCGTAGCCCGTGAGCGTTCCCGCGCTGATCAGTAGCGTTCCCGTGATCGTCTGCGGCGTATCGACTTGATAATCAGTCCACCCGGTGTCAGCTGTCGGCAACGGTTTGCATGGAATTCCATACGCGCTGAAGTGGATTGAGGGTTCGACGAAGTAGGCAAACCAGCAATCCTTCACCCCGCGATTATCGAGATATTTCTTGACCGCCTTCAACTGTTGACCCCAGTCCGTGTTGGAGTCGGTCAGGTACTTATAGGTGTTCGTGGGGCCGCCCCAGAATTCATTCGAATAGGCAAGGTAGTCCGGGTAAGTTCGCGCCGAAGACACCACGTGCCATGCCAGCAACAATCCCACGACGTAGGCCCAGCGCCGGTCCCGATGCGCCAGTGCGAGCGCGGCGCCCCCAATCAGGACGGAGAGGAACGGAAACATGGGCAGAATGTGTCTTGCGCCGATGTTCAGGCCAGTGCCCGTCGCGATCAACAAATAGAGAACCGGTGGAATGGTGAGAAAGAAGATCTCGCGACGAGCGCGCAATTTTCCGGTAACTATCGCGAAGCCGGCGAGCAGCAGCAAACCCATGAAGGCCGCCGTGGACTTGATGATGAAGGCCGCAGGAAAGTAGAACCAGACTCCGCGCGCGTATACCTTGCCGAAGATGTAGGTTGAGAACGAATCCGAGATCAGGCGCACGTCCACCATCCCGTAAAGATAAGACTCGGGCAGGATGTGCCAGTGCGCGAGCGTAAGATAAAGGTGCTGTTCCGTCCCTTTCAATCCCGCCGCGTACTCAGCGAGCGAGGGAGTCATCGGCATTCCACCTGGTCGTGCGGCGTAGCGAAAACCGTAGAAAGCCCAGAGCACCCCGATGGCAATGATCGACGCAGCCAGAAAGGCGCCAGTCAGGCGCATTGCAACTTTCCTTCTATTGGTCCGCGTCTCGGGCGAGGGCCACAATATCTCAGCAATAATGAGCGCCAGTCCGAATGGGAGGAGAAGCACGCCTGAGTGTTTCGACGCCAGGGCAAGTCCACTTACCAGGCCGAGAACGATCAGCCTACTGACCGAAGGCGCCTTCACGTAGCGGTAGAAGGCATAAATGCTGGCGAAAATAAAGCAGGAGATACCCATGTCCGTTGTGACATAGGCGCCGTGCGCGATCATGTTTGGCTCAAAAACGACCAGCGCCAATGCGAACAGCGCCGCACCATCGCCGAACATCTCTCGCGCAGCCAGAAAAACGAGTAGTCCCAGCAAGAGACTGAGGGTTGCCGCCGCCATCCGGGCGCGAAAAATGATGCGGTCCGCTTCGGCCTCTCCACCATTACCGAAGATGAAATCCCGTCCATCCGAGTATGCTTCGTCTTTGAAGTATCTATTCGCCCTTGGATCTGGCGTCTTGAGGTGCATCGGTAGAAGTGGGATCGTCGCTAGCGCTTTTACCAGCGGCGGATGCTCGGGATTGATGCCAAAGTCTGCCTTCTTCCATGACATATAGCCGGCGAAGATATGGTCACCTTCATCCCAGGACAATGATTGCTGTCGGATCGAGAATGTCACTTCCCCCAGGAGCACCAACAAAAGCAACACTGCTCCGGCGCTTCCATAGTGTTTCCGCACGTGTGGTTCAAACACATCTCACCCCTCGGCCGTGAAACTAGAAGTTGCTGTCCCCATTGCGATTCTATATTTACTCCAGTGCGGCCTTCTGGAAGGCCAACCTGACTGGCGAGTCGTCGCCATTCTTGAAATTAGACCGCTGAATCATCATGATTAGCGCGACACCTTTTTTCACGTCAATCCAGACCTGAGTACCGTAGCCTCCACCGTGGCCGAAGGTTCCCGGTGAGAGCATCCCAGTTACGCCCTGAGGTTGGCGAACGATGCATACTCCCAACCCCCATCCGTTTCCGGGAGTAAAGCCAGTGACCAGATCGCCAGTCTGAACAGTTGACATCATGCGCACCGACTCGGGCGAGAGATAGCGTCGGCCATCGAGCACGCCGCCGTTGAGCAGCATTTGGGCCAAGCGTGTGTAATCGGGAGCGGTTGAGAACAAACCGCCATTGCTTGCCGGGTAGTGGTCGCCCCAGGTAGGAGGATGGCCGTACAGGATCCCGATCTCCGCCGGCACTAATTGTTCGCCCTCGCGCTTGGAGGGGATCACCCAGCGTGGCATCTGGGCCTCGCTCAGGTAGAACGTCGTGTCCTTCATACCGAGCGGGGCGAAGATGCGCTTCCGCAGGAAGACTTCAAAGGGCAGACCGGAAACGATCTCTACGATCCGCCCAAGAGTGAGAAAGCCGGACTGACAATACATCCATTTGCTCCCCGGCTCAAACGCAAGCGGCTTTGAGGCAAAGGCCGGCACCAGGTCGGACAGGGTACGCGCGGCTTTCGTCTCTTCGTCCGTTGCCTCTCCCATTCCGGAGGTGTGAGTGAGCAAGTGCCGCAGCGTGATTCGCGGGGTCTTGCCATCCGAAGTTTTGAGCCCCGCAAGTTCCGGAACGTATTTGGCGATAGGATCGTCGAGAGAGAGTTTTCCCTCCTCCATCAACATCAGCACCGCAGTAGCGGTGACAGGCTTTGACATTGATGCAATCCAAAAGATTGAATCTACCCGCATGAAAGACTTGTGTTCTGGGTCGGCCCATCCCTGAGCGTCCATTCGAAGGACGGAGTCACGCGTCGCCACCACTGTGACGGCGCCTGGGACCTCGTTTGCGGCGATCAAGTCGCGCATGCGCGCTGGAATGGAATCGAGGCTGGAAGCAGTTTGAGCGAGTCCGAAGGGAAAGGGGAGGAGAATTACGGATAAGAAAACTGAGAGAAGACGAATTCGCATGTTGGTAGATCTCCGTAGTCAGATTGCAACCATGATCATCCGTTTGCCGTTCGATCCTTTCTCAATAAAGCCAGCTGCCGCTACGGATCCTCTTGAATGCCATCGATTTCTACCATGCGACTTGCGCCGAAGTCAGCCATGGTATCCAGATGCAGACCATTCGATCATTCGGCGAAAGAAATGGACTCATGGCGCGCCTCAGATGAGCGATATAGAGCCTCAACAAGTGCCATTGTCTGGAAGGCGTCCTCGAAGTGAGACGGAAGCGAAGATGTTGAGCCTTCGGCGAAAGCCTGCAGGGCGCCCATCGTGCCGATAAAGCCATCGGGAAAGTTGTTGCCGCTGACGGGAAGCCGCGTCCAATCCGATGTTGTTTTTCCAAGCTTCGCATACTCCAGTGTGTCAGGGCGGCCGATCGGATAATCGAGGTTGACCCCCATGGTGATTCGTGCGGCCCCTGAAAGCCCTTCCCACTGGACAAAGCTGTCTTGATGAGCTGGGCCAAAGTTATGGCCGTGATTCGCAGTGACGAGGACCCGTTTGGAATCTCCGTAATCGAGGATGGCAGTCGTTCGCGTAGCCGCGAGATTTGGAGTGAGCGGATGCTTTACGGTGCGGGCGTACGCACTACGAGGATTGCCAAGCCACGAGCGGATGAGGTCGAAATAATGGATGCTGTGGTAGAGGATTTCCAGGCGCGGCGCGGTCGCAAGGAAAGTCCATAGATGCCATGGTGTACTGGTGCGCGTCTGAATCTCCATATCGTGAATATCGCCAAGAAATCCGTCCGCGGCAAGCGCCTTCGCAGCAAGATTGTTTGGTGCATAGCGTAGCGAAAAATTGACTGCAGCGATGAGGCTCTTGCTGCGGCAGAGATCGCGGATAGCGCGTGCTTCCTCTATCGTTTCTCCCATGGGTTTCTGCATCAAGACTGTGGATCCGTCACGAAGCTGCGCCAGGATCGAGATTAGTTGCGATGCTGGAACGGCGATGTCAAATACGGTGTCAGTCGGTGCGTAAGCAACTGCATCGGCAGTCGTGCGGAGGGTTCGTCCGATGCCTTGTTTAGATGCGAGTTCTTCGGCCCTTTCCCACGATTTGTCGAGAAGGCCGATCACCGGGAAGCCGGCTTTCTTGTAGGCGGGCAAATGCGCGTCGCGAACAATGCCACCGGCCCCAATTATCATGATAGGTCGAACGCACTTCGGGCGAGGAGCTTGAGCCTGCGCAATCAGCGCCAGCAAAGTGGCGTCACTCTCTTCAGCGGATGGGATTGAGTCCATATCGAAACCCCCCGAATATTCGCTTGCTAAACCGGCGGTAGTTGGGCCCCGTTTTGTCGATCGATTCTGCGCAACGCGTATTCAGCGGCACGACGTCTGAGAGGCGAATTTGATTGATACGATCGCTTGACTATCCCTTCTCTACGTTGCAACCGAAATCCGGTGATCATTCCACACTGGACCGTTCGGGTACTGATATGCGAGTAGAGTCTCCGGAAGGATCTCGGTGCTGTATCCGGGATTTTCAGGCAGCAAATAGTGTCCACTTGCTATGCGAGCGGGATCAGCAAAATGTTCATGCAGATGATCTACAAATTCAGTGACACGGTTCTCGAGCGATGCTGACACGCGTAGATAGTCAAAGATCGCGAGGTGTTGCACGCATTCGCACAAGCCGACTCCCCCCGCGTGCGGGCAAACCGGGATGTTGAATTTAGCAGCCATCAACAGTATCGCAAGATTCTCGTTCACACCGGCAACTCTGCAGCTGTCAATCTGACAGACATCCATTGCGCCTGCCTGCATGAATTGCTTAAACATGACTCGATTGTGGCAGTGCTCACCCGTCGCGATGCGAACGGGAGAAACCTCTCGGCGTATGCGAGCGTGGCCCAAAATATCGTCAGGGCTCGTGGGTTCCTCCATCCACCAAGGATCTAGTTCAGCCAGTTCTTTCGTGCGCTGAATTGCCTCGATGACCCCCCACTTCTGGTTTGCGTCCATCATTAGCTTGTTGTGCGGGCCGATTTCTCCGCGTATCATCCGGGCACGACGAAGATCATCGGCTGGGTTGCCACCGACCTTTAACTTGAAGTGTGTCCATCCCTGGCTAAGCGATTCACGGCAGAGGTGCCGAATCTTATCGTCACTGAAGCCGAACCATCCTGTGGATGTCGTGTATGCGGGGTACCCATGCTGTTCAAGCATCTTTAAACGCCCGGCTTGAGATGCTGTGCGGGTCCTTAGTAAATCAAGGGCTTCATCCGGAGTAATGGCATCATCAATGTATTTAAAGTCAATCGAACGGACAATCTGCTCGGGTTCAAAATCCGCCAATAGTTTCCAGAGAGGCTTGCCTTCCATTCGCGCATAAAGATCCCAGACTGCATTGATGAGAGCTGCGGCAGCCAGGTGGATAACACCTTTTTCCGGTCCGAGCCAGCGGAATTGACTGTCTTCCGTAAGCTGTCTGGAAAAGGCGACAGTGTCGTCTGTCACAGAAGATAATTTGCGACCCTGGATAAATCGCGCAAGATACTCAAGAGCAAGTACGCATAGTTCTGTTCCGTGGCCCAAGGTGAACGCGAGGCCGTATCCTTCGACACCCACATCCGTTTCTAGGATGCAGTATGCCGCCGAGTAATCGGGGTCTGTGTTGACCGCGTCTGAACCAATCTGGTGGCGTGAGGTCGGAAATCGCAGATCGATGACGCGGACATTAGTGATTTTAGGGTCGCTCAAAGAAATCAAATCTCCTTCGGGGGGCTTCAAGTGGTGGCGAGCCCTCGACGATGAATATCAAGATGTTGCTCCACTGCCTGCGTCTTGACCGGCGGACAATCGGCCCATAGTCTTTCGTGCAATGGCCGATCCAGAATGATAAGTTCTATTCCTGAAAGATTAGATTTGTCAATAAAACTCACGATCAGCAGCGCTGAGGCGGACATCGGTGGATTGGCCGAAGCCGGCGCAACCTAGCGGATTTGAGTCTTCAATTTCGGGCGCTCTCGTGAGATTCCCCCGATTACTTGGGAAAGTTGAGAACTCGCTCGCTTCAATGTCTGGCGCACGATGGCCGTTGTAGTTTTATCGCCAATTCGGTGGATGTAAGGAACAGTTAACGCAGCAACCGCCTGCCCATGCTCATCCAAGACAGGAAATGTAACATTGATGACGCCCTCCACTTCGTAACTGTCCTTCTCTTCATAGCCTCTCTCCTTTATGGCGGCAAGATGCGAAGTCAGATCACGCGGAGGCACAGTTTTGTTGCGTTCGGACCATGTTTGTATGACACGTGCACGAGCTTCTTCCGATTGGTGTGCCAGGATGACGTGACCTGTAGCAGCATGCATGAGATCTACAACGGCACCAGCCTTAACATAGAAACCGGGACTCACTGGGGAATCCACTTGCGCGATTATCACGACCTGCCCACCGTTGAGCACGCCCAAATGACAAGACTGGCTAAGTTCATGAGCAACTTGCTGCATAATCGGCAGGGCTTGCAGCGTCATGCGTTTGATAGGTGGGTGCTCGTGCGCGAGCCTAAACAGGTGCAGTGTTAGATGGTAGCGATCGCCGTCCGGGCCCTGTGCGATGTAACCTCGTTCTTCGAGGCACAACAGCATCCGAAAGATCTCCGAAATTGTCCGACCGAGCCTGCGTGCCACGTCGCTTTTCGTTAGCCCCGACGGCTCGCTGACAAACAGCTCCAGTATGTCCAAGCCTTTTTCAAGATCCGGGGTCGGATACCGGCTGGCAGTCTTTGGCGCTTTTGTTGTCATAAGTTGTCGAAGCCAACCATTGGGTCAGGGTAAACGCAAATTGCGATGATGCTGAAAGCGTCGGCAAGATCTCTTGCGGAATGGGTCTGTTGCCAACTTTGGATCGTAGGAAAACCATCGTGCCCTAAGTGTTGTGGGCGAGGGCGCAAGAGTCGGCGCTGCTTCCGTGATGATTCTCACGGGCGCACGTCAAATTTTATATATGAAAATCAAAAGAAAAGCAAACTGTGGGTGGGGAGCCATGTGTCCGGAACCCAGTTCTGCAATCCGTTCGGAGGCAAGGAACGTCATCGATCGGGAGTTGTGCGAGCGTCGCGGGAATCGTGGATATGGGTCAAGCTCGTCAAGGTTGGGATGGAGAGAAACATTCTTTGGCTCTCTTGGACTTGGCACACTGCATGCACCAACAGTACTTTCCGACGATCGGACCGATTCAGCCCGGAGATGGTGCTCGGGAGGTCGCAGCCTTCCTTGGATAATTACTCTGCTATTGCTCTGTGCACGCATTGCTTCGGTCAGCAATAAATCGATTCGCCGCTGACAATTAAGGCATCTTCCTCGCTCTCGATCACGCAACTGAAACGGTTTACATTTGGGTCACAAACGCCACACCTTCAATCTTGCAGAAATGAGTTTTGGCAATGGGGACTCTTACGCCTTAGTTGCGGGTAGGTTTTCGGAACCGGGAGAACGTTCAATTTTGATTGCACTCCGTACTGAGGGTATTTAAGAAAGTGCTTGACAAGCGTTATTATCCCAGCCTATAAGGTGACGGTTTGATATGTGAACTCTCAATTTCATGTATAAAAGTGCGGCACTCGACAATGTTTTGGACTGCAAGATCCGGTTTTCGAGCGACCACACAGGAGTGAAGGAGCGTTCACGTTACGGAGTCGACGCCAGTCCCCAAGTGGTGACTCGAGATGAGTGACCTTGGCGTTTGCCACTACTCGCCTTCAGAGCGGTTAGCTCCCCTGGCGATTATCTTTCTGGAGGTCAAAGGTGAAGAACCAAATCCCGACTATCGACTCCATCATCGACGGTGGAGATGCTAGGCCATTGAAGAAGGGGAGCAGTTTTGTCTGCGCCCTCATCCTCTCGCTGTTTGGTCTGGTTGCCAGCACACATCTGTTGGCCCAATACGATTCGGCTCAAATCAGCGGATCCGTGCATGACCAAACCGGCGCCCTGATAGCCAGTGCAACTGTTAAGATTCAAAATCGTGACACCGGGCTGGTTCGCGAAACCGTCACCAATTCCACCGGCATTTACGTCCTGAGCCACATACCCCCGGGGGTCTATACAATCACTGCCAAGTCCCAAGGATTCTCATCGGAGTCGCGCTCGGGGGTCGAACTCGTCGTTAGCCAAAGTGCCACATTTGACTTTTCGCTTAAGCCCGGGTCGTCAACCGAGACTGTCGCAGTTTCCGCAGAGGTAGTAACGCTGGATACGTCGTCGTCTTCTGTGGGGGCTGATTTGGACACTAAAGCCGTCACCGATCTGCCCCTTGCCGGGAGAAACATCAGCAATCTGATAACACTCCAAACCGGCGTCACGCCGATCAACAACGACCAGACCGGCGGCCGCACGAATCACATCGGCAACCTCGTCTCCCCCTCAATTCAGGGCCAGAACAACCGCAGCAACGTATACCTCCTGGACGGGGTGAACAATAATGAAGCAGTTTCCGGCAGTGAGATCATCACACCGATTCCCGATGACGTTCAGGAAATGAAGGTGTTGACCCACACTGACTCCGCCCAATTTGGAGGGGGTTTGGGTGGAACCATCAACCTCATTACCAAATCGGGAACCAACCGGATTCACGGAGGTGCCTGGGACTTCTGGCGTAGCAGCCAATTCCTCGATGCCGCGAGCGCCACTAGCGGGGTCCTCCAGGACTTGCATTCAAACCAGTTTGGTGGGTCCGCCGGCGGGCCAGTGTTGCTACCCCATTACAACGGCAAGGATCGCACGTTCTTCTATGGAAGTTATGAAGGGTTCAGGCAGACGACCGGAGCTGTACAGCAACAGCTGGTTCCCACTGTTGAGCAGTTGAGTGGGGATTTCAGCGCGTTGCTGGGCAAGGGAAGACAGCTTTATAATCCCTTCACTGCCAACCGGGATCCTTTCCCAAACAATCAGATTCCTTCCAACATGATCGACCAGAACATGGTTGGCTTAGCAAAGGCGATATTTCCGTCTCCCACTGGCAGTTATCTGGGGGGCGTTTACAACTATCAAAGCTCGGTTCCGAGCACCCACACCTCTGACCAATACGACATTCGTGGAGACGAATATCTGACAAAGAGGGACTTGGTTTGGGCACATTTTATACGGCAGAATAACCCAATTGGATCCTACGGAGGCTTCCCGAAGCTTGGGACTGTTACGAGCTTTACCGCGCACAACTTCGGTGCTCAGTGGGTCCACACTTTCGGTCCAACTTCCATCCTCACCGTGGGAGTTGGTCAAAATATTGGCACACAATTTAACAACACTACCTACAACGGCGATGGCAATGGAATTGCCACTTCCGCCGGCTTCGCACAGACCTTTGCCTGCCAATACCCATTTGGTCGCAAGGGTTGTTATATTCCCAGCTTAGGCCTTGGGTCTTATATGGGGGGTGGCGAAGGTAGTGAGACAGCAGGAGGACTCTCGGGGATATGGGAATTTAAGGCGGATTTCCAACGGACATTCGGACGGCACACTGTCTACGTTGGAGCTAACATCGACACCAACAACCTCGGCAGGACCGCAGGGGGCGGATCCACGCTCACTTTCGCGCCTTTTGAAACATCCAACGGTTCTACCGGCGGCGATGAGTTGGCGTCCATGCTGTTGAGTGTGCCCGAAGGCGCCAGGCGGACCAGCACGAACTATTGGGAATCTGGGGGGCGGGAGGATGGCTTCTATGGCCAGGACCAGTGGAAAATTCGTAATAATCTGACCATCAACTTTGGCCTGCGCTACGATGTGTCAACAATTCCCATAACGAATAACATCGTGGGGAATTACTACGACATATTCGACTTCGTCCATGGCACAGATATCATTCAGAAAACGCCGCCGGCGTGCAGTACGACCCAGTTCGCACCGTGCGTTCCGGGTGGGACTTTGCCAGCCCACGTAGTGGTATCAAGCCAACCTGGCAAGCTCTTTTTTTCTGATAAGAGCAACATTCAGCCGAGGTTCGGCATGTCGTACACTTTTCGTCAAGGTACGGTTGTGCATGGTGGCTATGGCCGCACATACGATAACTGGGCAGCGGTCGAACAATCTGCCCAGAATGAGAACGGCTGGCTAATTGGAGGTGGCGCCCTTGTAACAAATCTGAACAACCAGCCCGGGCTGACCTCATCGACGGTCATCACCGCCGAGAATCCTCTGGCAGCTTTCGGCGGTGCCTATCCCGCTCCTACGCCGTTCCAATCACTCGGGTGGGCCACCGCTCCGCAATTCAAGAATGCCTACTCGGATCAATGGACGTTCGGCTTTCAGCAACAGGTCGCCGGAACTGGTGTTTGGACCGTCAATTATGTCGGCTCCAGGGGTCGGAATATCGATTATTGCCCTGTGGCAAACACTGCGAAAACACCTGGCCCCGGTCCTGTCGGCCCGCGCACCCCTTTCTCCTACATGCCACAGTCCTTCTTCGATCAACCGATCGGGCAGCTCGATTACAACGCATTGGAGACTTCATTGCAGGGTAGAAGCCACGCTACCGGCCTGAGCTACCTGGTTTCTTACACGTGGTCGAAAGGCATGAACTTCGGAACCGATGGATGGTATGGGATTGGTACCACCAGCATTCAGAATCCCTACAACCCCAAGGGTGACCGAAGTGTGTCCGGCTATGACCTGCCGCATGTGTTTACCGCTGGCTGGGTATGGGCGGTTCCCATCGAAAAGGGGCGTTACTCGACTGGCAACCGAGTATCGGACTACGTGCTGGGCAATTGGCAGATTAACGGAATCGTCACATTGGAATCCGGCCGAGCCTACACTGTCTTTGACGCGGGAGATATTGCCAATACAGGTAATTTCAACTTCTTCGGCGGCTACGAACGCCCGAATCAAGTAGGAAATCCCAAGCCTCAACATCAGACGAGGAGCCAGTGGATCAATCCCGCCGCCTTTGCTACGCCGGCTCAGTACACGTTTGGGAACACATCGAGAAACTCGTTGCGTACCGAGCCTTACAAGAACCTTGATGCTTCAATCTTTAGGGAGTTCCCACTTTCTGAGTTCATAAGGTTCCAATTTAGGCTGGACGCGATCAATTCCTTCAACCATCCCGTTTGGGGCGTCCCGAGTAGCTGCCAGAATTGCCAGAACTTTGGTGTGGTCACCTCAACCGTCAACAACGCCCGTCAAATGCAGCTCTCTGGCAAAATCGTCTTCTAAAAGACACCGCCTCAATCCGATGAACCGGAGCCGCCATCACCGGGGCCCGGTTCCACTCTCGATTGTTCCAGTTCCGCTAGCGTACTGTCCGAGTTGCAGCCTTTTGAAAGCCGAATCCATGCGCTGAAAGCGAATCGACGTCGGGTGAAGGGCGGAGTTTTCAAGTGGCACTCCATTGTCAAGGAAAGTCAATTGGCGCCTGTATCAGCCCTTACTGTCTCTTGGCCAGCTTGATCCTCGTTCTATTTTCGGGCTCTCTATCGCTCTCCCAAGAGACAAGGCAGCAGAGCGCTGACCTGTCATCCGATCCAGAGTTGCAAAGTGGGATTGCTCTGGCCCAGAAAGGGGGCTTCAAGAAGGCCGAGGCCGCGTTTGAACACGCGCTAACACTCCATCCGAGTGACGCTCGAGCCCTAACTGCTCTTGGGCAGGTGCAAGAACAGTTGGGAAAATTGCCGGAATCGATCCAGGCATTCCGCAAAGTGATCGAGATTGATCCGCTTTCGGCAGAAGCCCATGAAAATCTTGGTATAGCACTTGGCGATCAGGCAGACCTCGCGGCTGCGCTCAAGGAGAGTTCGATCGCAATTCGGCTAGCGCCAAGGTCGGAAAACGCGCATTTTCTGCGAGGTCGCCTCCTAATTGATTTGGGAAAGCATGAAGAAGCGCGGGATGAGTTTCGCAAGGCCCTGGAGATTGCTCCGAAGTATGCCGAAGCCCTATATTACTGGGCCACATTGGAAGGCGATGAAGGAAACAGGGTGATGCAGGGGGATTTGCTCAAACGGTACCTCAGATTGCGTCCAGACCAGTCAACAGCATTTGATCAGCTCGGCCAGGTACTTGAAGAGGAACACAAGGAATCCGAGGCAGTCGTGGCCTGGAGGCGGGCTATTGCGCTCAACCCGGAATACTCAGAAGCGATCTATTCCCTCGCACGCGCACTGAGGCTGACTGATCCAGTTGAATCCAAGCAACTCATGGAGCGTGTTCAAGAGCTCGGAAGCAATCAGCGCACTGCCGATCGAATCACCATGTTGGGAAACCAGGCTAACGCGAAGATGTTCGAGGCAAACTACAAGGGGGCCATAGACGATCTGAAGAACGCAATTGTTCTTTGTGGAAGGTGCAAACTCCTGGGCGCTCTCGAGAAAAATCTTGGATTGGCATATTGCCATGCGGGTCAACTAGATGCCGGGGAGCGCGCACTGAAGATTTCAGAATCGTTGATACCGGATGATCCCGATGTTAAGGCGGCCTTGCAGATTGTAGAACAACAGCGGAGGCAAGCTCTGGGCACCTCACAATAGGGTTCTTACCCGAGAACTGTGACGATCCGAGTGAACGTGATTGCTCTTCGTGCGGCAGGAGGTATCCAGCTTTTGAGCGAGCCAGAGCAAGATCAAATTGACGGGCTTACCGCTTTGAGTGAGGCCAGTTAGAAACAAGGAAGGCGGGACGCCTAAGTTCGTTGAGGCAGTTCGAATGAATGAATCCGCAGGCCAATTCGACCGCCGAACGTTCGTTGCCAGTGCTGGCGCAACAGCCCTTGCACTAGCGTTACCAGTTCTCAATACCGAGACTGCCTCCGCCGACGACTGCATCATTGTCAGTCCCAACGGAGCCGATGATGCGCCCGGAAGCCTCACCCATCCAATTCGTAGCCTCGATCGCGCTCTCGCACAAAGCCGTTCG
>Ga0193727_1000555_pt1 | contig 14522 bp, 5 predicted proteins | sample H2c2metaG_FD_143051 | JGI IMG/M metagenome (GOLD analysis project Ga0193727, IMG submission 143051) | Soil microbial communities from a riparian zone of the East river system, Colorado, United States - H2c2 | ecosystem: Environmental > Terrestrial > Soil > Riparian zone | place: USA: East River...
ACGCCGCGCGACAGCGGTAACGTCTATGTCTCGCTTGGACAGAACGCCCGGGTCGACCTGGTGCTGGTAACCCAGGCCACCGAGCTCGCCGGCGTGCAGGTCGTCGGAACCGCAAGCTCGATCATATCGAGCTCGCATCAGGGCGTGGCCACGACGATCACCGACTCGGCGATCGTCCGCCTCCCAACCCTGAATCGCAATTTCACCGATTTCGTGGCGCTGACGCCGCAGATCTCGACGAAAGGGCCGGGTAATTCGGGCGGAGGCCAGAACAATCGCTTCAACGGAGTCCAGATCGACGGCTCAGTCGCCAACGACCTCTTCGGACTTGGCTCGACCGGCCAGCCCGGTGGGCAGGCGGGAGCGAAGCAGATCTCCCTCGAGGCCGTGAAAGAGTACCAGGTACTTCTCTCGCCGTTCGACGTTCGTCAGGGAAATTTCACTGGGGCACTGGTCAATGCCGTTACTAAGAGCGGCTCGAACGATCTCCACGGATCTGCGACGTATGCGAACCGCAGCGAGAAGCTCGAGCGGGACGTCTCGTATCTGCGTAACGCACCATTCACTGTGAAGCAGGAAGGCTTCTGGCTTGGCGGCCCGATCATCAAGGACAGACTTCTATTCTCGGTGGCTCCAGAGTGGCAACAGCAGAGTGCTCCTGCCGCGGGACCTTACGTTGGCCAACCGGCGAGCGTGACCCAAAGGGCGGCGGCGACACAGGCAAGCGTAGACAGCCTGGTCAACATTCTCACCACCCAGTATGGCTTTGCCGATCCTGGCAATGGGGGACCGATAACGAACGAAAACCCGCTGGCCAACATGTTCGCGCGCGTCGATCTCATCAACCTGCCGGTGAGCAGCCGGCTCGTGGCGCGCTACAACTATGTCAACGGCCAGCAGGACATCCTGAGCCGCAGTCCTACTGTGCTGTCGCTCTCGAACAACGGGTACAACTTCCGCTCGATAACCAACAGCTATCTGACCCAGTTGTTTTCGAGCTTCGATAACGGCCAGAACAACGAGTTTCTTATTGGCCTGACGAAAATCAGGGACAAGCGCATCACCCCGATTTTCGCGCCGTTTGTTCGCATCTCGCGCACGACCAATGAGGCAGTCCCGACCCCCGGAACCGGCTCAATGACCGCGGGCACCGAGAATTCCTCACAGGGCAACGAGCTCGATCAGGACATTTTTGAGATTACCGACAACTACACGATTCCTGTTGGAAGCCATCGCTTCACCCTCGGTACCAAGAACGAATTCTTCAAGGTGCGAAACGTGTTCGCCCAGAACTCGTTCGGGAATTTCACTTTTGGTACGCTTGACTCGCTTCGCAACAACACACCCAGCGCGGCAACGCTCGGGATAAAGCTCCCCGATGGGACGGACGGCGCGGCGCGCTTCAAGGCCCGCACGCTCGGCTTCTACGTCGAGGACGAGTGGCAGACGACGAGCACTCTGAGCACGACGTTTGGCATCAGGCTCGACATGCCGGGCCTCCAGTCCAAGCCGGGCCTCAATCAGGATGTGTTGAGCACGCTGGGAATCAGCACGACAGACGTGCCAAAGGATGTGAAGCAGTGGTCGCCGCGCTTCGGCTTCAACTGGGACGTGACCGGCGATTCGCGGAACCAGCTTCGTGGGGGGACCGGCGTGTTTGTCGGTCGTCCCGCGTACGTCTGGCTGAGCAATCTGTTTGGTAACTCGGGCGTGAACGGCTACGGCAACCTTGTCTGCAACAACCTCGGAAACGCTCCACCCATGCCCAACGCAGGCGTTGCGCCGCCAACGGCCTGCCTCACGACGCTGAACGCGCCGAACATCACGGCCAATACCGTCGACCCCGATCTCAAATTCCCATCGGTTTGGCGGAGCTCGCTCGGCTACGATCGCCAGCTCCCCTGGAATGTCATTGGATCGTTCGAGTGGATGTACACTCGCTCGGTTGCAGCCTTCTACTATCAGAACATTGGCTTGGTCGACGATCCGATCGGCACCGATCGCAATGGTCGCTCCCTTTACGGCGACATTCCGAACGCCGCGGGCGCTCCGGTTCCCACACGCAAGCCGGTTCCCGGCGCCACTCCGGCACGGACTCTGGGCGACGTGATCGACTTGTCGAATACCAAGACCCACGATTACGCCTACAGCTACACTACCCAGCTCCAGAAGCGGTTCTCGAATTCATTCGAAGGATCGCTCGCCTACACCTACGGCCGGTCGTACGACGTCTGGGATCTGACTTCGTCGGTGGCGTTTTCCAACTGGTCCTTCGGTCGCTCCTATTCGGGCCGGCAGGATGCGCAGGATCTCTATCCTTCCAAGTTTGACGTGCCGCATCGCGTAGTCGCGAGCGGAACATACAGCTTCCCCTCGAAGACCGATGTGTCCTTCACGTTCTTCGGTGAGTCCGGTGTGCCGTTCGAATACGTCTACGGTAGCGACCTGAACGGCGACGGTGGAACGGCTAACGATCTCGTCTACGTTCCGACGGATGCGCATCTTGCCTCCGAGATTCTGTTCCAGCAGAACGGCGCTCTCACTCCGGCCGCGCAGGCAGACCTACTGGAGACATTCATCTCCGATCACGAATGCCTCAATTCGCAGCGCGGACAAATCATGAAGCGCAACTCCTGCCGTTCGCCGTGGACGAAAGTCCTGAACACGTCGGTGCGCCAGTCGTTGCCGACGATACGGGGCCAGAACTTCATCCTCCAGCTCGACATCTTCAACTTCACCAACCTGTTGAACAAGAAGTGGGGCGCGCAGGACCTCGGCAGCACCAACAGCCCGTCGCTCCTCGTACGCCGCAGCGCGGTTGCGGTGGCCGGCCAGCCGCTCAAGTGGGCGAGCGGTGCCCAGTCGATCTTCACCTTCTCACCGTCTCAGCAATTCAATACACAGAACCCGCAATCGAACTACGCGCTTCAGCTCCAGCTGAAGTACTCGTTCTGAGATCGGGACGCGGCTGATTCGGTTCAGCCGGACAGTTCACCATAGCAAAATGCCGGCGGGATTCGTCCCGCCGGCATTTTTCTCGTCCAGGCAATTCGAGAACTCGTCTCGCCAACGGCTCGAGGCGGCGCCTTAGCACTCGCTTCCCGCTTCCCGCTTCCCCCTTCCCTCGATCGACCCGGCTAGAAGATCTTCACGTTGATGTAACGCTTCGGATTCTTCTTGATGTCAGCGAGCAGCGAATCCATTCGCTGCAGCAATCCGCGCACGTCGTTGTACGCGCCGGGATCGTTGATCAGCATTGCCGCGCTGCCGGGCCCGCTGTCGACCTTCGCCAGAATCGCGTCGAGCTTCCCCGACGTCTCCTTGAGGTCGGCGCTCATCGCCGCCATGTTCGCGCTCGCGGTGCGGAGGTTGGTGATCGTCGAATCCACCTTGGCGGGATCGATCGCTCCCGTCGCCCTCCGCAACGATGTCATCGTCGCGCTGAGCTGCCGCGACTGTTCGGCCGCGATCGAAGCGAAGTCGTTCACCAGGCGATTCGTCGCGCCGATCGTATTGCGGAGGTCGCGGATTCCCCCCGCCGCCACCATCTCGTGCTCCAGCGCCGATGTCACTGCATTCACCGATCGCATCACCGAGTCGGCCTTGCTCGTCAGCTCCGCGATTCCCGGCGTGGAAGGGCCGATCGGAATCGTGTCACCCGCATTGAAAGAGCGGGCATCGGGCTTCGAGGGAGTCAGCGAGACAGCCTGATCGCCGAAGATGCCGTTCGGAACGACCGCCGCCTTGCTGGTCACCGGCACCTTGTAGCTCTTTTGGATCCTTAGCGTGGTGACGAGGATCCCATCCTGATGCAGATCTACCTCGTCCACATAGCCGACGGTCACGCCGACGAGCCACACCGGTTGGCCCTGCTTGAGTCCGGCGCCCCACGGAAACTTGGCGAACAGCGGATAACCCTTCGAGAGTCCCCCGCGCGCGAGCCAAAGCGAGCCGAGGACTACCACGATAACGGCAACCGCGATCACGAGGCCAACCAGTACTTCGTCTCTCTTCTTCTTCATGCCTGGAGGTAAGGGGCGAGCAGGAGCGCGGTGAGCGCATCCAGTACCAGAATGGCGACCGACGTCACGACGACTGCCTGCGCGGTGCTCCGGCCGACACCTTCGGCGCCGACGTTCGCGGTGTAGCCCTCGTAGGAGCAGAAGAAGGCTATCGCGCCCCCGAATATAGTCGCCTTGATGATGCTGTACACTATCTGGAACGGCGTGAACGACAGCCTTAAGCCTTCCGCGAAAGCCGCGGAGGTCACATCAGTTGCGGTGACAGCTGTGAACATCGCTGTCCCAATTCCGATGGCGTCCGCCAGGATTGTGAGTACCGGCAGCATGATGAGCGCCGCGATCAGTCGCGGCACCACCAGGTACGCGATCGGATCGTACGCCAGCGTTTCCAGCGCATCGATCTGCTCGGTCACGCGCATCGTGCCGACCTCCGCGGTGATACGCGCTCCAACACGTCCCGTCAGCACGAGGCCCGTCAGAAGCGGGCCGAGCTCGAGGACTATCGATTGCCGAGAGATCAGCCCCACGACCGAGAGCTGCACGCCGCCGAACAGCTGATATCTCGTCTGAAACGCGGTGACTGCGCCGATGAACGCCGCGACGATCGCCGCAAGCGGTACGGAATCGACGCCCATGTTCCGCATCTGTCGGATCGTCTCCCGCCCGTAGGTCGCCGGATCCCTCAAGGCGCGAAAGATGTCGCGCAGGAAGTAACCCCACTTCCCGACCTTCCGAAAAGGGCGGAGCGGATCCTTGATCAAGTTCTGACGCGCGCGAAGAGGATGGCTCCCACTACGCCGAATATGATGCTTGGCAGCCACGCTGCCAGGTCCGCGGGGATTATTCCCTTGCCGCCGATGCCTTTGGTAAGCTGGATCAGCATCAGGAAAATCACGGTCGTCGCCAGGCTGAGCCCGATGCCGTACGCCGCGCCGCCGCGTTGCGTGCTCGTCGCCAGCGGCGCGCCAAATAACAGAATTACGATGCAGGTTACTGGAATCGCGATCTTGAGCATCCTCTCGACCCGCAGCTCATTCACTTCCGCTCCCGACCGCTCCATCGACGTAATGAAACGCCCAAGCTCACGAAATCCCATGTCAGCCGGCGCCTTCTGAGCCAGTGTGAGCTGCTTGGGCGCCTCGGTGAAGTGTCGGTCGACCAGCGAGTCGAAGCTGAATGTCATGTTGTGCAGCGAATCGGGGATCACGTGCATGGCTCCCTTCTGAAGCACCCAGCCCTTCCCCGATTTGTACCGCGCAGTGCTGGCAGTGATGACGTACGACGGATACTCGGGACCGTTGCCCTTCCGCTCGATCACCATTCCCTCGAGGGACGGCTGCATCAAATGCAGTGCGCCGATCTTGTAGACGCGCCCGCCATCGGCGGCGTACGCGAAATTGTACCGATCGTTGCCGACGTTCGCCCGCGTTGCATCGAGTATCTCGAGTCGCTTCTTGTTCGTGATCGGTGCGAGCTCGCCGAGTACGAGACCGAGGAATGTCGCGATGACAGCGCCCGCGAAGATCGGCGCGATAAACCGGTAGAAGCTGATGCCGGACGCCTTGGCGGCGGTGATCTCCGAATGGCGTGTCAGCGTTCCGATTGCGAACACGGTCGCGAACAGCACCGCCGCCGGAAGCACCATGAACATCGAGTCTGGAATCCAGTACAGGTAGCTGAGCGCGATGCGCCCCACCGACAGGTGCTGGCCGAGGTACTTGTCGAGGTTGTCGGTCAGATCGATGATGATGATGAGGACCGGAAAGCCAAGCGCCGTCGTGACGAAGATCTTCCAGAATTCGACGAATACGTAGCGGTCGAGTGCCCGCACCATTCTCTTCAAGCGGCGGCTCGCTGAACCCGCCGGTCCTTCCACCCGAACTTCGAGCGGATCGATCCCTTGATCGCGCCGAGCATGTCCTTCATGTCACCGCCGCGCGCAGTCGAACCCTCCTGGCCCATGCTGGCCAGGAGCCACAAGGCAACCAGACTGAAGATGACGTTCGCCATCCACATCGAGACCACCGCGGGCATGAGCCCGCGCTTGGCGATCGATTCGCCGGCGATCAGGCACACGTAGTAGAGCGCGAACACGAACAGGCTGACGCCGATCGTGAGGCCCACGCCGCCGCGCGGGAATCTCAGCGCGATCGGCGCGCCGAGGAGGACGAATACGAAACACGCGACTGCGAGCGCAAACTTCTTGTGGATCTCGACGCCGTACGAGTTCATGAGCTGCGCGGTGTCCTGAAGCCGGATCCTCAACGATTCGATGGCTGCGAGATCCGTCAAGCTGGGCGACCTGCTGACATTGGGCACGGGCGTCGGCGGTCCCTGTCTCATCCCCGGCTGGGGAAGCGTCGCCGCGGTCGACGACGCGCTCAGTGGCGTCGACGATGCGGTCTGCAGTGTGGACGATGCGGTCAGCGGTGTCGATGATGCGCCCGGACGCAATCCCGGTCGCGGCCTCGTCGATACACCCTGGGCCTTTGCCTGCTTCGGCAGCAACAGAGCCATTGCGTTGCAGTACAACCTGCCGAGACCGATGTCCCAGGGCGCGCTGGTGTTGGCATCGAGGACCTCCTTGCTCAGCGTCGCCTTCGATTTGAGCAGCGCCGCGCGCGTCCTCAAGAACTCCTTGCGCGCCTGCTCGTGCTCGCGCCGCGCCTTGTCCTGCGCGGCTTGCATCTCGCACACCGTCATTTCGCGATCGCTTTTGTAGGCGTCGGCGGTGGTCTTCTGAAACTGGTTTCCGACGCCGCGCACGCGAATCTGATCGACGTTGAAGTACAGGCGCTGCAGCTCGCTGGGACTCGCGGTCGGAACGTCCTGCATGTTTCCGTTGTAGAGAGTCATCTCGAGGTCGGTCAGCCCTTTGCTCATTCTCATGTTGCCGCTGTCGGCGTAGATCGTGCGGCGCCGCGTCGGATCAGCCATGTCGTAGATGGTCACCTCGCGCATCATGTTCGATGACTCGTCCAGATGCCCCGCGCGAAGGTAGAACTTTCCGGGACTCACTTCGTTGATGACCTGCTCGCGCAGTCCGAACGTCGGCTTCTTCTGCGCGATGTCACGCTGCAGAACTGCCAGCCGGTGATTGGATCTCGGGAGCACCTGATCGTTGAACCCGATCATTACGACCGTCACACCCAGCGCCGCCCACAGCACGGGCTTGAGTACGCTCACGAGACTCACCCCGCTGGCCTTGAGCGCCGTGATCTCGTTCTCGGCGGCCAGCCGGCTGAACGCGTACAGCGTCGCGACGAGAACGGCCATCGGCAAAGTCAGCGCGACCGTTAGCGGTATGGACAACCCGAAGAACTCGGCGATCACCAAAGTCGGCAGCCCCTTGCCGACCAGCTCGCCAAAATGCTTGCCGATGTACTGCAACAGCAGGATCGAAGTGAGCGCTGTAAGGGCGAAAGTCAGCGGACCCACATGTTCCTTTAGAACGTAGCGGTGCAGTATCTTCACAGAGTGAAATATACCCTGCGCTCATGGGTAAGCGACACGCAGACAACGAGTTCCGCGCGTTCGATCGAGCGCGGATCACGTCGCGCCGCGCTCGCGCTCGCCGCCATTGCGATGCTGTGCGCGGCTGGCCGAACAGCGCGCGCGCAGGATCCGAGCGACACGACGCGCAAGGTTACACCGGCGCCGCCCGTCACTCCGCCCACGGGCACGCCTGGTACTCCCGGAATCCGGTTGCGACTCGGACGCGACACACTTCCGCTGGTTCTTCCATCTGTCACTTCGCGCGGCGATCGCGAGTCGTTCCGTCAGGCGCAGGCACAGATCGAGGCGGCTCGCGCGACGGCGTTCCAACAGAACATGCGCACGATTATGCAGGCGGTTTGGGGTCAGGTGGCAACGACCAACCTCGCCACATCCGTCGCCGCGCCAGCGTACCCGGGAGATCTGCCGCCCAACCCGAAGCCCAGCGTCACGCCGAAGCGTGTGCCGATACTCGGAGAGTACGCGGACCTCGGACTTCAGATCGACGGGCGCCTGGAGTTTCGCGACGAGAAAAACGAGAGCGCACTCTGCCAGGCGGCTTTCTTCTTCGACCCCGTCGCGAACTGTCGAAGCACGTTCGACCCGCTGCCGCAGGTCGATTTTCAGTTCGCGGCCAAGTCCGGCGGCATCGTCGCCGACCGGGTACACGTCAATCTCGACTACGACACGCAGCGCGAGTTCGACGCTTCGAACAACATCTCGATCTACTACGAGGGCAAGCCGAGTGAGTTCGTGCAAAGGCTCGAGGTCGGCAACGTGACCTTCCAGCCGCCTGCCTCCCGCTACATCACGGCGGGAATTGCAAGCGGCAACTACGGAATCCAGGCGGTTACCAAGATCGGCTCGATGCGGCTGAAGACGATCTTCGCGCAACAAAAAGGAAATATCGTCCGCGACCGCGTGTTCACGATCGGCGACCGGACGCTCCAGGCAATCGATCGAAAGATCGAAGACTACCAGTTCGAATCGCGCCGGTTTTTCTTCACGGTCGATCCGCGGCTCTTTGGCGCCGCGTATCCGAACGTCGACATCCTCGATACGCGAAAAATGGCGACGCTGTCGGCGTCCCTGCCGGACACGTTGCGGCCGACCAAGATCTTTCTCTACCGCCTGTTGATCGGCGGACAGCCGCCGAATCCGGCGGGGCCGCAGTTCCGCTTGATCGGCGATCCACGCTCGCGGCGGGGGCAGGTCTACGAGTACTTGCGCGAAGGCGTGGACTATTACGCCGACCCATCTCTCCTCTGGATCGCCTTGGTGCGTCCGCTCGCTCTCAATAATGAGCGGCTGGTCGTGGCGTATCGCGTCCGCATCAACGGTCGCGACACGACCTACGTCGCCACAGGAGGCACCCCCGACCTGACATTCACCTCGACGAGAGAGCAGTTCGCGAATCTCATCTGGGATCCGAATGTGCAACCCGGCGATCCCGTTTTCGATCGCGAGATCCGAAGCATCTACCGCCTCGGTGGGGCGGACCTTCGACGGCAGAGTGTGACACTGAAAGTCGTCACGGGCAGCGCCGAAGATCAGGAGAAACCCGTCGCTGGCAACTCCGATACGTATCTCAAGCTGTTCGGCCTCGCGCAATCGACGAACAGCTCGAGCTTCGACCTGGAGAATAGAATCTGGCCCCGCCCGAGCGATCCAAATTTCGAGCTCAGTCTCGGCTCTCCGGGCGCCCACACGATACGCGATCAGTTCCTCATCTTTCCCTCGGCCAAGCCTTTCGCGGCGAACGGCCTTGCTATCGGTGGCAATCCCACGAACGACACCATCTACACGACGCCGCCGGAATACGCGCGCTCGTCGCAGCGACCCGAGGCGATCTATCATATCCGGATGCGGGCGCAGGCGGAGGGAAGCGGAGATGGCGGCGCGTTGATGCTTGGAACGGTGCAGGTCAGGCCGAATTCGGAGCGACTGCTCGTCGATGGAATCCCGCTCACGCGCGGCACCGACTACTCCGTCGATTACGATCTCGGCCGCGTCTCGTTCAACAGGCCCGACACTCTTTTTCCACGTCCCCGCCAGGTCACGGTTCAGTACGAGGAGAATCCGGTCTTCGAGGAGACGCCGACGTCGATCATGGGAGCCACCGCGGAGTTTCCGATGGCGAACGGGCAGATAAACTTCACCGCCATATCTCAGAGTCAGCACACCAACTTCACGCGCCCGCCGCTGGGGTTCGAGCCGTCCGCCTCGCTGATTGCCGGTGTGAGCGCGCTCTTCAACTTCGATGCGGAGCCGTTGACCGCGCTCGTATCCAGGCTTCCGTTCGGGCCGACGACGGCTCCTTCTCGGGTCGCGTTCTCCGCCGAGCTGGCCGCGAGCCGCCCGCAGACGAATGCGTCGCAGCAGGCCTACCTGGAATCATTCGAAGGAGAAGGCGGCTTTCAGATCTCGCTCGCCGACGCGCAATGGTATTTCAGCAGCCAGCCCGCTTTGGGGACGCGGATTCCTGCGCGCTTCGGCGCCACGGTGTTCGACCTCTCCCAGGCCACCACACTGGCGTGGCAGAGCAACGGTGTCGACGCTTCCCTCACCAAGGTGATTCAGTACCGCATCGATCAAATCGATACCGCGGTCGCTCAGAGCGGCACCGGCATCTCCGGTCCTGAGCCGCTGCTCTGGCTCACGCTCTATCCGCTCTCAGTCGGCGGACAGTTGAACCCCACGGCGAACAATTTCCGCTGGACGGTGCCGAATGCCACCACGGGGCGCAGGTGGCGCTCCATCCGCACAGTCCTCAACCCGAGCGGTGCAGACATCTCGCGCACGGAGAATCTCGAGTTCTGGGCCCAGATCCCGGTGAGCACCACGCAGGCGAGCAATCCCACCCTCGTGTTCGATTTCGGAGACATCTCCGAAAACTCGGTCGCGTTCGGTCCGGACACGCTCATTGTTCGTCAGGGCACAGTCGCGGGCACGCTCGACACGACCTATCACGGGAAGCGCGTCCAGGGCCTCGACACACTCAACAGCGAGCGCGATCCATTTTCTCGCGCCTTCAACGTCGCGAGCAACGACAACGGATTGGCCGGCGATGTTGTCGACACGCTGGTCGTGATGTACGACACCATCCCGGGCCAGGCGCCGACGTTCGTGACGCAACACTTCGCCCGAACGTGCCAGGGCGGATTCGGGCTTCGACAGATACTCGGCGACTCCCGACCCAATTGCACAGTCCACAACAATCGTCTCGACGAGGAGGACATCGACGCGGACAACGTCTTGAATCTCACGACCGCGGAGCGCGATCAGGAGCAATGGCAGCGCTACGTCGTTAACCTTGCCGACCCAACGAAGTACACACGACGCGGAGTATGCAGCCAGCCGCCCTCTCTCGCCGGCCAGCCAAGCGTTCCACACGACAACGTGTGCTGGATTTTCTTTCGCATTCCGTTTCGCACACCCGACGACTCGCTCGGGCATCCGTTGTTGCGTCGGGCCCGGGCGCTCCGAATCACGATGATCTCCGGCGATGGCGTCCCCGACGACGAGTTCACCACTATTCCCCTGGCGCGGGTGCGACTGACTGGCGCGCCATGGCTCAAGGTGAGCGACCGAACGCTGCACGGAATCGCCGGCAACCAGACGTCGACGGGAACGGTTCAATCCGGCGTCGTCGGCACACAGGACAAGAAAGTACGAAACCTCATCGATTACGTATCGCCCCCTGGCGTGACCGACGCGCCGACGAGCAAGACCATCTCCTTTCAACCAGGCCGCGTGCAGATCAACGAGCGCTCGCTCCGCCTCATCGCGACGGATCTCGGCGTGTTCGACCGCGCCGAGTCGTACTACCGCTTCCCGGAAGGCGAAAAGAATTTCATGAGCTACAAACAGCTGCGCGTCTGGGCGCGCGGCGTGAGCAGCGGCTGGGGCCAGGACGGGGAGCTCCAGTTCTACATCAAGATCGCCCGGGACGACAACAACTTTTACATGCTTCGCACGCCGATCAATTCGGGAGCGGCAAAGGAAGCGTGGCTGCCCGAGATCGGCATGAACTTCGACAGGTTGTTCGCGCTCCGGGCAAAGGTTCAGAACGCGTACCTTCAGGGGGGCACGCGCAACACCTGCACTGGTCTCGACTCCGTCCTGATCGCGAACACGCCACTTCCGCCCGGGGCGACCGCTTCCACGATCTACGCCGCGTGCGACGACGGGTACATTGTGTACACGCTGGATCCGGGCGTGAGTCCTCCCAATCTGGCCGCGGTTCAGCAGCTGGCGGTCGGAATGCTGCGGCTGCCCGTCGCTCCCGGAACGAGTCCGATTATTCCCGGCGACACCCTCGAAGTATGGGTCGACGACATCAGACTGGCCGGCGTCGTAAACCAGTCCGGTTTCGCCGGCCAGGCGGCGCTGGCAATCGTCGCCAGCGACTTCGCCGATATACGCATCAACGCCAGCCGGCGCGATCCGAATTTCAGGCAGCTCGCCGAGCAACCGAGCTTTCTCACCGACAACAGCTGGGATTTCAGCTCCGCTTTTCACCTGGAGAAACTGCTTCCCGCGTCTCTCGGCCTGTCCATTCCGTTGACGTTCAACTACACATCGGCGTCTGTCGAGCCGCTGTTTGTCACGCAGTCAGACATCGAGGCCGATGCCATCGAGGGACTTCGCACGCCGCGTTCGGCGGCGACGTCGGTGACCCTGAGTCTGCGGCGAACGAAGCAATCGACCGGCTCGATGTGGTCGCCCATTCTCAACAACCTCGCGCTCAACTCATCGTACACGACAGGCGTGTCGCGCAGCGAGTACGAGGACGGGAGGGCGAAGAACTTCGTCGTGGGGCTCGATTTCAACCTGCTGCGCGCGCTGGCTCCGAATCTCTCGCGATGGTCGCCGACGGAGCTGCATCTCACCAGCGCCTACACCAACGGGCACGACGATCGCGTCTCCTTCCTCAAGCCCGCGTTTGCTCTGGACGATACCACGCGCCCCGTCAAAGGGAGAACCAGGACATGGAGCAATGGCTCCAGCCTCGTGTTCCGTCCGTTCAAGGCCGCGTCGGTTCGCTGGGACATCACGTCGGTGCGCGATCTGCGCGGGTACGGCACCGATTCTCCACTCGGAGTGATAGCCGCGAGCGATCGTGATCGGCTGCTCGGCACGGACACGGGACTCGAGCGCGAGCGTGCGATGCAGGCTGGGATAAACATCTCGCCTCCAATCACGGCCTGGTTCCGGCCGAGGCTCGACTTCGGCACTTCGTACAACATGCTGCGCGATCCGAACACGCTCAGCTTCGCACAGGCGGAAGACAGCACGGGCGCGCTGCGCATTCCCCGGCGCCTCGGAAACTCGCAGACGACAACCGCCGGCCTGACACTGGATCTCCCGCGCGCGATCAAGCTCTACACAGATAGCAACAGTTTCCTCCGCGGATTCCTCAGCGGGTTCCAGCCGGTGGACATCAACTACAATCGCAGTGTTCTGTCTGTGTACGATGGGAGCGGAGCGGGGGCGCCGCTCGCGTATCAGTTTGGACTCGGCGGCATCAACACCTTCCGTGAGCTCGGCGGCCAGCTGGCGACGAGTGTCGGACTCGTAACGCAAATCTCGGTCAACCAGTCGCTCAACCTTCCGTTCGGCGCGAGCCTCGCGAGCAGATACCAGCGCATCAACACCAGAAACTGGACGCGACGGATCGAGCAGGGTCAGGAAGTAGTCGATGGAACACAGATCGCGTTCCCGGACATCTCGCTTCGGTGGACCGGACAGCCCATTGGGCTCAAGTCCATCATCTCCAGCCTGGGGGCGAACGCGCGAGTACTGGAGACGCGCCAGTTCAACGGCACCCAGCCCCTCCTGGGCGAAGTGATCGACGACAGGGGAACGCTCCGCGTCAGGACCGTTCCGCTCAGCGGCTCGATCGTGTTCGCGGGGGCCAGACCTCTCGCCAGCACTGTGGGGTATTCATTTTCCAAGCGGTTGGACGCGAAGCCGGGTCTGAGCAGCAACGGCGACAACTCCGACTTCAGCATCGACGTCTCGAAGCCGTGGGGGCTGCCCGCCGATTGGAATGCGCGCAGCGACCTGAGGACGCGCGTGAGCTATCAGAAGAGTCAGGGCCAGAACTTCGTGATCAATCCGCTGGCGCTTACGGGGGAGAGTCGGCTGTCCGACAACGGCCGGCGCGCATTCAGCATGAGCGCGGATACCGATGTGGCCGAAAACCTTTCGTCCAGCTTCGTGATCTCGCGCGTCGAGAGCTTCGACCGTAACCTTAACCGCCGCTTCACGCAGACCGTGCTGAGCGCGGTGATGCACCTGCAGTTTTACGCTGGGGAATTCAAGTGAGACCAATGCTGGTCATTCTGATGTTGTGCCTGGTCGTCGGTTGCAAGGGCGAGTCAAAGGAGGGAAGCGCTGCTCAAACGAGCGCGGCGCCGACCTCGACCGGGTTCGACGGGAACGCCGCCTACAACTATGCCAAGGCACAGGTCGACTTCGGTCCGAGGGTGCCTGGATCGCCCGCGGCGAAGCAAGCGGGCGACTGGATCATCCGGCAGATGCGCACCCGCGCGGACACGGTGATCATCCAGAGCTTCACCTACACGACCGCTGACGGAAAAAAACTTCCGCTGCGCAACATCCTGGCGCGGTTCCGCCCCGAGCTACCCGAGCGCGTGCTGTACCTGACTCACTGGGATTCGCGGCCCAAATCGGAGTCCGCCGCAACCGACGCCGAAAAGAAGCTGCCGGTGCCGGGCGCGAACGACGGCGCTTCCGGCGTCGGAATGTTCATCGCGCTCGGCGATGTGCTGAAGAAGACCAGGCCCAACGTCGGTGTGGATTTGCTGTTCACCGATGGCGAGGACTACGGCGAGTTCGGGCCGCCTCAGGTGGATGTCCTGATCGGCGCGAAGTACTTCGCCACCCACCTGCCTTCGCCCGACTACAAGCCGCTGTACGGCGTTCTCTGGGACATGATCGGAGACAAGGATCTACGCATCCCTTACGAGATGAACTCCT
>Ga0193727_1000556_pt1 | contig 14516 bp, 14 predicted proteins | sample H2c2metaG_FD_143051 | JGI IMG/M metagenome (GOLD analysis project Ga0193727, IMG submission 143051) | Soil microbial communities from a riparian zone of the East river system, Colorado, United States - H2c2 | ecosystem: Environmental > Terrestrial > Soil > Riparian zone | place: USA: East River...
CGAAGACGACGATTGGGGCGAGTAACCCAACTCTGTTCTGGCCGATTAATTATTCTTTTGCGCCCCTGGGGGGGATAACCGCCCGGCCTTCGGCGATTGCGGAATCACTCCTCGCGCATGAGGACGAGTTATTCCCTTCATGCCCGGAGACGATAGCGAAGGGGCGGGTAAGGAGGGCATGGTCTGTCTGGATGGCATCGCCCGTTGGAAGGGTTGCTGCATCCCCGCGCCCGGCATATTGGGAAACGGCTGCGCTTGGGACGGCATGTTCGGCCCCCGCTGCGACAGAAGCGCCTCGTTAAAGGTAAGAGTCGCAAAATTTCCGTCCTTGCTAATTGTCACTTTCGTCGCCCCTACGCGCTCCGACCACTCGATATTGGCGATGCCGTAGCCATCCACGGGCTCTTTCGTGGTGAGATATTTTTTAAAATTCTGATCGGAAGTGGAAGCGATGGTAACCAGATCGCCTTCCGGCGAATGCGCGGCGTTGGCTACATACAGATCTTTCGCAAAATTGGGTGTCGCCTCAGGCAACGCGGCTGCCGTGGCGATTGCAAAGGGCGACTGGTCCGTCATCTTCGAATACCGATCGAAATTAAATCGCGGTGGGAGAACATCGTTGGCCTGGCTGCGGATCGCACCCAGCAGTACCAGAATCGAAATGAGCCTGAGGGAATATTTCATAATTGCTACCTTATTTTGCCTTTTGCGCCGGCGCAAACCAGCGAGCGATTTTAAATTTACCCCGCATCATTGTGGGATCACTGCCATCGATTGCGAGGTTCACATTTTCGAATACTACGAAAGCATCCGGCTGTTGCACATCATAAAGAAAATGCACCAGGGGCGGCCATGGGCTTTTGGTTTCAATTGAAGCGAATACTGCCTGATGATGAGGCGTTGTTTCACCCGAACCAATCGCGGGATTCTCGATCAAAACACTATACTTGCCGGCTACTTGCTTCAACTGGTCGAGCAGGGCGGAGGCTTCCGCGGGATTCTTAAGGGTAGGTTGATGTTGCCGGATCCACTCGTCGCGTTTAATCCACAGATCTCGTTCTTTCACGTAGAGGGTTTGTTCGGCCAGCGTCGCTTTGCGAGTGGCCAGCTCGCTGCGGGCGCGACCCAGCGCGCCAAAGATCCAGTTCAGAATGAAGAGATTTAAAAGCACGAACAGCACGCCGGTAACAATCCATGAGAGCACACGCTCGCGCGGATTCATTCGCTCATACCAGGCCGGCATCATCGTGGTCTCCCCTCCAATCGAAACTGCGCGTGGTCGTTTGGCAAAATGCGAGGCGCGGCCATATTGAATTGAAAGATTTGCAGCCCGGAATTCTTCTTTACGTTCTCGATGAATTTATAAGCGAGAGCAGCCGTATTCGCTTCGCCTTCGACCGAAATCTGCCGTGCCGACTGGTTGTAGGTAGTGATACGTACGTCCTTGGATGGCAGACTCTCGAAAAGATGCTGCAAAATTTCGACCGGGTAATAGCGCGAATCGATAGCAGGCGCTAACGCCTTCCACTTGTCCTCCGTCGCGCGAACAAATTCCGTCTTCGGCGCGTCACTCGCTATGCGCCCGTCCAGGCGTCCGATCGCGAAGCGCATGAAGCCGAGATATGCCAGCAAAAGAAAAACGAGCGCAGCGTAAGCGCCGCCTGCCCAGACGAGCCGCTTCCGCCATTCCGCTTGCTTGGTTAGTTGGGCGCGCCGGCGTCGCCAGCTTTCCGGCAGCAGATTTAGTTTAATCGGAGCAGGGGGCAGCTCGATACCGACTATCTCGGCCGGACTCGCCAGAATTCCCTGGACGGTGTCGCGCATTTGATAGCAAGTCTCGTCTAGCAACACACTCGGAGCGGACACGTTTATGCCTTGTAGCTCGGCGCTCAATCTCAACTGGGGCAGTTCCATTTGCAGTTGTTCGCCGTTCCCGTTTTCAAATGCTCGGGCAAGACTCAGTTTTCCATTCTCGGTCATGGCATAAACGAGGGTCTGGCCCTCCGGATAAATAAGAACAGCGTTTCCCTTTGGCGCATAAGTACTGGCGCGTTGCGCAGCATATACGGTGACTTGCCGCGGGATGTAGCCACGTTTCAACAACGGCGCAGCGATCTCGGCAAGCTGTTCGTTTCTAATCGCTACAGCCGACACCACGCTTTCGTTCTCGTTTTGCTCGATCAATTCGAAGTCAGTCGTCACTTCCTCGGCTGAAAATGGCAATGCCTTCTCGATCTGAATCCGAATCATCTCCGGGAACTCTGCCGCATCGATGGTGGGCAAACAAAATCGCTGAGCAAGGACGCTTGCGATGGGCAGTCCAAGGACGAAGTCGTCGGTTGCCGTAAGTAACGGCACCGCTTCATCGAGCGTCTCCAGCTTGCGTACATCCCACGATCCGTTTTGCTCGGCTGAACGCAGAAGGCTCCAACCGTGCGCGGTGGGAATAATAAAAATGGATGTTGCTCCGGTCTCGATATCAAATCTCCTTCCAGCTGATCACTTGAGGAATACCGCCGCCTTTTCGCACTATCATCTGCAAGAAGCGTGTAACGTCGCCTGATTTTCCCATACTCATAATGCGAAAGACCTGGTCTTTGAAATTGACCAAGCCCGAAATCTGCTGAAATTGGTCCGGTCTCATACCCAGCGCGATTTGGACATCAGCCAAGCTACTGAACTGCGCGTCGTCGGGTGTTCCATCGATTCCGTCCGGCCCGCGCCGCATCTGCAAGAAGCGGTCAACCACATCGTCTCCTATACCCAAAGCGCGTAAGACATCGCGCGGGGCCCAGGCGACATCAATTGGACCAGAACTGTTGATGGTAAAATCCTCGTCCCAACCCAGCTTCGAGGTTAACGCTTCCCACCCAAAGACTTTCTTAAGTTCGTCTACAGAAGCCAGCGGCGCGTGTGCAGGATGGTAATCGTCGCTCTCCGGCGGCGCGTTCAAGTGATGAAGCCCCCTGTTTGGCGAGACCCAATCAAGTAGAGAATCTATCATCGTGTCGCGATCGTTCAGCTCGATCTCCTTGAGCTCAAGATATCGCCGCAGGATTCCCAGTTTCGTCGGTTCCTCGCCTGTAGTGAGCCAGTTCAAATTTAAGCGTCCGCCCTCTCCGGTCACGGCGACATCATAGCTTTCCCGGTCGCCCATTTTTCTATGCAAGTTTGGCGAACCCGCCGCGATGTTTGGATGCAACGCAACATCTCCCCCCGATGCTGCCATCGCTTCCGCTGCCAGGACACGGTTCGCATTACCCGAAAGTGCAAGGCGAGAATCAATGTCCAGCGCCCATGAAATGACCATTGCGCTCAGCAAAAATAACGCCCAAAGCGCAAGCATAAGCGCCGCACCGGAGACTGATTTCGAATTTATAGAACGCATCTTCACAAGATCAACATCTTCCACTACTGCTTATACGGCGTTCGACTGAGCGGAATAATTACTTCCCATGGCGTCGTTGCGTCACCGCGTCCCACAGTGAGCTTTACTAGCGCAGGTAGCCGGGCCGCATCACTCCACCGATCAATCCAGGTGTTCAAGCGGGGATCGAAATAAAGGATTTGGAGAGTGTTCACATTTTTGATCAAGGGCACCCAGCTCTCGTGCGATTCGCCGATGTCGGAATCCTTCTGGGGTTTTCGCAAAAAACCGAGATCAAGCTGATTACTCTTGCTGTTTTCAGGTTGTAACCGCAATACGACGGTGAAGTTGCCCGGCGCGTAGCGTGTAAGAAGTCCCGGCCCAGCGCCACAATTCCAATTTATCTCATCGCGTTGACGGTCATTCAATTTGAACGGCTCTCCCTTCATTCCGGCGCGTCTCGGGTTCAAGCTCTGCCATTCCGCCATCAGGAGATCGCGAAATCCGTCATATTGCGCCTCGGCTGCGTTGACATCGGAAGACACGCGCAGCGCCGTGAGATTTGATTGTACAAAGCGAAAAATTGTGAGGGACATCATCCCAAGAATCGCCACCGCCAGCGTAATCTCTAGCAGAGTGAAACCGCGGCGCTTCGTGCTGCGCGATCGATGGTAGGGCGCGACCGCCAGGGAGGCCGAGGCCGGCGGGCGGTTTAGTACTCCGCTCCCATCATCTAGATAATATCCAGTATCGATCATCGCGTTTTCTTAGCCGGGTCGATAAACATAGAACCGAATTTGCCTCGACTGGGGCGCGCCGCCGCGCTGCCACTGAGCAGTCAGCGTCACCAGATTGATCCCGTTCAGCACGGTCTTATTCGGTTCGGTCAAGCCAGCCGGCGCACTTTTTTGAATCAGCTTTACCAGGCCATAGCTGCCATTAATCTTGAATTCCTTGGCTTGATCGGGCAGACCTCGCGCGGCCTGAATTTCCGCCATGCGATTAGATAAGATCTGCTGCACGGCATTTTCTTCATTATTTAGCGTGCTCGCGTTAAGACAATTCTCCACTGCGCGTCCAAGCGCCAGGACGCCGACGGCAAAAATCGCCACACCAAGTAGCACTTCGTAAAGCGCAAAGCCGCCGCGAAAATTTCGAATTTCACTTCTGCTATCTCGGCACATAATTGGTAACCTGAGCCCGCGCCGTCAGCGGCGCGTAATTCGCCGCCCATGAACCGGATCGGCCATCGAACTGGACGATCGCCGGCTCGCATGTTCCTGACGGCCAGAAAATCCATTCCACTGGATGGTTGTTCGTCAACGCCGCCGGCAGCGAAAGTTTCAAAACCTCCCCACGACCCAAAGCGAACTCTGCGGTCGCTTTAACTTCCTCGTCTTCTGCGAAAACTTCGGGCCGCGCCACGACCTTTTTCTTGCTCCAAACGATCAGGTAAGGTCGGCGCTCCGCTACGCTGCGTTCCTGTGCGCCCCGAACAAGATTGTTGAATCCGTCCAGGGAACGCTTCAGTTGTTTATCCGCAAGCACGCCGGTCAAGCTCGGTACTGCCAACCCAAGCAGCAACATCATTATGAACACAGCGAGAACAATCTCGACCAGCGTAAAGCCCCGCAACCGTTGCACGGGCGAACTTACTCGATTGAGGCCAAATCACAACAGGGTCGCGGTCGCCGCGGCGACCTGGTTTCGGCCTCGCCGAAACGAACTTGGATTCTGTCATCCGATTCTCAGCTGACGCATTCGCGCGATATTCTTTTCTTTGTGGACACATCATCGAAATTTTTAGCAAAGGATTGCAGGGGGATTGCTAATTAGGGAGGGTGAAAGCTTTTTTTGAAAGTTCTTACGTCCGTGGTAACGTGCACCCGCATTGCAAATAGGGATCTAGAGCAAATGGATTTGAATGAGACAGAGAAGGCTTTTTCTTCCCGGTAGCTTTTCTCTTCCTCTTTCAGAGCAATCGCAGAATCAACACACCGGGATATATCAAAGGAAAAAATAAAAATACTATGAAGCCTCACAAATTAATTCTCATTCCACTTCTGCTTATCTGTTTTGGGCTTGCGCCCCTGACGCAGGCAGTCAATCCACCACCGGATGGCGGCTACGCCGGCTCAAATACTGCGGAGGGAACCCAGGCCCTCCAGAGCCTTACGTCGGGCGTTTGGAATACATCCCTTGGTTTTCAGACGCTCTTTAGCGACACCACTGGCGGCAGCAATACGGCCACGGGTGTCCGGTCGCTCTTCAGCAATGTCAACGGGGCGAACAATACGGGCACGGGAGTTCTTACCCTCGGCGCCAATACCAGCGGGTTTAACAACACGGCCATTGGTTGGTCAGCGCTCAGGGTGAACACCACGGGGGCCCATAACACAGCCGTCGGTGTAAACGCGCTCTTCAACAACAACAACAACTTCAGCACGGCCGTTGGTTCTCAAGCGCTCTTCAGGAACACCGGCTTCGGCAACACGGCCGTTGGTTATCAAGCGCTGTTTAACAACACGACCTCCGGTAACTCCACCAACGCACTCGGCTTTCAAGCGCTCTTCAGCCAAACGACCGGCGTGTTCAACAACGGCTTCGGTTGGAAGGCGCTCTTTAGCAACGTAACCGGTAACAACAATACCGCCATCGGCGATGGCGCCGGCTTCAACATTACCGGCAGCGGCAATGTCTGTATTGGCGCGGGCGTCGGCGGTCTAGCTGCCGAGAATAACACCACTCGGATCAAGAATATCGCCACCACGCCATTGAATACCGGCATGTTCGTCGAGGTAGATGCCAATGGTAAGCTTGGCTTCATCACTTCCTCGCGCCGCTATAAGCACGACATCGAGCCAATGGCCGACGCCAGCGAAGCGCTGTTCGCTCTCAAACCAGTCACCTTCCGCTACAACGGCGATATTGATCCGGCCCACGTAAAGATGTTTGGCCTCATCGCCGAGGACGTAGCGCAAGTCAGTCCAGAGCTGGCGGTGCGCAATGCCAAAGGTGAAGTCATCGCTATCCGCTCCGACTCGGTCAACGCGATGTTGCTCAACGAGTTCCTCAAAGAGCACCGAAAAGTAGAGGAATTGCAAGCCACTGTTGCCCAGCAACAGAAAGGAATGGAAGTCCTCACGGCGCAGCTCAAAGAGCAGGCCGCGCAAATCCAAAAAGTCAGCGCGCAGCTTGAAACGAGCAAACCCGCCCCGAAGGTAGTTGTGAGCACGCCGTAGAAATCAAACCAGGCGTTTTACAGAAAACGCCCTTCAATTCGAGAAAAGCCGCCACGCTTCAGTGCGTGGCGGCTTTTTGTTTTGTTCGTCCTCACGCATGGGGCATCAAAGCCTCCGCCGTAGCCCCCACGACGGCAGAGCAAAAAGAAAGCTGTGGTTAAAGCCACATTCTTTTTGAATTTTGTTCTTTACACGTCATCGAGATTTCTGGTAGAAAACTTGTTGGGGTGAATCCCTATCGGGGCAGGGCGAGCCAAGGAGAGGGAAAGGTTTGTGGTAGTGCGCAGCAGCGTTATCAAGGGCAAATGGGGATTCAGGGCAAATGGATCTGGATGAGACAGAGAAGGCTCTTTCCCGGTAGCTTTTCGCTGCCTCTTTCAGAGGAGCATGCAAACCAACCCACCGGGAGAAAAGGAAAAAACTATTATGATGCCTCACAAATTAATTCTAATTCTGCTTGTCTGTTTTGGGCTTGCGCCCCTGACGCAGGCAGTCAATCCGCCACCGGATGGCGGCTACGCCGGCGCAAATACTGCGGAGGGAACCGACTCCCTTTTGAACCTTACCAGCGGGATCTGGAACACCGCCCTTGGTTTTGAGGCGCTCAAGCTCGATACTGTCGGCCGGACCAATACGGCGACCGGTGTTCGGGCCCTGGGTAGCAACACCAGCGGCAGCTACAACACTGCCAATGGCGTTAACGCGCTCAACTCGAATGGGGACGGGTGGTTCAACAGTGCTGTTGGCGCGTATGCGCTCGCCAACAACGTCGAAACCGACGGCAACACAGCCGTTGGTTACACTGCGCTCTGGAAAAACACCAATGACTACAGCACGGCCGTCGGTTATGCTGCGCTCTATAACAACATCGGCTTTGCCAACACTGCCGTTGGTGCCTATGCGCTGTTCAGTAACACTACTTCTGGTAACTCCAGCAACGCATTCGGCTATAGTGCGCTCGTCAGCCAAACAACTGGCCTGTACAATAACGGCTTCGGTTGGCGTGCGCTCGGTAGCAACGTGACCGGTGGCAACAATACCGCCATGGGTGACGGTGCCGGGAGCAGTCTCACGGGCAGTGGCAATAGCTGTTTCGGCGCCAACGCTGGCTCGAGTCTCACCACCGGCAGTGGCAACGTGTGCATTGGCCAAGGAGTCGACGGTGTTGCAGGGGGAAGCGACCACACTTACATCAGAAATGTTTGGTTGGAATCTCAGCCTTACCTTGCCGGTACTAACGATGTTGTCACTGTCAACGCCGACGGCAGACTTGGATATGCCCAGAACGTCCCGCCTTCCTCGCGACGCTACAAGCACGACATTAAACCGATGGACACAGCCAGCGAAGCGCTCTTCTCGCTCAAACCGGTCACCTTCCGATACAACAAGGACCTTGATCCAAATGAGCGCCCACAGTGGGGGCTCGTCGCCGAGGAAGTGGCCCAAGTGAATCCCGATCTGGTGACGCGTAGTCGTGACAAAAGCAAGGTCGAGAGTGTGCGCTACGAGGCGGTGAACGCGATGATGCTTAATGAGTTCCTCAAAGAGCACCAGAAAGTTGAGGACTTGGAAGGCATCGTCACAAGTCTCGCGGCAACGGTGAAAGAGCAGGCAGCGCAAATCCAAAAGGTGAGTGCACAGCTTGAAACGAACAAGCCCGCCGCGAAAGTGGTTGTGAACACACCGTAAAAGACAAAGGAAAGCGTTTCATAGAAAACGCCCTGAATTGCAGAAAAGCCGTCACGCTTCAGCGCGTGGCGGCTCTTTGCTTTGTTCGTCCTCACGCGTGGGGGCAGCAAAGCCTCCCGCGCGCCAGAGCCGCTATGGCGGCGGAGCGAAAATAAGGCTTTCGATAAAGCCACATTCTTTTCAATTTTCTTCTTGACACACCAACGGGATTTTTGGCAAAAAGCTTGGTGGGGTGAATCTCTAGCGCGCAGGGTGGAGCAGGGGAGAAGGAAAGTTTTTTGAAAGTTACGTCTGTGGTAACGCGCAGCGTTATCAAGGACAAATGGGGATTCAGGGCAAATGGATCTGGATGAGACGGAAGAGGCCTTTCCCGGTAGCCGCTCCTGGCTCTTTCGGAGTGTTTACACAACCCAAAACCACCGGGGAAAAAGGAAAATACAATATGTCTCAAAAATTAAACTTAATTCGTCTCATCCTGCCTCTACTTGTCTGTCTTGGGCTCGCGCCGATGGCGCAAGCAGTGGGACCCGACACGGACGGCTCCATACCTCCCGGCAACAATGGCGAAGGGGTTGGCGTCCTGGTCAACCTCACCACTGGGATCTGGAACACGGGCACTGGATTCGAGGCGCTCAATCAGGACACGGCCGGTCAACAAAACACGGCGACTGGTCTTCGAGCGCTCACTAACGATACCAGCGGCGGCTACAACACCGCTACTGGCGTTTATGCGCTCTTTAGCAACACCACGGGGTTTTTTAACAGTGCCACTGGCGCTTATTCGCTGTCGCACAACACGGACGGCTCCTCCAACACCGCCAACGGTTATTCTGCGCTCTATCAAAACACCACCGGCGCCGTGAACACGGCCACTGGTCATGCTGCCCTCTATCGCAACAACATCGGGGTAGGCAACGTGGCCAACGGTTTTCAAGCGCTGTTCAACAACACCACAGGCGACTTCAACACGGCCAACGGTTGGAACGCGCTCCACGACAACATCGCCGGCATCTGGAACGTGGGCGTTGGAGCTTTTGCGCTCGGTGACGCCACAGGTGGCTCCTTCAACGTGGCCGTGGGCGTTGAAGCCGGGCAAAACGTCACGACGGGTGATAACAATGTCTTTCTCGGCAGGACTAGCGGCGACAATACCACGACGGCCAGTAACGTTGTCTGTATCGGCTCAGGCGCCGACGGTGAGAACTTCAGCAACAGGGCCTATATTCCGAACATCGGAGTATTTGCGCAGGCTTCTGGCGGAGGTGTCGAGTTTGTTACGGTACGGCTTAGCGACGGTAAGCTTGGGCACAGCCTGTCGTCGCGGCGCTACAAGGAGGACATTAAGTCCATGGGCGATGCCAGCGAACTGATCTACAAGCTGAAACCGGTCACCTACCGGGTGAAGAAGAACCTTGAGAATACGAGCGAAAATCTCGATTATGGCCTGATCGCGGAGGATGTTGCCGAACTAGACCCCAAGCTGGCTATCCGCGACGGAAAGGGGCAAATCGAAAGCCTCCGATACATGGCGATCTATAATATGATGCTCAATGAGTTCCTCAAAGAGCACCAGAAAGTCGAGGCACAGCAAGCCACCATCGCTGAGCTAAAGTCAACGGTTGCCCAGCAACAGAAAGGAATGGACGTTCTCACGGCGCAGCTCAAAGAGCAGGCAGCGCAAGTCCAAAAAGTGAGCGCCCAGCTTGAAACGAGCAAGCCCGCTCCGCACGTGGTTGTGAACACCCCGTAAAATCAAAAAAGGCGTTTGGTAAACGCCCTGCAATTCCAGGAAAGCCGCCACGCTTCAGCGCGTGGCGGCTTTTGCTTTGCAAGCGAAAATGGCAGCGTGACCGCCGGCGCGCCGCATTCATTGATTATCGCTTATCGACCGAACATTGACGCGGGGGCCGTCGCCTCTTGCTCATCTGCTCCGGGCGGGCCACCAAACGGTATTTTGAACCCAGCAACCACGAAGACCTCAACGTCGGGCGAATCCTCCGTCGCGCCAAGGAGCGGTGCGACAGTGACAAAGCTCCACCGTGTAGGATGAACATTGACGCTTGGTCCGATCAGGAACTCGTATTCCGGATTACTCCGCGATTCTTTTTCGGTTTTACGTTCCCACAGCATTTCGACGCCGATGTTTAACACTGGATCGATAACTGCGTAGGTGAGCGCGCTGCTCAAGGCGATTTCTCTTTCGCGTTGCCCGCCCGTTTCTTGTTCAAAGGTGAAATTCGCGGCCCAATTCCAGCGATTGGCGAAGGTTTCGCCTAGAAGCAGCTTCAGCTCCCATACGTCGGGCGCACTGTCATTGAAATTCCATTCGCCATAGAGCGTAGGATTGAACGGGATCTTGTTCCACTTCGCGAGCGCATATCGCAATTCCACACTGGAACCCTTGTAAAAAGCTTTGCCGTCCTCAATTCTCCAGTTCTGATAAAGGTCGAGCTGGAAGCGATACGGCAGTCCGATTTCGATTTCGTGTCGGAAAGCATGCTCATCCTGCCCATCGTTAAATTCCGGCGTCCAGAAGTTGACAATCGCCATCGTGCCTGGCGGCCGCACGTAAATGCGGCTCGTGCCAAATGTGCGTGTGGTTGTCCATTCAGGCTGTTGGTTTGGTCCAACTAACGTTTGTTGGCTCAGTCTCTCAGGTGCGGCCGCTGTAACTCTGACTCCTTCTGCTGTTGCCTCACCTTCAGAGGGCGTCGCGCTTGCATACTGCGCGGCGCATTTTTCTGGCGAACCAGAAAGTGCGACTGCGACGAATGCGCAGAAGCGAAGAATGGCCGTTTTCATTGCGCCAACCGTAGCAACGTCCGAAGCGCTCTGCTGCCGCTGGAATGCTATTTTTTGACGGTCAATTGCGTCGCAGCGCTCGCGGCGAATTCCGCGACTGGAAGATGGGCTTCCAGCCTGTCCCGGCCGCCAAGCATCCTGCTTGGCTCATAAGAGGATCAGCAGGCTGGAAGCCTGCTGGCCGAGTCAGGCTCGCCACGAGACGAGTCCGTCCGACTGGCGGACAAGATGCCTAACCTCCGGCGCAAGCTGCCGCTAAAAAAAAGCAACCCACCGCCAGCAACTGCGGCATGGATATGATAAGTTTCTGGGCAAATGAAGGCCGCTTTGCGCATTGGCGTTGTTGCAGCCGCCATTTTCGTGGTCGCGATGCTGATCTGGCAGGGAGTGACTGCGCATGGTACGCCCGATCCGATGCGGCCTAACACGAGCCCGACGGTTGCGTTCCTCGACATCGGCATTCTCGTCTTCCGCGAAGGACTCGAATGCATTCTGGTACTGGCCGCCATCACCGCGAGCATGACCGGCGCCAAACGCAGTCATCGCCGGCCAGTCGCGCTGGGCGCGAGTCTGGCATTTGTCGCCAGTTTAATCACGTGGTTTGTCGCCGTACGCATCGTGGGCTCGCTCAGCGACAATGTGTCTGCGCTCGATCTGCAGGCCGCAACCGGACTGCTTGCGGTCGTCGTCCTGCTCGTGATCATGAACTGGTTCTTCCACAAGATTTATTGGGGGGGCTGGATTCGCGCGCACAATCGCCGCCGTAAAGCCCTGCTCGAAAGTGCGCACGCAGTCGCAATTTCCCAACGGCATCTTTGGTGGGGATTGATCCTGCTGGGGTTCACTTCTCTTTACCGCGAAGGATTCGAGGTCGTCCTGTTTCTGCAAAGCTACAATCTGCGCCTGGGTGGCGGCGTTGTCCTCAAAGGCGCGCTGCTCGGCATCGTTCTCTCGGGGATGGTCGCGGTGCTTACATTTGTCCTTCAAGAGCGTCTGCCGTATCGCAAAATGCTGATTACCACCGGCATCCTTCTCGGCGTGGTCTTGCTCGTGATGGTAGGCGAACAAGCGCAGGAGATGCAGTTGGCCCATTGGATATCGACGACACCGATTAGCCGGCTGGAGAACGTTATTCCAGCCTGGATGGGACTATGGTTCGCCGTATTTCCCACGGTCGAAACGCTCGTCGCTCAATTGATTGCCGCGGTTTTGGTAATTGGATCCTATTATGCGGCCCGACACTTTGGAGGCGCGTCCCCTGAAAGCGCTGTGGAGGCAGGCGTGCCGCCTGCGTTCCAGGACACTGCAGCCGACACGGCTGCCGCCATAGCCGAAAGGGAACCTTCCTCCGTAAATGCCGCGCGCCCGCTGGCTGACGAAATAGATTCGCGGCAGCGCGGAGGCAGCATCGTAGCGACCGGGCGGATCTGATCTGGTACGCGCCAACGTTACCCAGCGATAAGACACTGGCTATTTTTCAAGGCAGCTCTCTTGCCAGTTATTTATTCGAATCGGCTGGCTTCTAATCGACGGCCTCCGCAGACAGTGCTAATTACGATTCTGGTGACCAAAATCGATAAGGCAGTATTGTTGGCAGCCGGACGCGGCACGCGGATGCGTGAAATGACGGCCGAGTTACCCAAGCCGATGCTGGAAGTCCGTGGCAGGCCGGTTTTGCAGCATATCGTGGAAGGATTGCGCGATGCGGGCCTGCGTGAGTTTCTTATCATTGTGGGTTACCGTGCTGATGCGGTGCAGAATTTTTTTGGTGATGGCTCCCGTTATAAGATTCACATCCAATACGCGACTCAGAGTGTTCAGGACGGAACGGGGCGAGTGGTCGATCTTGCCCGCAATTTCGTTGAAGAGTCGCCATTCATTTTGAGCTACGGGGACATTTTGGTCGATCCGGCAAATTACAAACGCATGATCGACCTGTCAGACGATATTGAAGCAATTATTACCGTGAAACGCGGCGAAGATGTGACCAAAGGGGGGGCGGTCTTCTTGAATGAACAAATGGATCTGATCGATCTTCGCGAAAAATCAAAGCCAGGCGAAGCCACTAGCCCATGGTATAACGCGGGCATTTATGCGTTTCGGCCAAGCATTTTCGAATTCACAGCAAAGCTGAAGCGTTCACCGCGCGGGGAGTACGAACTTACTGATGCGATTCGCGAGCTCGCGTATTCCGGCAAGAAAGTGAAAGCGTTGGAGCTCACGGGCGAATGGGCAGACGTGCGCGATCCGACGGTGTTAGCAATGCTCAATGCGTCACAGGCGACGTGAACGGTAATCAGCAACCGGTGGACAGATTCCGGCCGATCACTAATCACCGATCGCCAATCACACCTTCGGCCGACGGTTCCTCGCCGATTTCTTCTTCGATTTCCTGTCGCCATTCGCGCGACAGCCAGGGCCGGAGAAATCCGTAGAGCAAGTACGCCAGGAAAAGGACCGCGGGCATCCATTCGTAATTCATGACGGTGAAGACGAGGATGAGACTGATGACAAGGAAGCGCGGTATCGATTTTTTCGTCTTCCAATTCACCGCCTTAAAGCTCGGATACTGGAACCGGCTGAACATCATGAAGGAAAGGAAGAGCAGCAACGGCGGCAGAACGAATTTCCAGTTGCCGAGGCGATGTTCACCCTCGGCCAGCCAAAGGAGAAACAACGTGATGGATGCGATGAGACCGGCAGCTGCTGGAATCGGAAACCCGGTGAAATTCTTTTTATTATCAGTATCGGCCGGTTCGTGATTGGCAGACACGGTGTTAAACCGGGCCAGACGGAGCGCGCCGCAGGCCAGGTAAACGAACGCGATAATCCAGCACGCGCGCGGGAATTCCTGCAACACGACGCGGTAAACCATCAACGCGGGGGCAAGCCCGAATGAAACAATGTCGGCGAGCGAATCGAACTCGCGGCCGAACGGACTCTCGTGCCCACCCAGTCGTGCCAGGCGTCCATCCAGAAAATCAAAAACGAACGCGCCGAGCACAAACCAGATGGCGGTGTGAAAAAGATCGCCAGCCGCATCAGGATTGGACGCTTGGAGCAACGCCCCCTCAAGAATTTTGAGCGTGGCCGTGAACCCGCAAAACAAATTCGCTGCCGTCATCAAATTTGGCAGCAGATAAATCTTTGGAGGATGCTCGTTCATTGATTGTAGGGGAAGCCGTCAGCCTGCCCTGGAGCTTGGGGGAGCCGCGCGATGATTGTCGATCCACCGAGGACGTGATCGCCTGTTTTCACGAGGAGTTCAGCGTTAAGCGGCAAATATAATTCCGTTCGCGAACCGAAGCGAATCATTCCAAAGCGCTCGCCTTTTTTCAATTCGTCGCCGATTTCTGCCCACGCCACAATGCGCCTCGCAATCGCGCCCGTAAGTTGGCGCACCACAATCGTGGCAT
>Ga0193727_1000558_pt1 | contig 14515 bp, 24 predicted proteins | sample H2c2metaG_FD_143051 | JGI IMG/M metagenome (GOLD analysis project Ga0193727, IMG submission 143051) | Soil microbial communities from a riparian zone of the East river system, Colorado, United States - H2c2 | ecosystem: Environmental > Terrestrial > Soil > Riparian zone | place: USA: East River...
CGAAAGATCGGCGGCCACGTCGGAAGCTTTCTGCGAGGCGGTTTGTCCTGTCTTGGAGCCCGCGAAAAATAAGCCGGCGCCAACCATCAGCACCGGTAAAGGTATAGCCCGCGCCAGTCTGAGCAGAGGATAGGCGACGCTCGCTCCGACCGCCACAGCCTGCATCGGATTTCTGCGGGCGGCTGAGGTAACGTCGTTCAATAGCTGCTCGCCCCTGCTTTTAATGTAGCCAGACACCTCAGCCTTGATATTGTCCGGGCTGATGCGATGGCGGATGTCACTGGCAGTTTCCGCAACGCTTGTTTTCAGCTGCTCGACGGTATCAGTCAGGCCGGCCCGCGTTTGTTCGGTCTCGCGTTTGATCTGTTGTAGCGAACGAGTGTCGGCGTGGGGCATGGCGCGTTTCCTCTTGGAGGGTCTAATTGAAGCCTGAACCTCTGGACGTGGCATTAGTTCCCGCGGACTCTTTCGGAGAACCTTTGGGATTTTTTAGAGTGGCGATCGTCGCCGTTAGCGAGCGCGACCGATCTTCTTCTTCATGCCGAGGAGCGGAAGCTCCTTCCGACTGTCCGCTCTCCGACAATAGACACACAATGATCCGCGCAGAGGATTTCCTTGAAAGCTTCCTGACAGCATAGTCGAGCCTCGCTTTCGAAACATCCTCGATGTAGCAGAGGCAAATTGAGGACACCTGACCCTCCTCAATTGCGGTCACGGCTCCGGCGACGCGAGTATTGATGCCTTCACGCTTGAGCGCATCTGCCACGACGAGAACCGCCGTATCATCCAACCGCCCCAACCCCGGAACACAAAATACTGCCTTGCCAAAGTCATCACCCGTCAGAGAAACGACTTTGCGCTTTGGGGAAGACAGTTCCTTTGGTTGTGCGGCCGATCCCCCGGGGCTTTGCTCCGCCAAGTCCTCCACGAGGTCAGATACGGTCTTGAAAATATTTTCAAGCCGATGATCATCGAGTCGGCCCCGCTTGGCGTCACCTTGCGCAAGCCTCAACGCGCCGATTAATATTTTGTCATAATAATCAATGACCGAGCCCTCTTTAAGAAACTCGCGGGCTTGCCCTATAGCTTCGACCGGATCGCCTGTCAGCATCCGCTGATAAGCCGCTTGTTGCGGCGTTAGAGCGGGCTGGTCTCCCAGCATCACGTCGATGAAGTGCAGTCGATCTACGTGCCGCGCCAGGACGACCAGGCACAGTGTGATCGGAGTGGACATCAAAAGACCCAGCGGTCCCCATAGCCAAGTCCAAAAGGCCGCAGAAACAACGATGGCCACAGGTGATAGTCCGGCACTGCGGCCGTAAATAAACGGTTCGACGATTTGCCCCATCAAAGTCTCGACCACCGCGAATAGCGCGACTGTCCAGATCGCCATTTGCCAGTCTGCCCCCACGGCAGCCGCCAAAGTCAGGGGAAGGAACGCTGCCAAGAGCGCGCCAATATAAGGCACGAAGCGGAGGATCATCGCCAGCAATCCCCACAGCGAAGCACTGGGGACACCGATTAGCGCGAGGCCCGCGCCAATGAAAATGCCGAAAACGGCATTGAGAAACAGTTGCGTTGCGAACAATTTGCCCAACCGCCGGCCTGCATCATCAAGGGCAGCCGTGGTGCGCTCAATATCTCCGCTGCCAGCCAATCTGATGAAACGGTTTCGTAGGTCTTCCCACTGAAACAAGAAGAAGGTCACGAAAAGCAAGACCACCGCCGTCGTTGTGAAGGGCGAGACTAGTGGCTGAAGTACTGCGACCAACGTATCCGAGGCGCCAGGGACCGGCTGCTGGATCTCGACGGCGACCGGTTTGGTCGCTCGGGTTCCCGGCTGATTTAACGCTGGCGGCGCTGCCGCTTTTTCAGCGGCGGGCGCTTCCAATTCTTTGCCAAGATCCCTGAGCAAGCTGGAAGCATTTTTCAGTAATCCTGCCGGTCCAAACACCTCGCGGAGATTGTGAACTTTTTCGCCGAGGGTCGTTTGATAGCGCGGCAAGTCTCTCGCCAGCTGATTCACCTGCACCATGACCATTGTGGCAAGGCAAAGGACAACTGTAAGCGCGGCTGCGACAGTCACGAGGACAGACAACCAGCGCGGTAGGTGCCAACGCTGGAAAAACTTGACGACGGGCGCGAGTACAAAGCTTAGCAGCACCGCCAGAGCAATCGGGACCAGGATTTCGCGCGTGAAATATAACGCGGCGATCACGATCGCAACCATTACAAAATTGTTGAAGGCCAGCCCGGCCGGTACGATCACGTCTCGCCTCCAGGTCGGCCGCAGCCGGGGTCCAGAACGAAGCCAACGTCTCGCCGGTTCAAAGCTGTATTGGCGAGGGCGACAGCCAGCCAAACCAATCCACCGCCTTGCTACTTGTTCCCGGGCAGCAATTTTCAAGGAACGCTGTTCGGCATCACGACCCGCGCCAACCGATGTCGAGGCGGCCTCCTATGCTTGTCGAGCGACCGAAACGACCGGCGACTTCCGGCATTGCGCTACGGGCAGCCAAACCAGGACCTTCCGCGCTTGGACGTCTTGGCTGTTCACACAAACAGAGGATGCCATGAAATTAGCTTGTTGACGGGCGTTGCTCTCGCAGCCGCCCTTGCGCTGCCCGTAGCAGCCAACGCGCAGGGTGGGGCCGCCGCTGGCGCAACTACCGGTGCTGTGACTGGAGCGATCGTAGGGTCCCGTGGGCGCTGCTCTTGGTGCTGGAGTGGGTGCCGTCGCCGGCGGTATCGCTGATGACAAGCGCCCGCGTTTCCGCACCTACGTCTCCGGCCATGTTCCTTCTTACCGATATGATCGCGAGGTCACCGTAGCTGCCGACCTGCCTCCAAGCGGTGTCACGTATTATCAACTTCCGAAGGAATACGGTGTGACCAAATATCGCTATACGGTCGTCATGATCGTACCGTCTTGGTCGATCGGGCACTCACCGCATCGTTCAGGTAATCGAATAAACGAAAGTCCCCGCGTCACGAAAGTGAGGCCGTTTTTATTTTTTTTGAGGATCGTCCGATGCCCGCACTTTTCGCTTATCTTCTCGCCGATTTCATTTTTCTTGGTTGGGGGAACGGCCCCGAATCGAATGCCGGTGGCCTTCTTTTTGAACGGCGTGCATCCGTCTTTCCCTCTACGACGGAGAAAAACGATAAAGGCTCATTGGAACAATTTATTTCTGCGGTGCGTTTGTGCTGACATTGGAGGCGAGCATGGCACTAAATAAACCGAACGACAACGCACGTAAGGGTGCGGTCAAGAAACGGACCCAGCTTGCGACCAAGGTAATGGGCAAAAAGACATGGACCAAACGGGACAAGACAACCGGCGAGTTCATGGACCAAAAGAAGGCCCCGACGAAGCGAAAATTCAAGGGCGTTCGGAAAGAACGCTAATGGGCAAGCTATTGCTAATCGGGATAGCCGGCCTAATCTGCATGGCGGCGTTTGTCAGAAGCGTGCTGATCCCAGTTCAAACTACTAGATCAATGTAAGGACGCGCCGTTCGTTTTTGAACCGCTTGTAAGCGTCGATGGCTTTGTTCGATAGAAATAGCCGGCGCCGCTCTCCACGACGGACCATCAGCTCCACCGTATCGAGCAAAAACCGGCTCGCAACTTCCGGCTCTCCAAGCCCCCCGTGCGCTCAAGATAGTCCCAGGCGATCTGGATTGCCTTCTCTATCAAAATCGGCAACGGCTCGGCCATCTAGCGTCTCCACCGATGGACAAACAATCGTGAGACGCGTCCGTTCCTTTTATACAGACACTGGAACGAACTAAGCCTAACCAAACGTTCCCGCTCTATTGAGCGCGCCAGACGTTTCCTGACTGGCTGGGACTATCTCCAGGTCAGCATCGGTTAGCGCCGCGATGGCTGTGGTTTCATCAGCGCGCACGCTGTCGCCAGCCAGTGGACTGCCATTCATAACCTGAAGGTCACTCTGTTCCGTATCGAGGCTGTGGGTATGCACTAGAGAGACGCCTCGGGACCGGCGCCGACGGGCGTGACGTGGTCGAACAACACAGAATCGCCAGCATGGGCCCAGAGGGATGTGGGCCGTCGGGCCGCACATGCTCGATGCTGGCATCCTCGTCGACTCCACATATTGCTCGCTTCTGGGGCTTGGCCTCGGACGTCATTTACAAAGAAAAAACAGCTATTAGCGGCACTACCCTGCGCGGTGCCCACCACTCCTCTTCTGAACTATTGGGACGCCCTTCGACGAAGAAGGCCGCGGCCTTCTGGTATTTCGACCCATGGCGTTCGAAAGTAATTGAAGTTGCGCTGCGGACAGCAGGTCTGATGAAGTTAGATAATCAATGCCTTGAATGTAAATGAGCCTTCACTATCGCAGCAGCCCCACTCTGCGGCACCGAAATCTGAGCGACTCTGAGGGTCCGCATTGGCGGCCATCTTTTTTGGAGCGCTCGAAATTCAAACTAGCATTAAGCCTGTGCCGCAAATCCGATTTCAAAACGGAATACCTCGGTTAGATGGAACGATTGATCTCCGGCCTTGTTGCCCGATCTTAGGGGACGTGCTTCGAAATTTGAACGTCCAACCTGCCTCGCTTCCGCGGGACTTTAATTTATGGAGATCGTCATGGCCAGAAAGCCAAAACTGCTTGCCGACCTGTATTACGACACCCTGAAGGACGTTTATTTCGCGGAGAACAAGATTCTTAAGACACTGCCGAAGATGGCAAAGGCGGCACAGTCCAAAGACCTCAAAGCGGCGTTTACCAAGCATGAGCGCGAGACCAGGGGCCAGATTAAGCGGCTTGAAAACGTGTTCAGGATTCTCGGAAAGCCGGCGCGCGCCAAGACCTGTGACGCTATCATCGGCATTACCGACGAGGGTGCCGAGATCATGAAAGACTACAAAGGAATGCCTGCGTTGGACGCGGGCCTTCTCGCCGCTGCCCAGGCAGTTGAGCACTATGAGATGTCACGTTACGGCACTCTCAGGACCTGGGCGGACGAACTGGGCATGCCTGAAGCGGCGGCTCTTCTCGAATCAACGCTTAAGGAAGAAAAGGCGACAGACTCCGCTTTGACGGTACTGGCAAAGTCGATCGTCAATGTGGAAGCAGAACAGGATCTTTAGTCGAGCGAGTTGCGCGCCGGGACGTCATCTTCCCCGCGCGCAAAGCCAAGTGCTCTAGATGCTCGGCCGTTGCATCGCGAAGTTTTCAACTCCCGGCCTTGCTTCTCTGACATTACGCCAAACAGCCGCGAATGGCAGCTGCCGGCGAAACGAGAATATGCATCGTTGCAATCATGACGTGGGCGTCAACGCATGGCGATGGATCGGAGATCGCAGAATGATTGCGGTCGCAATCGTCAAGCTGCTCGGCTATTGGTCGATTGGTCCGAGAGGCGTCTTGGCCGGATCAATGAAGCGATTTCTCCCGTGCCTTAAAGACGTTCAAGTAGCGTGGCTTCTTGTCTTTTTCGCTCAGCGCGTAATTTCTGTCTTCCGAGCGAGCAGCGCAACATGCGTGATACGAACAGGGGCAGGCATGAGCTTAGCCTGGACGCGCCCCTCGACCATAGCCCGGGATGCACCTGAGAAATCGATCGGTCAGAACTCCCACGCCGACCCGACCGCAACATACCGGTCCAGTGTGCCAACAGGACTATTCGCGTCAACACCAGGCCGAGTCCCCTCATACTGCGTTGCGCCGTTTGACGGGAAGAATGCTGGCAGCCGACGCCAGCGCACCGATGTGGACGGCGTGGGCGGGTGAGCGGGTAAATGCCGTCAATTTTCCGAACCGCCCGGTCAAATGTTGACGGACCGCGGCATCCTTTTTCTGCGCCGAACGGCCACCCGCTTTTGGCGCTGGGAGGGGTATCTCGACCAGCTTCATAGACTTCCTGGTTCATAAGTGGAGCGTTCCAAACATGAAAAGCAGGGCGACCGTGACGACGGCGGATAGCAGCAGCGACCCAAGACAGCCTAGGCGGTTCGAGAAGAAGAAAAACATGTTTTGCCGGGGACCCCTACGCTGCAAAAATCCGATGCGAGCTCCGAACGCTATCGACCAGGCCGCAACACGACTTTGATTACGCCGTCCTCCTTGTCGCGAAACTTCTTGTACATCGACGGCGCGTCTTCGAGGCTGGCTGGGTGCGTGACTACAAAACTGGGATCAATCTCACCGGCTTCGATCCGCTTCAAGAGCGGCTTGGTGTAGGCTTGAACGTGCGTTTGTCCGGACTTGATCGTGAGCCCTTTATTCATGGCCGCGCCGAGCGGAATTTTGTCGCCCAGCCCAACGTAGACGCCCGGAACAGAAACCGTGCCTGCCTTGCGACAGCACATGATCGCCTCGCGAAGGACGTGAACCCGGTCGGTCGCCAAGAATGCCGTCGCCTTCACCTTGTCGAGCATTGCATCCGCCGACCCATGGCCGGAGGCTTCGCAGCCGACCGCGTCAATGCAACTATCCGGACCACGTTTAGCGGTCCGCTTCATCAGTTCGTCATAGACATTCGTTTTCGAGAAATCGATCGTTTCGGCGCCGCCGGCTTCCGCCATAGCAAGGCGCTCGGACACTTCGTCGATCGCGATGACACGCCCCGCTCCCAGCAACAGCGCGGAGCGGATCGAACTGTCCGACAGGACCGCAGCCCCAAATCGCGACAGTGTCGCCCGGCTCTATCTGGGCGTTAACGGCCGCCATATAGCCGGTCGGGAAGATATCCGACAGGAAAAGCGCCTGTTCGTCGGTGATGCTGTCCGGAACCTTGATCGGCCCAACGTCGGCCATTGGAACCCGGAGATATTCCGCTTGGCCCCGGCGTAGCCGCCAAGCATGTGGCTGAATCCGAACAGGCCAGCGGGGGATTGACCCATGGCCTTTGCAGCCATTTCGGCATTGGGGTTCGTACGGTCGCAACAGGAAAAAAGGCCCTTTTGGCAGAACCAGCATTGCCCGCAGCTAATGGTAAAGGGGACGACGACGCGATCGCCGATCTTGAGATTTTTGACTTCGGAGCCCAATTCAATAACCTCGCCCATGTTCTCGTGGCCGAGAATGTCACCCCTCTCCATCGTTGGCTGGTAACCGTCGAGGAGGTGAAGGTCGGACCCACAGATGGCGCAGGCGGTGATCTTGATGACCGCATCGCGGGGATGCTGTATCTTGGGATCCGGAACAGTATCTACTCGGACGTCGCCTTTTCCGTGCCAGCATAGCGCGCGCATGACGTTCTCCTGCTAAAATGTCTGCGCCAACCGCCGAGATCAAAAAGCGTTCCCGCTGCGCACCGGAAGCTAAGCTGCGTCTCCGCGACGTAACGCGCGAACTCGATCAGGGCCAAGTCTGCCTGTGTGGGCCGGTCGCACGATCTTCATGTCGAAGCCAAGAACCCACGCCTCCGCGTTCAGTATCTGGGTTCGGTCGCGCTCGTATTTGTGCGGCCTGGTGTCCGAGGACCGGTCCATTTGAAGCATCGATGCCGCCGGCGGAACGACGCGTTGTCGACAGGCTTGGCTTACCGGCGATCCATTTGTCGGGAAGCAGCGAGCAGGTCCAGCGTCCTTGGGTCCGGCTTCCCACCGTAAAATTTCGAAATGACCGTGGCGAATTTCGGATCCGACGAAACTGCGTCGAACAAAGTCATCGACGAGCAGAATTTGACGTCGTCAGGACTGCCGAGGATTTCGTGGATGGTCCGGCCCTCGACGGCATTAACGACCGCGGTACAATCCCTGACCCGGGGTCCCAGGACGCTGTGCCCAAGATAGGCGACAGCCTCGTCGTATGACGAGAGCGCAAACCGCTGGGCCATCGCGCTATGCCCGAGGCCGGCGAACTGCGGGAAGATGAACCACATCCAGTGGCTTTGCTTCTGGCCGCGTTGCAGTTCGGCAAGCACGCGCGGGTAGACAGGTTCTTGCGCATCGAGGAAGCGCTAGAGATCGAAGGGATCGGTCATGGCGCGGGCTCACTCCATGTCGGCCGGCCATCCAGTCACCCGAGCTGGTACCATAACGATAGACACTTCCGTTGGACAATCGTCGAATGGCTTCAAGAATGGCAACGCGTTGAAGGGAAATGAAAACGGCAACGCCGGCCTAACGGAATATGATCGCTAGGGCGGCGTTGGTCGGTGCCGAGCCCTCAAATCCCCCGGCGTTGGTATGTCCGCACAGCCTGTGCCAACGTTCAACAGGAACTGACGCCGTAGAACTACGGGATCCGCCTGCGATTGAGTTTGCGCCGTTTGCTAAGTTCACAACGTAACAGACGGATTAAAGGCGCAACGTTAGTCTAGGCGGTCGCGGAGGTGCTCATGAGCAGACGCTCGTCATTGAAAGCGATCTGGGCAGAGGTTCACGATTTTCTCGAACGCCAAAATAGTCGGCCTGGGATTAGCTCAAACCTACGATCTATTTCGCCGACTCTGCCGATCACTATTTTCGCCATCATCATCTCGATGGGTGGTTGGCTCTGGTTGTTGGGTGGCGGTGTATTGGGGCTTGTCTACAAAGTCTTATACGACGACGGTTGGAACGTCTCCTGCTGGTGGCGGCGGACAAAAAGTATCGGCTCGCATTCAAAGCGAAAGCGTCAGTAGTCTTCCCACGGTTTGGTCAACAGACGCTTCTTGGTCGGCCAAGGACGGCCACGCCGCTTAACGTAGATTCCACCGTCAACTTGCTGCAGCCGCGTTAAAGCTGCTCCAAGATACCAAGAACGTCGAAAGCCAAAATGCGCTAATTTCCCCTGTAGACTCACCAGAGAGGGCGCCATGGATACGGAAAAGACCGAGACCCAAACGACCAAGAGACATGACAACTCTCCTCCCGATGAGAAAAAAACGGAGAAACAGCCGATCGCCGACATGGTTGGGGACCTGGTGGTAAGTGCCGCAACCGTCATCGCACACTCGGCCGCTGAAGCTGTCGTCAACCGGGTAAAAACAGTAGCAAAGAAAAAGGCGCCTAAGAAACCTGCAGCAACCGTCGCAAAGAAGGCTAAGGCAGTGGCGAAGAAGGTTGTACCGAGAACCGCCAAGCGAGGCAAGAAAACCAAATCACCACCCGGTCGGAAGGCCGTTGGGAAGAAAAAGACCGCTAAGGACACTGCCAAGAAAAAGAAGTCGAAGACGTCGAGGCGCTAAAACTATCGCGCTGCGAAGTTTTCTCTAACATGGCATTTTTTCTCGCAGGCTTCCGTCAGCCAAGCAGGCCGAGGAAGGCCGCGAATTGCTCGCGGGCAAAATGAGCCACCGCGTGAAAAATCTGTTGGCTGTCGCGTCTGGTCTTACAGCCATCACGTCTGAGTTCACGGAAACGACTGCCGAGATGACGAAGGAGCTTACCGGCGCGCACATGACCTTGTGCGCTCCACTTCCGGACCAGGCCTGATCACGGTCTTGCTTGCGCCTTATGACGACATGGGAGCATTCAGCGGTCGCGGTCGCATGTCATACCCCGTATGGGAGTTGGCGAATCCGCCGTCAGTACCCAGCACTTGTGTTCCATGAGTTGGCAACGAAGTCGCTTAAATAACGGCGCATTTTATCGGACACAGGGACGCTCGATGTGTCGTGCGCTCCCCACGATAGCGATGTAGTCGCGGTGGGGACTGAAGCGGCGGCCCGCGTTTGTCACCCACCGGTCCGGGAGGGTTCAATAGCAAGCTCGTTCAAGCGGGCAGACCGCCCGGCTTGGCAGCTCAATCGGGGCCGACGGCACCAAGACGGCGTCGTTGTCAAGCTCAGCGTGACAAGGATCGTTTGGCGAAATAAGCCGACCATCTTCGTGCGCATCAAGGCCGACGGTGCCGAGATGTTCAACGTGTCTATTTCTCCCGCCCCACTTGAATTTTTTCGCGCTCTTCTTCACGGCCGAAACTCTCCGGAGGTCTTGTCGCGCTTGGTCAAGGCGGCCTTGCCCATCACTTTTGACTTGCGCTGCGTCCGCTTTTTGAACGCGCCCTTACGTGCGTTGTCACGGACGGGTTTATTTATCGAATTCTCTCTCAATGAGTGCTGGTCTCATTCCATTTTTCTAAATCAGGCGGGGGTCCGCCCGGCTTCGGTTGTTTTTCGACGGGGCCCTTCCATGGTTGATCGGTCTGCTTTGCATTTTTCCAATCGCTCTGCTGACGCGGATCGTCGCTTGGTTTCTCTTTGCTCATCGGCGCGCACTCCCGTCACAAGGTTCAGCTCCTGCGCGGGTATGTGGATCGAAGTGGCCAGCCGATCGCAAAGGTCGCGTCCCGCACCAGCGGCAACGTCATCGATATCATGGACGCGCTGCGGGCAAGGTTGAAAAACAGCAAGCCGCCATCGTCGAATCCAGCCAAACCGCTCGCTAAGAAAACCCCAAAAGCCAAGTCTGTTCCCGAGACTGCCGTGAGTAGCCCTGATCGTACCACGCAGGATCGTCATTGAACTGAGGCAGCCACGGAGGATTCCCAATTGTCCTCTTTTTTACATTTCTTGTTTTGTTTGAGGGGCTGTTCGGCGAAGAATTGGCAGATGAAATTGGGTAAAGAACAGGCTTTCCGTCTTTGAGGCGGATTCGATTTAAAACTCGTCTCCAAGCGAAGCCCTACATGCGCACTGAGCTCTACCTCGCCCCCCGCAAAGGCTCCCAATCTTTCGATTCGAACCCGACGTCGTCTGGATGGCGTTGCACGCGACCGGGACCGGTTTTAGTCGCTCTGATGTTTGGGCGCCGCGCGCCTCGAATGGTGATGCAACGCCTTTTGCGCGAAGGCCATTGAGCTGACCGGCGTCACGATACAATCGCAATCAGCGTCCTTATCGATAGCTGGCATAGCGCCTATCGGCGGTTGCTGACGGGCACAACTTGAAGACCAGCATCGGCAAACGCCTCAATGATGCATTTCGCGATTTGCTTGGCTTCCTCAGGATCGATCCGGTGGTCTGGGTGACCATTTCGGGCATCACAAATCGCCGTGGCAATTATCGAATTCACCTGGTGTTGGTCAGCCATACTGTTCCTCCCGACCTCGGAGCATTGCGTTTTCGTGCTCGATCGGACTTTTTCATCGTGACCGTTGACTAAACTAAAAGGCCCGAAGTGCTAACACCCCTTGCAGATGCTCTTAATCTTCTTAGCGCGAGACGTTGCCGATGCCCGCCTCGAGTCGATTCTGAAGCAGTTAGCTGGCGACCTGCGAGATAGCAATGTTTACCGCGTCGTAATGGCGATGGTGACCTTGCCATTTTGGGCGATCCTCAAGCCAGCAAAGCTAATCACCTATTCTCCGCGACTTCGTTGATAGCAGACATCACTACACTGGTCGCCGTCTGGTGGATCATATGACCGGTTCCGGGAACGCGGTGAAACCTGCTCTGGCGGACGTCGCGGTGTAACCGAGTCGATTGCGCATCAATGTCGATCAATCGGTCTTCATCACCTGCGACAATGACGACGGGCATCTTCAAATTTGCGTATTCGTCGCGGTAGTGAAATGCATCTGGAATCATGAGTGCCGACTCTGCGGCTGACGCTCGAATCTGAGAAGGACGAAGGGCCATCTCTTTCGGAAAGCCCTCAAATTTCTTCGGCACGGATCGCGGACCAAAGATTTTGGCCATCAAGAGCGGCCACATCACTCGGCTTACAATAGGTGACAGGGTGTGCCGCAAGACATCGCCGACCAAAGGCACCGCGGGGGCGGATAAGGCAATCACGTCAGGACGCAAAGTCGGATAGTAATATCCCGAGGCAAGAACCAGGCCTTGGACCAACTTCGGATATTTTAGCGCCAGCGCGACTGCGACTGAAGCGCCCCAGGAGTGCCCCAGGACTATTGCTTGTGAGACGCCCAGCCGATGGAGAGCGCTGTTAATCAGCTCAGCCTGTGCTGCCGGCGTCCAGACAACGTTGCGCGGCCGATCACTATGGCCGAAGCCAGGACGATCGAAAACGATGACGCGATAATTCTTGGCGGCTAAATCGATCAAACCGCTGGATTCGAAATCCTGGATCATGCTGCCATTGCCGTGCAGCAGGACCAGCGGCGTGCCCGAGCCACGTTCGACATAGTGAAGCCGGACGCCATTTACTTCCAGGAATTGACCGGCGGGGGGATTGTCGTTTTCAGCGTTCTTGGCCAGGTGGCGGTTCATCAGAGCCGATATCGCCAAAGCTCCTACGGTGGCGGCTGCAGCCACTACATAAGGATGCGCCTGGGCGATCGTACGGCCTTTATGGGCACGGGATCTTGGTGAGCGTGTCTTGAGGTAGGCTACGGTCATCTAATGCACTCAATGTAGCGTGCACGAAATCCGGGACGATCCAAGAATTGTTGCAGCGCAGAAAGAACCATCAGCAAGGAGGTTCGTTCCGTTCGCAAGTAGCGCTAATTTTCCTGCAGCCCACAAAACCGACGGACGACATCCTGCGTTGGGATACCGATAACCGATAAAGGCTGACTGCAGGTAGTCATTCGATCGGGTCGGCAAACACATCGAGGAGATTGCAAAGTTGGCGAGTTCCGAGGAACCCGGCAAAAACCCTGAAAAGGTTCGAAGGGCAAAGGAATAGGCTGACGATCAACATTGCCTTCGCTAGCGCCCCGGCGCGCGTCCCGCGCGACAGCTTCGCGTGCTTCCTAATCTTGTTAAAGACGCGGTCGCGATCATTCTTGCGGCCAGGATCTAAGCCACCCTGCGTCTTGCGCGCGCTGAGCCGGTGTAAGGTAAGGGGCAAGATCGGCCAAGCGGGGGCACGATCTAGATCGCTAGCCGGCGATAGTCAGGCTGACCACTTATCTTCTTCTCGCCTGTCTTCGTCTTCGTTGAGGCGTTCAGTGACATCGGCTGCCACTGCCGGGTCTTCGGTGCTGGCAATGGGTTTCCCCATCCTGGCTTTTGATTTTGTCACCCTCGACGTGGGCTTGAGGGCGTGGTCACTTTTCGCCTGGTAGGTAAGAAAGATGGCAGTGATCTCCCCGTCCCTGGCTGTGCAGGCCATAGCAACTAAGCCAATTGTGTTGGCTTAGGCGGATGCGCCGTCCTTGGATGACGGTCGTGAAGAAAAATCGCCAAACGATTTCGGATCACGGGATCAAGCGGTGCTGCTGTCTCGAACAGCTTCTCTTGCACCTCGCGCGGCAGTTCAGACCAGAGCCGGAGCGCTGCATGACCCAGCAATTGTTCGAACTCGGTGGGCCTTTCGTTCATTTCCTTTCCTCATTCGATAAGCGGTGGAATTCGTTCAACAAATACAAGCTCGTCGTCTTATCCGGCTAGTTTTCACTCGGAAAATCAGGGATCCCAAGAACGTATTCGACGTTCTGGTGAATAGGATGCTTTCTCATGAGGGCGAACACAGCCTTCGGATGCTGTCGCCAAACTGCAATTTCCAGTTCTAAAACAGTGATCATGCCGTCGCGGAACGGATATTGACCCGCTTCTTGTACATGGTTCAGATCAAGCCACCCAACTTTTAAAGACATGTTTCCTGCCCATCAAATGAAGTAGCGGCTTCGACAAAGCACCTATGCTTCGTTTCAAACCTTCCGCAGATCCTTAACCCGCACCAACCCATCCTGGCTGGTGAATGTCAGCGTTTGGTCTACGCTTTGCGCTTGGGCCACGCCGAAGATACGATGATTTGCCGTATCGCAGATTTCGATATGTTCGCCGGCTTTGATTGCCAATCTTCGAGTGCCGGGGAAAATTGCATACTGGAGATCATTCTGTGCGCCGACTGCGCTAGCAGTTCCGAGATTCGTGGGCCACCAATCTGAACGCCGCCTCGACGAATGATAGCTAACCTCGCCTCCTTCGTGGCTACGGTCTTGGTCAGTCGAAGGTGTATGAGCGACGTAGGCCGCCAATTCCGTGCACACAGCATCCAATTTTGATTTCAGGCTATTGTTGAACATATCTCCAACCATCGACATACCGGTGACCATTGGGACATCCCGCCGAACTCCGGATGGCTGAATTGCGCCATAGTGCCGCCGCCGAAGCGCTTGCATGATTGTGCGAACCGCATCTGCGGAGACGGCATGGCGGATGGAGACGCGGGCGATAAATCCTTCTTCATTTAAAGGCATCAGCGCGGTCCTTTGCTAATCCGCGGCCATTCTTTAATCCCTGAGGTGCGTTCTCCGAAAATGACAATACGGGCGACCATTGCTAGGTGATTGCCTCGCTACCCGCCAACTTGGATACGCAATGGGTTCCGTCGACGCTTATTTCGCCGGGGCAGACGCTTGGGGGGCCGCCTTTTCCGCGTCAGCCTTTTTCGCTTCATAGCGTCATAGCGACCAATGACACAACCAGCGACAGCGCCTACCTTTCCGTGCCCGGCGACCGACCCAGCGACGCCTCCAACTATTGCGCCCTTGATGCAACCATTCGCTTGTGCCGCAGAAGAGAACGCGAGTCCGAGAAGGGCGGCGCAAATGATAAGTCTTTTCATGGCTTTTCTCCTGAATGCGACGGGATAATCTCGGAGGTTAAGCTTGGTTCCGCCGCGAACCAGTCGGCATGTTG
>Ga0193727_1000561_pt1 | contig 14483 bp, 15 predicted proteins | sample H2c2metaG_FD_143051 | JGI IMG/M metagenome (GOLD analysis project Ga0193727, IMG submission 143051) | Soil microbial communities from a riparian zone of the East river system, Colorado, United States - H2c2 | ecosystem: Environmental > Terrestrial > Soil > Riparian zone | place: USA: East River...
GGGTTGACGGCGAGCGGCAAGAGCGTTTTCGCCGTGGTGGCCCAACTGGCTGCCCGCAAACCGGTGTTGGCGAAGAAACTGGAGGCGTTCGCTCCTGATCTGAAGGCGCAGGCGGACCCAGTGTGCACGGCGCCGGAATGGCAGCGGGATCCGCTGCGAGTGACATTTCGCCCGGCTGGCCGGGATCCCGCAAGCTTCGAGGTGGTGCCGGGCTCGGCCGTGCTGGTGGAGGATGCGGCGGACGACCCTGAGGCGACGACGCCATCAGCCAAGGCCAACGAGTAGTGTCACCGAGCCGCCTGAGACAGCTTGCTATGCCGCTTCCTTGTCATGACTGCGGCTGAAGCGAAGCACTGGCTGGGGTGGCGCATAGATCATCACCTGGGTGGCATTCGAATTACGGCGAACGCGTTGGCGGCCACCGGCAAGAAGCTCGGTTGAGAAGCCCCAAAGAGCCCAGATGCAAAAAGCTAGAACGGCTCCCAGGGGAATCATGAGCAGCAAGGTTGCCTCGACGGTGTGTGGCATATCGTCTCCTGTTCGCAGGCCGAAATAATGGAGCTGGTCGTTCGGCAGCGCGGGGCTTGCGACAACTCCAGAAGACGCCCGTCGCCGTAAAGCCGGCGCGACTGTTCAGTAAGGTTTTTGTAAAGGGAGAAGGGTTGCGAAAGGCCTGTGATATGGGTCATCCGGCATTGCGAATACCTTGACACGGCCCCGGCTCCGCGTATCTTATCTTGCTAGGCAATCTTTTGGGATCCGTCCGGTACTAAAAGCATCTAGACGCACGATTTTGCCGAATCTGGGGTTGCGTGATTCGGGAGGGCCGGATTGGAATTTCCAGGGGAAAGCCTTGTCGAACAGGAAGTCGACGGAAACTGGACCAGATGCACGGTGCATGCGGACTGAAGTCCGGCAGGCAATCCGGGCGGGTTCAAGTTTTCGCGTCTGCGTCCGTTATGCGGCCGGAACGTTTCTCGGAGACAAACTTATTTCAGGCGCCGGGCCCAGGTCCGGGTGTGCCTGTGCCTGAGCGGTTCGTGGATAGCGCGACGCCTGGCAGCAAAGGATGAGTGTGGCAATCAGTTTGGCGATGTATGCGGCTCCGGCCGCGGGTGGCGGCGGCATCACGATGCTCCTGCCGCTTTTGTTGATCCCGGTTCTCTACTTTGTGATGATTCGTCCGCAGCAGAAACGCCAGAAGCAATGGCAGTCGATGCTGACCAGCGTCAAGCCTGGAGACAAGGTGACCACCTCGGGGGGCATTCGTGGAACCATTCTCTCCATCAAGGACGATGTCATGATCGTCAAAGTGGCGCCGGACGGAATCAAGATGGAAATCGCCAAGAGCGCAATCGCATCAGTGACCACACAGGAGACGTCGGCCTCGTAGCCGGCGCCGATTTTTTAGTTTTGGCATAGAGATTGGAGTGCCTCCGGGCCCTGCATCTCAAGAATCCCGAAATAGAGAAGTGAAACGATGAAGAAGAATCTCAAAGGCAGAGTTGTGCTGATCTTCGCTGTGCTCTTGGTTTGCCTCTATGGCATCTTCCGCATTCCTCACGGAGTGAGCGGCAAAGCGCTGATGGACGCACTCACAGAAAATATTCACCTTGGCCTTGACCTTAAGGGCGGCGCTCACCTCATTTTGCATGTGCAGGTAAGCGAAGCTGTGGGCGAAGAGGCTGATAACACCGTGGCGCGTTTGCAACAGGATCTCAATACCGCCAAGGTGACGTTCAGCCGTGTCTTCAAGCCGGATCCGGCAAACAAGCCCACGCTGATTGAAGTGGACGGAGTTGCGCCGGCGACTGCCAGCGTTGCGCGGTCCACTTTCGACACCAAGTACTCTAACGAGTTCGATGTGAACAGCGGCGCAAACGGCTCGTTCACGCTAACCATGAAGCCAAACTTCCAGAATGATCTGGAGAAGCGCACCGTCTCTCAGGCTATCGAGACGATTCGCGACCGTGTGGACTCGCTGGGCGTGAGTGAGCCGGTCATCCAGGAGTACAACCTGGGTGCGAATCAGATTCTGGTGGAACTACCGGGTATCTCCGACCTCAATCGCGTCAAGGACATCATTAAGTCAACCGCGCGCCTGGAGATTCACCCGGTGGTGGGCAGTACCCCGTTCCCCAACGAGCAGGCCGCGTTGCAGAGCGTGGGCGGGAATCTGCCCCCGGACCAGGAGATCCTGCATTTCTCGGGAAACATTGGAAACCAGGCCGGCAATGACAGTGTTTACGTAGTGCAGCGCATGGCGGTGGTTGCAGGCAGCGACTTCCGTTCCGCGGATCCAAACGTGAACCCGAATACAGGGCAGCGCGAGGTTCAGTTCACGCTGACCAACGACGCCGGAGAGAAATTCTACGAGTACACCAAGGCGAACGTCGGCAACTACATGGCCGTCGTCATGGGCGGTACGGTGCGCGAGGTGGCCAGCATCAAGGGGCCGATTCACGATCAGGGCGTGATTGAGGGCGCATTCAGCGAAGACGAAGTGGCAGCGCTTTCCAAGCTCCTTCGCACTGGCGCATTGCCTGCTTCACTTGATGAAATCGAGACGCGTACGGTGGGTGCCTCGTTGGGCGCTGACTCAATCAAAGAGGGTGTGACCGCCGCCATCGTGGGCATGCTGGTGGTGATGATCTTCATGCTCATCTACTACCGCGGATCAGGCATCAACGCCGACTTGGCGCTTATGCTTAACCTGTTGATTCTGCTTGGATTCATGGGGTATTCGACGGCGACCCTTACGCTGCCGGGTATTGCTGGCGTGATTCTGACCATCGGTATGGGCGTGGACTCCAACGTGCTGATTTTTGAGCGCATCCGCGAAGAAGTGCGGGCAGGCAAGGCGGCTTCAGCGGCAGTCGACCAGGGATTTGCGCACGCCTGGATCACCATCGTTGACACCCACGTGACAACGATTGTTTCAGCGGCCATTCTGTTCCTGTTCGGAACCGGGCCGGTGAAGGGCTTCGCGACCACGCTGACCTTCGGTTTGCTGGCGAATCTGTTTACCGCGGTGTTCGTATCGCGGACGATCTTCGACTCCCACCTGAACAAGATGAAGCCGGGCGAACTGGTTTCGATCTAAGGGCAGGGAATAGGGAACAGGGAATAGGAAGACTTTGGCATCGGGATTTCAATGGGCAGGTGAGGGAGCGTGAATGGGGCGTAGTTTGGTTTTTCTACTCCCTGTTCCCTGTTCCCTATTCCCTGTCCTTCCAGGAAGGTAGAGATTCAAGTGGAATTTTTTCGCACCGTAAACATCGATTGGCTCGGCAAGAAGTGGTACTTCCTGGCCTTCAGCCTCCTTTTTAGTGTGGCGGGCATTGTCTCCATGGCATGGCATTGGTCGCAGACCGGGAGCCCGGTTCCGCTGGGCGTGGATTTTCGCGGCGGCACCGAAATTCAGGTGCGGTTCGACAACCGGCCGGACATCGGCGCGATCCGCCAGGCGGTGGATCAGGCTGGGATCCGCGACGCAAAGATTCAGCCGTACAATACCAGCAACCCGGAGCTGAATGAGGTGCTGATCAGCCTTCCCGTCCAGAAGAATGAGGCCAGCCTCGATGCCGGTCGGCAGCAGATTGTCGACACCCTGCACGCGCACTACGACAATCCGTTCAAGGACTCGGGCGTGAAGGTCGACAACGTGGGTCCGACGGTGGGGCGCCAGCTCGAATCAAAGGCCTTCTGGGCCACCATTTACTCGCTGATGGGCATGCTGGTGTACCTGTGGTTCCGTTTCCAGCTGATTTACGGAGTGGCCGCCGTGGTGGCCTGCTTCCACGACACGTTGATTACAGTGGGTTTCTTCGCACTCACGGGCCAGGAGATCAGCCTGACGGTCATTGCGGCCATCCTGACGCTCGTAGGCTACTCCATGAACGACACCATCGTGGTCTTCGACCGCATTCGTGAGAACCTGCGCCTGAGCCGCCGGGAGTCGCTGCCCGACGTGGTCAATCGCAGCATCAATCAGACCCTGAGCCGGACGGTGCTTACCTCTGGTCTGACGTTTTTGACCGTGCTCTCGCTCTACGTCTTCGGCGGCCAGGTGCTGCGGGGCTTTTCATTTGCACTGGTAGTGGGTATTCTCATCGGAACGTATTCATCCATCGCAATAGCGGCGCCTATGCTGGTGGCATACCAGCAATGGCGTTCAAGCCAGGGAAAGACGGTAGTTCTGCCGGCGGCAAAACGCGTTCGCACCTAGCGCTTTTAGGGGTTAGGTGTGCCTCAGATTGATATCTGCCTTTGCATGATTGAGTGATGTTCTGGTATAGGTTGGAGCACGCTGCTGGGAGCAGCTTGGACGTCCGGGAACATTCAAGGTTTCCGCGGTGTCTAAATTGAGGTAACCAAACCCGATTCGAGGCTGGCCTATGTTTGAAGATTCCACATTTGAATCCGCAGGAAGAATCAGCAAAGCGAGTAAGAGCAAGTACTGGATGATGGTAACGTTCGTCATCAATGGCTCGATCCTCGTACTGTTGATCCTGATCCCGCTGATCTATCCTGAGGCGCTCCCTAAGGCGATGATGCAGACGCTGTTGGTTGCCCCGCCGCCGCCTCCGCCGCCACCACCACCACCGCCTCCGTCCGCACCTGTGCACGTGGTGCACGTGCAGTCGGAGATGATGAACAACCAGCTTGTCGCACCAACCAAGATCCCCAAAGACATCAAGAACGTGGCCGAGAAAGAAGCCCCGCCGTCGAGCTTCGGCGTTGCTGGTATGGAAGGCCTGAGTGGCAGCGCGGGCGGCGTTATTGGCGGCTTGTTCAACAACAACAACGCTCCCAAGGTGAAGGCCGAAGCGCCGAAAAAGGTGAACATCTCGGCCGGTGTCGCCACGGGCATGCTTCTGCAGAAAACGATTCCGGTCTATCCTCCCATTGCCAAGGCGGCGCGCGTGTCGGGCACTGTAGTGCTGCAGGCGACCATCTCCAAGGGTGGGACGATCGAAAACCTGCGTGTCATCGGCGGGCCGGCTATGTTGCAGCAGGCTGCCATGGACGCCGTACGGCAGTGGCGCTACAAGCCCTACCTGCTTAACAACGACCCCGTTGAGGTAGAGACCACAGTCAATGTGATCTTCAGCCTCGGCGGATGAAAACAACTCCGTGGCCCTTTTACCCATCCAGGTAAAAGGGCTTCTTTCTTGGCCTGGATGCGTATCGAATAGAACCGCATTCCCTAAGTTTTTCCGGTACAACTGTTGATCGGAGCTCCTCTGCGAAGCTGACGGGGTCTTCCAGCCTGCGACAGCAAGTGGATGTTCTCCGCCCAACGGTCTTGTCCGAAAGCGCCCTGCAACCGAAATACAGCCGTAGTCCACAAGAAAACTCCTTAGGAGGAACGATTCAGTGATTCTCGCTCAGCTCGCACATTTTGCCTCACACACGGTCAGCAGCCTGGCCCTTTTTCAGGATGAGGGTACGGTCAGCTTCACCCCTATGGGTCTCTGGAGCCACATGGGATGGCTGGCTCGTTCCGTTGCAATCCTTCTCTTCATTGAGTCGATCTGGTCCTTGGCTGTGATGATCGACCGTTACCTGTACTTCTCTGCTGCCCGCAAACAGTCGCGCGAGTTCGCGCCCAAGGTTGCCGGCGCTCTGAAGGACAACAAACTTGAAGAAGCCATCAAGATCGCCGACCGCAACAAGAAGTCGCACCTTGCGGAAGTGGTGACGGCCGGCCTGCAGGAGTTCCGGGTGTCGTCCGGTCAGGCGACGGAAGAGACCATCGCGAGCTCGGAGCGCGCTTTGGAACGCGCGGAAGCCATCGTACACGCGAAGCTGAAGAGGGGCCTCAGCGTTCTGGCCACCATTGGCGCAACGGCGCCGTTCGTCGGGCTGTTCGGCACCGTCGTCGGCATCTTGAACGCCTTCCAGCAGATCGCTACGCAGAAGACCTCGGGTATCGGCGCAGTCGCCGGTGGTATTTCCGAGGCCCTCGTAACCACGGCGTTCGGCCTGCTTGTGGCCATCCCCGCCGTTATGGCGTTCAACTACTTCACCGGCCGCGTCGAGTCCTTCGATGTCGAAATGGACAACTCCTCGAGCGAACTGGTTGACTACTTCATCAAGCAAAGCCACAAGCGCTAAGCGAGCGGCAGTCAGCTTGAGCGGGATATTTTGGAGGGCGGGCGAGAGGCGACTCTTTCCTGCCCGCCAGTTTCGAGCTAAATCCTTCTAAAGCAAGATCACGGTAAAACCGGATGCCCTCCGGGAGCAAAAATTCAAGGCATGGAGCTCCACCATGGGAGTAGCAGTTCGTAACGAAGCGGCCAATGTCAACGCCAACATCAATGTGACGCCGATGGTGGACGTGATGCTGGTGCTGTTGATCATCTTCATGGTCATCACGCCCATGCTCCAGAACAAGGTGTCGGTAGATATGGCGAAGGTGGATAATCCCACGTCGATGCCGGACGCCGACAAGGAAGACGCCATTGTTGTCGCGATCACGCGGGACGGCGGCGTATTTCTGGGGCAGGACAAGATCGCGGTCAGCGAACTCGGCGCACGCGTTCGTGACAAGATCGCCGACAAGCCGGGCAAGACCATTTTTGTTCGTGCCGATGCGCGCGCGCAGTTCCGCGCGGTTGAGGATGCGATCGACGCGGTACGCACCGCGGGTGTGGATGAAGTCGGCCTGTTGACACAAAAGCGTGAGCCGGGTGGACCAGCAGGCGGCGAATAGCCGCGGCACTGTTGCATTTAACGATTTTGAGGAACCGAGGAGTTTGAAGCTATGGCAATGTCAATGGGGAACTCGAGTGGTTACTCGTCCGACATCAATGTCACGCCCATGATCGACGTTCTGCTGGTGCTGCTGATCATCTTCATGGTCATCGTGCCGGTTACGCCTAAGGGGCTGGATGCGCTCGTGCCCCAGCCGCCCAAGAATCCGAACCAGCAGCAGCCGAACGACCGCACCATCGTTGTGCAGGTTGAGGGCAAGGCGGGTACGCCGCTGGTTTTCAAAATTAACGAGACTCCAGTAGAGAAGCGCGATTTGCAGGCCAGGCTCACTGACATCTACGCCAACCGCGCGGAGCGTGTCATGTTCGTCAGAGGCGACGACGACGTGAACTTCTCGGCCATTGCGGATGTGATTGACATCGCTCACGCGGCGAACGTGGATCACATCGGTATCATGACGCCGAAGATACTGGCCGGGCAGTAAGCCGGCCGCCGCTGCGAGGCAGTTCCCCGGCACGGGGAGGAAGGGAACTTGTGCCATGTCGATGAGCAAAGCAAGCACGGTCGGTTTGGCGTCGGAGATCAACATGACTCCGATGATCGATGTGCTGCTGGTTCTGTTGATCATCTTCATGGTGATTGTTCCCGCCATGCCGCGAGGGGAATCTGCTCTGGCGCCAAGACCGGCGCTTGGACACGAAGCCTCGCCAGTGGACGTCGTGGTTCTGGAGGTTCTGAAGGGCTCAGGCGATAAAGCCGCCTTCAGGATCAACCAGCAGACAGTCTCCCGGTCAGAACTTCCGGCACGTCTTGCAGCCATCTACGCCAATCGCGCCCAACGCGTGCTCTTCGTCAAAGGTGACGACCAGCTCAGTTTTAACCAGATCGCGGAAGTGATTGACATCAGCCACTCGGCCGGTGTGGATCATGTGGGTCTAATGACGCCAAGAGTGTTGAAGGGCCTGTAGCAGGCCGGGATCGATTTCGCGCCCGGAACGCCCGCAGGCAACTTCGTCCTTGAAGGTGTCCCCAACAGGAGTACAATTCTTTTTCGCCTGGTTTTCGGGAACTCCCGCCGAAGCCAGTTTTTTGATCAAGATCCAGGCGCGCACCGAATGGGCCCGCCCTGAAGGAGAAGGACAAGGACATGAATCAACCTGCACGAATTACGGCGCTCGTGGTTGCCTTGGGCTGCATGGTGCTCTCCATGAGCGGGTGCAACCGCCTCGCAGCCCGTGACCAATTGAACAAGGGAGTTGACGCTTACAAGGCCGCCCGGTATGAAGAAGCCATCGGGCACTTCCAAAAGGCAACGGAGTTGGATCCAAGCCTCCCCATGGCGAAGAGTTATCTGGCTACAGCTCTGGCGGGAAACATCGTTCCCGGTCTCGACTCGCCTGAAAACCTGAAGAATGCGCAGCAGGCCATCACGATCTTCCAGGAAGTGCTCCAAAAGGACCCCAACGACGTAAACAGCCTCAAGCAGATTGCCGCCATTTACTTCAGCGTGAACAAGCTGGTTGAAGCTAAGGATTGGCAGAAGAAGGTGCTGGCGGTCGATCCCAAGGACCCTGAGGCTGCCTATACCGTCGGTGTAATCGACTGGACCACCGCTCACAAGCAGACACTGGCTGTTCTGGTTCCGGCAGGCTTGAATGACGACGGCGAGGGCAATGTGAAGGCGCCCAAGAAGCTCCTGGAGCAGATTGCCACTGAGAACGGGCCGTTGGTCGACGAAGGGCTCAAGTATCTGAATCAGGCCGTGCAGAATCGTTCGAACTACGACGATGCCATGACTTACCTGAACCTGATGTACCGGCGCAAGGCGGACGTGGATTACAAGGATCCCGCTGCAGTGAAAGACGATGTGGCGCAGGCCAAGGATTGGACCACGAAGGCGATGGGAACCCGCAAGGCCAATGAAGAGAAGAAGGACAAGGGCCCAGGCGGCATCACCATGGATTCGAGCGGCAACCTGAAGTAGATTGCCGACTCAATTGAACCACAGAACGGCCTCCGCTTTGGCGGGGGCCGTTTTCATTGCAAAGCTCTTTTCAAAACTCAGTGGATTGACAGGCTCTTCTTTCGTGCGTCTTCCGTCAGAAGGCCCTCGCATCGAGTCTGCGAATTCCTGACGAGGCACCGGCATGCTTCCGGAGCCAGTGCCGCGGTTTTTGGCGAATGCTTCGACGAGCCGATCGCAGCCCTTCTTTTCGTGGATCCGCGCCAGGAACAGCAGGAATCGTCGTCCGCGAAGTTTAGGCAGCACTCCGTGAAAGGCTTCAATTTGCTTAGCGTGATTTGGGTTTGTGGCCTCCGGATCGTTAATTCCGTACGGAACCACCACGCTCGACCATTCGCTTTTCTTGAAACTCTGCTTTGACAGGTCCCTTTCAGCATCAGCAGTGGTGAAAAAGACAGCCTCTGCGTCGTGGAGGACAGCATGCTGGATCGGCCAATAGAACCATTTCTTGAGGTGTTTGAGGGGGTATTGCCTATTGAACCACGGATCGAGCGCACCGTGGACAAATACACCGTAAGGCGTTTTTGCTTTAAGAGCCGCGAAGTAAGGTTTTAACCCTGGAAACGTCCAGATGCTGTTCAACACAATGCCGTCAAAACGGCTTGCATTCTGGTGAAGCCAACCCCAAAGGCGTGGGGAAAATGAATATCGCCCAAGGTAGCGCTCACCAAGGGCATGGACTTTGCAGGAAATTTCTCCGAGATAAGGCGCGTCCGGCCTGTCCAGACGTACCACTTCGATTTACGCGCCCACCTGGAGGTACGCCTTTACAAGCTGGCGCACTGCTCGCCTTCCAAAACCCGACGACAGCAACGATATGCTACCAACCTGCCGCGCTACACTAATCACTTACCGGTCACAAAAACTAACTGGCAGGCCACAGGAACTCGATGGAAATTGGAAAGCTTAAAACCTTGAAGAAAGCACTCATCACCGGTGTAACGGGGCAGGACGGCGCCTACCTTGCTGAATTTCTGATGTCCAAAGGCTATGAAGTCCACGGCATCAAGCGCCGCACCTCCCTGTTCAATACCAACCGAATCGATCATCTTTACCAGGATCCTCATGAGAATGCGCCCCGCCTGGTGCTGCATTATGGCGATCTTACTGACGCCAGCGGGCTCATCCAGGTTGTGCAGAAGGTGCAGCCTGATGAGATCTACAATCTCGCCGCGCAAAGCCACGTAAAGGTGTCGTTCGAAGAGCCGGAATACACCGCCAACTCCGATGCGCTCGGCACACTTCGACTGCTTGAGGCTATCCGAATCACCGGTATGGAAAAGGTCACGCGCTTTTACCAGGCATCAACCTCCGAACTGTATGGCCTCGTGCAGGAATCGCCGCAATCGGAGACCACTCGCTTCTACCCCCGCTCTCCCTATGCGGTGGCCAAGCTTTACGCGTATTGGATCACGGTGAACTATCGCGAGGCATACGGGATTTACGCCTGCAACGGGATCCTCTTCAACCACGAGTCTCCGCTGCGTGGCGAGACTTTCGTGACGCGCAAAATCACGCGGGCGCTCGCCCGCATCAAGGTTGGCCTTCAGCGTCGCCTCTATCTCGGGAACATGGACGCTCTACGCGACTGGGGACACGCGCGCGACTATGTTGAGATGCAGTGGCTCATGCTGCAGCAGGCTGGCCCAAAGGATTACGTGATCGCCACGGGTGAGCAGCACAGCGTCCGTGAGTTTGTTGAGGTGGCGGCACGCCTGCTCGGCCTGGAGATCCGCTGGAAAGGCACGGGCGCGGATGAGAAGGGCTACGATCAGAACGGAAATGAGGTCGTAGCCGTCGATCCCCGCTACTATCGCCCCACTGAAGTCGAGTCGCTGCTTGGCAATCCGAGCAAGGCCAAGATGGAGTTGGGATGGGAACCGCGCACCAAGTTCGCGGAGCTCGTCCAGGAGATGGTCTCCACGGACCTCGAGCTGGCCGAGAAGGATGCCCTCGTCAGCAAGCACGGCTACACCGTCTTCAACTACCACGAAAACTGATCACGGCCCAAGACTCCAGATCACGAAAAGGATTTCTGCGGCTATCCAATGGCAATCTCATCTGTTCCGAAAACTGAACGCCGGTTTCAGCGCATGGACCAATTCCGTGTGCCTCCGGGGTTTCGGGGACGGTCTGCGGTCTACACCCAAATCTGGTGGATCGTTCAATCCACGCTCTTCAGAATGTCACCGCAGGTATTTTATGGCTGGCGCAGGTGGCTCCTGAGGCTCTTTGGTGCCCGCATTGGCAAAGGCGTGATCATTCGGCCATCAGTTCAGGTGACGTACCCTTGGAAGCTCAAGGTCGGCGATTTCTGCCATATCGGAGACGAGGTGGTGCTGTACACACTAGGAGAGATTGAGATTGGGGACTGCGCCGTAGTCTCGCAGCGATCCTATATCTGTACCGGCTCGCACGACCACACCAGCCCGACCTTCGACATTTACGCCAGGAAGATCGTGATCGAGCCAGAAGCATGGTTGGCAACAGACGTCTTTGTGGCTCCGGGAGTGCTCATCGGCAGCGGCGCCGTTGTGGGCGCCCGTAGCTCGGTCTTTAGCGACGTGCCGCCGGGTGTCATCTATGTTGGCTCACCCGCCCGCTTCGTCGGAACCCGCATCATGAAATCATGATCCTCATCTCGTTCGCCTCCGATGCATATCTTTTCCTGAGGATTAAAGGGAACTCCGCCTTAAATTGCGTTCCAGTCCGCCCCTTTAGAATAGGAAGGGCTGTCGAGACCTCCGCGCGGTCTGCCAGACGCGACAACTCATGGCGCTAGACCATCTCCGCATTTCACGAAACTCAAAAGAGGGAATACAAGGCAATGTCGGAATCTGTCTCCATTTGTGTCATCGGTTCGGGATATGTTGGACTCGTCGCCGCCGCTTGCTTTGCCGAAATGGGGCACCAGGTCATCTGCGTCGACAATGACGAAGCGAAAGTGAAGACACTGCGCGACGGCGGCGTTCCCATCTACGAACGTCATCTTCCTGAGTTGCTTGCGAAGCATCGCGGCCAGCGCATCCATTTCACGTCAGACCTGGGTGATGCCGTCAGTCGAAGCGAGGCAATCTTTATTGCTGTTGGAACCCCTCAGGGCGAGACCGGCGCCGCGGATCTATCCTATGTTGAAGCTGTGGTTTCTGAGATCACGCGTTCGATTTCAAGCTACAAAGTGATCATCGAAAAAAGCACTGTGCCTGTGTACACCAACGAGTGGATCCGGCGTGTCCTGCAACGTCACGGAGTTACATCGGATCTCTTCGATGTGGTCTCAAACCCTGAGTTCCTGCGCGAAGGCACCGCAGTCATCGACTTCCTCCATCCAGATAGAATCGTCGTGGGTACAGGAACAGAGCGGGCGAGCGAATTGCTCCGGAGAATCTACGCGCCACTCTCGGAAGGCAGCTATTACTCCAAACCAGATGCGCTCCCCGGCGTGTGCAGCGCAACTCATCCTGCCACATTGTTGGTGACCACGGCGCAGAGCGCGGAGATTATCAAACACGCCTCAAACGCCTTCCTGGCGTTGAAAATCTCCTTCATCAACGCGGTAGCGAACCTGGCCGAGAGTGTCGACGCCGATATTGAAGACGTGGCTGCCGGAATGGGCCTGGATCGGCGGATCGGACACAAGTTCCTGCGCGCAGGCCTTGGTTATGGCGGTTCCTGCTTCCCCAAGGATGTTGCCGCATTCCACTGGGTGGCGCAGCAAAAGGGGCTCAACTTTCAGCTATTGGAAGAAGTGCGCAGAATCAACGACGCACAGCGGGACGTCTTTTTCAACAAGGTCAGGGCGGCTCTGTGGACCTTGCGCGGCAAACGCCTGGCGGCCCTAGGGCTTGCTTTCAAAGGCGGCACTGATGACATTCGGGAATCACCCGCGATCGATGTGATTCAAAGATTGATGGCCGCCGGCGCCCACATCTGCGCTTACGATCCGGCAGCCAACGAGAGATCGCGGGCAGCGCTACCGGAATCGGAAAACTTGAGTTACGCGGCGAGCCTTTATGAGGCGGCCGAGAATGCGGACGCAGTGTTGATTCTGACGGATTGGGCGGAATTCGCGAATATCGATCTGCCACGCCTGAATCGGGCGCTTCGTTTTCCGATCGTGATCGACGGCCGTAATCTCTATGCGCCGTCGATAATGGCCAGTCACGGATTTACGTACGTGAGCATAGGAAGGCCGGGAATTTACAACGAACAACAGGGCAAGCCAAAACCGGCAATTTTGTAGGACTGCCCTTGATCGGGCAGGGAAGACCGAAGCATACGATCAGGGCCGTGAGAATGAAGTCGCGCGACCCGTTTCGGACCGGCTCGAAGCCCAGTCAAGAATCGTTCGGGAAACAAACATGATCTGATCCCGGGATAGTTCGGGATACACCGGCAGAGCCAGGACTTCGCGGGCGGCTCGTTCTGACTCAGGGAAGTCGCCCTCCTTGTATCCGAGATTCCTGAAGCACTCCTGCAGATGGAGCGGCAAGGGATAGTAAATCTCGCTGCCAATCTGCTGAGCGGTCAGATGTGCGATGAGTTCATCCCGCCCCTCAACCCGAACAACATACTGGTTGTAGATGCTCACCGCGGAGGGGTTGATCCACGGCGTTCCAACCGGGCTGCTCGCGAACTCGTGGTCGTAAATGGCCGCGTTACTGCGCCGCCCGTCTGACCACGCTTCGAGATGAGGAAGTTTCACCAGCAGAATCGCCGCCTGAAGCGGATCGAGTCGGAAATTGCCGCCTACCACCTTGTGGTGGTACTTCGGCTTGGAACCGTGGTTGCGCATCACCAACAGCCGCTCGTTCAAATCGGCGTCATTTGTCACCAGCATTCCGCCATCGCCAGCGCCGCCCAGGTTCTTGGTTGGATAAAAACTCAGGCATCCAACTGTCCCGATGCTTCCTGCCTTCTGCCCCTTGTAGGTCGCGGAAATCGCCTGCGCCGCGTCTTCGATTACGTAGAGATGATGCCGTTGCGCGATCTCCATGATCGGGTCCATATCGCACATCTGGCCGAATAGATGAACCGGAATAATCGCCTTGGTACGAGGCGTGATGGCTCGCTCGATTAGCTGAGGGTCGAAGTTATAAGTGCGCGGATCAATATCCACAAACACGGGAGTCGCTCCGACCCGCGAGACGCAGCCACCCGTCGCAAAAAAAGTGAATGAGGGGGTAATCACCTCGTCGCCAGGGCCAATTTCAAGCGCCATCAGCGCAGCCAGAAGAGCGTCCGTACCGCTCGATACTCCAACTCCGAACCGGCAGCCAGATAGAGCCGCAACGCTCTGCTCCAATTCCTCCACTCGCGGGCCGAGAATGCACACTTGCGATTCGAGAACTTCACTCACTGCAGCAAGGACCTCATCCTTGATGCCGGCATATTGCGCCTTCAGATCGAGCAGAGGAACTTTGATCAACGCGGTACCTGCAATCACCACTCCCTTAAGTGCATCACCAAACCGTCAAGCCGTCCGAAGAGCCATGCCAACAACTATTGGATTGCCATCGCTTCCAGTTGGCTGCGCGTCGACTCATAAGTCAGGCGAATTCCTTCTTCGAGACTCCGACGCGCCTTCCACCCCAGCGCCGCAATGCGGCTCACATCGAGCAATTTCCTTGGTGTGCCATCGGGCTTGCTCGGGTCAAACACCAGATCACCCCTGAATTCCAATACGCGGCTTATGATCTCGGCCAGTTCGCGGATCGTCACATCCTCACCTGTTCCCACG
>Ga0193727_1000562_pt1 | contig 14483 bp, 9 predicted proteins | sample H2c2metaG_FD_143051 | JGI IMG/M metagenome (GOLD analysis project Ga0193727, IMG submission 143051) | Soil microbial communities from a riparian zone of the East river system, Colorado, United States - H2c2 | ecosystem: Environmental > Terrestrial > Soil > Riparian zone | place: USA: East River...
AAGACCCCGGTGAGGTTTCTCATGGCCTGGACTTCAATCTGGCCGGCAGCATCACCGCCTTGCGCGGCCAGTTCACGAACGAAGAGACCCAGCTCGGCGTGCTGGAAAGACTGCTGCTCGAGCGCAAGGTCGACAATGCGCTGCTGCCGAGCGGATATCCGGTGGCATCCGGCTACATCGGTTCGGGCTTCGGCTCGCGCACCGATCCGATCAACGGCTTCGGCGAGTACCACACCGGCATCGACTTCGACGCACCGGCAGGCACCAATATCACCGCGGTCGCCGACGGCGTGGTCACGTTCAACGGCGATCGTCCGGGCTATGGCAACGTCCTCGAGATCGACCACGGCAACGGCTACATGACCCGATACGCGCACAACTCGAAGAATCTGGCGCGCGTCGGCTCGCGCGTGCATGCCGGCGACGTCGTCGCCAAAGTCGGCTCGACCGGCCGTGCCACCGGCCCGCATTGCCATTTCGAAGTCTGGCTGCACGGTCGCGTGGTCAATCCGCTGACCTACGTGAACGGCGCGCACAAGAAAGCTTGAAAGCGCGCCCCAGAGCCCAAACTGATTTGTTTTGCGTGCAGGCCGCCGTATCATGGCGGCCTTCGTTTTTCGTTGAGGCTTAAGGCCTGCGGCTAAAACAGTCGTCATCCCCGCGAAAGCGGGGATCCATCTTGATTTTCTTGTTTCAAGACCAAGGTCAAAATGGATTCCCGCTTGCGCGGGAATGACGGTAGGTTTTGTTTTTCCGCGTTTTCTTGACGTCGCAACCGCCCGAATCCCATTCAAGAAAAATTTTCCAACTCATGTTCAATCGCATCCTGACCGGCATTTTTGGCAGCCGCAACGAACGTCTGCTGCGGCAGATGAACAAGACCGTGGCCAAGGTCAACGCCTTCGAGCCGGCGCTGCAGGCGCTTTCCGACGCCGAGTTGCGCGCCAGGACCGACGCCTTCAAGCAGCGCCTGCAAGCCGGCGAGACGCTCGATGGCCTGCTGCCCGAGGCGTTCGCCGTCGTGCGCGAGGCCAGCCGACGCGTGCTCGGCCTGCGTCACTATGACGTGCAGTTGATCGGCGGCATGGTGCTGCATTCGGGCAAGATCGCCGAGATGCGCACCGGCGAGGGTAAGACGCTGGTCGCGACGTTGCCGGTCTATCTCAACGCGCTCGAAGGCAAGGGCGTACATGTCGTCACGGTCAACGATTACCTGGCGCGGCGCGATGCGGCGTGGATGGGCAAGATCTACGCGTTCCTCGGCATGAGCGTCGGCGTGGTCTATCCCGGCATGGATCATGCGGACAAGCGCGGAGCCTACGGCGCCGACATCACCTACGGCACCAACAACGAATACGGTTTCGACTACCTGCGCGACAACATGGCGCTGTCGAAAGAGCAGCGCTACCAGCGCGGCCTCAACTTTGCCATCGTCGACGAAGTCGACTCGATCCTGATCGACGAGGCGCGCACGCCGCTGATCATCTCCGGCCCGTCCGACGATTCGCCGCAGCTGTACGTGCGCGTGAATCGCATCGTGCCGAAGTTGAGCAAGCAGCAGAAAGAAGATGGCGACGGCGATTTTTTCGTCGACGAGAAGGCCAAGCAGGTGCACCTGTCCGAAGAGGGCATGGAGCACGCCGAGCAGGTGCTGCGCGGCGACGGCATCATCGGCGCCGATGAAAGCCTGTACGACGCCAAGCATCTGGCCGTCGTGCATCACCTCAACGCCGCACTGCGTGCGAATTCGCTTTATCACCGCGACCAGGAATACATCGTGCGCGACGGCGAGGTGATCATCGTCGATGAGTTCACCGGCCGCACGCTGCCGGGCCGGCGCTGGTCCGACGGCCTGCACCAGGCGGTCGAGGCCAAGGAAGGCGTGCCGATCCAGCGCGAGAACCAGACGCTGGCATCGATCACGTTCCAGAACTTTTTCCGCATGTACAAGAAGCTGGCCGGCATGACCGGCACGGCCGATACCGAAGCGTACGAATTCCAGCAGATCTACGGCCTCGAGGTCGTCGTCATCCCGACCCATCAGCCGATGATCCGCAAGGACAACCAGGACGTAATTTTCCTCAAGCAGAAGTACAAGTTCGAAGCGGTCATCGAGGACATCAAGGACTGCAACCTGCGCAGCCAGCCGGTGCTGGTCGGCACGACGTCGATTGAAACGTCCGAGCTGCTGTCGAGCCTGCTGAAAAAGGAAAAGGTCACGCACGAAGTACTGAACGCCAAGCAGCACGAACGCGAGGCGCATATCGTCGCGCAGGCCGGCCGCCCCGGCGCGGTGACGATCGCCACGAACATGGCAGGCCGCGGCACCGACATCGTGCTCGGCGGCTCGCTCGACGCCGAACTGGCCGGCCTTCCGGCGGAGATCACCGACGCCGAGCGCGAGCAGGTGCACGCCGAATGGGCCAGGCGCCACGCCGAAGTCATCGCGGCCGGCGGCCTGCATATCGTCGGCACCGAGCGCCACGAATCGCGCCGCATCGACAACCAGCTGCGTGGCCGTTCCGGGCGCCAGGGCGATCCGGGTTCGAGCCGCTTCTACCTGTCGCTCGAAGACAGCCTGATGCGCATCTTCGCGCCGGACTGGGTGTCCAAGTGGATGCAGCTGTTCGGCATGAAGGAACACGAAGCGCTCGAAGACCGCATGATCACGCGCGTCATCGAGAAGTCGCAGCGCAAGGTCGAAGCGCACAACTTCGACATCCGCAAGCACCTGCTCGAATTCGACGACACCGCCAACGACCAACGCAAGGTGATCTACGAGCAGCGCAACGAACTGCTCGATTCGGACAGCGTCAGCGAAAACCTGGTCAACATCCGTTACGACGTCTTCAACGATCTGTGCCGCCGTTTCGTACCGGCCGACAGCATCGACGAGCAGTGGGACCTGGCCGCCCTGGATCGCACGCTGGAAAGCGAATACGGCCTGAACCTGGACCTCAAGCACTGGGCCGAGACGCAGACCGAACTGAGCGCCGACGGCGTGCGTGACTACGTAATCGCCCAGGTCGAACGCTTCTTCAACGAAAAGGAAACGCAATACGGCTCGGAGATCATGCGCGCCGCCGAGAAGTTCTTCCTGTTGCAGGTGCTCGACCAGCACTGGAAGGAGCACCTGGCGAGCATGGACTATTTGCGCCAGGGCATCTATCTGCGCGGTTACGCGCAGAAGCAGCCGAAGCAGGAGTTCAAGCGCGAAGCGTTCGAGCTGTTCCAGGCGATGCTCGAGCGCGTCAAGGCCGAAGTCGTGCAGCGCATGGCGCGCATGCGCATCCAGAGCGAGGCCGAAGTCGCCGCGCTCGAAGAGCAGCAGCGGCGCGACGCCGAACGGCGCGCGCTGGAGTTCCAGCATGCCGAAGCGAGCGGCATGGCGCGGGCCGCCGATGGCGAAGCCGAAGTCGACGGGGCGCATTTCGGCGCGTCGCCGGGCGTTGCCGTGCAGGCGCCGATCATGCGCGATCAACCCAAGGTCGGCCGCAACGATCCGTGCCCATGCGGTTCCGGCAAGAAATTCAAGCAGTGTCACGGCAGGCTTGCCTGATCGGCAGCACAAGCAACCAGTAACGCGTTTTCAGTAGCCGGTCAGCTTCATCACTGCGCTGCTTCTCGAGCGCCATCTCGCGAGCAGCCCCCTTCCGGCTGCCGCCACCTTCCCCCGCACGCGGGGGAAGGATTCGAAGTGAGGCGTTGCCGCTTTTCCTTCCCCTGCGTAGCGGGGGAAGGGTTCGAAGTGAGGCGTTGCCGCTTTTCCTTCCCCTGCGTAGCGGGGGAAGGGTTCGAAGTGAGGCGTTGCCGCTTTTCCTTCCCCTGCGTGGCGGGGGAAGGATTCGAAGTGAGGCGTTGCCGCTTTTCCTTCCCCTGCGTGGCGGGGGAAGAATTCGAAGTGAGGCGTTGCCGCTTTTCCTTCCCCTGCGTAGCGGGGGAAGGTGCCGAAGGCGGAAGGGGGCAGTCCGAGCGAAGCGCTAGATCTCGCGAGCGGCGATTGGCAAGCCCATTCGCGAGATCTCGCGAGCCGCGATTGGCAAGCCCATTCGCGCCGCGATTGCTTCGCACGCAAGGTCCAAGATGGAAGGCAGGCGGTCATGACGCTTCAAGTGGTAGCAGGGATTCTCAGCGACGCGAGCGGGCGCGTTCTGTTCGCCCAGCGCCCGGCCGGTGCGCACCTTGCTGGTACGTGGGAATTTCCCGGCGGCAAGATCGAATCCGGCGAGTCGGCACAGGCTGCGCTGCAACGCGAGCTGCATGAAGAACTCGGCATCGACATCGGCGCGATCGAGCCGTTGATCTCGATACCGTGGCACTACCCCGAAAAATCCATCGTGCTGCATGTGTTCCATGTACTCGGTTTTCGTGGCGAACCGCATGGCCACCAGCAGCAGGCGCTGCGTTGGCTGCAGCCGCACGAAACGCTCGATCTGCCGATGCCGCCGGCGGATCGGCCGATCGTCACCGCACTGCGTCTGCCGCGCCACTATGCGATCACAGCCGAACCTTTGGGCAACGCTGCCGAATTCCTCGCCGACATCGACCATCTGCTTGCATCGGGAATCCGCCTGATCCAGTTGCGAGCGAAGCACCTGCCTGTGGACCGACTGGCCGAACTTGCCGCCGCAGCGCACGCGCGCACGCGCGACGCCGGCGCCATGCTGCTGCTCAACGGAAACATCATGCTGGCATGCAAGCTCGACCTCGACGGCGTGCACCTGCCGTCAGCCGACCTGATGCGACTCGACGCGCGGCCTTTCGAAACGAATCGCTGGCTGGCAGCGTCGTGCCACGACGAACACGAGCTCGCACGTGCAGCGAAGATCGGTGTCGACTTCGCGGTACTCGGCCCGGTCCAACCGACATCGAGCCACCCGCGCGCCGCCGCACTCGGCTGGGCACGCTTCGAGGCACTCTGCGCCGCCGCGCCGCTTCCGGTCTATGCGCTCGGCGGCCTGTGTCGAGACGATGTCGCCCAGGCAATCCAGGCCGGCGCGCAGGGAATTGCCGGCATCTCGGCGTTCCATTCTTGAGTTGCTCTCCCCTTGCGGGAGACCCGCTTAGCGTCGAGTCTCGGCAACGCGCTCCTAAGCCCCTCCCCCTTGATGGGGGAGGGGTTGGGGAGGAGGGTGAGGCGCCCCACCTCCATGTGCTGCCGGAACGTTGGCAATTGCGGAAATCGCTCGCGGCGCATGAAGGTGGGGCGCCATCCCCTCTCCCGCCCACCTCCATGCGCTGCCGGAACGTTGGCAATTGCGGAAATCACTCGCGGCGCATGAAGGTGGGGCGACCTCCCCCGCGAGCGGGGAGGTGAAGATAATAATCGTGCAGACGCTTGATGATCGGATCGAGCGCCGGCTTTTCGCCATCGTTGTCGATTACATCGTCCGCGATCGCGAGGCGTTGCTCGCGCGGTGCCTGCGCGGCGAGTGACCGGTCCGCGGCCTCGCGCGTGCAGCGGTCGCGCAGCAGCAGGCGTTCGATCTGCACGTGTGGCGAGACATCCACGACGACGACACGATCGACAAAATCATAGTCGGAACGATGTTCTGCCAGAAGCGGAATCACCAGCACGCAATAGGGCGCGGTGCAGTTTCCCGCCGCCTCTTGCAGCGCTTCGCGCACGCGCGGATGCAGTATTGCCTCGAGCCTGCGCCGCTCGGCGGGATCGGAAAAAACCAGCTCGCGCATGCGACGCCGGTCCAGTTCTCCGGAAGCGGTCAGCATCCGCGCGCCAAACGCCGCCGCGATTTCGGCCAGCGCCGGCGTGCCCGGTTGCACCAGTTCGCGCGCAACGACATCCGCGTCGAATACCGGTACGCCGCTGCGAATGAAGCACTCCGCGGCGGCGCCCTTGCCGGAAGCGATGCCACCGGTCAGGGCGATGACAAGAGTCTGCGAATTCACCAATTCCTTCATCTCAGTCGGGAGGCAGGGCCAAACCGCACGGTTTGCTGAGGACCGCGCGATCAATATCAACTTCCCAAAGCCCGTTGACCATACGTGTGATTGGGTGCCAAAGGGGGCTGAACAAACTCATGGTCTTGTCGTGTCCCGGAAAGTCGATTCCAGCCATATCGATCAATGATTCGAACGTTACCGCGCTCGTCGTGAGTTTCCCGGCATTTTCCCCGAGGGACGCCACGCGTTCCGGATAGGTTGAGGCATAGGCGTCAGAAAACCAAAAGAAAGCCGGGATCTCGAAGTCGTAAGGTGTGCTGTTGCCGTGACCAAGCAAGCTACAAGTCGCGGTCGGAAGGTCTTCTCCATGATCGGATTCAAACCAAAGCGCCGAGATGCCTGAGCGCTTCTGCAAGACGCGAATAATCGCACCAAGCACATGATCGGAATACAGGATGCTGTTGTCATAGCTGTTTTGCCGACGATCGCGCGACGCGACATTGGAAGCACCATCCGCCAGCGTCGGTCCGAATATGGCGAATTCTCGAGGATAGCGGTTGTCGTATCGCTCGTGGCTTCCCATCATGTGCAGGACAATGAAAACATCTTTGTGGGAATTCTCCAAAGCGTCGGTCAGAGCTCCGACCAGCTTCCCGTCGTAGTTCCCCGCCGAGATCCATGACGCATGGTTGAGAAAGCGAACGCGCCCGGCCTGCATCGAAAAAATCGAAGTGGGTGAATCATCCTTTCCGATGGCCATCTGATTTGAGATCCAAAACGTTTCGAAACCTGCTTCCTGCATCGCTCGGACGATCGATGGCTCCGGCCAATTTATCGAATGGCTGGATGCCGGCTTTCGTGTGACGATCATTGGAATCGCCATCGCGGACGCCGACCAGGAAGACATCATGTTGTCTATCGGAACGAGGTTTTTCACGTGCATGAGTTCGGGATTGGTTGGTCGCGAATAGCCGAACAGTTGCCAATGATCGCGGCGGCTGCTCTCGCCGATAACCAGCACGTAGGCTTGATGCTCCGCGGGCACCTGGGCGCGCGTTGCGCCGAAGCGAAATGAGTCGAGGCGTGCCGCTTCATTCCGCATTTTCGTCCATTCCCGGCGATAGTCGGCGATACGCGCCACCAATCCGAACGGATAGCCAGACTCAATGGCATCCGTCAGCGCCGTCACCATTTGCAAGGCATTGCCAAAACGTTGCGAGAGACCGCCGGCAGAAATTCCGCTCGCTACTGCGACTACAGTAAATGGAGCAGCAATGGCAGAAGCCAGCACCCACGCCCGTGAAGCGTGACTCCAGCGCAGGCGCATCTGCAAGCTCCACCACGATGCCAACAATGCAATGCTGGTGGCTGCTGCGAGGCACAGGCACAGGGGGAAGATTTCATCGCCAAGATATTCGATTGTTTCCTGAACGTTGGTCGCGAAGACTGTTGCCAGCACCTCCACGGACGTAGGTCGGAAGTAGCTGGCGATGTAATAAGTCTCCAGGGGGGCGAGTATCGCGAAGGGCGTCAATAGAAAGCAGGCAATCCAGAGGTGATTGCCAAGTGCCGAGAACAGGGTCAGCAGCAGGATTGCCGGAACTATGAGAGCGCATACCCAGGTGATGATTCCGTGCGAATACCACAGCCAAACGAAGTTTGGCAGCATGAGCAGGGCTATCAGTGCACCCAGTGCCCACAGTGCGCGGTTTCGGGCAAAGGCTTCTGGAAATCGCGAACGCCTGCCCATACGGTGCCAGAGCACTTGTTGTCGAGCTACAGTATGCCGAAGAGGCGGTGGTAGACCACCGAAAGCGGCTCTGCAAACACGAACCAGATCCACCCGGCCGACGCCAGGAAAGGCCCAAACGGAATGGGTGTTGTGCGATCGCGCCCCTGAACGGCCAGGAAAACGCCGCCAATCAGTGCTCCCACGAGTGATGAAAGCAGCGCAATCGGCAGCAACGCCGATGCACCCATCCACGCACCGAGCGCCGCGAGCAGCTTGAAGTCGCCGTAGCCCATGCCCTCCTTGCCGGTCGACAGCTTGAACAGCCAGTAGATCGACCATAGGCTCAAATAGCCGATGATCGCGCCGACGATGCTCGCGCTGCTGGAGACGAACAGCGGGACCAGTGAGATGGCCAGACCCAGCCAGAGCAGCGGCAGCGTCATCTGGTCGGGCAGCAATTGCGTGTGCAGGTCGATACCCGACAACGCAATCAGCGTCCAGGTAAAAATCAGGGCCGCGGCCGACTGCCAGGCCAGTCCGTATTTCCACACGACGATGGCCGAACACACGCCACTGAGCAGTTCGACCAGCGGATACTGGATCGATATCGGGGCTGCGCAGTGGCGACAGCGGCCACGCAGTACGAGCCAGCTCAGCAAAGGAATGTTTTCAAGCGCCCCGAGCGGGTGCTTGCAATGCGGACAATGCGAGGGCTCGCGCACGATGCCGGGAGGCGCGGCGGCCTCTGTCGCGGCTGGATCGAGTTCCAGCAGTTCAAGGCTCTGCTGTTTCCAGCCGTGCATGAGTCGCGCCGGCAGGCGCAGGATCACGACGTTGAGGAAGCTGCCGACCAGCAGCCCAAGCACGCCCGCGAGCGCGGTTGCCGCGCCCGCGCTGACAATCGCTTCGGTCACGTGCGCGTGGTTGGATCAGCCGACAACGGCGGCGAGCTTGAAGATCGGCAGATACATGCCGACGACCATGCCGCCGACCAGTACGCCGATGACCACCATGATGAACGGCTCCATCAGGCTGGCCAGCGCGTCGACCGCGTTGTTGACTTCTTCTTCGTAGAAATCGGCGACCTTGAACAGCATCCTGTCCAGAGCGCCCGATTCTTCGCCGATCGCGACCATCTGCACGACCATGTTCGGGAACAGGTTGGTCTGGCGCATCGCCAGCTGCAGCTGGTGACCAACGGCGACGTCTTCGCGAACGCGCTTGACTGCGTCGTTGTAGACCGGGCTGCCTGTTGCCTGCCCGACCGAATCGAGTGCCTCGACCAGCGGCACGCCGGCCGCAAACGTCACCGCCAGCGTGCGCGCGAAGCGCGCAATCGCCGACTCGTGCAGGATCTTGCCGACAACCGGCAGCTTGAGCACTGCGCGCGCACAGAAATGGGCGAAGCGGGGTGATCGCTTGTACAGGATGACCACGCCGGCTATCGAGCCAACAACCCACATCAGCACAAGCCACCAGTAACTGATCATGAACCTCGACATGTTGACGATCATCTGCGTGAACGCAGGCAGCTGGGCTCCGAAGTTGGCGAACACCGCCTCGAACTGGGGGACGACGAACAGCAGCAGGATCGCCGATACGACGAGGGCAACCGTCATCACCATGGCCGGATAGAACAGCGCCTTCTTGATCTTCGACTTGAGCGACTCGATGTTTTCCTTGTAGGTCGCGATCGTATCGAGCACGGTATCGAGCACGCCCGCCGATTCGCCGGCCTTGACCAGATTGCAATACAGCTCGTCGAACTGCACCGGAAACTTGTGCAGCGACTCGGCCAGTGTTGCGCCACCCTCGATATTCATCTTGATGTCCATCAGCATGTTCTTCATGCGTGGATTGGTCTGGCCGTTCGCGATAATCTCGAACGCCTGCACCATCGGAACGCCGGCGCTCATCATGACCGAGATCATGCGGCTGAATACGGCGATCTCGCGGGCCTTGATGCGCTTGCCGGCCGAGCCGAACAGCGGTTTGCCCTTCGGCTTCACCGTCGTCGGATTGATCCCCTGCCTGCGCAGCTCTGCGCGTACGAGGCTGGGATTCTTGGCGGAGTATTCGCCCCTGATCTTCGTGCCGCGCTTGTCGCGTCCTACCCAGATGAAGGACTGCAGTTGACTGACCTGTGCACGAGCGCGGCCGACTTGCGCGGTCTTGTTTGCCGTTGCGGTAGCCATGATTTAGTCCTTGGTTACACGATTTATTTCAGCGAGGCTGGTGACGCCGTTCTTGACCTTGAGCAGCGCCGATGCACGCAGATCGGCGATACCCGCATTACTTGCCGCGTGCGTGATCTGGATCGCGCTGCCGCCGTTCAGGATGATGTTGGCGATTGTTTCGGTGAGCGGCATGACCTGATAGACGCCGGTGCGGCCCTTGTAACCGTCGTTGCATCCGGAGCAACCGACGGCATCATACAGTGTGATGCCCTTGTCGATTTCGTCCTGGGTGAATCCCTCGGCCAGCAAGGCCGGTGGCGGCAGGTTGAGCGCGCGCTTGCATTCGTGCAGCCGGCGCGCGAGGCGCTGTGCGATCACCAGCGTAACCGACGAAGTGATGTTGTACGGCGCCACGCCCATGTTCATCAGTCGGGTAATCGACTGCGGTGCATCATTCGTATGCAGCGTCGACAGCACCATGTGACCGGTCTGCGCCGCCTTGATCGCAATCTCGGCGGTTTCCAGGTCGCGGATTTCGCCGACCATGATCACGTCCGGGTCCTGGCGCAGGAACGCGCGCAGCGCGGCCGCGAAGGTCATGCCGCGTTTCTGGTTCTGCTGCACCTGGTTGATGCCCGGCACGCGAATTTCGACCGGGTCTTCGACGGTGGAGATATTGCGTCCGTCGACATTGAGGATGTTCAATGCGGTATACAACGATACCGTCTTGCCGGAACCGGTCGGGCCGGTCACGATGACCATGCCGTACGGTTTCTCGATCGCCTCCAGGAACAACTGTTTCTGGTCGTCCTCGTAGCCGAGCTTTTCGATGCCCAGGCGCGCCGCAGAGCCGTCGAGGATACGCAGCACGACTTTTTCGCCGAACAAGGTCGGGCAGGTGCTCACGCGAAAGTCGATCGACTTGCTCTTGGAAAGATTCAGCTTGATGCGGCCGTCCTGCGGCACGCGCCGCTCGGCGATGTCGAGCCCCGACATGACCTTCAGGCGCGAAGAAATGCGCGGCGTGAGCTTGACCGGCGGCGAAGCAACCGAGCGCAGGATGCCGTCCATGCGCAGGCGCACACGGAAAGTGTTCTCGTACGGCTCGAAGTGGATATCCGACGCGCCGCGCTTGATCGCGTCGACCAGCACGCGATTGACGAAGCGGATGATCGGCTTGTCCTCGTCGCCGCGCGCGTCGTAGCCGGTATCGTTCGTGTCGAGGTCGCCGCCGTCGAGATCGAGTGACTCGAGCCCTTCGTCTTCCTCGAGACCTTCGATCGACGTGCCTGCGGCGTTGAAGGCCTGTTCGATGACGATGCCGAGCTGGTCCTCGCTGATCAGGATCGGCTCGATCGTGTGATTGGTCTGAAACTTGATTTCATCGAGCGCACGCAAGTTGGTCGGGTCGGAAATTCCGACGAACAACCGGTTGCCGCGCTTGAACAGCGGCAGCGCGCGATGCTTGTTGATCAGCTCTTCGCTGATCAGCTTCAGCGGCAGCTGCGCGATGTCCAGCGACTGCGCGTCGATCAACGGGATGCCGAACTCGGCCGAGGCCGCCTGCGCGACGCGCGCACTGTCGACCAGCGCGTGTTCGATCAGGAACGTGCCGAGCGGAATCTTCTGCTTGAAAGCGGCCTCGAGCGCCCTGCGCGCCTCGGATTCAACCAACACCCCCTCGGCCACCAGCCGGCGCGAAATCCCTGTCAACCCGGTCAGGGGTGCGGGATTCATCTGCGTCGCCATAAGAATCCTTCGTAAATACGCGAAACTACGTCGAAATGTACCTCAAATTCGATCATGAAAGAACACCCCCGGACGATCGCTGGCACCAAATCGCGCCAACCGTTACGCTTGCCGCCATTCAGCCCCGTCGTGCGCAGGGTCAGCAAACAGGCAAACGGCCGACACAGTGAAGCCAACACCTTGATCAGTATCGTATTACCGGCCAAGAACGAAGCGGCATCCCTGTTGACGCTGCTCCCCCGATTGCGTGCCGCGCAGCCGGATGCCGAGATTATCGTCGTCGACGACGGCTCCAGCGACGCCACCGCTTCAGTATGTGCCGACCTGGGTATAAGTTTTGTGACGCAGCCCTACTCGATGGGCAATGGTGCGGCGATCAAGCGCGGAGCGCGCGCCGCCCGCGGCGACGTCCTTGTTTTCATGGATGCCGACGGTCAGCACGACCCGGACGAGATCGCGCACCTGCTCGAGAAGTTGCAGTCCGGCTACGACATGGTGGTCGGCGCGCGCAACTGGTCCGGCCAGGCCGGGGTCGGTCGTGGCGTCGCCAATTCGATCTACAACTGGCTCGCCAGCCACATGACGGGCTTCGAAGTTCTCGATCTCACCTCGGGCTTTCGCGCGGTGCGCGCGGACAAGTTCCGCGAATTCATTCACCTGCTTCCGAACGGATTTTCCTATCCGACGACGATCACGATGGCATTCTTCCGCAGTGCCTACGCGGTCGCCTATCAGCCGGTCGCGGTCGCCCAGCGCATAGGCAAAAGTCACATCAAGCCGTTGCGCGACGGCCTGCGCTTCCTGCTGATCATCTTCAAAATCGCCACGTTGTATTCGCCGTTGAAATTGTTTGTGCCAGCCAGTGTGCTGTTCTTTCTGCTCGGCATCGGCAACTACGCGTATACCTTTGCGACCATGCACCGGCTGACCAACATGAGCGTGTTGCTGTTCAGTGCAGCGGTGATTGTATTTTTGATCGGGCTGATCTCCGAACAGATCACCGCATTGACCTATCGCCGCGACGATAAGTGAGTCAGGCTCCCGCACGACAGCGCATCCTTGTGATCACGCGCAACCTGCCGCCGTTGCGTGGCGGCATGGAGCGGCTGAACCTGCACATGATCGCCGAGCTGGCGAAGGAGTTCAGCGTCAGCGTCGTCGGCATAAGCGGCTGCCGCGGCGTGCTTCCGGAAGAAGTCGCGACGCATGAAATCAGCGCGAAACCGCTCTGGCGTTTTTTTCTTGGCGCGCTCTTTTGCGGGATATTCGTGGCGCGCCGCTTCCGGCCTGCTGTCGTTCTGGCGGGCAGCGGCTTGACCGCGCCATTTGCCTGGTTCGCTGCAAGATCCAGCGGCGCACGACTCGCGATCTACGTGCACGGACTCGACCTCGTCGCCGGCCATCCGATTTATCGGCACGGCTGGCTGCCCTTCATCCGTCGCGCAAACCTGTGCATCGCCAACAGTTCGAACACGGCGCGTCTGGCGACGGAAATGGGCGTTCCGGGCGAACGTATCGTCATCGTGCACCCCGGTGTCGAACTGCCGCCGGCGCCGTCCGGGCCGAATCCATTCCGCCATCGTTTCGATCTCGGCGATCGCCCGCTGATGCTGTCGGTCGGCCGGCTGGTCGCGCGTAAGGGCCTGCTCGAATTTGTGGAGAATGCACTGGCGCGGATCATCGCTGCCTGTCCGGAAGCGTGCCTGGTGATCATCGGCGAAGAAAACCCCGAGTTGCTGAACGGCAGCAGCGCTGGCCTTGCCGAGCGTATTCGGCGAAGTGCCGAAGCGCGCGGGCTTGGAAGCAACGTCAGATTTCTCGGCACGCAGGATGACGCAGTGTTGGGCGATGCGTTCCGTGCCGCAGACGTCCACGTGTTTCCGGGGCGCGAGGTGGCCGATGATGTCGAAGGTTTCGGCATGGTCGCGGTCGAGGCCGCCGCCCACGGATTGCCCACCGTGGCCTTTGCCGTGGGCGGCATACCGGATGCCGTTGAAAACGGAATTTCGGGTACGCTTGTGCCGGCAGGCGATCACGCGGGCTTCGTCGACGCGGTGGTTGCGGCTCTTGAACATCGCGCCGGCGACGACATGCGATCCACGGCAGTCCAGTTCGCCGGGCGTTTTCGCTGGGAGTTGTTTGGAGAAAAAGTGCGCCGTGCGCTGGGCGCCTTGACCACGGGACCGAATCAGGTTCCCTGAAGCGCAACCCGTAACGCCGCTTCAAAATCGGAAGCGAGCGCGCGCCAATCGCCGAATTCCACCGAGGGCAGTTGCGGATCGGCAAGCTGCCTGCTGATCGTTTCGACTAGGCTGGTCGCATTGTCGACGTCGTAAAGCGATTGCGGCGCAGTCGCCAGCAAGTGCGGCATTTCGCCAATGTTCGCCGCCGCCAGCGGTAATCCGCAGGCGAGCATTTCGTACGCTTTCTGCGGAAAACAGTAACGGCCGAATGGTGTGTCGCGCAGGTAGATCACACCGAGATCGAGCGCCTGGAACAGCAGTGCAACGCGCGTGTGCGCCAACGCGCCGAGGTAGTGAACACGCGGACTAACCGGCGGCGGGCAGCTGCTGTCGACCGGCCCTGCCAGCACGAGATGAACGTTTCGATTGGAAGCCGCAAGCTGCTGAAACGCGTCGTAGAGCGTATCGATGCCGCGTTCGGCGAGCAGTCCGCCGGCAGTGCCGACCAGGAGGGCCCCTTCCGGCAGCGCCAATTCGCGGCGCGCCGCGGCCTTGTCGCCGCGCCGAAAAACGCTTCGGTCGACCGTGCTCGGCAGCGCAATGACCACCCCGCGTGGAGAGCAGGTCTGCCGGACGTAATCCGCCAACGCATTGCCGGTGCAACTGACGACCGCGGCCCGCCCGATCGCCGCGCGGTAGGCGCGCTCGAGTCCCGGAAAACGCGTCAGCTTGAGCCTT
>Ga0193727_1000563_pt1 | contig 14467 bp, 11 predicted proteins | sample H2c2metaG_FD_143051 | JGI IMG/M metagenome (GOLD analysis project Ga0193727, IMG submission 143051) | Soil microbial communities from a riparian zone of the East river system, Colorado, United States - H2c2 | ecosystem: Environmental > Terrestrial > Soil > Riparian zone | place: USA: East River...
TGAAGCGTAAGATCGCGCTCTTCTGCAACGTCGAGTTCGGCGCGGTGATCGAGAGCCGCGATGTTCCGACGATCTATCAGATTCCGCTTCTGTTTCACGAGCAGGGACTCGACGAGCGGGTGATGCACAAGCTCGGTCTGCTCGGCCGTCGTGCTCCAGATCTTTCGAAGTGGCGCGCCATGGTGGAGCGGGTTCTTCATCCCCACGGCCGCGTGAAGATTGCCGTGATCGGGAAATACACCGGTCTCATCGACAGCTACAAGAGCGTCCAGGAGGCGCTCATCCACGGTGGAATCGCCAACGATGTCGGAGTGGAAGTCTCATGGCTCGCCAGCGACCTGTTCGCCAACCGGGAGAAGACGCGTGAGCTGCTCGCTGATTTCCACGGAGTTCTGGTTCCTGGCGGGTTCGGAGTCCGCGGAGTTGAAGGGATGCTCGAGGCGATTCGATACGCGCGCGAGTCCGGGCTGCCGTTCTTCGGAATCTGTCTCGGAATGCAGACGGCGATCATCGAGTTCGCCCGCAACGTGATCGGCCTGGAGGACAGCCATTCGAGTGAGTTCGCACCCGATTGCGGCGATGCGGTGATTTCTCTGATGGAAGACCAGCAGCACGTCACCGACATGGGCGGCACGATGCGGCTCGGAGCGTATCCGTGCAGGCTCGGCGTCGGAACGCAGGCCGCCGCGATCTACGGCGCGCCGCAGGTCAGCGAGCGACATCGGCACCGCTACGAGGTCAACAACAAGTATCGCGACCAGTTCATCGAGCACGGTCTCAACCTGAGCGGCCTTTCGCCGGACGGATCGTTGGTCGAGATGGTAGAGCTGCAGACGCACCCGTGGTTCATTGGATGCCAATTCCACCCCGAGCTTCAATCCCGCCCGACTCGTCCGCATCCTCTCTTCGCCAGCTTTATCGGTGCGGCAGTCCAGGCGAAGTCGCCAACCAGAGTTACCCGGAAGCGCGCGCCCCTAGAAGCGGGGGAATAGCGTGGCGGAACTCTTTCCGGCAGACAAACTTTTTCTGATCGCCGGTCCATGCGTACTGGAGAGCGACGAGCTAAACCTGCGCGTCGGTGATGCGCTCGCGAAGCTCGCCGAAAAGATTCCGGGCGGGATCATCTATAAGGCAAGCTTCGACAAGGCGAATCGGTCCAATCGGGGCGCCGCACGCGGACCCGGAATCGATGCGGGTCTCGAAGCACTCGATAGAGTGCGCGCGGCAACGGGCCTGCCCGTTCTCACCGACGTGCACACGCCGGAGCAGTGCGCGCCTGCCGCAAGCGTTGTTGACGTCCTCCAGATCCCCGCCTTCCTCTGCAGACAAACCGATCTACTGGAAGCGGCGGGCGCGACAGGGAAGCCGGTCAACGTCAAGAAAGGTCAATGGATCCAACCCGAGGGAATGCGCGGCGCGGTGCAGAAGATTCGTGGCGGCTCCAATACTGCCAAGCGCTCCCGCGACATCGCAGTGACCGAGCGCGGCACCTTCTTCGGGTACGGTGACCTCGTCGTCGACATGCGGTCGTTCACGCGACTGCGCGAGGCGTGTGAAGCGCCTGTGATCTTCGACGCGACGCACAGTGTACAGAAGCCGGGGCAGGGACCCGACGGCGCCAGCGGAGGAGCGCGCGAATTCGTTCCTATCCTGGCGCTTTCCGCCATCGCGGCCGGCGCCCAGGGACTTTTTCTCGAGACGCATCCCGATCCGGACTGTGCCCCAAGCGATGGTCCCAACATGCTGCCGTTGTCCGAGATGGGATCTCTGCTCGACCGCGCAGTAGACATTTGGGCTCGCGTCAACCGATGACTCACAAGGACATCGTCGAGCGCGGACGACGGGTGATCCGCATGGAGACCGAGGCGCTCGCCGAAACGGAACAACGGATCGGAGACGACTTTGCGCGTGCGGTCGAGACGATCCATAAGGCAATCCACACCTCGAAGGGTCGCGTCATTGTGTCAGGCGTTGGCAAATCTGGCCTTGTTGGCCGCAAGATCGCGGCGACGCTGACGTCAACGGGAACTCCGGCGACCTTCCTGCATCCAGCCGACAGCGTGCACGGCGATCTCGGAATCGTTGGGGAGTTTGACGTCGCGATCCTCATCTCGAAGACCGGCGAGTCCGACGAAGTCCTCGGCCTGCTCGACCATTTGAAGCGCCTAGGTGTATGTACGATTGCGCTCACCGGCAACGCCGATTCGACGCTGGCGCGGAACAGCGATATCACGCTCGATGGATGGGTGAAGGAGGAGGCCTGTCCGCACGACCTCGCCCCGACCACGAGCACGACGGTCGCCCTCGCACTTGGTGACGCGCTCGCGATTGCGCTCCTCGAGGAGAAGGATTTCAAAGCGAGCGATTTTGCGCGGTTTCATCCTGGTGGCGCGATTGGGAAGCGACTTCTGACTCGAGTGTCCGACGTGATGATTCACGACAATCTTCCGATTCTTCCAGAAACGGCGACGATGCGCGAGGCAGTCGTGCAGCTCGCGGAGCGCCGTGGAATCGCGATCGTCACGGACAAGAAGGGTGTCGTTTCCGGAGTCCTCACTACCGGTGACCTCTCTCGCCTCATGGAGCACGAAGAGAACGTGTTTCCCATTTCGGTGACGAAGGTCATGAATCCGACGCCCAAGGTGGCCCACGCCGACGAGCTGGGCAGCGCGGTGGTTTACCGCATGGAGACATTTGGTATCATCGCGATGCCCGTGCTCAACGGAGACGACCGCGTCGTCGGTGTGATTCATCTGCATGATCTCATGCGCGCGGGGGTCGTCTAGTGCGGCTCGCGCTCGCCCTCGGAATTCTTGCCCTCAGCGTGTCTGGCGCCTGCAGCAACAAGAAAGAGCCGCCGGTGGCGGCACATTCTCCGCTTGCCGATTCGGCGGATCAGGTCATGTATCCCGCGAAGTTCAATCTCACCGATCAGGGCCTCCAGCGCGCGCACGTCGAGGCTGACACGGCCTACTTCTTCGATGACAACAACCGCATGGAGCTGGAAGGGGTCCACGCGACCTTCTTTACCGTGACGGGCGCGAAGGACGCCACACTCACGTCGCAGCACGGAACGACCAACACCCGTACGAACAACATGATCGCGCGACGGAACGTCGTCGTCGTGTCTGAAGATGGCCGGCGCCTCACGACGCAGGAGCTGATGTACAATCAGCAAAGGAACGAGATCTCGAGCGACAGCGCGTTCGTGATGACCGAGCCAAACCGGCGCCTCGAGGGGGTCGGCTTCCGGTCCGACCCCAACATGAAGAACATCCAGATTCTGAGCGGCGCGAAAGGGGTTGCGAGAGGCGTGTCGACTGCGGCTGTTGCCCCCGGGCCTGCCGCGGCACCGGCAACTAACGCCGCGACACCCCCTCCCAACACCACGACGCCTTCAGTGGGCATCAAGCCACCCGCGAGCACTACGCCTTCAGCGGGCATCAAGCCATCCGCGAGCACTACGCCTTCCGCGGTTCCCAGGCGTTGAACTCGTGAAGCTCGCTATTACTCTCGCCATTTCACTCGGGGTGGCCGCGACCGCAAGCGCGCAACAGCTTCCGCGCAATTGCGATCTGGATTTCGTCAACAAGCCCGGCAATCCCGCGAATATCAAAACCGATCCTGCTACCGGCAAGAGGACCACGTACCTGGGCGGCGGCATCATCGCGCACTGCATCGGACAAGGGAATACGCTCACTGCCGACAGTGCCGAATACTACGAATCGGAAGGACGATTGTACCTGGTCGGCAACGTGCATTACACCGAGCCGCGTGCGAACGTGACATCCCGAACGATGACGTACTACCAGAACGACGATCACCTTCACGCCGAGGGTGACGTTGTCGCCGTCCAGCCCAACGGCAGCACGTTACGCGGGCCCAGCGCGGACTACTACCGCAGCACGCCGCAGCGACCGTTGACGAGAATGTTTGCCCCGGGACGCCCAACCGTCACGCTCGTGCAAAAGGACACAAGCGGACGCGGCAGGGCACCTGACACAGCCCACGTCATCGCGAACACGATCACCATGGAAGGTGACAGCCTGGTCTACGCTTCGGGGCGAGTGCAAATCACTAGACCGGATCTGCTGGCTACCGGCGATTCGGCTTTCATGGACAGCGGACACGATTTCGCGCGACTCATGCGCGAGCCCTCGGTCCAGGGCAAAGGTACTCGCGCGTTTACTCTCACGGGCGGAGTGATCGATGTTTATTCCCGTGACCGCCAGGTTGAGCGCGTCGTCGCAACTCCGAAAGGGCACGCTCTGAGCAAGGACCTCGAGCTGGTCGCTGACTCGATCGACCTGAGAATGCAAAACAACCAGCTACAGCGCGCCATCGCCTGGGGACCGAGCAGGGCGCACGCGGTTTCTCCGGAGCGCGAGATCATAGCGGACTCGATCGACGCGATATTGCCCGGCCAGCGCGTCAGAGAGGTCCGAGCATTGCGTAACGCGTACGCTGAAAGCAATCCCGATTCGGGTGTCGTCTCGACTCAAAGAGATTGGATGCGCGGCGATACCATCGTAGCCCACTTCGACTCCGTGGTCGCTCCTGATACATCGACCAAGGCGAGAATCCGCCAGATCGTCTCTGAGGGCAACGCCAGATCCTTCTACCAGATGAAGAATTCAAAAGGCCCCCAAACCGAGCCCACTGTCAACTATGTCACCGGAAGGATCATCGACATCCTCTTCGAAATCGGTAAAGTCGCCACCGTTACGGTGACGGACAAAGCCACGGGTGTGTTGATCGAGCCCGCGGCGGCAAAGGCGCCAGACAAATCAGGTGCGGGTTCGACGGGAGCCAGACCAGGCGCGCCGACGACGCAGCCCAGGGCGCCGGCGACGACAAGGCCGACAACGGTGACAAAGCCGCCCACGCCCACGAAACCCCCCAATTGATGATGGGCGATAGCGACCAGCTGCCGGACAACGTTCGCGCGTTGATTTCGGGGTATTCGCACAAGGACCAGCTCGATGGCCTCGCGCTTCACGCCATCATCCGGGCCGCCAACGAAGATGGCGTCGCCACGGTCAGGGATGTCGCCGTGAACTACCGGGATGACTACCTGCGCGCGTTGCGAGTGAAGGGTGCTGACGCGGAGCGCGAAGCAGGCCGCCTTGCCCAGGACGAAGTCCGCGCCTATCTCACTGCGTCGATCTTCCCACGTCTCGCCGAGATAGGGATGATCGTCCAGCTGGATGGCGATCTGGACCGCGACGCCGCGACGGTGCGCATCTCTCCCGCCCTTTGGAAGGACATCGCTCCGCGCCGCGCTGAGTTCGCGGAGGCGATGCGCGAGACCGGCGAACACTCCAGGCTCGCACTCGCGACGCCGCCGCGACCGGCGCTCATCGGCGGCAGCGTACTCCAGGCGGAGGGATTGACCAAGGTTTACCGCGGCAGAAAGGTAGTGAACGACGTCGCACTCCAGCTGCAGCAAGGCGAAATCGTCGGACTCCTCGGCCCCAATGGAGCAGGGAAGACGACCACGTTCTACATGATTGTCGGCCTCATTCCGCCTGATTCAGGCCGAATTCTCGTCGATGGGCAGGACATTACGAAGCTCCCCATGTACGAGCGGGCGCGGCGCGGGATTGGTTATCTTTCGCAGGAGCCTTCGATCTTTAGGAAGCTGTCGGTCGAAGACAACATTCTTGCGATTCTCGAGACGCTTCCATTGTCAGCGGCCGAGCGCTCGGTGCGGCTGGAGAAGCTCCTCGACGAGCTGAGCATCAAGAGACTTCGCAAGAACAAGGCGTACTCGCTCTCAGGCGGCGAGCGCCGCCGGCTCGAGATCACGCGGGCGCTGGTCACCGATCCGAAGTTCATGATGCTCGACGAACCATTCGCGGGGGTCGATCCGATTGCAGTGCACGACATACAACAAATCGTTGCTGGACTGCGTCACCGCGGGATCGGCGTGCTCATTAGCGATCACAACGTGGAACAGACGCTCGACATAGTGGACCGTGCATACATTATGTTCGATGGGCAGGTCAAGGTCTCCGGAACCGTCCGTGACCTCGTATTCGACGACACTGTGGCTAAAATCTATTTAGGTCCGACACTCACGGCACGGCTGCGCGAGCGATTCTCTCGTGACAAGGACGAGGTAACACTCTCGTGAAGCCGGGTCTCAATCAGTCGACTCAGCTCCGCCAGGAGCTCAAGATCAATCCGCGCCTTTACCAGGCGATGGATCTTCTCTATATGCCGCTCCTCGACCTTCAACAGCACCTGAAGCAGGAGCTCCTCAACAATCCCTTCCTCGATCTCGTCGAGGCCGAGGAGGAGGAAGAGGAAGAGCAGGAAGGCGAAGAGGCGGAGCCGGCGCAGGCGGAGACGGAGGACGAGCGAGCCGGCGAGATCGACTGGGAAGAGATCCTGCTGGATGGCTTCGATACCGCGGGGGGCCGCCGCGAAGAGCACGAGGAGAAAGAGTATTTCGAGCCGGTCACCGTCGCCACGCGCGATTTGAGCGACCACCTTCGTGACCAGGTGAGCCTTCTGGAGCTGACCCCACGGGAAACCCTCCTCGCCGACGAGTTCATAGGCAACGTCAATGACGACGGCTATCTCGCGTGCGGAGTTGACGATATCGTCCGGGCGCTCAATGACGTTGTTACCAAGGCAGCGGAGGACGCGGGCCGCGACATCGAGGACCTTCCGCTCTATACGATGGAAGAGGGCGCGAACATGCTGGCGACCGTCCAGACCCTCGACCCGCCCGGCGTCGGCGCGCAGAATCTCCGCGAATGTCTCCTGTTGCAGCTGAGGGAGTCGGGTCTCGAGCAATCGGTTCCGTACCGGCTGGTGAGAGATTGCTTCGAGGAGCTTATCAACCATCGCTGGAGCGAGATCTCGAAGCGGTTCGGCATCAGCGCCACCGATGTTCAGAAAGCGGCGGACGAAATCGCGAAGCTCGATCCCAAGCCGGGGCTCCAATACGGCTCCCGCGACGACAACTACATCATCCCCGACCTGATCGTCGAGAAGATCGACGACCGCTACCATGTCTTCCTGAACGATGCAAATCTTCCGCGGCTGAAGCTGAGCCGCGCCTATCAGGAAATCGCACGCGACAAGAAGAAGTTCGACGGCGAGAACAAGGAGTTCATCTCGAACAAGCTCAATTCAGCCAACTGGATGATCCAGGCGATCGAGCAGCGCCGGCAGACAATGCTGAAAGTGATGAACTACATCGTCGAGCGGCAGCGCGAGTTCTTCGAGAAGGGAATTCAGTATCTCAAGCCGCTCACGCTCCGTGAAGTGGCGGAAGTGATCAACATGCACGAATCGACGGTCAGCAGAGTGACGAACGAGAAATTCGTCCAGACGCCGCGGGGCGTGCTGCCGCTGAAATTCTTCTTCTCCTCGGGCCTCGCCACCTCGGACGGCGAGGACGTCTCCGCCCGCGGCATCAAGGCGCAGCTCCAGAAGCTCGTTCAGGAAGAGGATCCCAAGCATCCGTTGACCGACCAGGCGATCGTCAATATTCTGCGCGAGAGCGGCGTCCAGATTGCGCGGCGAACCGTCGCCAAATACCGCGACCAGCTGGGCGTACTTTCCGCCCGGATGCGTAAGCGCGTATGACCCCGCCTCCGCGGGCTGACGCCGCGCAGCGCCTGACGGGCAGCGCTGTGCTTCAGTCTGCGGTGAGCCGTCCCGAGGTGAGCGTGCTCGTTCCCGCCAAGGACGAGGCCGAGAATCTTCCGCTGTTCATGGAGCAGGCCCGCGAAGCATTCGCCGCGACGCCCGGGCGCTACGAGGTTGTCGTGATCGACGATGGGTCGGTGGACGATTCGTGGAACGTCCTTCAGCGCCTCACCGCGGAGTATCCGTTTCTCCGAGCAGTGCGCCACGGGATGCGCCGCGGAATCGCCGACGCGCTCCGCACCGGGTATTTGAACTCCCGCGGATCCATTCTCGTTTTTTACCCGGCCGACCTGCAATACAAGCCTGAGGACATCCCGCGGTTGGTCGCGCCGATCCTGGAAAATCGGTCGGATATCGTGACTGGATACAAGGAAGGGAAGTACGAGAAGGCGTTTGTCTCCGGGATCTACAATCGACTCAGTCGTTCGCTGTTCAAGGTGAACGTTCGCGATCTAAATTCGGTCAAGGCGTACAGGCGCGAGGTGATGGATGCGCTTCCCAACCGGCCGGACTGGCATCGCTATATGGTTGTGATGGCCGCGGCCGATGGTTTCTCACTGTCGGAGGTTTCGGTGCCCCTTTATCCACGGAACGCCGGAGAGTCGAAGTTCGGGCTAGGGCGCATTCCCGTCGGCGTGCTGGACATGCTGGCCGTCTGGTTCGAGCTCCGGTTTGCCCGGAAGCCGCTCCTTCTCTTCGGTGTACTCGGCGCGCTGCTGTTCATCATCGGAGTCGTGGTGGGAATCGTGGCCATACTCTACCGAGTGATCGGCGGCGTCGGATTCCGCCCACTGGTGAACCTCGTCGAGACCTGCGTGACCGTCGGAAGCGTATTCTTCGCCACCGGTCTCATCGGTGAGATGATCGCAGCCCAGCGCGCCGAGCTGCACCAGCTGCGCGCGCGCATCGAAGACTTATCGCGGGACCGCGACACGACGGCCAATCGCTGAGCACATGAACGTACTGTTCCTCACGCACTCGTTCCCGCGATCGGAAGGAGACGCCGCCGGCTCGTTCATCCTGCGACTGGCGGTCGCGCTTCGCGAGGAAGACGTGACAGTTCGCGTTGTTGCGCCGGCGGGCGCGGGCCTTCCAGCTCTCGAACAGATCGAGGGTGTGAACGTCGAACGGTTCCGATACGCCCCGCGCCGCTTTGAGAAGCTGGCGTACACGGGAAACATGGCGCAGGACGTAGCGAGCTCCTGGACCGCCAAGCTCGCGCTCGTCGGATTTCTCGGCTCCGATTTCGTCCACTCCGTTCGGGCGAGACGCAGCTTCGAGCCAGATCTGGTTCACGCGCACTGGTGGTTTCCGAACGGGGTGGTGGGAACGTGGGTCAGCGGGCTCGCGCACATTCCGCTCGTGACCACGCTTCACGGGACCGATGTGCGTCTGGCCAGGAAGGTTGGCGTCGCCAGGCCTCTCTTCGGGCACGTTCTCAAGCACTCCGCGGCAGTCACTACCGTCTCGAGCTGGCTCAAGGACGAGACAGAGATACTCGTTCCCGGGGTTCATCCAACTGTCGCGCCAATGCCCGTCGCCACGAATCTCTTCGGGCCTGGGTCCTCGCGTGACGGGCAACGTCTACTCTTCGTCGGTCGCCTCGTCGACCAGAAGGGAACTGAGCATCTTCTGCACGCGCTGGCGCTGATGAAGACTCCGGCAGCCTCCGTGGACATCGTGGGCGACGGGCCAAATCGCGAAGCGTTGAAGGCACTCGCCCAGCAACTCGGAGTCGCTTCGCGTATCCGCTGGCATGGACAGGTTTCTCAGTCGGAGCTTGCTCCGTTCTACCAGCGCGCCGCGGCCGTCGTCATTCCCTCGATCGATGAGGGGTTGGGTCTCGTCGCCGTCGAGGCGCTCCTTTGCGAAACGCCGGTTGTCGCGTTCGATTCCGGCGGACTCCGCGACGTCATTCAGCACGAGAAGACTGGACTGCTCGTCAAGCCCGGTGACAGACCTGCGCTCGCTGCGGCACTCGACGATCTGCTCGCCCGTGATGGCCGCGGAAGCCAGCTGGGAAGGGCAGGGCGCCTCTACGCACTCTCTGCCTTCGCGCCCGAATCAGCAGCGCGCCGCTACGCAGGGATATACCGACAGGTTCTTGGCACCAACGGGTCGTAACCTATTCAAGGTCGCGCAGTGGATTTTTGCCGCGATGGTGCTGTACTTCGCGGTCCATTCGCTTGCGACTCAGTGGAATAAAGTTGAAGCCCGGCTGATCCACCTCCAATTCGGATGGCAGTGGATTGCAGCCGGAACGGTGATGGTCCTACTCACCTATGCGCTGCTCATAGAAGGCTGGCGCCGCATTCTCGAAGCCTGGGATTCGCGCCTTCCGTTCATCGACGCGGCACGAGTGTGGTTCCTTTCGAACCTCGGCAAGTACGTCCCCGGAAATGTCTGGTCGCTTACGGCCATGGGTGTGATGGCGAGGAAGCGGGGGCTGTCGGCGATTGCCGCGGCGGGGTCGTCGGTGATCATGCAGGTCGTGAGTCTCATGACGGGAACCGCCATCGTCATGGTGACGGGTGCGAAGCTCCTGGGTCAGCCACTCCTGGTGGGCGCGGCTCTTCTTCTGCTTGCTGTGCTCCTCTTCAGCGCGCCGCGATTTCTTCCTCCGCTTGCTGTCTGGATTGGCAATCTGATCGGCAGGGAAATCGCGCCCCCCGCGGTTCCGGCGCGGAGTATTTGGACGGCGGCGATAGCAAGCTCGCTCTCATGGCTCTTCTACGGAATCGCGTTTCAGTTTTTTGTGCACGGCCTGCTCGGCGCCGCGCCTGGCGAAATGTCCTCGTACATCGCAGTTTACACTGCTGCGTACATCCTCGGCTTCATCTCGCCGATCGCGCCGGCCGGCCTGGGCGTCAGAGAGTTCACGCTCGCCGCGTTCATGGTGCAGCTGGGACTCGCCAATGAAGCTGACGCGGCGCTCGTAGCGATCGCAGCGCGCCTCTGGCTGACGATCGTCGAGCTGGTGCCGAGCGGATTGTATATTGCCGCGGGCCCAAACAGAAAATCCTCACCAACCTGATCGATCATGGCTCAGCCACGAGAGAAGGCTCCGCACCGGCAACCTCCCAAAGCGGTTAGCATGGTCGCGGCGCTCCCGGCGCCGCGTTTCGCGTTTGGGTGGGCCGCACTCGTATACGCGGTGGGCACGCTCTCGCTCGGATATCCGGCACTCGTCGGCAAGTTCCTCCTGAACCAGAACAGCGATCAGTACAAAGCCGGGTACGCCTTCCGAGAGTTCGCCGCGACTACGCTCAAGACGACGGGGCATTTCCCGCTCTGGGATCCGTATCTCTTTGGCGGCATGCCATACGTCGCCGCCATGCACGGCGACATTTTCTACCCGACGTTTCTCCTGCGGATGATCATGCCCACGGACGTCGCGATGACGTGGGGCTTCATCATCCACATTTTCCTGTCCGGCCTGTTCACGTACGGATTCCTCCGCGCGCTGGGATACAGCTTCTACGGCGCGCTCGTCGGGGGAATCGCTTACATGATGAGCGGACAGATCGCGTCGTACGTCTCGCCTGGCCACGACGGCAAACTCTTCGTGAGCGCTCTCTTTCCTCTTGCGCTCTGGATGCTTTATCTCGGATTCCGGAAGGGGAAGGCCTGGAGCTGGGGCGCGTTCGCACTGATCATCGGGCTCTGCGTGCTCAGCCCGCATCCTCAGCTCCTCCAGTACACGCTGCTCGCCGCCGGCGCGTACTCGCTCTTTCTCGCGTTCGCCACACTGGATGGAGTCAAGCTTCCGCGCGATGTCTCGATCAAGCGGCTGGGCGTCGCGCTGCTATCGGTGGTCGTTGGGCTTGCAATCGGCGCAGTGCAGTATCTGCCTGTCCGTGAATACGTAGCCTGGTCGCCGCGGGCTGGAGGGTTCGGTGACTACAGCACCGCCACTTCCTACGCCTGGCCGCCGGACGAGCTGCTGAATGCGTACCTGCCGCAGTTCTCGGGAATGCTCAACAACTACTCGGGGCCAAACGTAATCCACCTTCATAGCGACTACGTCGGAGTCGTTGTTCTCATTCTGGCCGGCGCCGCCTTCATTGGATTGCGGGATGATCCGCGCCGAAAGCACATCCTCTTCTGGTCGGTCATGCTCCTCGTCACCTTGCTCTGGTCGCTCGGTGGGGCAACTCCGTTCTATCGAATTCCGTATGAGATCATTCCCGGTACGAAGTACTTCAGGGCACCTGCGACAATCTTCTTCGTCGGAACGCTCGCGATAGCTTTGCTCGCCGCCACAGGGACCGAGCGCTTCGTCCAGTTGCGTGTCTCGCGAAAATATCTCATCGGTTGGACGATCGGGGGACTGGTGATTGCGCTGCTCGCATCGGTCGGAGTGCTCTCCAGTATCGCCGAGTCGTTCGCCGACGAACGACTCCTCGACCGGGTTGCGGCAAACCGCTCGGACCTCATTCTCGGCGCGTGGCGGTCGCTGGCTTTCGTCCTGCTTGTGCTGGGACTCTGGTTCGCGCTGACGCGCGGAAAGATTTCCAGCAAGGCGGCGGCGTTGGCCCTCGTCGCCCTTACCGCGGTCGATCTTTGGACAGTCGAGCGTGTGTACTGGATGTTCATGCCGCCGGGAAAGGTGATTTACGCGAGCGACCCTATCATCGAGACCGTGAAGGCACAGCCCCAGCCGGCGCGCGTCTTCGCGATCCAGCTGCGAGATGTTCCTGATCGCGACGTATTCCTCACTGGCGATGGCTTGATGACGCACAGAATCCGGCAGATACGTGGATATCACGGCAACGAGTTGGGACGGTACGACGACCTGATTGGGGAGCACTCCGGCCTTACCCAGTTTGTCAATCCCAACGTCATGCAGCTCACCAATACGCAGTATTTGCTCACGAACGTCGCCGCGGTGCCTTTCCTGGGGAACACGACTCTGGTGAAGGGTCCGGTCCGAAACGCCTCTGGGGATACGGTCTATCTCCACCGCCTGAACGCGGAGCATCCTTACTCGTGGGTGACCCCGGTCGCCGTGAAGGCGCCCGACGATCAGGTGCTTGGTACCATTCTCAATCCGCGATTCGACCTCACACGCGCCGCCCTGTTCGACACCTCGGCCAACGTCGCCGTGGCGCAGGGGGTGCAATCACTCCCACCACCGCTGACAATCAAGACTGCTGTGCGGCACTACGAACCAGGCAAGGTACAAATCGACTTGAGCGCGCCCGCCCCGCAGGGATCGTCGTTGGTCGTCTCGGAGAACTATTATCCGGGGTGGATCGCGGCTGTCGACGGAAAGCCCGCGCGTATCGGGCGGGCCGACTATACGATGATTGGCGTCGAGTTGCCGGCTGGCGCGCGCACCATCGAGCTGAACTTCACGAGCCCCACGTACGAGAAGGGGAAAGCGATCACGTGGGTGGCGATCGTCCTCGGCTTCCTGATGCTGGGCGCCGGAGTCTGGCGCGACCGGAGACGCCTTGCCTGATCGCGCACTTGTCATTGTCCCGACGTACAACGAGCGGTTCAACATTGCACGACTGATCCCGGCGATTCTGGCGCAGGATCCGTCGCTCGAGGTGCTGGTGGTGGACGACGGGTCGCCGGATGGAACGGGAGCGATCGTCGATGGCATCGCCGCCAATAACGCCCGGGTTCACGTGATCCATCGGGAATCGAAGCTCGGCCTCGGCACCGCCTATATAGCCGGATTCCGGTGGGGCCTCGAGCGAAAGTACGACCTCGTCTTCGAGATGGACGCGGACTTCTCCCACAATCCCGAGAGGCTCCCCGAGTTCCTCGAGGCGATCAAAGAGGCCGACGTGGTGCTGGGATCGCGCTATCAGAACGGTCATGTGAACGTCGTGAACTGGCCCATGAGCAGGCTCTTTCTCAGCTACGGCGCAAACATCTACGCGCGCTTCGTGACCGGCCTTCCGATCTTCGATGCGACGGGCGGCTTCAAATGCTTCCGTCGGAACGTACTTGAATCGATCGATCTAAACTCCGTCAAATCAAACGGTTACGCGTTTCAGATCGAGATGTCATACCGGGCGTGGAAGCGCGGCTTCAGCCTCTTCGAAATCCCAATCATCTTCGTGGATCGCACTGAGGGCGTGAGCAAAATGTCGAAGAAGATCGTGCGGGAAGCGGTCTGGATGGTCTGGCGCCTGCGCTGGTGGAGCCTGACCGGGAGGATCTGATGGTGCCTCGGATAGAAGGACAGCCTTTCTACAAGATGACCGGGTCGGGAAACGATTTCGTCGTTTTCGACTCGTCCTCCGGTGCGGCGGCGCACCTGGAGAACGAGGAGGCAATCAGGTCTCTATCCGCGCGCGGCACGGGCGTCGGCGCCGACGGAGTCGTGTTCATCGAGAAAGCGGGGGAGGGTGATGTCCGGATGCGCTACTATAACAGCGACGGGTCCGAGGCTGCTCTCTGCGGCAACGCCAGCCTGTGCAGCACCCGCCTCGCCGTGGAGCTGGGCATGGCGCAGGGCGGCGGCTTCCTGCTTCACACGGCGGCTGGGTCGCTTCGCGCCAGGATCCGCGACAATCTGCCCGAGGTCGATCTCGACCCAGTCGTCGACATCCGGTCAGACGCCAAAGACCTTGGCCCCAGACAGGCAGAACGGCGACTCGGCTACGTCAAAGTTGGCGTACCTCACGTAGTGGTTGAGGTCCAGGACGTCGAGACCGCCGACGTGTTGGGGCGAGGTGCGGAGCTCAGACACCACCGTTCGCTGGTCGATGGAGCCAACGTGAACTTCGTCTCCAAGCGGCATGACGGTGAGTTCTTCTACCGAACCTTTGAGCGAGGCGTCGAG
>Ga0193727_1000564_pt1 | contig 14445 bp, 13 predicted proteins | sample H2c2metaG_FD_143051 | JGI IMG/M metagenome (GOLD analysis project Ga0193727, IMG submission 143051) | Soil microbial communities from a riparian zone of the East river system, Colorado, United States - H2c2 | ecosystem: Environmental > Terrestrial > Soil > Riparian zone | place: USA: East River...
GTCCGCGGGCGCTCTTCAAGCGGTTCAACATCGAGGTGCTGGCGACCACTGACGCCGCCACCGATACCCTCGACCACCACAAGGCACTCCGCGCCAAGGATCCTGCGACCCGGGTGATCCCGACGTTTCGACCGGATGCGATGTTTCGGATCGCGGCCCCTGGATGGTCCGCGGAGCTGAAGAAGCTGGAACGCGTAGCCGGAGCAGCGATAGGCAGCTGCGCGGAGCTGGTGGGTGCGCTCGGGCGCCGACGCGCCGATTTCAAGGCGATGGGAGGAACAGCAACGGACCACGCCGTCGTGGTGCCGCGAACCGAGCGCTTGCCGGATGCGGAGGCGGACTGCCTGTTCGCGAAAGCAACGGATGGTGTTGCCAAGGCAGAGGACCAGGAGCGTTTCGAGGCCCACCTCCTCATGGAGATGGCGCGTCTGTCCGTCGAAGATGGGCTCGTGATGCAGCTGCACGCCGGTGCGCTCCGAGATCACAACGAGCTCGTATTCAACCGCTACGGAGCAGATCGAGGCGGTGACATTCCGGTGGCGACCGAGTTCACCCGGAACCTGCGGCCGTTGCTTAACGATTACGGGAACGACGCACGATTCCAGCTCATAATCTTTACGCTCGACGAGTCGACTTACGGCAGAGAGCTCGCGCCGCTCGCGGGCCACTATCCCGCGCTGCTACTCGGCGCACCGTGGTGGTTCAACGACTCAATCGAAGGGATGACGCGATTTCGTCGAAGCATTACCGAGACTGCGGGGATCGAGAATACGGCGGGATTCACCGACGACACCCGGGCCTTCTGTTCGATCCCAGCCCGGCACGATCTCGCGCGTCGGGTGGACGCGAACTACCTCGGCGGCCTCGTCGCGCGTCACGTGATCGAGATGTCTGATGCGAGGGAAATGGCGAGGCTAATGGCGTACGATCTCGCCAAGCGCGCCTACAGGCTGGCCTGAACTCATGAGGAGAGCGATGTCCAATCAAAACGTTCCACGACGCACCTTTCTCAAACTCGCGGCGCTCGGTGGCGCTGGTGTCGCACTCGCCGATTGCGGCACCGGCGGCGCGATGATTCCGGCGCCTGCCGGCACATCTGCGTCGGGGACCGCGAGAGATGCAGGACTGAAGTTGGGCGTTGCCAGCTACTCTCTCCGGAATTTCTCGCGCGCCCAGGCAATCCAGATGACGAAGGATCTGGCCACGCCGTTCATCAATCTGAAATCGGTTCATCTGCCGTATGAGACGCCGCCCGCGGAAATCGCCGCGGCGCGACAGGAGATCGAAGCAGCCGGGCTCCAGATTGTTGGCGGTGGCTTGATCACCTTCGAGACAGACACCGACGACGGCGTGCGCAAGTACTTCGACTATGCGAGAGCGGCCGGCATGCCGCTCATCGTCGGTTCCTGCAAGCCGACTGTCCTGCCCCGCATCGAGAAGTTCGTGAAGCAGTACGACATCAAGCTCGCAATCCACAATCACGGGCCGGGAGACGTCTTCCCATCTCCCTACGACGCGCTCAAGGCGGTAGAGCGGATGGATGCTCGAATGGGACTCTGCATTGACCTGGGCCATTCGGTTCGCGCCGGAACGGACGTGGTCCGCGCAATTGCGGATGCGGGACCGCGCGTTCTCGACATGCACGCGAAAGACTTGAAGGATCTGCGGGTCGCGGAGAGTCAATGCATCGTCGGCGAAGGAAGAATTCCGATCGCGGCGATCTTCCGGCAGCTCGAAGCGATTCGATATGCCGGCTACGTCAACCTGGAATACGAGATCGAACCGGAAAACCCGATGCCGGGGATGAAGCAGTCCTTTGCCTACATGCGCGGGGTGCTTGCCGGCCTCGCGTAGTCACCGAGCTTCCGCATCCGGATCAACAGATATCCCGCGCAGATCCACAGCAGTGCCGCCGTAATCCAACCCATGAGGGAAGCACTCAGTGAGAAGGGATTCGCCGGCGGCCTGGCGCCGGTAGGCACGATGTCCTTCGTGTTGTTGATCGCCGAGTGCATCAGCATCGTGAGAAACAGACTGCCGTTGGTATTTGCATAGAGCCACGCGATCGCTACCGACAGCGCGATCACGCCGAGCGCATAAAGTGGGAAGGACTGTCCGGTGGTTTCGATTCCTGGAATGAAGAACAGCGGTATATGCCACACCGCCCAGATGACGCCGATCACGACGCTCGCCGCACCCAGACCGATTCGCGCTGCGAGGCGGGGAAGCGCATAGCCGCGCCAACCGAGCTCCTCTCCAGATTGACTGAACACGACGGTTGATAAGAGGATCGCACCAAGCATGAGCAAGATCGGCTCGGTCCCAAAGCGGGGCCACGATCCGCTGACCAGCCGATGAATGAGCGCAGAGGTGAGCTTTATCGCGGCCATATACGCGAGCGCGAATGCGTACCAACGGAGTCCCGCGTGGACCTGCACGAGGCGCCCAAGTAGCGCCCTGACTCCCTTTGATCCTTGGTGCCGGTGCGTCAGCCACGTGGCAACGATCCCGGGCGCGAACACTCCGAGATAGAACAGCAGCGTCCCAACACCAGCCGGCGGGTAACCGGCCGCACCACCCCGGGACATTGCCCACGCCGCCAGCCAGAGCGACCACGTCACCGCAAAAGTGAGTACGAAGAAGACGAGCACCGATCCGGGCTCAGTGGCTTTCCACTCGGGTGCGCGCGGTGTTACTGATTCAACCATGACACTCCCAGGCCACATTTTCACGGCGTCGGACGGCGTACGCGGCATCGATACAACAGAGCGCATAACTCCCAGAACTGCCGCGGCGCTTTATGCCCACGGTTACAGATTCTGCGTGCGTTATGTCCGGAGGGACAAGCCACACGCATCCGCGCTGAATCCCACCGAGGCGACGACTCTTCTAGGATCCGGACTCGGCCTCATGATTGTGCAGTACGTCGAATCGGAGTCGGCGTGGAATCCGAACGCCGCCAAAGGCACGACCAACGGGAAGGTGGCCGCGGCGGAAGCGGTGAAACTCGGAGTTCCATGGGGAGTGACGATCTGGTGCGACCTCGAGGGTGTCAAGGTCGGGACGCCGCGACAGCGGGTCATCGATTACTGCAATCGCTGGCATCTCGAGGTCGCGGCTGCGGGTTACGTTCCCGGATTGTACGTGGGATATCACGCGGGACTGACTGCGAGCCAGCTCTACCTGAAGCTGCGATTCACGCACTACTGGGGCGCGTTCAATCTCAACTCGGACCAGTTTCCGGCGGTGCGCGGCCTGCAGATGAAGCAATCGATCCGCCGGCCGCCAGACCTGATCTCAGGCGTCCAGCTCGACTTTCAGGTCGACAGAATCGCCGCGGATCGGCTCGGGGGTCGTCCGACACTGCTCGCGCTGGAGGGATGGCCCGAACTCCCATAGCGAGCTCGCCACCCGCGTCCCGCTTCCCCCGTCCCTCTTCCCCCTTCCCGCATTACAGAAGCTCAGCGACAAAAAAAAAGACGACCAATAGATCGAACAATCGGTGGTCCATGCGCTAGATTGAATGATGCGATCAAAGGACAATGTGACGAAGGAATTCGAGTTTACCGATTCGGGGCGCACCTTTTTCTGCTCGGTCGAAGTGCCGAAACAGGCGGGAATGCCCCCGTGGTGGTGGTTCCGACTCGATACCGGTGAGAGCACCCGGTACGCACCCTTCGAGGCTTCTCCCAACGACACGAAGGAATCAGTGAAGGCGCGGATTCTCGCCTACTACGCCGAACTCCTCGCGATCCAGGCGCGACCGGTCCATCAGCGTCCGGTCTGGCAGAGACCCGCGCGGCCTGTTACACCTGGTTCAGCGTCGTCTTGAGCTGTCGCAGGACTGCGACCCGAGTGAGCAGCCGCCTCCACGAACGCTAGTCGTTCGGCGAGGACAGAAGCGCGGATAGTACCGGAGCCAGATTTGTACGCGTGAGCGGCGCTCTCGATCGCCTTCGCATCTTCTTCCTGCACCGCCTTCTCGAGCGCCGCGAACCGGCCCGGACAATCCTCCACGAACGTCTGAAGGAGTGATTCGACCATCTCCTCGACGCCAGCGTCGCGGAGGTCAGCTCGAAAGCGTTGGAGATCGACGTGAAGGGTCGACGCGGAATCCGGCGTCAGCGGTTCTGATTGGGGTCGCGCTCTGGTGGGAATGGCGAAGGCCTTGAAGGAGGCGTCGCCAGGAGCGCTGAGAGAAGGTCAACCGAACGTCTGGTGTGAAAGTGCTCGGCTGTCGGTGTCTAGTGGACTATACCCAGGCCGTTGAGGCCTCGCAACTCAGGGTTTCCTACCAGACCTCGATTGACGATTCGTCAAACTAGTTGTCACCTTTTTGCGGTTCGGCCGCACGTGGAAGGTAGAGCGTAAACCGCGCCCCTCCACCTTCGATGCTCTCGACAGTTAGATCACCATGCATTGCGCGGGCGAGGTCGCGGCTAATCGCGAGTCCAAGTCCAACCCCGCTCTCCCGATTGGAGAGACTCTCCCGTAGCTGAATGAACGGCTCGAAGATCGCCTCCTGCTTGTCAGCGGCGATCCCGATTCCAGTGTCGCTGACCCGTATGCTGACCGACTCAGGTCTCGCCGTGCATTCGGCCTTGATGTGTCCGCCGGCCGGCGTGAACTTGATGGCGTTGGAGAGAAGATTTACGAGAATCTGAGCGACTCTCTCCGGGTCCGCGCGCGCGACGATACTGCTGTCACCGATGACTCCGTCGAAGAAGAGTCCTTTCTGCTCAAACAACGGCTCGACGAGATAGACAGCGTGCTGCATCGACTCGCAGGCTTTGATGTCGGTGACGGCGTAAGGCATGTGGCCGGTGCCGACACGCACGAAATTCAGAATTTCCGTGATCAGGATGGCGAGGTGCTGCTGATTCTTTCGGACCCGGGCGAAATCGGCGTGCTGGTTCTCGGTCACTGGTCCTCGCAGGCCCATATCCAGCAAATCGATGTACCCGCCAATTGCGTTGAGCGGGGTCCGTAGCTCATGGCTCATTGCGCCGAGAAACGCAGTCTTGGCCCTGTTCGCCGTTTCAGCGCTGCGCTGGAGCACCAATGCGAGGTCGTATACCTGTGCATTGTCCAGTGCCAACGCCCCTCGTGCCGCGACATCTTCAGCGAGCTGCAGGTCTTCCGGGCTGTACGCGACGTTGCGCTGGGCACTCACGAAAGTGATAGCGCCAAGTACTCGTTTGCGGGCAATTAACGGGACAGTCAGGAGGGATCCGATTCCGAGCTGACGGAGGATGTGCAGGTTGATCGGGCTGTGTGCGGTCGCGGCGAGCGTAGCCTCGATGTTGTCCGTGATTGCGATCGTTCGTGCGTCCCGCAACATCGCCGGTGCGCCGAACGCATCTTCGGGCTCGGGAACCCAGGTGACCTGCAGCTGTTGCGCGAGCCTCTGCTTTTCCGGTTCGGGATGGAAGATCCCCAGGCGACGAACCGCGTTGCCCTCCTCGAGAATGTCCACCATGCACCACGCACCAAGTGTGGGAAGGGCGAGCCTGGTAAGCGCTAGAAGCGTGGAGGACTGATCCACGGACTCGGCGAGCAGACGTCCCGACTCGGCGAGAAATGCCGCGCGGCGACGGCCGGCCTCGGCGTCGTCCGCGAAACCGCGCTCACGTAAAGCGCCCAATAGCATCTGCTCGGCAACCTGGCGCTGGAGTTCGAGAGCCTCGTCAGCCGGCTGTGCTTCGCGAATCTCGATGCCGAGCGCCTCGACGCTGCCGTTGTCGGCGATCACGGGCCACACGCTGCAGTGCCAGTCGCTTGCGCCTCCGTCCGTTGCAGCGATGCGCTCATCCGCCAGCTCGATGCCGTCGGTCAAAGCGCGGTCCAGAAGCTCGCTCACTACTTGCCCTTCGTTGCCCCCGAGTATGCGGCTGATTGGTGCTCCGAGCGCGTCACCGTTGGTAATGCCGGCAAGGCGGCGGAAGGCAACGTTGGCGTAGACGAGCGCGTGCTTGGCGCCACGCGTGATGGCGAACGGAAGCGGAGCTTGCTGCATACAGCGCCGCAGCGCTTCCTGGATCGAAAGCTCGGTCGAGAGCGCGCGAGCCGACGCTTTTCTGGGTCTCATTCCAACTAGTTGCGTCGTTTTGTCCGACCCGGCTTCTCCCGTAAAGTGGGCACACCGGTGATTAATCCATCGTACTCCTTCAGCGAATCACCTACGACCACTCCCTTAGGCGTGACCTCGTAGCGCCTGAATTCATGGCTGTGCTCGCTCCCACGCATCTTGATAACCGCCATCACCCGCCCCAGCTCCCCCTCGATCTCGATGTACCGTTGGACGATGATCTCGTCAGTGATGAACGATACGTTTTCCGACGTAAAGCGCGCTTCACGAAATGCCTCGGAGACTTCCGCGGTCATGAAAACGGTAACGCCCGTTGCCGTCAGCGTCCCAACCAAACGGTAGAGCGACTCACGGAAGTCTTCGCGGAAGGTCGGGGCAAGCGCAACCTCGAATCCCGACAGCGAGTCGATGACAACACGCTTTGCACCGAGCCTTTCCACCGCCTCGAGAATCGAAAAGAGTGCTTCATCGACGGAGAGATCCAGCGGACGGAGATAGATAATCTCCAACTTCCCCGCGGTGACCATCTTCGCGATATCGGGATTTCGCGCGCTGGCGCGGGCAATGTACTCTTCCGGGTACTCTTCGAATACGGCGATTACGCCGGTCTCTCCCTTCGATAGTCCAGCCACCATGAATTGCGTCGCGACAGTTGACTTGCCGCTTCCGGCGGGTCCGGTGAGGAGGACCGCGTCGCCGGTAATGATTCCGCCCCCAATCATCTCGTCCATGCCGGGCACCCCTGTTAGCTGTCGGCCGCGGCTGCGCGAGGCCCGTCTCATCGTCTGCTCGGGGATTCGCGGAAAGACCTGGAGCCCACCGTCTGTGATTCGGAACGTGTGCAACCCAGGCATGGGGGCGCGGCCGCGGGTCTTAACCACCTGAAGCTTTCTAACGACGGAGTTTCTATCCGTCGCCTGCGTGAGCCAAAGTATGCCGTCGGCCACCGTGAACACGGGGTTCCGCTGCTCCTCCTCGGCGTACTCGCCCAACAGAAAAGAGGTGACTTCCCATGACGTCAGGTGAAGGGCGAGCCGCTGAACGAACTCGTCGAGGTCGAACGGTGACGCGTGGTCCGCGTTGCCATGGTGGCCGCCGATCGTTCGGAATGAGTCGACAACTACTATACCAGGCTTAACGCGCTCCGTCTCGCCGATGATCCGATCGAGGACTTGGTTGAAATTCCGGTCCATTGCCTCGGCGCTCAAGTTGACAAACTGAATCGCCGAGCCCGCCAGATCAGCATCGAAGAAGCTGAACTGACGCTGGTATCGCAGCATTTTCAGAGTCGGCTCACCCAGTACCGTGAAATACAGAGAGGGCCGCTCGACGGTCGCATTGGCGAACATCACCTGGTGGGCGAGAATTGTCTTTCCTGAGCCGGGGCCACCCGCGATCAGGTTGAAGGAGTATTCCGGCAATCCGCCGCCGAGCACTGCGTCGAGGCCAGGCACTCCGCTCGGGAGACTCCGAAGCGGCGTGCGCTCGTCAAGGTTCATGCTTCCTCCCGCTTATCGGTTGCACCAGAGCTGTCTTGCGATGGTGCCAGACTGCCCTCGATCAGCTTCAGTGACATGTCATCTCCGATGAGCCGGCCGAGTAGCTCGACCAGACGCACAAGCATTGACTCGAGTCCTTCGGCGGTCGCCGGGTCCCCGTGCGCCATAATGGTTTCAGCAACGCCATCGACATAGGGGTCTGAGCGGGCTCGAAGCTGAATTCCCTCCAACACTGAATTCTCGGCTCGTGCTTCCGAAAGCGCGCGCGTGAAGAGTGCGTGACACCCGTCGCGACCAACCCACCGTGAGAGTTCGCGATACAGATGGTCGCAGGCGGCCGCGGCGGCCCGCGCGGGCGTGTCGCCAGGTTGGTCAGATCGGCGACTCCTGATCAACCGCTCGGCGATTTGTGAAGGCGTTGGCCGATCTCGCGAACGGATGCGCTCGCCCGAGTCCGGTTTACTCATGCCAAGCCGGGTTGGAGAATCCGGCACTCAGGCGGGCTCGTATCAGAACCGCGGGAATTTGAGAGGATGAGAAACCCTTGTTGTTGTACCTCTCAAAAATATCCCGCGATTGTACGCCAAACAACTATCAGGTGCGGCGTTGGCGCGAGGGCTTGCCCTGACCGTTAACGGGAGCTCGAAAGCGTGTCGCGGTGTGCGCGGCGTAGCAGCGCGTCGTCCCGTGCGACGTCGCCGCTGCTCGGAGCCTCAGGTCCGGGGAATCGAACAATGGGTGCGCTCACCCCTCAGCTGCTCGCTGGTCATTTTGGCGACCAGCGCTTGAAACTCCACGATCGACAGGTCTTTGCAGATGCTCTTCAGTCGCAGCGCAATGCCCGTGCGAACGGAATTCTCTCTCTCTTCAGAGCTCATGTCGCGCCAACTCGCGACAGCCTTCCCGCTTGATCGAGTCCAGTTCTCTGGAATAGTCATTTTGCCTATTTGTTGCTGCGGGGGCGTCGTCCATGCGCGCCGAGGCAGAATGGTGGGAGCCGCCGTGCGGCTATGCCTTGCCTGAGAGGCGTCTGACAGCATCGATGTGTAAGGCAAGGTTGCAGCCAAGCGGGCGAAATGCCTTCCGGCACCTCAGGTGGAAAATTGTCCACTGCTGCACCATTAACCAGTTAGTTTTATTGCAGGTTCATCAAGTGATCATGTGCGGGACGTTCCCACCAGCCCGCACCTCCGATCTGCCTCGATCCTGAGGCAGCATTCCCCGGCGCTTCTGGCGACGCCATTCTCACCGCCAAGGCGCTCCATGAAAAAACCGATTGCAGTTGCCGGGCACCCCGAAGATTTCGTCTCCAAAGAGGACGAGGGGCTCTTCGCTTTCATCAGTACGTTTCGGCTTTCGGTGAAGGCGACCGTGGCGGCGGAGCAGGAGCGTGGCGCATCGCTCTCCGAGATCGTCGTCCGCGTCCGTGAGATGGTAAGGGTCGCGGAGCAGGATGCTCAGCACCCAAGGCAGTTTCCTTCCCGAGCCTTCCGCGCGATCTCGAGGCAGGCCGTTGCCTGGTGCGTCGAGACGTATCGGCCGCTGCTATTCACTGGCGGCCACGATTTCTCTCTCCCCGCGAACACCGGGGATCCGCTCGAATTGCATACCGCTCTCGATCGCGCCGGACCCGCCGGCGATCGCAATCCAGCTCCATCACCCAACAATCGAGAACTGCCATGAACAACTACAAGGGGATTTCCGCGGACGACAAGCACAGAATCGTCGCCGCGCTCAAGGCTCGCGGCGCGGGAAGCTGCCCGCGTTGCAACGACAGCCAGTGGACCGTCAGTGAGTTTTCCAGAATCGATGTCCAGGCGACGATGGACCGCGACAGTTTGGAGCGAACCACGATCCCGGCGATCATGATCGTTTGCCAGCACTGCGGATTCATTTCGCAGCACGCACTCCAGCCGCTGGGAGTCTGGCCGCACGTCGCACCCGAAGTCACGCACAACGCATCGCGGTCCGTGAACGTCGCGACGGCCTGACCCTCAAGGAAAATTTCATGACGACCCCTCCAAAACCGCTCGGATTCGATCGGCGCACTCCAGAATCGGCCGCGAACGCGGCCCTCGGTCACACCGAGTCGCTGCTCACGACCGTCGCGCTCCAGAGCGCGATTTTCAACAGCGCAAACTTCTCGAGCATAGCCACCGACGCCAAGGGCGTCATCCAGATCTTCAACGTCGGAGCCGAGCGAATGCTCGGCTACACGGCTGATGAAGTGATGAACAAGATCACGCCGGCCGACATTTCCGATCCGCAGGAAGTGATCGCGCGAGCGAAAGCGCTCAGCGTCGAGCTGGGAACCAAGATTACGCCGGGTTTCGAGGCGCTCGTATTCAAGGCTTCCCGTGGGATCGAAGACATTTACGAGCTGACCTACATCAGAAAGGATGGGAGTCGCTTTCCGGCCGTCGTATCGGTGACCGCCCTTCGCGATGCGCAGGAAGGCATCATCGGCTATCTGCTGATCGGAACGGACAACACCGCGCGCAAACAGGCAGAGGAAGCGCTGCTCAAGGCGGGTGCGTTGCAGAGCGCCATTTTCAACAGCGCCAATTTCTCCAGCATTGCCACCGACGCCAAGGGCGTCATCCAGATCTTCAACGTCGGCGCAGAGAAAATGCTCGGCTACACCGCGGCCGAGGTGATGAACAAGAATACTCCCGCAGATATCTCTGATCCGCAGGAAGTGATCGCGCGGGCAAAAGCCCTCAGCATAGAGCTGGGAACGCCAATCACACCGGGCTTCGAGGCACTCGTCTTCAAGGCCTCCCGTGGAATCGAAGACATTTACGAGCTGACGTACATCAGAAAGGATGGGAGTCGGTTCCCGGCTGTAGTGTCGGTAACCGCGCTACGCGATGCGCAGGAAGGCATCATCGGATATCTCCTTATCGGAACCGACAACACCGCTCGCAAGCAGGCGGAAGAGGCACTGCTCAAGGCCGGCGCCCTACAGAGCGCGATTTTCAGCAGCGCCAACTTCTCGAGCATCGCGACGGACGCCAAAGGCGTCATCCAGATCTTCAACGTCGGCGCAGAGAAGATGCTCGGATACACTGCCGCCGAGGTGACGAACAAGAATACTCCCGCGGATATCTCCGACCCGCAGGAAGTCGTTGCCCGCGCCCGGACGCTGAGCGCTGAGCTCGGAACGGTGATTACTCCCGGCTTCGAAGCGCTCGTGTTCAAGGCTTCGCGTGGAATCGAAGACATTTATGAGCTGACCTACATCCGGAAGGACGGTAGTCGCTTTCCGGCTGTCGTATCGGTCACCGCGCTACGCGATGCGCAGGAAGGCATCATCGGCTATCTGCTGATCGGTACCGACAACACGGCGCGCAAACAAATCGAGGAAGAGCGCATGAAGCTCGATCAGCGCCTCCGCGACCAGCATTTCTACAACCGGTCTCTGCTGGAATCGAACATCGACGCGCTGATGACCACTGATCCGCGCGGCATCATCACAGACGCGAACAAGCAAATGGAGGGACTGACCGGCTGTACTCGCGACGAGCTGATCGGCGCGCCCTTTAAGAACTACTTCACCGACCCAAACCGCGCCGAGGCTGGGATCAACCAGGTGTTGAGCGAAGGCAAGGTCACCAACTACGAGCTCACTGCACGGGCGAGGAATGGCTCGCTCACCGTTGTGTCATACAATGCGTCCACATTCCACGACCGCGACAGGGTCCTGCAGGGGGTTTTCGCGGCCGCGCGCGATGTGACCGAGCTCAAGCTGTTTGAGCAGAGGCTGCAGCAGAAAAACGTCGAGCTGGAAGAGGCGAGCCGAATGAAGTCCGAGTTCCTCGCCAACATGTCGCACGAGCTGCGCACGCCGCTCAACGCGATCATAGGCTTCTCCGAAGTGCTCGTTGACGGACTGCTCGGAGAAATGACCGATCAGCAACGCGGCTTCATCGCCGACATCTACAGCAGCGGGAAGCATTTGCTCTCGCTGATCAACGACATTCTCGACCTCTCCAAGGTCGAAGCGGGCAAGATGACTCTCGACCTGGAGCCCGTGCAGGTGTACTCGCTGTTCGCGAACAGCCTGTCCATCATCAGGGAAAAGGCAGCCGCTCGCAGTATCCGTCTCGAAATGGATGCCCCGAAGGAGCTGGGTTCGATTCGCGCCGATGCGCGCAAGATCAAGCAGATCGTCTACAACCTGCTTTCGAACGCGGTCAAATTCAGCAGCGAAGGCGGCGTAGTGAAGTTGCAGGCGAGCCGTGTGCCCCGAGCCGACGTCGGCCAGGTATCCGAGTCGAGTATCGGCCGAAACTTTCCGCAGGAAGAGAACGAGTTTCTGGAGTTTCTCAAAATCACTGTGACGGATGACGGCATCGGCATCTCACCGGACGGGCTCGAGAGTCTCTACAAGCCGTTCAGTCAGATTGACAGCGGCCTGGCGCGGAAATTCGAAGGTACAGGTCTGGGCTTGGCCATGGTCAAGCTGCTCGCCGACTTGCACGGCGGAGCGGTCGCTGTCGAAAGCGAGGTGGGTAAAGGCTCGCGCTTCACTGTCTGGCTGCCGTTCCGGCCCTCGGAAACGGGTATTCTCACGCCCACCAAACCTCTCGCTGCGTTGGCAGCCGAGGCGGCGCTGCCCGGCGTGCTCACTGCTCTCGTAGTCGAGGATGACTTCAAGTCCGCCGACCTGATTCGCGTCCAGCTGGAGGCGGAAGGTTTCATGGTCCTCCACGCTGCTACCGCCGAGACCGCCCTCGTCCTCGCGGCAAGGCAACCGCTAGCGCTGATCACCCTGGACATAATGCTGCCCAACATGGACGGTTGGGACTTCCTGAGCCACATCAAGCAGACTCCGGCGCTCAAGCACATTCCGGTCGTCATCATTTCAATCGTCGCCGATCCTGCCAGAGGTTTTGCGCTTGGCGCCGCCGGCGTGATGCAAAAACCGATATCCCGGCAGGAGCTGTATGAGGCGCTTGTGGGCCTGGGCCTGTTTCCTCTTGCGGCAGGCGACACACTGAAGGTCCTCGTCGTCGACGACGATCCGAAGGCGGTCGAGCTGATCGCGGTACGCATCCTCGGGTTGGCGAGCACCGTGTTACGCGCGTACGGAGGTCAGGAGGCAATAGACGCGGCGCGGCGGGAGCTGCCGGATCTAATCGTGCTCGATCTGATGATGCCGGAGGTAAGCGGCTTCGACGTCGTTACCGCGCTCAACGAGAGTGAAGAGACCGCCCGTATCCCGGTTCTCGTGGTCACGGCGAAGCACGTCACCCCCGAGGATCGAGCGCTGCTCAATGGATACGTGCTGTCGATCATGGAAAAGGCAAATTTCGATCGTGACCGGTTCATCGCCGAGGTACGGCGAGCGATGTCCGGTCGCAGGGTGACCGCCTGACATGGCAAAAGTTCTGGTCGTAGAGGACAATCCCGCCAACATGACGCTGGCGACATTCCTGCTCCAGTCGGCAGGCCACGTCGTGTTGAGTGCCAAGGACGCGGAGTCCGGACTCGCTGTCGCACGTGTCGAGCAACCCGATCTCGTCTTGATGGACATCCAGCTTCCCGGCATGGACGGGCTGGAGGCGACCGCGCTCCTGAAGAGCGACCCATCAACCCGTGGGATTCCCGTGATCGCTCTCACAGCACTCGCAATGAAAGGCGACGAGCAGCGCATTCTGGCTGCTGGTTGTGATGGGTACATCGCCAAGCCACTCGCGTACAAGGAGTTTCTGGCGACCATATCGGCTTTGTTGCTCAAGACGGCACCACTACATGGTTGAAACCAGCGCTCCTGAGGTGAATGACGGGGCCACCGCCAGCGAAAAGCCCGCGTGCATTCTCATCGTGGATGATGAGCGACACAACAGGGGACTGTTGGAAGTCATGCTCAAGCCGGAAGGCTTTCTACTCCTTACCGCTGCTGGCGGCGAGGAAGCACTGGCGATAATCGCGCGACAACCGCCCGACCTTATCCTCCTCGACGTCATGATGCCGGGAATGGACGGCTACGAGGTGGCGAACAGGATCAAGAGCGACCCCGACACCAAGAGCATCCCCGTCATCATGCTCACCGCGCTTGACGATCGCAACGCAAGGATGCTCGGACTGAACGCTGGAGCAGAGGACTTTCTGACCAAGCCGGTCGATCGAGCCGAGCTATCGGTTCGAGTGAGGAACCTGCTGCGAATCAAAGCCTACAGCGACAAGCTGCAGGGAACTCTTCACGCGCTTGAAACCGTCAACGCGGAGCTCGATCGTCGTACCACGGAAATAGTTTCAGCCCAGGCCATCGCGGATGCGGCGACCGCGCGGCTCGGCCGGCTTCAACGCATCACCGCTGCCCTCAGCAACACCGTCACCCAGGATGAAGTCGCCGGCTCGGTTCTGCGCGAGGCAATACTTGCTCTGGAGTGCGATGCCGGCGCGGTAGTGGTCGCCCCCGCGGAGGACGAGCCGCTGACGCTCCTGCGCGAATCTGGAAGGCTCGATGGTCTCATGCGGTCGTTCCGGCACCGGAATCCTCCGCGCTCGGACAATCCATACTCCGACGCCGTCAAGAATTGCCGCGCCGTCTATCTGGAATCGTTCGAGGAAATGATTGAGCGGTATCCGGGATTTCATGATCTATCCAAGGCGAAAGCACGGTGCGCGTGGATGATTCTGCCGCTGGAGATCTCCGGCCAGGCGGTCGGGGCGCTCGCGTTCGGCTTTGAGCACCCTCGCAAATTCAGCGAGGGGGAGCGGCACTTCGCCGACACTGTGGCCCGCTATTGCGCTCAGGCGCTGGACCGCGTGCGACTCCGCATCGCCGCCGCCGCGGCAATCGCAGAGGCCGGTGAAGCGCGCATGATGGCGGAGCACGCCAACAACGCC
>Ga0193727_1000565_pt1 | contig 14443 bp, 16 predicted proteins | sample H2c2metaG_FD_143051 | JGI IMG/M metagenome (GOLD analysis project Ga0193727, IMG submission 143051) | Soil microbial communities from a riparian zone of the East river system, Colorado, United States - H2c2 | ecosystem: Environmental > Terrestrial > Soil > Riparian zone | place: USA: East River...
GATTGGGCCTCTTCAACCAACAAAGGGAGATCCGATTATGGCAAATAGAGCAGAAGCCGCAGCACCGACCCGCCACCACCTCAACGGCTTTGCTCAGGTCATGGAAAGGATCGGTCTCGCCATCATGGGTGCGCTATGCGGGCTTTTCGTCGCAGCTATGGTAGCCAAGGCAGATATCGAGGAGATCAATTCCTTGGGAGCTCTCTTCTCCGCGGTGCTGTATGGCTCTCTCGGCTTCTATTTGGGAACTAACATTCCCTCGATGTCTTCCAGCCGTACTTTTTCCAGCACCGGCTCAGGTCCGAAGACGATAGCGCTGGCAAGCGCCATCGGCACATTCGTCGCCGCTGTCGCAGCGCTCGTCTCGGTCTATATGATCATCTTTGACGAGACTCCACCCGCCATGTGGAATGTCGGGATCGGTTCCGGGTGGGCGCTCGGCGTTCTACTGCAACTCGCCGCTGGTACAGCGGCGCGGCTTGGACAATTCAGCAGCGCCCCTGGCTAGGGCCCGGGAAGACGTCAAGCTGGATAGAGGTTACAGCTCTATCTGCTGTCGAATTCCGGATCATCCTGTCGGTCTCAAAGGTGAGACGGCCAGGACGGCTCTTGCGAGAATTACCAATAGATCCCATTTATCGTACAATATTAGAGGCCTCTGGATGAAGTCTGTGGCCTCCCTATTCCGTCCATGCTTTTCACGCCATTTTGGGCCCGGCCCTCGCATATAATGGGCTTCAGCTTGGTATTGGCTCACAGACCCTCCCCAAAAGGCGGTCAAAAGATTCAGCGCGACCGTACGGAATCTTGCCCGCATCGAGTTAATAGAGGGATAGCGGAAGGAATGTACACTCACCAGTGTCTCCTGTCTCTTGAGCCGGCTTCGTCCACAAGGCGCGGTCTGATTTCCGACAGGCCCTTGCCCGATCCGCCAGGTTTGCAATTGAATAAAGATAGCGATGCTATTCAGCATCCCTTTGCGATGACCGGCCCAACGATCGATTTATTCCCGCTGGGGTTTGTTTGGAACGAGAGCATCCGAAGCGCGCCTATGTTCGGACCGCTCCGCATAAATGCCGACGCTTGTCTGGCAAGATGGAACCTCGAGTTGTTTCCTAATTGCGCGGGGCGATCGAGTGACTGCTTCGCCTGACCGGGAACAGCTCATCAAAACGCACCGAATATCCGACCCCGACGATGTAACTGGGCGCATTGTGGTTGAGCCCCAGGGCGACGTGAAAATCCACCTGCTGATTTGGAGTGAGGCGATACAGTCCGCCCCAATTCAGTAATTGCGCGGAACTTCCATTCTGCGGGTAATCACCGACGTACTCCACAAACAGGCTCACTCTCTCGGTCACCCTCTTTTCGATCACAAATGTCGCCTCTGTGATCAGCTTGCTGGCGGGGTCAGAGGGACGAAAGAACTCGGCGAACATTCCACTCAATCCCCACCCGCTGTGCAACTCCCATGACCACGGGAATTGCAAATAGGGCTGCGCGCCGGGGCCGGCTATGCGGACCGATCCCGTCGGCAATGCCACACCAAACACCGCGGAGAGATCGACTTTTCCGGGGACTGGGCTGATCTGCCACTTCAGCGCCGGTGCTACATCGGAAAAACCGGAATTTTTGGAACTGCCGACTTTTGCAAAGTACGTCGGCGTATCCACGAGAACTTCGAGACAGTTTGTAATTCCGGCGCGCAAGCGCGTATTCGTGCCGTCAATAACTCGATCGTCGCCTCGCGCGCTGAAATTGACGCCATTCTCGATTTGCAGACTGCCCGGTGGAGTAACAACGCTGGAATTCGTGACATCAGGCCGATCGGTGTTAATTTCGTCCCTGATGCTCGGACAACTGTCCGCCTTTGCAGAGATTGTGCTGTGATAGAGAACTAGCGTCGCTAAGATTATTGCGAGCTTGCCAACGGCTAGGGGTGCGCAAGCGAACGCAAACGCAGTTCGCGCAATGATCGAAATCGATTTGTTATCTTGCATTCAATCTCCCGCGTAAGGCAGATCGCGAGATGCGGTTTGACTTGCGGCTCCCAGATCGGGCCGGCATCGATGACTCGCTTTAAGCAGGAGGAGCCGGCCGGGACCGGCCCCCAGTTGCGAAGCGTTGTATTGACCCAGTTTTTCTTCAGAACTGGAAGCGCAAGCCAACGGTCGGATCGATCGAGGATCTCTGCAGGAAGCCGTTTGCAAGACCATTCGACACTTGCGACCACATGATGCCGGCATAGGCGTCGAAGCGCTTCGCAAATCTGTAATCCGCGACGACGGAAACCGCGTCCAGCTGTCCGCTGCATGCCGCAAAGGCGCTGGTTGTGCAAACACCTCCCACGTTCACAGCGCCCGACCGAAAGCTGTTCTGCTCTTCATGGTAATAGGCGACACTCAGATCGACGTCGGGCCTGACTGCATATTTCACACCACCCCAAAATACCTGAAGGACCTTATCAGTGGTAAAATTGGTGTTGTTAACTGCGCCGAGCGAATAACCGCCCGTAATGAAGCTGCCGGGCGTCAATGGATTATTCGGATTCGCGAATTGCATATGCTCATAGCCGCCATAGAGCTTGACCGGTCCGATGCTGTATTTAGCAAGAAGCATAACGCTGGTGTTGTCGGAGACAGTTCCCGAAACAAGTCCCGCCCCCTGGTTTATACCCAAATTGGCCGCGGCTGTGATCTGCGCAGTACTGAGCGGAGCTGACGAAACCGCATCCGTGACGTGACTGAAGATCGCGTCGACTGACAAGCCCGCATAGTCCGCGCCGATTTGTCCCTCGATAGCATTGCCTGGGGCGCTGAAGGCGCCAGATCTAATCTGGGTCTCCACCGCGGCACGGAAAGCGCCGAAATTCACAGCATACTTGAACGAATTGTCGAAGATGCGATTCTCGGTATCTCCCGCACCGCCGGTAGCCCCCTGGAAGCCGATCAGCGAGAAAGCGCCCGAGTTGCTCATAGGATCGTAATTAACTACGCCGTCCGACGTCAGCGCGTTTTGCCGACCGTAAGTCAGCGTTCCATATGTCGGCGAGCTAAGGCCGGCATACGCCGCCACGTTGAACGCCTGGCCGTCTTTCGCGGAATCGGCAAACGAGTTCTGCATGTTGACCGGCAATCCGTTGTTTTGCACAATGGACCCGAGCCCGTCGGAAAGCTTGCCGGACTGTGGATTAAATCCCGTCTGAAGATTAAATATGGCCGATAGACCATCGGCAATCTCCTGGCTTCCCTTAAGGCCGACAAATGACGAACTCAGCGCGTTGGGGCCAACGCCGAAATAAGAACCGTTGCTGTTCTTGGAGATCAGATAGTTCAATCCGAGCCCGGCAGTGTTACTCAACGGGGTGCCGTGATTTTGATAGGTCACGCCCATGTCGACCAGGCCGTAAAGCGTAATGCCGCGCCAGGTCAGGCTGTCATCTATCGGGGCCTTTTTGTATTCCGCTTTGTAGGCGTAGTCGGCGGCCATCGAATCCCCCGGATTCGCTGGTCGTGCTGCAACAGCGGGCTGCTTTGCGGGCTGCGCTTCAAGCTTGCGCTGCCGCCTTTCAAGATCTGCGATTCGTTTTGTCAGCGCCTGATTTTGCTCGCGGAGCTCCTTGGATTGCGCCTGGACGTCCGAAAGCTCACCGGCATGCGCCGCCGTTGCGACGGTGAACGCCGCCGCTGCAGATAAAATAGTCCTTTTCACGAGCGTCCCCCAAAAATGGCGCGGCGCAAATATCCGCGACTCGACCAAGATCACGGAGCCTCAGGATGATGACCCCTGATAGCGAGACTCAGATTCGAGTTTGGAAATTCCCAATCGAGCGCAATTTTTTTGGACGCGACCGCGCGGTGTCCGCGCACATCCAATCAAACACTTCAGCGCGTCCTTGTTGCTTGCCAGTAACAGGATTTCGTTTGCCTGCTTGCTAGGGACCCGACGCGCGTCAGCGGTGTTTAAATTTGATTTCGCGACCGCATGTCGAAGTCGTCAGCAAGATCAACGGAGAAACAGATGAGATTCAATAAGACAACACAAATTGCGGCAGCGAGCACAACGCAGGCGCCTCTTAGTGCCGCTTGCCGAATAACGTTTGCCGTGAAGCATATTCTGGTCTAGCTGACTCCTACGCATTGTAGGGCGATTGGGAATATGGAGTGCTTTCTCCCCAGGATGCTTTCCGCAAAGCGAAGGCGGCTGCGACCAAGGCCTTGGCGTTGGACGATAGTCTCGGCGAGGCCCACGCCTCTCTCGCTTGTGCTTTGGATCTTTATGGCTGGGATTGGGAGACTGCCGAAACGGAATACAAGCTGGCGATCAAACTAAATCGCGGCTACGCGATCGCTCATCTTTGGTACGCTTGGCATTTGATCTTGATGGGCCGGAATAGCGAGGGCCTCTTCGAGCTAAGAAAGGCGGAAAGCCTTGATCCTCTTTCCTGATCATCGGCGCGACATGGCGGACGCATTGTGCATCGCTCATCTCTTTGACGAAGCGGTGCTGCAAAGTAAGAAAACGCTGCAGATGGACCCGAACTTCGCCATCGGCCATCATGAACTAGGGCAAGCGTTCGAGCAAAAACACATGCACGACGAAGCAATCGCAGAGTTTCAGAAAGCGATCGAGATTTCCGGACACAGCGGGGTCTTCGACTCGAGTCTCGCTACATTTACGCCGTTTCGGGAAGAAAGGAGGAAGCAATCAAATAGCCAAGGACTTGGAGGCCCAGCATGACCAAAACCCTTCTGCCGAAGCCAACATCGCTCTGATCTATCTAGGACTCGCCGCTCAGGACCAGGCGATGATCTGGTTGAAGCAAGGGCCATGAAGCGCGATTCAACCCGTCCATTCTGCTGCGACCGGCCTTCGATCCTCTGCGGTCCGACGCTCAATTCAAGGAGCTTTTGCGCCGTATTGGCCTCCCGAGATGATAACCAGTAGTCGCCGCCTTTTGTGGCCACCTTGACCGACCGCCGCCTTCCGGCATATCCGCCGCCAATTCCTAAGTCTGGCACTTAGTTGACGTCGGCATTTTTGCCAAAGTCCGCTTGACTGAGGTTTGCATGGTCGTTGCCGTCAAACGACGTTCAATCCAATCCGAACGAACAAGTCGCACATGCTGTCCCGCTTCAGACTGTGTTTGAAGCTGTCTGCAAGGGTGGCAAAAAAACCGCGGTTGCGCAACTGATGACGATCACGTGTTTTACCCGCGTCAAGGTGCTGCAGCTTGGAGGACGACTCGCCGACCAACAGCTCGTGCATAAAACCAAGCGTGACGGTCAGACCGCCCATGCGAAAGACCGCTATCTCGCGGCCAAGGACTCGTCTCGTCACGTCTTTTCCTATCCCAAGCGGGATTTAGGGATTCGGACCAAGCGAAACGGCTGGCGCTATGGCGTCGGCAAAAAGGCAGCGGTTCGTATGCGAGCGCGCCAACCAAACTTTCTGCGCGCGCCGGTGCGAAAGCGCGGGGCGGCTCTCTTTCCTGTCGAAGCCAACAAGTTAGCGGGAGTAAATCGATTGCCGGTCTGGTGCTGATCGACGCCTCTTTTAACGCGATACGGGCAAGATTACGCACGATCGGCTTAAATCCTTTGACTGCCTTCTGGGGAGGATTGGTCAGGCAATACCGACCTGAAGCTCATTACGTGCGAGGACCAGGGTCTAAATTCAGGCGGCAACCCCGGGAATATTTTTGAAGGGAAAGCGGTCCCTAATCGTGAGGCTCAATCGTCTCTCCTACTCGTGCGGCTTAATTGCCTTTAAGGAGTGTGTCGTTATGGATGAACAGCTTGACCGAAAACAACTGCAAAGGAAACTCGCACTGTGCCGGCGACTGACAGACATAGCATGCGATCCCGCAACATCATCTCGGCTTGCGAAGCTGGTCGAGGAATTGGAACACAGTTTGCAGGAGGCCGAAATGCCAGCCACAGATACGGACCCAGACGCAGAGCCGATGGACCTATGGTCCGTAGCCTAGTTGTAGGCCAAGATGTGATTATGACAAGAAACGTCTCCGCAGCGACGCTGTATGTTCGCCCGCGGGGGCATCCGCCTCCAGCCAGTCAGCACGGCTAACTTTTGGCATTTCCTGGGAATAGAGCTGCTCCCCTTTCGGTCTCCTTTAAAGGCGCTGGGGCAAAACCCAAGACGAAGCGGCGACCTGATCGTCCGCCTCAATAGGTTAGTCTCGGACTAAAGGTTCCGGAGGAGGACGATACGTGAAGATCAGTCACAAACTGATAACTTTGTCCTTTGTATTCACTGTACTCGGTAGCACACTCGCGTTCGCAAGACCGATGATGCGTTCTGGAGATGGCTGTCGTTCATACAAGAGACAAACGTCAGCTTGTCATGTTCCGATACCAAAACTATGCGATGCGACTCGCGATGCGCACTGCTGCCTACCGAATTCGACTAACGATGATTGGCCGGCCGGAATGATCCTAGGTTACGAAGACTTCAGGCTGACTCTGGCTTAGCAGCTCAATGCATATGAGCATCGGCTCACACCGAGCTTGGTTCGGATGTGGGCCCAGCGCGCTCATTACAGAACCTGCTCGCCAGCGCGCACTGCCCGGACTCGCCCGCAGCGCGAAACGGCTAAGGCCTTCGGCCCGAAATTACCTCAGCCCAAGCCGCCGAGCCCTTGAGCTCCAAATGTCCTCGTGAACGCCTGCTTGAATTTCATCTCCAGCCAGCTGCTCTGATTCGCGCGGACATGGGCATATTGCCCGTTCCCCCCGTCTCCAAGGCGGCGCTCAATCATCGCAGTCGGCGCCTTCGCCCGGTGGTGCCCTCGTGGTCGCGCGCTGCAGGAATTGCGGCGCGTGATGACGCGGCTCGCGGAAGGCCGGACGCTCGGAGGGATGGCGGCCGAGCTTGGATTGCAGCTCCACCAGGTCGGTGAAGACGTCGGCCTGGCGCCTCAGTTCGTCGGCGATCACGGGACACGGGAATTGCAAATAGGGCTGCGCTCCGCGACCGGCTAAACTGGCTGATTCAGTCGGCAATGCCATACCGCAGATAGATCGACCTTTTCCGGGGATTGGGCTGATCTGCCACTTTAGCGCCGGGGTCCGAAAGTTCGTCGGCCTGGACCGCCGTTGCAGAGGCAAAGTTGGTCGCAGCTGATATTAGAGTCTTCTTCACGAGCGCCCCCCCCCAAAAACACCGCGGCCCAAACTGTCCGCGAGTCCACCACGATCACGGAGCCTCGGATGATGACCCCCGATAGCGAGACTCTGACACTATCTAGTCGCCCCTTGTAGACCAAGCCGCCATTCGGGCTTAATCGCCGGCCAAAAATGTATATTGCTTAGGTCGATAACATATTCGTGCGCAAAGACGACGACAGCTTGAACGCGGCTTCATAAATCCCGAAGCACCGGCGCAGAGGTTCGCTTCAGACCACCCGTGGCTCGTGGTTTGAAAAAATTTGAAACATGATTCGCGTGCTCGGGAATATCAGAAATCAGATGCGAGTCATTCTATTAGAGGACCCGCGCACATCCGCACTGGGTCAAGGTGGAAGGACTCGAGGACGACTAACTTCAAACTTCTTAGCCTGGCTGCGATTCTGTCCGGGGTGACCGCAACCCCGGGAACTGCACAAGAAGCTATCCAGGATCTCGGTGTACAGGCTTTTTATCAGAGCTTGGGTGTCGGAGTTCGGATCAATCGAACTGGCATTCCGGAATGAACGGCAAACCTCTCGCGCTCAAACATCGAGCCGGCTTTAACAAATCATCGCATCTCTTCGGCTATCTCAAGATTTTGCGTCGTTCCCGGTCCCGCTACACGACCATGACATGGAATTTCCAATTAATGTACGACGACCGGTCGGGCGTTGAAGCCTTTTCTTCGACGGTTTGTTCGGAACATCAAGTTGCCCGAGCTGAAGCTGCAAAGTCTGAAGGCCGGGATTATGCACATGACTGAGCTCAATCGCGCGTCGCTTGCCAAATTTGTTCGCAGCGTCGGCGTCCGGCAGATCCGTTTGGCTTGTGGGCTGGTTCTGTTCGCCTACTTGCTAAGCCATTTCATCAACCATGCGCTCGGCAATATTTCGATGGATGCCCTTGCCACGGGTGTCAGATATCACACCGCCTTCTGGAAGAGTTTGCCAATCGCGACGGTGTTTTATGCCGCGGCAGCCGCCCATGCCGGCCTCGGGATTTGGGCGCTTTACCAGCGCCGTCAATTTCACTGGAAAGCGATCGAGCCGATACAACTTGTACTAGGTTTAAGTATCCCTGCCCTCACCATCACCCATCTTGCCGGTGTGCGGATTGACGACGTGCTGTTCCAACATCAAAAACTCTATCCGCAGGTGTTTTACTCGTACTGGATTGTATGGCCATACAAGATGTGGCTGATGTTCATTGTTCTGATCGTATCTTGGGTTCACGGCTGCATTGGACTGTATTTCTGGCTTCGCATAAAGGCGTTCTTCGAGAAGGCGGCGCCGTTTCTGCTGGCGGCAGCGGTGCTCATTCCGACGCTTGCCATGCTCGGCCTCTATCAAGGCGGACGAAGGGTCGTGCATGACAGCGGCACCGCGCAATGGAAAGCGGATAATCTCTCCCGACGTCAGGTCGGGACCGCTGCGGAGCAGGACATCATCGACAGCATCGTCGATTATTTTCTGATTGGATATGTCGGCCTGATCGGATTTGTTTTGATCGCTCGCGGCGTGCGCACGTTGAATGAGCGCCGCGGCGGCATGATCAATCTGTCGTACGGCAACGGCAGGACGGTTCGCGTGCCGAAAGGCCTAAGCGTGCTCGAAGCCAGCCTGCGCAATAACGTGCCGCACGCCAGCATTTGCGGCGGTCGCGCTCGGTGCTCTACCTGTCGAATTCGTGTGATAGGCGATTGCAGTTCGCTGCCGGCGCCGTCAAAGCGAGAAGCCTTCGTGCTCGATCGTGTGGGCGCCGGTGGCGATCCGGCAATTCGCCTCGCCTGCCAATTGCGTCCTAACACTGATCTGTCTTTCTTCCAGATTTTTGTGCCCCATGTTACAGCGGCTTCTCTCCGGAACGCAGGTTCTGTCCGCATTGGTCAGGAACGTTATCTTGTCAGTATGTTCGTGGACATGCGCGGATCAACCACACTTGCGGAGCAGAGATTGCCGTTCGATACCGTATTCATTGTCAACCGGTTCCTAAGCGCAGTCTCCCAGGCGGTGATCGAATGCGGCGGGCAACCGAACCAATTTGTCGGGGATGGGGAATTGGCCCTATTCGGGCTCAACACCATCCCGCAAACCGCCTGCCGGCAGGCCCTCCAGGCAGCAGCGCTGATTGCTACGAATATCGATGAGTTGAATCGATTTCTAAGCCATGACTTGCTCGAGCCGATCCGTTTCGGGATCGGCATCCATGGCGGCGAAGTGATCATCGGCGACATCGGTTATCGCGATCACCAGGTGTTCACCGCACTTGGAGACGCCGTCAACGTGGCTGCGCGCCTGCAGGACATGACGAAGAGCCTCGAATGCGAGGTCATTCTGTCAGAGGAGGTTTACAAGACAGCGGGTCTACCGGTTAACTTGTTGCCAGAGCAAGAACTTCCGATCCGCGGACGCGCCGAGCCCATGATTGTCCGCGTCGTTGCAAATGCAAAGACGCTATCCTCACCGATCGGCATCGTCGCCTAGGAAGATCGATGCAGGCATTCTCGGGGCCAAATCGTGCCAAGAAAGGGTTTTGCACTTTCGGAATCGGAACACCGGCCGTCCCTGCAAATTGTTCGTTTGCCATCGCGACTGTTTGAGCACAACTCGTTCGAGCAAGGCTGCCGTGCGTGCTGCTATTTTTACGATTGGACCGGATTCTGGGCTGGCGGCCACGTAGCGTACAGCGGAGGCCGCTTTGACGAATCATCATCGCCTTTTTAAAATGCTGGTCAATGCGGCGCCATCCATACAGCGGCCTTTCAGGCTTCTGAGGCTGGATCAGAGGCGCCAGTTTGAGAAAGCGACAACTATTCGGGGCAGAACCCTACTAATAAAGAGCCGTTCACAGAAATTGACCGAACAAGTGCAAAATTTCGACGAACTCGCTCTATCGGTTCGGCACTCTGCCGAATACCGGGCGCGCCAATGAAAATCACCCAGCTCACGCCGACCAATATTCGGCCTCCCGCAGACTATGTTCTAATTCCCCAATCAGCTTCGCAAGTCTTATCGAAGTCGTAGGATCAGATGCTGCCCCCGACAGTCGCCGGCACAGTTCTCATCTCCGTGAACCTGGAAGACGAACTTGGCGATGTCGAGACCGATTATCGTGATTATGTGCGTGGGCAGCTCTGAATCGTGGGAGCCTTAACAGCGCCCACATCCGTGGCACTCTCGGGCCTGTGGAGGAGCCCTCTACAGCATCATATCCGGACACATTCACGGCAGCATTCTGGCCGTCGATGAAGCCGACCTGTTTGAGGCCTTGGAGGACTGCAGAGACGAACGACGCCAACGAGGCCGGCAAAGCGGTGCTGAGAAAGCCAACGACCAGACCTGTGGCGCTGTCTGCGTCGTGTAAGAGGCAACGCGACCGCCCCGCCGAGAATAATGATGGAGGTACGTCGCCGCATATGCTCGCGCCTCATGTAACGAACACCCCTTTTGTGATCGATGAATTGTATTCACGCGAATGTTAGGTCGTCGATACCGGTGCTTATCCCAGCAAGCGAAGTTCGTCGGAATAAATCGATCGCGTGTCCAGTCTCCTGATTGATGCGGATAGCAAAGCCATCTCATCGACTCTGTGGCTCGGCAATCGCAGGAAGCTAAACCCGCAATCCTAAGGAGCCAAGTGGTATTGGCTTTTCCTATCCAATGGAGAAATTGAATGACTAAGCTTAAACTCCTATCGGCTGCACTGATCGCTTCCGCCATGCTCGCAACTCCCGCTATGGCTCGCGAGAGCCATGTAACCTCGCGGCACCTCGCACAGGACGCCAATGCGAGCGCCTCCTCCACCGCCCGTTATATTGACGGCCGTGTCTGCATTCCAGCGCCGCGCGTCGGCGCATTTGCTACAGCGCCCTGGGGCGGGAACAATGTCCCTTGCGAACCTGCGCTGGGTTATTGATCCATCCGCGTCACAAACCGGCCTAGCAGTTCGCTCCTGCCACGCAACAAATCCGAATCGATTTCGGTCCGGACCGAGCGCTAACGTGGCTCCACTCGAAGAGGTCGGGCTGGAAACGAGATTCCGTCAGTCCGACTTCTTTTATGGCGCTTCCTGCTTTACGTCCAAGACGATGAAGATCAACGTACTTCGTTGATGAAAATTGCGAACGACCGACTGAATCACGGTAGGACGCAGGGCTAGGGCTCCAAAATTTTTAATGTGTGACTTGTTTGAACGCGATGCCCGCAACCGCCCATCTTGATTCCAGGCTGTGAAACATTTTGGCACGCGAGCCCATTGTGAAAATGTCAGAGCCGCACGGGCGCATCCTGACAAGCTGTTTTATGCGTTTGAACATGATTCTTTCCCTTGTGCCGTTGTAAGCTGAAGGAAAGTCACCGCATAAACTCGGAGATTTTTGGCCAGCATACTGTGAGCTGGAGCAAGTTCGCAGGACGGTTCACCGCACCTCCCCGGCCCAGAATCCGAACTGAAAGCTCTCAACTTATTCTATAACAGCCGCGATGTGCTGCTTGCGTGAACGGCCGCTTTGCGCCAAAAGCGGTCCCTCGACATTCTCATCCATGGAGGAAGCAGATCGTCTTTCGGGTCGCGCCTAGCCCTTCAGCTATAGCGCGTGCCCGACGGCCGCACCGACATCACAACCCGACGGGCGCTGGCTCGCTGCACCATTCTGGTAATATGTGGACGATGCTCCACCAGGATGCGTTACAGGGGCGCGCAAACATAACCGTTTCTATTTTGCCTAGAATGCGATGTGGGCGCGCACTGCGAACGCGTCGAACTTCGCGCCGACATCGCCGACATTGGTTGCACTCACCTGCTTGGCGATGTCGCCGTGAAGGTAATTTAACATGAACCGGACGTTGCGGTTGGCGTACCAGTTCAGACCCGCCGTGTGGACGGTCTGTTTTCCGCCCGCCGCGCCATTCGCGGTTGCCAGCTGATCGTTGAGATCAATCATACTGATTAGGCCCCGACGCTAGGTCGGCTCGAAACGTTCTCGTACCAACGCTTCAGTGCGGCGTGCTCACCGGGCGCCGAAAAACCCATGGCTTTGGTCGCAAAATCGACAGTGACCAGTGCGGTGATATCTGCCGCCGAGAACGTGTTGCCGGCGACATAGGGGGCTTCCGCCAGACGGGTATCGATGTCGGCGTAGAAGTTTTTCACCCGAAGCCTGCTGCGCTCGGCCAGCGCCGGAATTTGATCATAATCGTGGGGTCCAGCAATCGCGCGGCCTTTGAGGCGTTCCGCGGCGTTGCGAACTCCTTCCATGACGGCCGCAAAGCCCTCGAGTTCGGCGCGCCGTTCCCACATGGCAACCAGCGCCTTGTCTTTCGGCGTCGACCCGAGCAAAGGCTGCGCCGGAAAGACCTCTTCGAGATAGCGCCAGATTGCCGGAACCTCACCGATCGCAGTGCCGTCTTCCAAAACGAGTGTGGGTACTACGCGTCGCGGATTGATCGCGCGGTAGGCATCGGAGTGTTGCTCGCCCTTGGCGAGATCAACCGGTGCAAGAGGGATAGCGATGCCTTTCTCAGCGAGGAAGATCCGAACCCGCCGGGAGTTCGGCGACGCGGCGGAATGGTAGAGTCTCAGGTCATTCGACATCAGGGAGCCTCATCTTCTTATTGCTGCCGGTACGACGAGTGGCAGAAGCCGGCCATTCTGCGAATCCTGCCGTCGATCTCGTGACGGACCTGTTTGCGTCATGCGGGAAAGCGGGCGCCGAACATCGGCAATCCGCTCTCCGATTCGGCTTTTGTCGCTTCGTCCTGGAGTACGTCCCAATGCTCGGCCAGAACGCCGTTCTCGATCCTCACCACGTCGGCGGCCACCCACGCCGCGGGTCGTCCGTGACCCGAAAAGCGGCCGTGGACGATGACGTAGTCGCCTTCTGCGAGGATGAGACCGTGCTCGTAGCGCAGGCTGTCGGGAAGGCTGCGGATAAGCCCGAACAGCCCTTCGCGACCGGGTTCGATGTGGGCGCTGTGCTGGATGTACCGGTCGGACCAGAAGCGGGATGCCGCATCGTAGTCACGTTTATTGAACAGCGTGTCGAATGCATCGAGCACGAGTGCCTTGTTTTGCTCCGGTGTGGTCCTGATCATGTGTTGTCCTTCGCTTTTCGACGGAATAGCAATCTGGATCGATCCGCGCGGGTCATCGCGACCAAAGCGACTGTGATCACGCTGAACAGGGAGATCACGCCCGCGCCGAGGTTGACGGCGAAACCGAGCCCGTGCGCGGTCGCCACCGCACCGAGAAGCAGCGAGACGGCACCCAACGACACATAAGCCAGCAAATAGATTGCCGAGAGCACGCCGCCGCGGTGCTCGGCCGGCGCCGCGCTGTTGATCGTCTGCAGGCCGCCGAAAAACAGCAGACTATATCCGGCGCCGGAGATCGCCGTAGCGGCGAGGAAGACTGGCAAATGATGATGAGCGACCGCCGCCGCCAGCAGCACCATGCCGAGTGCGGATGCGGCGGCGCCACCGGTCATCGCGGCCCGAGGTTGCAGCCTCCTCGCGCCAATCCCGACCACGGCCGAGGCGATCGCGAATAGGGAAAGAGCCGCGCCGTTCACGAGCGCGTTGGGCGATCCAACGAGATCGCGGGCAACCTGACTTCCGAGCGACAGGATCAGTACGCCGTGCGTGTAGGCAGTAGTTACCGCCGCCGTCGCGACCGCGAAAACGTTGCGCAAACGTTTCGGTATGAAGGGGGTTTTGGGACGCCAGCGGCCCTGGGCTTCGCTGCCGGTATGGCGCGGCAGGAACCATGCCGCGGCAAACAGCGCGGCCAGGACCGCGGACAGCACCCAAAAGTTCAGCCGCGTGGGCAGTGGAGCATATTGAATGAGGGCACCGCCGAGCAGCAGGGCCGCGGCAAAACCGACGGCTTGGGCAGCAGTTGTGATCGTGGCGGCGCGCTTTGCCGCTCCCTGGCCGCTGAATTCCACCATCGCGGCGGTCGACGGGCCCGCAGTGAGGCCGACGCCGATGCCCATGAAGGCGCGCCCCGCAAACAGCCAGAGCACATCGGGCGCCAGCGCGAACAGCAGGGTGCCAAAGAGCGAAGCGCCGACACCCCACAGGATTGCGGCGCGACGGCCGACATAATCGGACACATCGCCGAAGCCGACCAGAACGGCGGCTACGACAATGGGATAGATGGCGAAGACCCCGGTCGTAACCGTGTGGGTGAGATGCCACTCCTCGGCAAACAGCGGATAGGTCATCGCTGGCGCAGCGCTGGTCCACAAGGTGTGCGCG
>Ga0193727_1000566_pt1 | contig 14442 bp, 9 predicted proteins | sample H2c2metaG_FD_143051 | JGI IMG/M metagenome (GOLD analysis project Ga0193727, IMG submission 143051) | Soil microbial communities from a riparian zone of the East river system, Colorado, United States - H2c2 | ecosystem: Environmental > Terrestrial > Soil > Riparian zone | place: USA: East River...
CAGCCATCGCCTGGCTGCAGGTCGGCAGCGCGACGCACGCCAAGGTGTTCAAGCGCAGCGGCGTCGACTGACGATAAGTGTCCAGGCCATGCGCTGCGACCAACGCGTCGATTTGCGCGCGCTCGGTTGCTGCGACGTTGGCGATGATCAGATTCTGATTCGGCGTCAGGCGGAATTCACCGCGATGCACGCGCGCGATCTCGCGCAGGCCCTTGAGCAGCCAGGCACCGTCACGATCGACGATGCGGCCGGATTCGATGCGCAGAGTCAGATGCAGCCTGCCGTTCTCGCCTTCGGTCCAGCCGAAGCGGTCGCTGTTGCGGTCGAAGTGGAAAGGCCTGAGTGGAGCAAAGGTCAGGCCCGCACGGCGCTCGACCTCGCCCTTGAACCACTCCACGCCTCGTGTATCGATCGTGTACTTCAAGCGCGCGTGCTTGCGGTCGCTGCGGTCACCGAAATCGCGCTGCGTCGTGACGATCGCTTCGGCCACGGCGATGACCTGGTCCGGCGCGATGAAACCGAGCAGGTCGGCCAGGCGCGGATAGGTCTTCGCATCGCCATGCGTCGCGCCAAGGCCGCCGCCGGCGGCGACGTTGAAACCGCGCAAGACGCCGTCCTCGACGACGGCGATGTAGCCGATGTCATTGGAAAATACGTCGACGTCGTTGACCGATGGCACCGCGAACGCGATCTTGAACTTGCGCGGAAGGTAAGTCGGACCGTAGATCGGCTCTTCTTCCTCGCCGCTGCCGGCGACCCGTTTTTCGTCGAGCCAGATTTCGTAGTAGGCGCGCGTCTTCGGCATCAGGTGCTCGGACAGCCGGCGTGCACTGTCATACACGGCAGCGTGTGCGCGCGATTCGAGCGGATTCGCGGCGACGACGACGTTGCGGTTGACGTCGCCGCAAGCCGCAACCGTATCGATCAGCGCGCCATTGAGCGCCCGCAGCGTCGCCTTCAGCTCGCGCTTGATCACGCCGTGGAACTGGAACGCCTGGCGTGTCGTGAGGCGCAAGCTCCCATTCGCATAGCCGGTCGCGATCGCATCGAGGCGCAGCCACTGCTGCGGTGTCACGACGCCGCCCGGCAGGCGCGTGCGAATCATGAACTGGTAGGAAGGCTCGAGTTTCTGCAGACGCCGTTCGTCGCGCAGGTCGCGGTCATCCTGCTGGTAGCTGCCATGGAACTTGATCAGTTGCGTGTCGTCATCGGCAATGCTGCCGGTCAGCGGGTCGACCAGCCCCTCGGCGAGCGTGCCGCGCAGCCGCCGGCTGACGGCCTTGATGCGCTCGACCGGCGACAGGCTGGCGGTGGGCGTGGACATCAATACACGTCGCGTGAATAGCGGCGCTCGCTGGCAAGTCGGACCAGGTAGGCTTCGGCGTCTTCAGCGCTTTTGCCGCCGTGCTCAACGATCACGGCACGCAGCGCCGCATGGACATCGTTGGCCATCCTGGTCGCATCGCCGCACACGTACAGGTACGCCCCATTTTCCAGCCAGGCGTAGAGTTCACGGCCGTTGCGGCGCAGGCGGTGCTGGACATAAACCTTGTCGAGTTGGTCGCGCGAGAACGCCACGTCGAGTCGATGCAATTCGCCACGCTTGAGCGCCTGTTGCCATTCGACTTGGTAGAGAAAATCAGAACGCAAGTGCGGATTGCCGAAGAACAGCCAGTTGCGGCCCTTCGCACCGATCGCGCTGCGCTCCTGCAGGAATGCGCGGAACGGAGCGATGCCGGTACCTGGGCCGATCATGATCACATCGCGCGACGCATCCTGCGGCAGGCGGAAGCGCTCGTTCGATTCGATGAACACCGGCACGCGGCCGTCGTCCTCGCGGCTGGCGAGAAATTCCGATGCAACGCCGCTGTGATGGCGTCCGAACGCTTCGTAGGCGAGCCGGTCCACGGTCAGATGCGCCTCGCCTTCGGCAACCTTGAGGCTCGACGCGATCGAGTAGAGGCGCGGCGTCTGCGGACGCAGCGCGGCGACGAATTCCTGCGCCGACCATTGCGCCGGGAATGCATGCAGCAGGTCGATGACCTGGTAGTCGTTGAGCAGCCCCGGGAAGGCGACCGGCGACGCGACGATGGCGTCGAGATCGTCGTGCCGGGCACGTTGGGCATGTGCGAACACGAACGGACGCGCGACGCGCGTCAGTTCGCGCCGTGCCGCGAGCCATTCCTGCAACGGCAAGGTTTGCCCGTCATGCGCTACCGGCACCTGCCCGTCGAGCTTGAGCGCATCGAGGACGGCGGAAACGAGGGCAGGGGAGTTGGTCGGCCAGACACCGATGGCGTCGCCCGGCTCGTAGGCCAGATCCGACAGACCCAGCGACAGCTCGATGTGGCGAATGTCCTTGCTCGACTCGCGCGCACTGATGCGCTGATTGACGAGCACCTCGGCGGCAAAAGGGCGATCCCTTGTCCATGCCGCGACGGCGCGCGCCGGGCGCAACGGCGTGACGGTGGCGAGGGAAACGCCGGTCTTGAGTGTCTCGCGCGCGGTCGACAGCGCCTTGCGCAGCCACGGCGCTGCGACCGTATCGATGTCGACGTCGGCTTCGCCACGACCGAACAGGCGCGCCGCGCCGAGTTCGGCCAGGCGCTCGTCGATTGCGGTACCGATCGCGCAGAATTTCGCGTAGCTGCTGTCGCCCAAGCCGAGAACGGCGAACTTCAGTTCATCGAGTTTCGGCGCGCGCTTGCTCGCCAGGAACTCGACGAATCCGCGCGCGTCGTCGGGCGGATCACCGTCACCCTGCGTACTGATCACGACGTAGAGCAAGCGTTCGTTTTTCAGCTCGCGCAACGGATAGGCATCCGCGCGCAGAAGCCGCACCGCGAGTCCCGCATTTTCGGCATCGCGCGCCAGCGACTCGGCCAGGCGCTTGGCATTGCCGGTCTGGCTGCCGAAAAGGACCGTCAGCTGCTGCTGCGGCAGGTTTTCGACGGCAGCGAGCGGCGACGACTCGCGCAGCGGCTGCTGGGCGTGCGAGGCCAGTCCCGCCGCGTAGCCGGACAGCCAATGCAATGACGCCTGATCGAGGCCGTCGACCAGGCGCGTCAACAGCCCGGTCTTTTCCTCAGGCAGGGGAATCAGTGCGCGGATCGGTTCGGCAGCCATGGCTACGATGCGTTTGGACGTCCAATTTCGACAAACGCATCGTAGGTGCTCGTCACACCGGGCAAAAGCAATGCTTGGTTATACGCTCATGCGCTGCGGTTATTGCCGGCTTCAGAAAGAGCAACCGTTGCGTTGGGCCGAGGCATTCGCGTGTGAGCAGCTTTGAGGCCGTTGCCGCCGCCGAGCCGAACGGCGGACTCCCGTCCAGGCTCAGACCAACAAAAGTCGTCCGCGGCAGGCGTGAGTCCGTGCAAATTGCAGCGCGGTTGTGGGTGTCGGCGGGCAAATTGCGCGGCAGTAAAGCAATTCATGCGGCCGGAAACAGCTTTCCCGGTCCAATGAGGCTGGCACGTAGATTGCCAATACCAAGATCGAGATGCCTCCCCCATCTCGAAATATATGCGCCGTGCGAGAGCACCGCTCGACAGGATTCAGGTGCCATGGATGGCCACCTCCCGGGGCATCACTCACGCGTCCTCGAAGTAGCTAATAGTGGCCCGAAGATCGGGGCACCTTGCTGCTGCGCCGGGACCGCATATTCGATAACGCAGCCTTTACGAACCCGCGACAGAACGGCAAGGCTGACGATGGTATTCAACGAGCGCTCGAAGAATTGCCAGTGAGTCCGGTATTCGCAATCCGTGTCTTGGCAGTCACGGGCTATTCATGGCAAATGAATATGCTGCGCCGGAGTGCTTCGGGCGACGAGCGCAATGGAATGTGAAAACACCTGAGCATTTGAACATCGTGGCCTCGATGGCGAACAAATTGCAGTTAAAGAGGCTGCGTGGTTTCAGCAAAAGGGGCGCAGTCGGCAACCAAGGAGACTCACCATGGAAAACGCGTTGGTCTGGATGCTCGGCATATCCGCTTCCGTACTTGCCCTTGCTTACATCACGATTCTCGCGGTCCTGCTTGCCGCGAAACGGAGAATGGCGCTGCCGATGACCGACGGCAAGCGCAGGTTGGCGAAGTCCATGGGAAGAATGCCGGAGATGCGTTACCGCACGCAGTAAATGCCATCGGCATCCGCAATCGCGATGCACGCAATCCATGAGATCGTGCGCGCGCACCGTTTCGAGCCGTGTTCCGCCGAGGCGCTTTGAATGCGCGAAACCCGACCCACGAGCGCAGGCGAGGGCAGCGATAGAACCGCTGTCAACCGTTCCTACCTGCCGTTAGGCATCGTCGCCTCGTCCGCACCGGCTGCGGCACTGCTGGCCTCGCTCAAGGAAACCCGTCCGCAGTTCGATGTGCGTCTGAAGCGCATTTCCGACGAGCGTGGCATCGAGACCCTGTACCGCGTCGAGGTTGCCGTCGTCGGGACATCCGCGCACGAAGCGCATTCGATCGACACCTGGCTACGCATCAAGAGCGCACTGGTCAGCGCGTTTCCCGCCGGCAAGCCGGGCGCCGTCAAGGCGATCGATCCCTGAACCCCTAGCCGGTCGGGGGTAGATGTTGTCGCATCTCATGCCGAGGTTCCGACCACGGCGCCCAATGAATTGCATCTTCGAATCGGCCCGAGGTGGGGCGGGTCCGCGCGCGCCGAGTCAATAGCCTGGTCTGCACGGATATCCAGTGATGTGATTAAACGTATTTGACATAATATACATATGCCACCGTTAATGATTGTGGCACGTGAAAATGCTCGCAGTTCTCCTTCGGGGATTCAGGAGATTGGGGACATGGATTTTCCACCATGTTGCCCCGCTGGCCGCGTAGCCGACGGGTGTCGAACATACCGAAACGCCGATCCTTGCCCACTTGAAGGCGGTTCCAACCCCGTTTTCGGACCGAAATCGCTCACCGAAACGCTGTTCTGTCATTCAAAGCGCGAACTTTTTTGCCATCTCGCTTCTTCAGTGTGCTGGCCGTGGTCAGTCAGAGACCTGGGCCGCGATGGGACGAAGGAATTCTGATTCGCCTGGTTATCCCGAACAAGCCCACCATTAACGCCTTCCAAGAGCCACCAGCGCTTCTGTTGATCGCCCCGGCTCTCGGCCGTCATATCGCCGACATCCACTTGATCGAGCCGACCACCTCATCCGCTTCAGCAGTCTCGGGTTTCGTTCGCGGTCCTTTGCGAAGCAGCGTGAGGAACGTCTTGCGCAGATCTAAAACAGGCGCCAATTCTTCGACTGGCGCCTCAATGAAGCCGATCACAAGTCGCGCCCGACAGGCGCTGGCAACGCGCTTGAGCATCTCCACCGTCGGACCGCGGGCACCAGTGCAAGTTTCGAGAGCTACAATATTCGGCTGCTGCGTGTCGATGAGCTTGGCCAGTTCGGCCTGCGTGAGCTTCGCATTGAGACGCATAGCCTTGACCAGACGCGCGGCCTCGATAGCGGCGCGGCGCTCGAGATAGCCCTTCCGCACGTTAGGATTCTTGAGCAATCGCTCGATCGCTTTGTCCAAGGCAACGGTCTTAGTCGTTTCCTTTTCCTGCTTGTGTCGCTTCATCTCAAATCCAACCTATATCAACCAGTCTAGCCGACTTGATCGCATCGTCGTCCTTGTCGACCTTGGGCCTGAGCTAGGCTCAGTAGCACAACTGCTTGCTCGAGGTGGCAATCAGGCCGAACGCCTCCGCGTACCGGAATCGGTGCCCCGTATAACACGTTCCCCGCTTGGGATCCGAGCGCCGTCGATTCCCTCAGGAACCCAGCTCTCGCACCAGAAGTGGAGCATCCGGAGGCAATTCCCGACAGCCAAGGCCCCTTTCGGGCTGCCGCTTGAGTCGATCGAACTCCTGATCGGCTGCCCAGTGAACTCCTCCTGTCAGGGTCTTTCGGCCTCCCCGCTATTATATAGTTCTATATATACTAGTTAAAGGCGAGGAACGCCAAGGAGCCTCGTATCTGCATTCTCATATGGGATCGCGGGCTTATCCTGCTTCTCACCCTGTCGGCTGCTCACGAAGACCGCTTGCTCGACGCCAGCTGACGAGGTAATCGGGTGGTGGCTGGGTCTTCGCCACTGACATGGTTAAGTGCTGCCGACACTACCTCACGTCACTTCCTTGGCCGCGGCTTCGAGGGCAATGAGAACGTGCTTGGGCGGTATACGCTCTTGTTCGAGACGAACGCCCTGCCCCCAACCGTTGTCACGCAATGCCTCGTAGACAGCCTGCTCGGCAGCAGTGAGAATCTCCGGTGCATCAATCACTATTGGTGAAGGCTCGTGCACCCACATAGTCTGATTTTCGTGCAGTGTCCGCTCATCCATCAGAATGGATTTCAGCTTTGGGATGTGATGTCGAGCACGCGCCAGACATGCAAACCCGTGCGTGTCGAGATCTCCCCAATAGAGGCATTGCTTGGCTTGCGCAATCCAGAGAATCTCACGCAGAATTTCGACCGCATAGCCGAGTCCCATGATTGCCACCGTCCCTGAGCGATCCTGTAGCGCCAGGCCCGGCTCGACATTCTCGATAATCAGCACGCACGCCGGCTCCAAGTCCAATGCGGCGATCTCCGTGACTGGCGCCTCAACATCCGAGAGGCCACCTGTCTGACAACGCAAAGCCGCGTCGAGAACGCGTATGCGCAGGCGCGACGGCGGACGGCTCAAGCCCAGCAGTTCATATAGATCGGCCGATTCGTTTTCGCCCGGTACGACCTCGCGTAATAGTGCCTCCACAGTCGCCCGGTGTTGCTCGATCCACTTCGTGTCGATGCCGGCTATCGGAATCTGGCGCAGGTAGATGCCCGCCCTTTCCTCACCATTGATGGCCCACTGCAGAATGCGCAGAAGCCGTCCGAAATCATCATCCGAGTAGGCGCCTACCAGATTTCGCGCGGCGCCCGCTGCGGCATTTGGTGCCACGCCGACCTCGATCAGCTGGACGTAACGCTCAGTCAGAGATTGCCAACGCACTTCGTGCCCAATGAATTGAGCCACGCCAAGAGGGCCCTCGAATACCAAATGGGTCGGAAGTCGCTGTAAACCGAGTCGTTGCCAGCGCCGATCAACCCAGTTGGCCGCTGTTCCCTGCAGGCGATTGCTCGCTGCCTGCCACTCCAAGACCCATTGGCGCACGGCCGCCATGTCCTGCAGAGCAGATGCTTCATTCACGCGTCCGAGGGCAAACCGCAATGGCCACTCGCCGCCGCCTCTTAGCCATAGAGCGCAGCGGCGATCATAGAGACGCGTAATGCGCCGACGCGCATCGTCAACAGTCAACGCGCCTGGCAGCGTCATCGAATCACAAGCCTTCCACGGCGCGACGAGCCGCCTGCATATCAAGACGTCGCTTGGGGGCGTCGTACTCGATCGCGATCAGGCTAGATGCACGCCGATCGCGGATCTGCACCACTACGGCTCCCCCTACGAACGGCTCAAGCGTCATGACCTGCTTGAGGGGTGTCGCGACGATCATCTGGAAGCCGAACGTGCGGAATATATTCATAGCGGCTTCGGTGAAGTCGTTGTCGGTCTTGTCGAACGCCTCGTCCAAAAGCACCGTCGAATATTTCGGCAAACGGCGGCTATCGCCGGCCAACTGGTAGCGCAATGCGGCGGCAAGGCAAGTTGAGGCTAGCTTGAGTCGTTGTCCGCCCGATTTGCTAGCGCCACCACGGTACACCTCAATTTCACGGTCAGTAAACTCCCGATCGAATTCGCGCGCGACAAACTCCACGTGCTGTCGAACATCAAGAACCAGGGCACGCCATGTGCGGTCCGCGGCCTCCTGGCCCGAGAGTCTCTTGACAACATGCTGAAGACGATCGAAGCGCCGCTCCGCATCAGCCTTGTCACCATCAAGACTGCGACTCAAGGCCCCGCGAAGTTCCTGCTGAAATGTTCGCACCTCCTCAAGGGACAAATCCTTCGATTCGATCGACAGGAATGTTTCGGGGTTGAACTCGCACGAACTCAGGCTAAGGTTGACGAGCTCTAGGCGCTCCTGAATGGCCTTACGCTCCTGGACGAGGCCCGTAGCGAGCCTGGTAAGGTTCTCGTCGCTCTGCTTGCGCAACAGGTCAAGGAATCGTTGCTCGTAGGCGGGCAACCCGTCTTGGACCAGACGTTCGAGCTTTGCAAAGTAATCGACGGCACTGTCCATGACGGGATCCAGTCCACCAGCCTCCGCCGCCCAATCACGGTTGAATTGAGCAAATCGATCCCGAATGATGTGCTCAAGCTCCGCTATCCTCTGTTGCAACACCTTTTCTTCTTCGTGCAAGGTGTCTGCGACGCTTTTGGCAACACGGGCAAGAGACTCCAAAGTCACTGATCGCCCGACGGAAGCGAAGCGCGCATCAAGCACCTCCCGTTGGTGAGGAGTGAGGTTCACAGCAGATGACTGGCGTATGTCGGCAAGGCCCTGACTGGCCTTTTCCGCGTCGCGACGTATCGACGCCAGGTCAACTCGCGCGTCCTGCTCGACATCTCGTGCATTCTTGAGCGCCATTCGAGCGGCCACGATATCGCGCTCCAGCTGGTCAAGGTGGGGTCGTGCGGCTCGCTCGAGTGAGAGCTGCGCTTCGAGCTGCTGGACGTGCAGCATTGCCCCAGCGACATCGATGTCCGCCCAAGATAGGTCGATCAATCGGACCAGCAGCCGTTCGCGTTCCCGCAACCGTTGCTCATCGTCGGTCGCTTTCCGGATCGTCTGCCGGAGATGCTCGATTTCCTGAGCAGTGGTAACCGCTTCGTGTCGGAATAGGTCGCGCTTGGCCGCGTTGTCAAATCCCAGCACCCACTGACGCGAGTCGTCGACGGCGAACCGATCGTTCTTCTCGTGGCGGGTCTGGTTGTGGCGGATCTGACCTTTCCGCGTAATGGCGCGTTCCGACCGGCGGAAGTCCTCCAGCGAGTTCGCGCAGGTGTAGTCAAATCGCGCGCGCAACTCTCCGGCCAGCCACTCCTTCTGGGCACCGGGCGCCAACTCGAGTTTGCGGACTAGCGAATTGGCCGCGAGCAACTGATCCGATCGTGCCTTCGGAATCATCCTGAGGTATACCACGTGCTCGCCCAGATGATTGGCGTCAACATAGGCCGAGAAGGCACGATAGTCCTGCTCGTCGACGAGGATCGATCGGGCGAAATTTCTCAGAACACGTTCGATTGCACCGCGCCAATCTTGCGCTTCGTCACGAACCTGAATCAGCTCCCCGGCAAACGGAAGGCGCGACTCAGCAATATTGAGCGCTTCGGCGATGCCGGCGCGGACACTCAGTAACCTTGAGTCAATGTTGGACTTCTGGCGCTCCATTACATCAATCTCGCGACGTAATTCGCCGAAGCGTTGCTCTGCCTTCTCGAATGCTGACTTCAACTCATACCTTTGATTTTCGCGGCGTGTTGCCTCATCCGGTGACGCGTCCACTGACTGTCGTGCCGCACGCTGGATCGTTGCAAAAGTGCCTGGATCCAGCGCGGTGGTCTCGCCGAGTTGGTGGCACACATGCTCGACCGCATCCCGCCGCCTTTTTCGGTCATCACGCACCTTACCTGCTTGCTCAAGATCGCGCTCGATTCTCGCAATGTTCTCGCCACCTTCGTTGCGACGCTTGTCTTCCAGAGTCTGCAGCAGGTCTTCGCGCTGGCGCGTTATAGCGATTGCCTGGTCAACGCGGGCTTGGATAACGTCTTCCTGCCTCGCAAGCTCGTCGAGCAAAGCGACTAGCAGGAATTCGCGCCGGTGGAGCACATAGGGATCAACGCCATCGCGCGCTTCAACGAGTTCCAGACGCTGCCTTGTGGCAATCATCCGACTCTCGTAGGCTTGGCGTGCCGGCTCCAACGTCTCGATCTGCCGGCGCGCCGCCACCACAGATGCGTGTGCTGCATTGAGTTCGCCAAACTCCTCGACCAGACGAGCAGCATGGATGAAGGTTTCGGGCTCATCCAGCATGAAATTCCGCAGAAACTCGTTCAGATCCTCTAGATTCTTCGTCGACTGCGTCTTGTGCAACAGGCGCAGAGCCTGATCTGACTCGATGCCCAGCAATGCCTTGAAGCGCTCCTGATACGCGCTAAATTCATCTCGAATGTGTGCCTCAGGCAATTCCGCGCGCAATTTGCGCACATCGAAATCCGACTTCGCAAAAAACTCGAGCTCGCGCAGGTCGAAGTCGCGCTCGAGCACTATGTGCAAGTGTCGGACGTCGCGGTTGGACGTGCCTGCTCCCCGGATCCACAGCAGACGAACGAGCACCACGACGTGGCCTTCGGCGTTGCGATAGGTTTCGGCGATGGCGGTCCATGTCGTCCCAGTGCGCAAATACTGGGGGGCAAACTCGCCGGTCTCCGTCGTGCGATCACCGAATGCGCCCCGCACGTAGGAGGCAAAATTGCGATCCCGATGACCCGATGCGTTCTCGCGCGCCGCGACGTTGAAGTTGATCCAACGCGGTGGCGTGAGCAAGGCCGTATGAGCGTCCAGCAGAGTCGACTTTCCGGCGCCGGATTTTCCAAGAATAAGAAACCCCTCCCCTGCGACATTGATGGTGTACAGGTCGGAAAATGTCCCCCAGTTGTACACCTGTAGGTTCCGCAACCTGAATTGCGAACGCAGTTCCCGTTCGAGCTCTTCGATCGGAACATCGGTGGCGCTATTCATGCGCAGCGTCCCCCGAGCTGTCGTCTTGAATAGGCCCGGGATCGAGACCGCCTTCAGACGAGTCCATCCGTTGCGCGTATAGTTTGCTTAGCGCGCTGACGGCGTCGGCCGAGAAGACCAATTTGAGTGTCGGTGATACCTCAAATCGATCATCGCTGCCGCGCAGCTTCGAGAGCAACGAATGTTCCTTGGCTTTCTCGATCGAGTTGGCAATTTGGCGTGCAAACTTGGCTTTGTCGGTATTGCCGTGTCGTTCGTAGTTGGCAAGATGCTCGGTCATGTCCTGCAGCGAGACCACGGCACGCTCGCCATGTGTGTCCGCCTGAGTCAGCCGTTGTCGCAGGAATAGCATTAGGACCGAGTCAATGAATGTCAGGGGCAACCTTCGGAGCAGAACGGGAACATCAAGATCCGTTTCCGCGTCGACCTGCCGGATGTAGGCGACCTGCTGACCTTGATCGACCACGAGATCGAGAAACAGATCGTGCAAGCGCGCTCGAATGACGCTTTCGTCTCGTGCAAGGATCGGCCAAAGCTTGGAGTGCCGCCTGGCATCGAGCGTTGGGCCCAGTAGTAAGCGAACGAGAACGCGTCGGGTCTCGTAGGGCAACTCGCCGACGTCGCCTGAGAACAGCACGCTTCCGGGCGCACCGCGCGCGTCACCGTTAGTTTGCATCGCATGATCCTTTCAGGAAAAAAGTGGCCGGTATCCAAGCTTGCCGTGCCTTACCATCCATGCCGGTCCATGCAACAAGTTGACGTCGGTCTGCGCTGATCTCGCCCATTGTGGTGGCCAGCGCGAGGTACCCGACCACGGTCCCGAGCCCCTGCGGGGTGCCGAACTCGTCGATAAGATCGGCGATACCGACCTGTTCGCGCTCGTCGAGAAGCAACGCGATCTGAAGGCGTAAGTCGCGGAAATTGATCTCCGAGGCCTCTACTTGGGCAGCAAAATTCTCGAGGTCGAATGCGTCGGGGATTCCGTCCGCCATCCCGGTCGCGATCGCACGCAACGACGGGTCGTACAATTCCCACCGGGAAATCGAGTCGATAGGACTGCTCGACAGAGTTAAGTCGTAGCCAATCTTGTCGATCGGACGAATTCGGTCCTTGATTGACAACGCGGCTCGCTGTGCCTCGAGTATCAACTGTTGCATCCGTCGGTTTTCGAGATACTCGCGGCTGTGCACAAAGCTCTTTAGGTTGCGCGCGAGGTTTCGCATCACGTCGTGTACGGCGTCACCCTCGCCGAGCAGCGATCGCGTAAGGTGCAGGAGGAACATGCGGTCGCTGCGCGGAAGCGACTTCGAGAACGGGCGCGACAGAGTCGTCGTCAGTGCCTCTTCCAGCTCGCCCGATCTTTCCGGGTCGGTAAGCAATGTCCAAAAAGCCTCGAACGAACGACCCGCATCGGAGTCCGCAATGACATCGACGTCGGCGAAGAGCTGCGCCAGAACGTCGCCGCGGTGTTGTTCCTGATCCAAGAGGCGCATCCGGAGTTGCGCGTTGATCTCGCCAAATTCGGCACGCACCCGCCGGAAGTCCGCTGTCAGTTCTTCGGCGAGCTGCACAATTTCTTGGGCGCGCTCAAGCGCACGGGCTTCCGGAAGTGTCTTGACGTTGCCAGCCACCAAAGCGGCGCACTCTCGATCAATTCGCTCGCGTTCGGCGGCAAGCGCGCGCAGTCGCGAAGCCGCATCCGGATCCGTCTCGTCCGCTAGTCGCAGCACGCGATCAATAATCGTTGCCAAACGACTCTCGGTGGCTCGTGGACGGGGCACCAACAGTCCCGTGATGTAGCGAATGGCTCCCGCCGCGTCAGCCGTAAGTTCGTACTGCTCCTCACTCGCACCGGCGGGCAGCGATCGAGACAGCCAGCCTTGATTGCGCCAGTCGTCAACGTATGCGCGCGCCGCCTGTGGAAGGTCTTCGCCCAATGCACGAAGCCCTTCCAGCTCTCCAGCTAGGCGGTCGACCAAAACCGATGAGGGCAGCGCACGCTCGTTTTCCGGAAAAAGCGAGACCAACAATGCCAGAGTTAACGGACTCTTATCGGCGGCCAGCAGTCGCCAGAGCGGCTGCTGACGCAGGGCCCGGAACGCAGCAAAACCGCGTGGAGCTTTCATCCCTAAGCTCGCTTGAGCGAGACTCCCCTAATGCCGTTACCACGATTTTTGTGTGGACGTGTCGCAAATTCTAAGATGACTGGATTTGCTGCTGGTGCCTGTTTTGGCGCTGGTGGACCTATAGTCACACGACTTGAGCAAACTCGAAAGAGCAATTTGAGGGTTGGACGGGGATATGGTAAAACTCGCCTGAGTGTTAGCTAACACTATGATGATGTTACATATTTAGTCTCATTTGCTCTGCTGCACGATAAAGCGTGCTCGTTCGTAGAGTTCATCAAACGTAATTACTTCGGGACTCAGAGTATTTCGCCGAAACTGTCGAGTCGGTGCACGACAGCGCTCAGAATTCCATGATGTGTAGTCTCCCCCTGGTGAATCTCAGTCGTCGCGACGGCAGCAACTTGGCCAAGTTTGACCAACGCCAAAAAACGTAAAGTTAGCCGAATTTATTTTCAAAAACAGCACGATACCGGCGCAGTTTCTTTACATTTTTCCAAAGTCTGCCGTTTTGGCCACGCACAACGATCGAGCCGAAGCCCGCCCATTACTGCTTGAGGTTCGAATGGACAAGCGAGCGTCGAAACGTCTCCGTTACGTTGAAGATGGTCGCGTAGTCCCATGGAGATGCGTTGCCTCGATAGTCGAGCAACCCCTGTTCCTGCCATTTGACAACGATCATTGCCGCAAGACCGACCGGCACGTTTGCTTTTTCCGCCGAGGAAGCGCAGTCGTTCTGCATTGGGCCTCTCGGGTAAGTGGGCGCGCAAGCGGCTTAGCGCCGCCTCGTAGTCAGGATTCGTAGCTGACCAGGCAAGACGAACTCCTTCGGGCAACGGCGCTATCGAGTAGCTGCTGCTGCGCTCCGAGTAGCGCAGGAGTTCGTTCTCGTCGAGAAAACGGGCGCTCGCGGATAAAGCCTCGCGATCGGCGCCGAGTGCCTGTTCGAGCTGCGTACCATGGACGCTCTGCGGTGGACTGTTGCGGCATATCTCGTACACGTAGATAAGCACCTTGCGGTCGAGTTCGGCGAGTCGCGACCACCGCTCCGCGTCACTGAACCCGCTGACGGCGTGCCGAATGGCAATAAGATGCCCCAACATCGTGTCGTATTGATCGCGCTGACGCGCCTTGGCACAGATGACGGTCTTAAGTGTCTGGTCCGATTGCTCCAGCAGCCTGGGAAATATGTTGTCCCGCAACCACGCCTTAAAATCGTCCGCATTCGCTGACTCTCGCCGATCGTCGCGGGACTTCATATAGGTGGCCGCCAGCGATATCGCATTAGAGAGCAACTCGAGTTGGTCCGAATCCGGAATGATCACGATGTTCCTCCTATTGGCTTGTATGCGATTGGACGGGATAGCACAAGATGGCCGGGTCAGCTTGCAACTCGCGCGTGGCACAGACCCTCTGACATCCGGATCTATCGCGTCCATGCGGGCAGGCCTGTGGGATCGAAGGTGAATGCACTGCCCACTGGGACCTCCTCAAGGGGCGCCCAGACATCGGTGCGATTCCGGACGTGCCAAAGGTTATCAACACGTCGACGAAGGGACTATGTGGCAAGTTCGTTCGCACCACGTCTTTAGTTCGTATGCGCGTCAGCCTCGAAGGTTG